>JAEEGK010000739.1_pt1 | contig 80988 bp, 72 predicted proteins | sample 8958771 | NCBI WGS metagenome assembly JAEEGK01 (sample SAMN16246547, study PRJNA631951) | gut metagenome | biome: gut microbiome; feature: rumen; material: SC-attached | host: Bos | place: Iran: Karaj | collected 2018-10
TGGAGAAAGCCCTGGAGCAGGCCCGTCAGGGTCGTCTGCACATCATGGGTGAAATGCTCAAGACCATCCCCGAGCCCCGCGAGGACTTCAAGCCCTTCGTGCCCCGCATGGTCCAGATCGAGGTGGCTTCCGAGTTCATCGGCGCCATCATCGGCAAGGGCGGCGAAACCATCCAGGGTATGCAGAAGGAATTCGGCACCACCATCACCATCGACGAGGTGGACAACGGCGACGGCACCACGAAGGGTGTCGTGGATATCTTCGGCACCGACAAGGCTGCCATGGATGCCACGCTCGAGCGCATCAAGGGTATCTGCGCCGTTCCCGAGGCCGGTACCGTTTACCACGGCAAGGTGGTGAGCATCCTGGAATTCGGCGCCTTCATCGAGATCCTGCCCGGTAAGGAAGGCCTGCTCCACGTGAGCGAGATTGCCTGGGGCAAGACCGAAAAGGTGGAAGATGTCCTGAAGGTGGGCGACGAAGTGGATGTCAAACTCCTCGAAATCGACGCCAAGACCGGCAAGATGCGCCTCTCCATGCGCGCCCTCACCGAGAAGCCCGAAGGCTATGTGGAGCCCAAGCGTGAGCCCCGCGGCCCTCGTCGCGAAGGCGACCGTGGCCCGCGTCGCGAAGGCGGTGACCGCCGTGAAGGCCGCGGCCCTCGCCGCGAAGGAGACCGTGGTCCCCGTCACGAGGGTGAAAAGCCCCGCAAGCCCCGCTTCGAAAACAACGAAGAGCCCAAGAACAACGAGCCCGACACCTTCTAATCAAGGTTAGCATAAAATGAAAGGAGATATCGCAGGATGTCTCCTTTTTTTATTATATTTGGGGTTATGAAACGTATAACCGCCTTCCTTGCCGCCCTTCTCCTCTGCACATCTGTCTTCTCCCAGGAGTACGGCGTTGTCAATATCTCCGTCTGTAACCTCCGCAGAACCGCAGACTTCGATGCCGAGATGGTTTCCCAGGCCCTCCTGGGAACGCCCGTACATGTGCTCGAGACAAGCACGAACGGAAATCCCTGGCCGCAGGTCCAGACTCCGGACAACTATACGGGCTGGGTACACTACGCCGGCATCACCCGCATGAGCTTTGAACAGTATCATGCCTGGAACGCTGCCCCGAAGGTGGTGGTGACGGCCCTCTTCGGCCTCGTAAAGGAGAAGGCCGATGGAAAGAGCGCCACCCTCTCCGACGTCGTGGCGGGAGACCGCCTCAAATACCTTGGGAAGAAGGGTTGCTGGCTCAAGGTGGAATTCCCCGACGGCCGCACGGGCTTCATCCACAAAAGCGAGGCAAAGACCGAGGCCGATTGGCGGAGGTCCCTGGACCAGAGCCCGGAAGCCATTCTGGCATCGGCCAAAAGCATGCTCGGCTTCCCCTACCTTTGGGCCGGCATGTCCCCCAAGGGAATGGACTGCAGCGGCTTTGTGCGCACGGCCCTTTTCATGCACGACATCATCATCCCCCGGGACTGCAGCCAGATCTACCTCACCGGCGAGCGCATCACGGACCGCGCGCAGCTTGTCCCCGGAGACCTCATCTTCTTTGGCCGATATCGCGAGGACGGCTCTCCCCGGCCCACGCACGTGGGCTTTTATATCGGCAACGGCCGGTTCCTGCATTCCATGGGGCTGGTCCAGATTGGCAGCTTTGAGCCTTCAGACCCTTACTACGACGCCTACAACACGGGACGGTATCTGTTCGGAGACCGTATTCTACCCTATATTAACCAACACGAAGGACTAAACACCACTCTAACCAATCCCTATTATGCAGAATAGACGCGACTTCCTCAGGACAGCCGCCCTTGCGACCGCCGGCGTGGCGCTGGTGGGCTGCAAAAGCGGCGGCCCGCAGAAGTTCAACATCATCAAAGGGGACGGAAAACTTCACCTGAAGTTCTTCCCCTACGAGCTCAAACTGGCCCATGTCTTCACCGTTGCCAGTTACAGCCGCACCACCACCCCGGACGTGCAGGTGGAAATCGAATACGAAGGCATTACCGGTTACGGAGAAGCCTCTATGCCGCCTTACCTGGGGCAGAGCGTAGAGACCGTCACCGCCTTCCTGAGCAAGGTGGACCTCTCTCAGTTCACCGATCCCTTCCGGATGGAAGACATCCTCGCCTACGTGGACAGCCTCTCGGAAGGAGACGCCGCCGCGAAAGCCGCCATCGACATCGCCCTGCACGATCTGGTCGGGAAGCTTATGGGACAGCCCTGGTACCGTATCTGGGGACTGGATCCCGCGAAGGCTCCGTCCACTACGTTCACGATCGGCATCGACACGCCGGAAGTGGTGAAGGAAAAGACGCTGGAGGCTGTTGGCAAGTTCAATATCCTCAAGGTCAAAGTGGGCCTGCACACGGACGAAGCCATGATCAAGGCCATCCGCGAGGTGACGGACGTTCCGCTGGCAGTGGACGCCAACCAGGGTTGGCAGGACCGTTCCCAGGCCCTCGAAGAAATCTTCTGGCTAAAGGAGAACGGAATCGTGATGGTGGAACAGCCTATGGCCAAGGAACGCCTGGACGACATAGCCTGGCTTACGGCCCACAGTCCCCTGCCCATCTTTGCCGATGAAAGTATCCAGCGCCTGAAGGACATCCCTTCGCTGGTAGGGGCCTACAACGGCATTAATATCAAGCTGATGAAGTGCACAGGCATGCGCGAAGGCTGGAAAATGGCGAACATGGCCCGCGCCCTGGGAATGAAAGTGATGGTGGGCTGCATGACGGAAACCTCCTGCGCCGTATCGGCCGCCGCACAGTTCTCCCCCTTCGTCGATTTCGCGGACCTGGATGGAAATCTTCTCATCGCCAACGACCGCTTCGACGGCGTGAAGGTGGTTAATGGAAAGCTCTCCCTGCCGGACCGGCCGGGAATCGGGGTTATTCCGCTGTAACGGCGTTGTCTATCTGGTCTTTATAGACCACATACTTTTGATAGAGAAACTCGGTAACCAGGTTCAGCACCATGTTGAGCCCGGTTACCAGGTATTCGTTCCAGCCCAGATCCTCGGCCAGGTAATTGCCCAGGATGGTGGTGACAGGCGTGAATACACAGTAATAGGCGAAGACCAGCAGCATGGCCCGGGGAACATCGGCACAACTGCGGAAGGTAAACTTCCGGTTCAACGTGAAGTTCCATAATACGCTGAGAGTAAGCGCAATCAGGTAAGAGGGCCAGTAGGGCCAGTCAAGAAGTTCGTTCAGCAGGGCGAAGCTGCCCATCTCGATGAGACCGGCACTGGCGCTGAACAGCACGAATTTCAGAAAACGCCAAGTTTCTTTCATTCGGCAAAGTTACTCAATTTTGACATGTTTGGAAAAAATTACTACCTTTGATTTTGTCAAAACCAAAAACTAAACTGTATTATGGGATTCATCATCTACATTGCCGGCCTGGTACTGTCCATCCTCGCCGTTCTTGACATTCTCAAGAAACCTATCTCCGGAATCGGAAAGATCATCACCGCCGTCCTGGTCCTCCTCACCAGCTGGATTGGCCTGGCCGTGTACTTCCTCTACGCCAAAGACCATCTTACCGAATGGTTCAAATAACTCCCTGCGGTTGCAAAGTCCGAAAATATTCGTAACTTTGCAACCCCCAACCGGTGAGTTGTCCGAGTGGTTGAAGGAGCCTGCCTCGAAAACAGGTTTGCGTGCGAGCGCAACGGGGGTTCGAATCCCTCACTCACCGCAAAGATTAGCAAAAAAGCGCAACGAGCCTGCTCGATTGCGCTTTTTTGGTAAGCTTTGCAAAGCCCGCCGCAGGCGGACTGGGATGAGTGAGATACTTTAGTCCTGCTTGACCCAGGTGACACTTTCGCCGATGCCCAGCACTGTGCCGCGGACAACGAGCGTACCCGGCTTCTCGAACTTGGCCGTCATCTTGACGCGGAGGCCACGGTTGGGATCGTAGATTTTAGTGCCGCTCCACTGCTGCTTCCTGGCATCATACTGCAGGCCGGAGAAAACCACCACCTTGTCCATCGGAACATTGCGGAGGGACTTGTCAGGGTTCTTCACGTCGGTTCTCACCTTGCCATTGTCATCATAAAGATGGGCCGTCCAGCACACTGCGCCTTTGTAAGTGCCATCTTCCAACTTTACAATCTGGACCTTGTAGGCGTCCTTTCCACTGCCGCAGAGGAACGTTCCTACGATATTATCGGCCTTGTCATTCTGGGCGAAAGCCCCCAGGGAGACGAACAGCGCGAAGAGCGCAACAATGATTTTCTTCATGATAAATAAAGGTTTAAGGTTTTTAGCGGGGCGAAGATAAAGAAAATCCCGCAAGTCCGGACCTCCCAAAAGAAAAAACGAAAACTATCTGCGACATTTTCCATAATATATTATCTTTGTAGAAATTGTAACCTAAAAAGAGCACCTTAGAATGAAACGTATTGTATCCTCACTTCTGCTATGCCTCGTGTCTGCATTCCTCTGCCTGGCGCAAAATGACGTTACTGCCTCTGTTGATATCGTTGGCGTGGCTGGTGCCGGCTCCCTCCCCAAGCCCTCCTATCATTCGGAGGCTACCGGAGTCGTGGTTGTAAAAGTGCTTGTGACCCCGCAGGGAAAAGTCACCGAAGCCATTCCCGGCTTCACGGGTTCCACCACGGATAACAAGGTGCTGCTGGCCGCCGCAAAAGAAGCCGCGCTCAAGGCCCGCTTCAAGATGGCCGATAATGTCAATGGCCTCTGCACCGGAACCATCATCTATGGATTCGGGACAACTCTCAAGGCCGACAATATCCATGGCAAGGGCGTTTTGCGCAATGGATACATCTCCATTGGGGACTTGATTGATTACCACACAGACGGAAGCTATAAGATTCAGGCCTTCTACTTCGGAATTGAAAATGCGGACAGCCTTCGTTTTTACGTAAACGAGAAAGAGGACGAAATCCTTCCTGTTCAGTTGTCCGATACGCCTCAAGCCCGCGAACAAATCCAAAAGATGCTTTTTTTTGAAGGCGGAGAGCCTCTCAATGTTGAAGGCGAACTGACATATATGGAAATAAGTGGCCAAACTCTCAAAGGCCTCATCAACGCCACCATCCTGACTATGCCGCATAAGCCGCATAGGGAGGTCATCGAGGTCAAGCCCAAGTTCAAAGGGAAAGACCCCAACACCTTCGCCAATTGGGTTAATCGGCACCTGAAATATCCGGCTTCGGCAAAGCAGAAATACCTGGAAGGGATTGTCAAGGTCAAGTTCACGATTGACAGAGACGGAACAGTCACCGATGTCCATGTCGTAAAAGGCGTTTCTCCCGCTCTTGACGCCGAAGCAGTCAGGGTTGTATCGAGTTCCCCGAAATGGGAGCCGGGCATGTTGGACGGAGAACCCGTCCGTGTCACATTCACCTTCCCCGTCGTTTTCCAACACGGTCATTAGGACGGCGGCAACGCTTCTAAGAAACCCGAAGGTACGCCACGCCGAACGCGGCCAGACTCACCAGCAGGATGATGCCGACATACAGCAGCCCGTAGTACCAGCCGATGGCCAGAGAACGGCCGAAACACTTCTTCCAGCCAATCCCCAGCAGCTGTCTCAGATCCACCATCATCACAATCAGGAAGATGAGGATGTTCACCGAAGTGCTCTGCCCCCAGGTGAAGACTACATAGAAAAGCATGAAGAAACTGGTCTGGCAAAGGTAGTACGCCGCCATCGCAGCCCAGGCCGACATCCGCAACCGGAACTTGCGAAGCGCTATGGCCAGGGCCAGCCACAGCACGAAGAATTCCCCCAGGAACAGCGTAAAGCCCTGAGAACGCAGCGTCCCCTCCAGCGTGGCGAGCGCCGCCTCCTGCCGGGTGGTCACAATTTCCGGATACTCGTCCAGATACAGGTACTGATAGCCGGTCTTCAACAGCCTGCGCGCCTCTGCAAACAGGTCCCGTTCCAACGGTGAGTCCGCCATTTCCGCCTCAACCTCAACGTCGTCAAAGTTGATATTTCTCTTCCGAGGCTCCGTGTCCAGCGGTTTGAGAAGCGCGGCAACCAGTGCGAAGAACGAAAAGAAGATGATGAGCGAGGTGAGCGGGGAAAGGTAGCGTTCATGGTCTCCCCGGATGTAGTCACGGATCATGTAGCCCGGCCGGAGCAGCAGATGCACGAACGTGCGCTTGGCGTCATCGTTCAGGAAGGGGATGCTGTCGAAGGCCCCAGTGTAGAAGCCGCCATCGGCCTTTTTCTTTTTCTTCCGGGCCACGGCCCAGGGGTTCTCCCCCAGCACCTGCCAGATATGGAAAGCACGCATCCGGGCGCGCAGAGAATGCTTGTGCGCCATGGATTAATGCTTGAAAACCTGATTGATCAAAGACTCGAACTCCTGAAAGGCAAATGTGTCCGACAGCTCGCGGAGGGAATCGGCCAGGCCGCGGTAATGCCATTCGTGGTCCGAGGGATGCGGGGCATGGAAAATCTTCCACAGCTCGTCCCCCATCATGGCATAATCCCGCGCGATGGCGCGCATGTTGGACAGTTTGTCGCCCAGAGCAACAATCTTGGCATCTCGCGGGGCGGCGGCCAGCCGGTCGATGGCCGCCTGTTTGCGGGCACGCCAGCTGTCCTCCTCGCTCAGTCCCTGAATCATCACGTCACTTTCCGATGCCACCAGACCGGCAACACGCTCGCCGAACTCCTCCCGGATCTGCTCCACGGTGACATCCGTGTCCTCCACCGTATCGTGCAGGGCGGCGGCTGCCAGGAGTTCCTGGTCCGGAGAAATCGTAGCCACAATCTCCATGGCTTCCATGGGATGCACTATGTAAGGAAAACCCTTTCCGCGCCTTTCGGTTCCGGCATGGGCCTTCACCGCAAACAAGATGGCGCGGTCGAGCAGTTCGGTGTTCAGGGGTTTATTTGCCATACTGATGAGATATTGAATATCACAAAAGTACGGTATTTTTTCTTTTCAGCAAACGGTTCTCGGCAAAAATAGCCGCGCACGACAGGAAGTAATAGACCGCAGTCTGGATGGTCATTGCCTCAATCTCCGGCGCAATGGCACTGAGACTGCCCGTCTGGGTGAGCGTCATGTAGGCCCGGCACCCGAAGGTGGTCGGGAACACATAGGAAACCAGCCGCCACACCAGCGGGAAGTTCTCCGTGGGCCAGGTGAATCCCGTAAGGAAGACCGCTATGGGCGACACGAACAGCAGCAGCACCAGTACCGTCTCTCGCTTCGTGATGCCGGAAGACCAGGTAAAGCTGAAGAAGACAATATCGGCCACAAAGAAAGCCAGCAGGATCATCAGGTCCCACCAGTCGGCATGCTGGGGAAGATGGAACAGATACGGCACCAGCACGGCGCCATAAGCTCCCAGGAACAGGAAGATGAGGAAATACGCCGATCCCCTGCCCAGCACGACGCGTCCCACGCCATGTCCGCCGCACAGCTGGGCGAAGCTCCGGCCCTCCTCCCGCATCGTTCCGGCCAGGGTACTGGACCCGTAGAACATCACCTGCTGGAGAATCATCATCAGCGCCATGTAAATGAAGAACATGGTAAAGGAGATATTGGGATTGTACAGACGGGTATCCTCGTAGCGGACGAGTTTGGAGGCCGGCATCTCATCCAGCATGACCAGGTTGGAGGCAATGGTCATGTTCTTGTAGTAGAGGAAGGTGGACATGTCGGCATAGGTGCCCAGCGTGGCCTGTTCTCCCCGTTCCAGGCGCGCGTCGAAGTCGGAGGGAATGTACAGGATGCCATGCACCTTCTGCTCTTTCATCAGCTGCTCGGCCTCGGCCATCGAGACGCAGTCGTAGGCGACGGCGCACTCCCGTGTCGCGTCAAATTTCTGCACATAGCGGCGGCTGTAGCTGCCATGGGAAAGATCCACCACGGCGACGCTCATATCGTCCACCACGCCGTCGCGGTAGATGTAGTTATAAAGCACGGGATAGACCAGGCCGGCGAAGCAGAAAATGAGCATGACGCCATTGTCGCGGCCGATGAGCCTGAGTTCCTGTGTGAAGATGTTCCACAAGTCGTGGAACCATTTCCTTACATAAGTCATAGCTAATTTCTGGGATAATTCTGATAGCTGTAGGCATGATGGAGCCGCCTGGCCCCGGCCAGGGGAAGCAGCAGAAACAGCAGCAAATACACCAGGAAGGGCCACCAGCCCGCAAAACCGGTTCCATACAGCACCTCCCGCACGTACAGCTGATAATAGAAGCGCAGCGGGAAAATGGCCGACATTCCCTGCAGGGCCGCCGGAAGCGAGCTCACCGGAAGCGTAAAGCCCGCGAAGGAGAAGCCCAGCACGCTATAAAGGGCCGATATGCACACGCCCAGACGGAGCGTAGGGACCATGGAGACGATGAACACGCCCACGGCCTCATACGCCATCACGAAGACGAGCGTCGCAAGGGCCATCCAGCCGATGCTCCCGTTCATGGGATAATGCATGGGGCCATAGAGGAACAGCTGCAGCGCGACGCCCAGCACGCAGAAAATGAGCGTGTGGGGCGCCATCTTGCCCAGGATGGCCGTCACGATGGAATCGCCGGAACGGTCCAGCAGCTCCCGCGAGGTGGCATACTTCAGTTCGGCGCCGACAGTATAGGCCGTGATCAGGGTCACGCACATGGCGAGGACGCCCATCAGAATCATGTTCACCAGATAGTAGCTGTAGTTGGCAGGACCGTTCCCCACTGTATGGGCATCGATGACCAGAGGCTGGATACGCGCCATGATGTCATGGTCGCTCATTCCTTTGGCACGCAGCACCTCCCGCTGCACGGCACCGTTCGTCAGATTCACCATGAAGAGGATGTCCCTGTAGGCCAGCGCGCCGCCGATGACCGGATACATCGTATTGACATACACCTGCATCTTGGGGGCACGGAAGCTCTGCACATCCTCGTCAAAGTGCCGGGGAACAATCACGTAACCGTAGATACGGCCGGTTTCCAGTTCGCGGCTGGCCGCACTCACCGACTCGAATTCCACCACGCTGCCCATCTGGGTAGCGTCCAACTGCTGGCGGAAGTTCCGGGAAGTGGAACTTTGGTCCAGGTCCACCACGCCGATGCGCAGCTTTTCGGGCAGTCCCTCCCCCATGAACGTGAGGAAGAACAGGGCCGATGCCACCATCACGCCCACCGAACCCAGCAGGTAGATAGGACGGCCGCGCATGATATGCAGCTCCCGCCGGACAACCTGGAACCACTGATTCATCGCACTCATTTTTCCCTGGAAACCATTATGACACTCATGCCGGGACGGAGGCCTTCCACACGGCTGTCGGGCCGGGCACGGACTTCGAAGGTACGGGTATCGAACTCACCCATCTCCCTGGTGGCACGCCAGGTGGCATACGACTCGCGGACGGCGATGTAATAGACGGTAGCCGTCACCTCGGCGTTGTCCAGGGCAGGGATACGGAGCGTCACCTTGCTGCCGGAGGACATCTTATGCAGGCGGTCTTCACGGATGTTGAACGTGAACCACATGTCGTCCAGGTCCTGGATGGTCATGATCGGGGAACCCTGTCCCACCAGCTCGCCCACTTTGGGATAACGGGCAGAGATGACACCGCCGGACGGTGCCGTAAGGGTAATCTCGTCCAGATAGGAGTTCACAAGATCCACGGCGGCATTGGCACGTTCCACAAGCGCGACGGCCGCGTCCTTGTCCTCCTGACGAGCTCCCTTCACTGCCATATCGTACTGGCTTTGGGCAGCCTTCGCGGTTGCAACGGCGGCATTGTACTGGGCTTCCACCTCATCGTATTTCTGGTCGGAGACGACTTTCTGTCCATGCAGGGTCTTGATTCGTTCAAAACTCTTGCGCATCACTTCTTCACCCACCAGCGCTTTCTGCCACATCTCGTAGGCGCCGGTAATCTGTTCCTGCCGGGCGCCGTTGTAAGCCTTGTCGCGCTGGGCCACGGCGGCAGCCCTGGCCGCGTTGGCCTCGGCCATCTTTGAGCGGATTTCCGGGGAGTCGATGAGCACGAGGGTGTCGCCCTTGCGGACGATGTCGCCTTCCTGCGCACGGAACTCTTCGATTCGTCCCGGCACCTTGCCGGAAACACGGTACTCCGTGGCCTCCGCCTCGCCCTGAATCACCACATCCTTCGGGCGGGAGACGATATAGCCGATAACGGATACAGCCAGGATGATGCCCAAAAGGGCGAATACTCCGACGAGGAGATTGTAGTTTTTCTTCTTTTCCATATTGTTATGCTTTTTTTGTTATTTCAGGGAGCCTTCGGCCTTGCGAAGGTTGGCATCGGCCATTTGCAGCTCGATGCCGGCATCGATATATTCGCTGTGGGCGCTCAGCCAGGCGGTTTGCGCGGCCAGGACGGTGTTTGTGGGGATGACGCCCGCCTCAAAGCCGACGGTGGCTTTGCGCAGGTTCTCCTCCGCGCTGTCCAGGTTCGAACGGCTCATGGCCAGTTTTTCCCGGGCTTCGGTAAAAAGCTTGCGCTGCTGGGTCACCTGCAGGCGGATCAGATCCCGGGCATCGTCGTACTGATGCCGGTACAGGGATGCCTCGGCCTTGGCTTTCTTATAGCGGTTCACGTTCTCCATCCCGTGGAACAGGGGCACGTTCACCGTAACGCCGACAGTGAAGAGACCACCGTCCCAGTTATTCTGGATACCGTTGAAGGCGTTGGGGTTGGAAATCAGGTAATTGGCAGCCACGGCCACTTGCGGAAGCATATCGGCCCGCACGACCTTGGCCTTCTTGTCGTAGATTTTTCCGGCCAGCTCCAGGCTACGCGTTTCGGGCCGGCTGGCATAGATATCCTCGAGGGACTTGTCCTCCGGAAGCTGCGGTTCGGGGATTGCCTCCCGGTTTTCGTCGGACAGGACCGGCTCCGCATCAAGGGGAAGGCCGATCCGCTTGCACAGCAGCATCTTGGCCAGCGCCAGGCCGTTTTCGGCCTTGGTGAGCATCATGTCGGCCTCGTTTACCTTCACTTTCACCTGGAGGGCGTCGGATTCCGTGGCGGTGCCGGCGGCGATGGCGCATTCCATGTCGCGCTCCATCTGATGCAGAAGGGCGGAATAGTTCTGCGCGAGCTTGCGTTTGTTAGCGATGGAGACAATCTGCCAGTAAGCCTGGTCCACATCCACGATGATGTCCGCGTACTTCATGTCATACTGGGACGCGGCCAGGTCCTGGGCCAGGGCTGCCATCTGGTTGGAGTAGATGATCTTTCCGCCGACAAAGACAGGCTGCTGCACCGTGATGGCCCCTACCCAGATGTTGTGCAGGTCCGGGTGCATGGAGTCGTCTATGCTTTTGCCGATGGCATTGATGGGGTCGGCCACATTGGGCATCAGTCCGGCCAGGGAAGCGGGATCGGTTTCTTTCAGCATACCCAGGATGGTCTGCCACATGGGGCTGCCCATGTACTCGGCGGCGAGCGCCGGATTCGTCTGGATGGCCGTCATCAGCTGCGTCATCTTCTGCTGCATGGCAGCGCTCAGCCGGCCGGCAGCCTGTGACATGGCGGCATTCATCCGGGCCTGCATGAGGGTGCCGGCATTCTGCAGCAGCATACTCTGGTCCGAGTTGGTGAGGGCGATATCCCTGTCATTATAGAGGTATGCACCGCTTGCGCTCACTTTAGGGAAATAGTTGGCCAGGGCAATCTTGCGGTCATAGCCGGCCATCTCCATCTTGATGCGGGCCTGTTCCAGGTCCTGGCTCTGGCGGACAGCCATGTCGCGGCAGTCCTCCAGCGTTAAAACCTCCTGCGCGGGGGCTGCAAGGGCCACAAGGGAGAGGAGGGATACAAGGATTTGTTTCTTCATATGAGTATATTTTGTCATCTTGTCAGTGTTTACTTGCGATTGTCCTTTTGTACAACAAAAATGCCCACAAACAGCCGTTTTGAACTCATTTTGGAGCCGAAATTATTCTTTTGGTAGAATATTGCGAAAAAATGACTATCTTTGCAGCAAATCTATTATCTGCATCATGGAAGAGAAAGCACTGCAAACCATTGACATCCGGCGCATTCTGTCGCTGGCCCCCGTCGTGGACGAATATGCCCTGGGGACAGAGTTCATCCTGGGTGCCGTGAGCGGCAAGCGGGTAGAGAAGAGCGAAGCCATCCTGCACATGCTCAAATACCCCGTCCGCTTTGACGGATACATCCTTTTCTTCCTCAAGAGCGGACATTTCACCCTGGATGTCAACCTGAGCAGCTATGACATCCACCCCAATTCCCTGCTCATGGTCACGCCCGGCAACATCGTAAAACTGTCGGCCTACAACGAGCAGCACATCGGCGACGCGGAACTGCTTTTCGCCCTGGTTTCCAGGGAATTCCTGAGCAGTATCCGCTTCGACTTCAACAAGGTATTCCAGGACACGCTGCGTGTTTGGAAGACTCCTTGCATCACGTTGCAGGGAGACGATCTGGACCTTGCCGAGGACTACTTCCGCCTCACGCGGAAAATCCTGTCCTCGCGGCAGTCCAACAAGCGGGAGATCGTGGGATCGCTGCTGACCTCCTTCACCTATGTCACGCTGGACGTTTGGATGCGCCAGCTGGAGGAGTCACGCGCTGCGGAAAGCGCTTCATCGGCCCGCGCCACACAGCTGTTCGAGCGTTTCCTCGCGCTGGTCACCGAGCATCATAACGAGGAACGCGGCATGGCTTTCTACGCCGACAAGCTCTGCCTGACGCCGAAGTACCTTTCCCGTCTGGTGAAACTCTCCAGCGGACGAAGCGCCCCGGACTGGATTGACTCGTTCGTCATCCTGGAGGCGAAAAACATGCTGAAATACTCCGACAAGCCCATCAAGGAAATCGTGTACATGCTGCACTTTCCCAACCAGGGCGTATTCTACAAGTTCTTCAAAGCCCACACGGGAATGACCCCTTCCGAGTACCGGAAAGGGTAGTTCTTGAATCCAGCGCCCTAAGTGCCGGGAGGCTTGTGCCGCGCTAACCCATGGCCGCCCCCGGCCGTGTGAGGGGGAGGGGCCCATGCGATGCGCGCCAGCGCGAGCATCTGGGAGGGACGAGGAGCGAAGCGACGAAGGGTTAGCGCGGTACAAGCCTCCCGGCGCTTCTTAGACGTCGAGGAGGGTACGGCAGATTTGTTCGGCCTCGGGGAGGGTGTCTATCTTGCCGACGTCCACCAGCCGGAGGTCCGGTGCGAGGGCGCCGTAGATGGGATAGCGGTCGCAGGCCGATAAATAGAAGTCGATGATGGGAAAACGTTCCGGTACCTGCAGCGCCCCGAAGGCCTGGAAGATAAGCGGGGCTATGTCGTGGATGCCGGCGAAGGCGTACTTCAGGCACTTCGAGGGGTCCAGATCCGGATACGGTGAACGCACCTCTCCCGTAGCGATGTTGGTCCAGCCTACCAGCCGCATGTCCTCCGGACGGAAGAGCAGGTAACGCTGGGTTTCCCGCTCACTGACAAGGAGTGTAGCCAGGGCGCCGGGCCGCATCTGCGACCGAAACCAGGCTATATCCAGATTGGAAACGATATCCACGTTGTGCACCAGGAAGGGCTCTTCCAGGGGCAGCAGCAGGTCCCGGGCCTTAAGGATGGCCCCGCCGGTTTCCAGAAGCCGGGAAGTTTCGTCGGAAATGCTTACGGACAGGCCGAAGTCATGGGATGCGAGGTATTCCCGTATCATGTCCGGGAAATGATGGATATTCACGACGACGTCCGTATAGCCGGCCGCCTTGAGTTTGTGCAGCGTATGGTACAACAGGGGTTCCCCGCACACGGGGACGAGTGCTTTGGGAAGACTGTCCGTAATGGGGCGCAGGCGCGTTCCCAGACCTGCCGCAAAGACCATCGCTTTCATCGGCCTACAGCATTTTCTCTATATTGAGCTCGCGGTGCGTGATGGTGACCTTGATGTCGAACTTGTCCATCAGGTGGCGGGCCAGATGCTCGGCGCAATACACGGAACGGTGCTGGCCGCCGGTGCAGCCGAAGCACACCTGCAGATTGGTGAACTTGCGCTCGATGAAACGCTTGGCATGGGCGTCCACCAGCTTGTAAACGCTGTCCAGGAAGGTGGTTACCTCACCGTCGTCCTCCAGGAACTTGATCACCTCGGGGTCCGTTCCGTTGAACTGGCGGTAATACTCGTACTTACCGGGGTTGTTCACGCTGCGGCAGTCGAATACATAGCCGCCACCGTTGCCGGTGGTGTCGGTGGGGATGCCTTTCTTATAGGCAAAACTGTAGATATGGACAGACAGACGGTGGTCCTGGGGATTCTCGTTCAGTTCCGGCATGGAAGCCAGCTGCTCCAGCAAGGAGTTCAGGTAAGGGTAATCGGAGAAGGGAATCTCCAGCAGTTTGCGAAGATTGCTCAGGGCGTAGGGAACGCTGGCCAGGAAGTGAGGCTTCTTCTCGAAGTATCCGCGGAAACCATAGGCGCCCAGGACCTGCAGCGTACGGAAGAGCACGAACAGGCGCAGACGGCTGCGGAACTCGGTTTCATCGACCTGCTTGAACTGCTGCAGGGCACGCAGATAGGTGCGGATGAGTTCCTGCTTCAAATCCTCCGGGAAGCGGGAACGGGCCTGCCAGATGAAGGAGGCCACATCATAGTAGATGGGACCGCGACGGCCACCCTGGAAATCGATAAACCAGGGTTCTCCGTCCTTGATCATGACATTGCGCGCCTGGAAATCCCTGTACAGAAAGGTGTTATCATCTTCCTGAAGGAGGTCCGACTTAAACTTTTCGAAGTCTTCCTGCAACTGGATTTCATTGAACTCCAGTCCGGTAGCCTTCAGGAAACAGTATTTGAAGTAGTTCAGGTCGAAATCGATCATGCGGGCGTCGAAAGCCTCCTGCGGGTAGCAGTTTTTCCAGTCCAGCCCTTTGGCCCCCAGGAACTGCAGACGCGGCAGCTGTTCGATGGTGCGGCGCAGAAGATCCGTCTCCACGGAGCTGTACAGGCCACTTTCACGCCCCTGTGCCACCATGGAGAAGAGCACCTGGTCTCCCAGGTCCTCCTGGATGTAGGCGCCACCGTCTTCGCTCACGGCCAGCACGGCCGGCACGCGAAGCCCCTTCTCCCGGAAATGCCTTGCCAGGTAGATGAAGCTGTGGTTCTCCTCATGATTGGTTCCGATGGCTCCGATGAGAGAGACATTGCCGCCTTTGAGGCGGAAGTAACGGCGGTTGCTGCCCGACGCGGGAAGCTCCGTGATTTCGGCGAGCTTCTGCCCGGTATAGGATTCGAATAAGGGTCTGAGGGTTTCTGCGGCCATGATTTTATACATTTACGCAAAGATACAAAAAAAGAGTCAACCGCGATGGTTGACTCTGAAAATCTTGGTAGGGACGATCGGATTCGAACCGATGACCTCTTCAATGTGACTGAAGCGCTCTAAACCAGCTGAGCTACGCCCCTGTTCGGGGAATGCAAAGGTAGCAACTTTTGCCGAATCTGCAAAATAAATTTTCTTTATTTTACGATGATGACATTGGGGACCGCCCGCTCGCCCGCATGGTCGAACTGTTTGTTGTCGTACGGATGGTTCACCACGCCCGTTTCACGGGTCCAGAGAGTGGTGGAACCGCCGCCGTCCAGGTTCAGTGCTTCAAACAGGCCCAGGGACTCGCACAGCACCTGGAGTTCATCCACCGTCATGCCGATACCCTGGGGGAAACGGCCGTCCACGGCGATGAAGTACATCCATCCGTCGGCCGTATAGCCCATGAGCGTACGCGGATGGCGCTGCGCGTAGAAGCCGGCATAGCTGCGGGAACCGTCGTCCTCATACGGGACCGTCACCCCTTCTTCGATAAGGATGGGACCGGAGACGACAGCCTCCCTCCAGCCTTTTGCGGCCGATGCCGTACCCAGCGAATCCACGGACACGATATCCACCTTCTTTCCCTTTCTGTCCTTGATGCGCAACATACCGTTGCAGCGGTAGGCGCCGTCGGTGGTGGCCCCGCAGAGGACCTTGCCCTCATCCTTTACATAAGTGACGGGCTCCAGGGTTTTCATGTTGAAGTAACTGCCGTTGATAGCCGCCAGGGCACTGCTACGGGCCCCCAGCGAGCTGGTAACGTCCGCATCCGGTCCGTCGGATTCCAGCACAGAGATGCCGTGCACCCACATCGGGAAGCGGACAAGGGAAATGTTCTGCGTAGAGCCGAAAACCTCCACCGAAGCGTTTCCCACCTCTACCTGCGTTCCATCGACGGCCTTCCATCCCCAGTCCACCTGCTTCAAGGCGGCAAGGGGTTCGGCGGTTTCGATACGGCGCCGGGCCTCGCGGACTATGGGCCGATAATAAGCCTTGAAGGCCTCCCAGCTATAGTAGGGGCCCTCCACTGCCTCCAGGGGAAGGGTGGCTTCCTGTTCGTTCACAAGGACCTTCACAAGGATGTCGGAACGGGAATTCCGGTAGAAGACCATCTGGACCGAGGCCGCCATGGGAACATTGTAATTGGGGAAAATCTCCAGGCTTTCCTCAAAGGAAGAGGCCGTACGGCCGAAGCCATTCGCGTCCAGCAGCACCATCAGCGGCGCGATGCCGGAATCGTGGCCGAAACGCAACCGCAGCTGCGTGGCGCCCGAGGCGATATCGGCATCGGCCGATTCGATCATCTGGCCGAGAGTAAAGGCCGCATAATCCACACGGTGATTCTGCGAACCCTTAAAGCGGGCCACATCCAGGAAGTAGCGGGCCGACAGTCCCCTCCAGATCTGTTCCACATCCTCCGGGGAAAGCACACCGTCAAACGGCGCGCTCACCACAACGGCAACGAGCGCGTCCAGAAAGCGTTCCGGGGAATCCACGCAGGCGGCGGAAGTAAAGAACTTCCCGATGATGTCCTTCCACGGAACTGTTTGATCGAAATAGACGCTGAATGCCTCCTCGGCCACCTTTCCATTGTTAAACGCATCTTTTATCAGGTACGGGTTGGATGACAGACTGGGCTGCAACCACGCCGCATACTTGGCCGAGGCATCGGCATTCATGTCTATTTCTTTATCCAGCGACTGCAGGCTCGAAAGGAAGTTCCACATGCTCATGATGACGCGGGCCGACTCGGTGGAGACGGCTTCCACGTGCGTGGGGCCTTCGAACACTTCGGGGAAACGCTGGAACAGCCTGGCGGCGATGCCGCGCTGCTGCTCCTTTCCCGTCTGGTTCAGATTGCCCTTGCAGAGCTTCACCTTCTGGTAGAACGGCTCATAACGCTTGAAAAATGCCTTACCTTCTTCGGTAAGGAGGCCTTCCGCAGAGGCCTTGGAGAACCATCCATAGACCGCATCGTACTCGCTGGTGCAATACCGCGCCCCGTGCCGGCCGAAGTGGCTGATGTAAACGGGCCGATAACCTTCCGGGGCAGGAGTCACAGCCGGCAGGGCCGCCTGGTCATACACGTAAAACGTACCTGCATTCTGGTTCTGGCCCTGCGCGAGGCCGCAAACAAGTATCAGTACAAGCGAAACAATGGCTTTGAAGTGGTTCATATCGGATTGGTGTTACATACAAATGTAAGTATTAGCCGGGGATACACACAAAACTCGCCCCGTTTTCGCTAACTACTTGATTATAAAACAGAAACAAATTCTCCTCCCTGCTCTACGGCAGGGAGGAGAATCGACAATTCGCTCACAGTGAGCGCTTTAACAAAAACGCCTTATTTCAGAGTAGGCACGTCTCCGGTCAAGTCCCAGACATTGGTATCCCACCCCAGGGTGGCAGCATGGGCCGAGATGGTCCCTTCCGTGCCCAGGTAGTTACCGTTAGTTGGCACCGCATTACCATTGCCGGCCATTTTTGTAATGGTTGTCCAGCCGACAAAACCGGAGCAGGTTATATCCGTGCTCGAATTGTTGCCGACAATGGCACCTTCGAGGTTAGGGTTGGCCGAAACAATCGTACAAGTCGAGTAGCAATTCGTAATGGTGGCTTTTGATCCTGCTGCAGGACTTCCAAGAATACCGCTGCACCAACGACGCGTTTTGTAAGTATCGGTTCCAATCTGACCGGTCGAATAGGAATTCCTGATCGTCAAATCACCCGTAGCAGACACACACGCAATAAGTCCGCCATGGTTTGCCATGTTGGTGACAGTAAGAGCGATATCACAGGTGGAATAACATCTGTCCACCAGAATGACACCCGTAGCATGGCCGATAAAGCCTGCTGCATAATGTGCCCCGGAATTAACTTTCCCCGTAGCCGCGCAGTGGATGAAGGAAACATTGTTGGCCACTCCGACAAAGCCGCCCGTATAATAACCTGTTCCCGTCACATCTACCTCAGCGGAACAGTTAGTCAGCGTGCACGTTTCAGTAGCGCTGATTCTTCCAATCAAACCGCCGGAAGAGCCACCTGCCGTAACAGTGCTGTTGGTCACGGAAACGTTCGTGAGGACACATTGCTTATCAGATTCCACAGCTCTGGCCAATACGCCATAATAATTGCCGGTTGAGCTGACTTCGGCATTGGTGATATTCAGATTCGATACTTCTCCGTCCAGGAAAGAGAAAAGAGGCGCTTTGAGGCCGGAGATCGTTTTGTTGTTGCCATCCAGCACAATGGCACCCTTGGCATTGCAATCAATGCTGGACCAGCTTGTGACAGTGATATCATCCACAAACTTGAAGTACTTCTTGCTCGCCGTGGACAACAGATTCGAAATCTCCGCCATCTGGTACTTATCACCGATCAGGTAGGCATTGGCGGAGGTGGTGCCGTCGCAGGTGGGGGCACCGGCGTGCCGGGCGGACTGGGTGGCGTTGACGTTGATGGTGTTGAGTTTACCGGCGGTGAAGGAACCGACGGGCAGTTCAATGTAGCGGGTGTACACGTCGTGAGACTCGCCGGGGGCGTTGAACTGGAGCAGGAGGGAGGTCCCGTTCGGGAGGGCCGTGGCGCCCACGGGCAGGGTGGCGAAGAAGTGCAGGACGCCGTCGGCGTCGGCATCGCCTACCGTGTCAAAGGTGATGGAAAGGGTATTTCCTCCATTGAAAATGTCCGCATTGGCAGTGACATCCACCGACTTGATGACGGCGGCAACCTCCGTCGAAGGCATCTTCGCCGTGATGGCCAGGACGCTGGAGTAGCTGTCGAAGACGATGGTGGCGAGGTCGGCCACATCGCCGGCGGAGGCCAGGTACTTCAGGCCAGAAGTGACGCCGTCGGACGGCTGGGTCTGGGTGCCATAGGCCACCGCGCCGTTGATGATCTCCACATCGTAGGAGGTGGCGGTGACGGGCGTGCCGGTGAAGACGCCGGTCTTCTGGCCGATGCTGCCGGCGGCAAGGGTGAAGTCCGAATACTGGGTATGGTCGGCGTGGTTATAGACGCGGAGCTGGTCGCCATCGGCCCAGGTGAGGGCCATGGACGTCGGCTTCAGGGACTCGTAGGTGGGGTCGAAGGAGACCTTCGTGGCGAGGTCGGCGATGGAGGCCTGGATGGTCACGGGAGCAACCTCGGCGGGGATGTAAACTTCCTTGGAGCAGGAGAGCACGGAGACCGCTGCGAAAGCGGCAAAAATCAAGTTCTTTTTCATGGCGCTTTCGGGGTTAGAGGAGACTGGTGAATGATTCGTCGAAGATGGAATTTTCATTCATTTCCTGGAGGGCATCGGTAGTGCTTGCGGCGATGCACTGCTCCATAACGAGGGGGATGATCGCCATTTCAGGCGCCTCGTACACGTTCTTGGTCATAATAAATAGTGTTATTTGTGAGTAGTTTATTCAAGGCTAAAATCCTTGAGGAGACCGAAGTCTCCGTCGGTGCCGGTGATGTAAATCTCCAGCGTGTTGGTGCCGGGACTCAGGTATGGGCCGACATCCATTTTAAATCTTTCGCGGGTAACGTCGGCCACTTTGATGCCGTTCACCTGTACCACACAGGACGTACCTTTCCAGACAGGAATGCGGAGGATATGCTTCCCCCCATCCCCGGAGAGTTCATAATCGCGTCTGTAACAGACTTCCCCAGAGTAAAAAGACAGGCCCTGAGGAGCCAGCCGGCCCGGGGCGGGCACTTTCGCGCTGCGGACGATCCAGCTTTGTCCGTCTCCGGCGCGGATTACGTTGAATTCGCCCACCAGCGACAGCGGCGGCACTTCCCCGCTTCCGCGCAGCTCGATGACGTTCTCTCCTTCCTGCACCACGCCGGAGACGGCCACGGAGCGGCCCATCGGCGTTCCGTTCACTGTTACGTCCCAGTCTCGCGACCTGTCGAAGAACAGGACAGGACCGGCGCTGCAGAGGCAGTCTTCGGAATAGAACCGGTAACGGGCCGTGACCGTGCTGTCAGTGCGGCTGAGGCTGCACACTTCCAGCGGGAAGTCGCTATTGCCCAGCAAGTCCACGAAAAGAGGTGACACAGGGGTTAAATTGCCAAACCGGCTCCCGCCCTGAGGGCAGGAGCACGATAAGGCTAACAACACAAATAAATAACCGAATGCGTATCTCTTACGCGACATGCCGCGTTACTTTTTCAGATCGCTCTTGATATAGACGGCGTTGCCGGTAGGACGGAGTTGGGTACCGTCCCAGTCCCAAATCCAGGTTTTGCCGGTAGCGTAGTCGGTGCGGTTCTCGCTCACGCGGTTCACGATGTTGCGGGCGTTGCCCTCGCCGTAAACCCACATGGCGGTTCCGCCGCCTCCGTCGAAGTTCATGGCCTTGTAGCAGCCCAGGGCACGCATCAGCTTGCCCAGCAGGTCGGTGGACATGCCGATGGCACGCTGGTCGGCATACTTGGTCCAGCGGCCGTCAACAGTTACCTGGAATACGGTCTTCCCGTCCTTGGAAAGGCCGATGGCCGTACGGGGATGCGTATCCCCCAGCCAGTTGTCCGTATCGGCCTTCTTCCACTCATCCGTGGCCTTCTGGACTTCGCCTTTCCATACCAGGAGCGGTCCGGCGCAGCCAACCGTACTGTTGGTAAGTTTCTTGGCGGCAAAATTATCCTTCACCTGAACGATATCCACCACGTCACCGTCAATGGTGATGGCGCAGTTGGCGACCCAGGGGCTTGTCTCGGTGGGAGTCCTCATGATGTCACCGTTCACACGGACGAAATGGCAGCAGGCCATGGGACCGTTGGTACCGATGAGGGCATCCAGGTAGATGCACTTCTTGTCCAGGTCACGGGGATCCTCTGTTTCAGAATTCCATGTAGGATACCCCTCCGGATACGTCTTGTCGTAATAGCTGAAGTAGATACCCAGTTTATTGTGCTCGTTGAGCGTAGACTTGACAATATTGATGTTACGTACCTGGCCTTCCCACTTGCCATGGAAGGTGGTCCATTCCACACCGTCCACGATGGTCTTCTTCGTTCCGCCCAGTTCCACAAAGTCCACCGTAGGCGTAGGATCCCAGGGCTTCTCAGGCTCCGGTTCTTCTATGTATTCCAGAACCACCGAATTGGACTCCTTCCCCTTGGTGGAAACACGTACGCTCAACTTAGTACCCTGTATCTCAGGAGCGATGAACGACAAGTGGTCTTCGGCCGCTTCATTGACCGCAATAGACTTTGCATCCCAGCCCAGACCGTATACCACTTTGTTCTCCGCGGCTACGGCGCTGAAGTTGCTGCCGTTCAGGGTTACAGGTTTACCAGCCACCACCTTGTTGCCCTCATAGTCCGTCGAGACACTGCTGATAACGGGGGTAGGGGCAGAATCACCACCGCTCTCGCCCTTGCCACAAGCGGCAAGGGTAAGAGCAGTCAGCGATATAAGAAGCAATAACTTCCCTTTCATTTTATTTTACATTCTTCAGTTTAGGAAGGTCACCGGTGAGATCCCAGATGCTTTCGCTCCAGCCAAGAGCCTTGGCCTGCTGGGAAACGGTACCCTCTTTGCCATCATAGTTGCCTTCCACAGACACGGCGTCATTGTAGCTGAAAGGCCAGTCACCAGTGTTCCAGGAAACGAAACCGGTGCACTCCACCGTACCGGCATCCTTCAGGCCCAGCACCATGCCGCAACGCTCCTGGAGACCGATGCCGCTGAGGTCGGAAGTGGAATAGCAGTTGGTAATCTTGAGCAGTTTGCAAGGCTTGTCGGACTGGAAGAGGGAGCCCACGAAGCCACCACTATAACGACGGACGGTAATGGAGCCGGTCGCATAGCAGTTTTCGATGGTGACGGTAGCGTCTTTGGCGTTCACCGTACCCAGGAGACCGCCGCCATGGCCGAAGTTTCCGCTGGTGGGCAGGGAAATGTTGCCGGTAGCATAGCACTCGCTGATGGAAACGGTCACACCCTCGGCACCAATGACACCGACCAGACCGCCACCCATGTGGCTAACACCGGTCACATTACCGGTAGCATAGCTCTTCTCGATGGTAACGTTACCGTCAATCTGGCCGATGAGGCCACCGCCACGGGTATAGCTGGTGGTGGTGTGTTCGACATTGCCGGTAGCGTGGCAACCCTTGATGGTGGCGTTGACCACGATACCCACGAGACCACCGGAATAAGCAGAGGCATTGGTGACATTACCGCTTGCGCTACAGTTGATGAGGGAGCCGTTGGAAACACGGCCGGCTAAACCACCCACCTGGGCTTCACTGCCTTTCACTTCGCACTCCACGGTAGCATTCTCGATGGAACCGCCCTTCAGCCAGCTGATGAGGCCGCCGGAACGCTTACGATCATTTTCAACCTTGGAATTCTTGATGGTCACGTTCTTGATATTGGCCTCACCGGTAATGCCGGTATCTTCCTGGCCTGCACCGCCGACACCCACAAGCACGGCGCCGGCATTAGCCACCTCTGCGTCGATCTCGGCATTCTCAATGGTGAGATTCTCTACGCTGCCCACCAGGATGTAGAACAGCGGAGCACCAGCCTTGAAGTTGCTGATCTTATGATTGTTGCCATCAAAGACAATACCTCTCTTCTCGGCCACGGCGATGGCGTCATCATCGGCGCCATAGTTGATTCCCCTCCAAGGATTCTCTTCACCGAATTCCACATCCTTGAAGTCGAGATCCTCGGTGAGCTTGAAGTAAACGGTAGCGTCATCCTTCAGCAGACCGTCGATGAGGAAGAAGGTGTCCAGGGAGTTGATCAGATAAGGACTGGCCTGGGTACCGGCACCCTCGGCGGCAGCTTCACCCATTTTGAAGAGGATGTAAGCGGCCTTCTCGGCGGGAGAGGTGAAGTTGGTGCCGCCCTGTACGCTTTCGATGGCGATGGGAAGCACATAGGTCTGGTCCTGCACGCAACCTTCACCCTTGAGACGGAGCTCGCAGGAAGAAGAGGTGGCGTTGTATTTGGGCAGGGTTACCGTATTGGTAACGAAAGAGAAAGCACTGACAGGCAGCATCTCGTAATCGGTGCCGTTGGCCGTATTGTAGGTAGCAACCAGGCTCTGGCTGGCGGCCAAGCTGATATTATAGGCTTCGGCCGAGGTAGGATCGGCCACTACGGTGAGTTCGATGCTCTTGCTCTGGCTCTTGGGGATTTCGTAGATTGCCTCTGCATTCTTGACCTGAACACCCAGCTGGGCGGGGCTGGCAGGTACATCCTCGCCACCCTTCTTGCAGGAGAAGGTGAAAAGGCAGGGAACGAGTACCAGTGCTAAACTGAAAAAACGTTTCATGATAGTTTTGATAATAATGTTGTTAATTAGTGAGTTTTAAAAAACAAGTCCGTCATTCCAACCAGGGTTCTGCGTAAGGGCCCCCTGGGTAAGGCTACGCTCCTCGATCGGAATGGGATAGAAATAGTCCTTTTCCTCATCCCAGGTCCGGCGGATGTTCTGGTAATAATCCACGCAACCGGAATTTCCGTTCGTCAGGAGGACGCCACCTTCGCTCAAACCAATCTTAAGGGCTTCGGGAGCGCTTCCGGCAGGAGCCTCCTTGCCCGTGTAGAGCGTGACATCGGCCACGCCGTCCTCGTCCAGGTCATAGCTTCCTTCGCCGGGGAAATACATGCCCAGGATGGGCTGCTCGAAGGCGCGGCCCTCGGCCCAACGGATGATGTCGTAGTAGCGGAAGCCCTCGCCCAGGAGCTCGATGGTGCGCTCGCGGCGGATTTCCAGGATAAGGCCCACGTTGCTGCTGTTCTTCTCTGCGACCTTCGGATAGCCCGTTTCCGGGGCCATCAGGTACGGATCCGGATTGGCGTTAGCCGCAGCCATATCGAGGTTGGGCATGCCTACACGATCACGGAGGGGCTTGATGGAGGCATTGATGTCGGCCTGGGTAATGGTACCCAGTTCGGCCTTGGCCTCGGCATAGTTCAGGAACACCTCGGCGGCACGGAAGAGGATGAAGTCGCAGTAGGCCTGCTGATACACGTCATCCTGGGGGCCCATGAAATACTTGATGGGGCAGTAACCGGTGGCCGAAGTCTTGAGGCTGGGGGCAATTCGGGTCTCGGTGCCCAGACGGCAGTAGCCGGGGGTACGGATGCTCTGAGCCAGACGGGGATCGCGGTTCTTCACTTCCTCCACGAAGGGCATGGTCTCCCAATCCGCCTTGTCCGTGAACCGGCTGCCATCCTTCATCAAGTAGCTGGCTACGATCTTGCGGGTAATGCTCCACATGTTCAAGGTCGTGGACAGATAATCGGAGTTGGCGGTATGGACCACGTTGTACTTGATATTGTAGTCCCTTCCCAGGATCACTTCCTTGTTGATACCCTCGGAGACATTGTACTTGGTGAACAGGCCGATGTAACTCTTTTCGGGGCCTTCATTGTTATAGATGGAATAGCCGCTGGAGGTCATAAACTGCTGGGCAGCTTCGACGGCCAATTCCAGGTAATAGGTGTAGGGCTTGGCATCGGACGGCAGGGTCTGGAGGGTGGGGTCACCGGCGTGATACTTGCGGAACGTGCCCTCATACAGGCAGAAGCGGGATTTAAAGGCCAGAGCCGTCCACTTGGTCACCTGGTAATCCGAATGGGCCGCAGGGAGCTTGGCAATGGCATAATCAATATCCTCAATCATCCGCTGCATCACGTATTCGCGGCTGTCGCGGGGTTTGTACAGGTCGGGGTCATCGGAACCCAGCGTATGGTCGTACCACGGCACGTCGCCGTACTGCTTCACTTTTTCAAAGTAGAAGAAGGCACGGAAGAAACGGGCCAGGCCGATGTACTGGTTGCGGAGTTCCTCGTTCTTGCAGTTTCCGGAATACTCCAGGAACGTGTTAATGGTACGCAGCCGGCTCCAGGACCAACCGCTGTCACCGGAATCGATAGCACGGGCTCCCTTCATCTCGTTGGAAAGGATTCGGCCCGTTACGGCATCGGTCTGTCCGTCACTGTAGTATCCGGTGGGGAAAATCGGATAAAAGGTATTGGTATAGGCCTTGATCTCCGATTCCGTGGCAAGATAGGTCTCCGGGGAAAGTTTATCCTGCGGGAAGCGGTCCAGCACCCCTTCCAGTTTATTACAGGACGCCAGACACAAGGAAGCGCCCAATAAGATACCAATATATTTAATGGCTTTCATTTCGCTGATCATTAGAAGGTTATATCAAGTCCGAACATAAAGGTCTTCTGCCAAGGATAGACCGGGTATTTTCCGGAGGTCTTGGCGGCGGCTTCAGGGTCAATGTAGTCGCTGTGCAGGCCGGGAGCGATATAAGCAAGGTTCTCACCGGAGAAGTACACGCGTACGGACTCAATCTGTACTTTCTTGGTCCATCCCTCCGGCAGGGTATAACCCACGGTGAGGTTCTTCAGACGGCAGTACGCGAGGTTCTGCAGATAGCGGTCATTGACGGCAGCCAGCGAACGCTTTCCTTTGCTGTCGAAGGCGATGTAGGCACGGGGACGCGGGAAGTAGGCGTCGGGATTCTCTTCACTCCAACAGTTGTCCAGGAAGTCCCTCTGGATCCAGGAGGTGAAAGGACGGGCATACAGACCCCAGAAGTAACGGGCGTCGGAACTGGGATACCAGTTCTGCCGTCCCACACCCTGGAAGAAAGCGGAGAAGTCGAAGCCGTTCCAATTGAAGCCCAGGGTAAGGCCATACTGGAAACGGGGCTGGGAGTTGCCGATGATGCGGCGGTCGCCAGGCTTATCCACCGTGTTGGCACCGGTGCTGATCACATTGTCCCCGTCCAGGTCCACGTATTTGAGGTCACCGGCCCTGAGGCCGCCGTTACCGGCGATGATGGTGTTGATGGGCGACTGGTCCACGACATAATTGGCGGCCTCATCATCCGAGGCAAAGAGACCGTCGGTGATGTAACCCCAGATTTCGCCGTAGCGCATTCCCACATAATAGGTATCCAGATTCTTGGTGGGGTTGTCGAACTTGGTGATATAACCGATATAATCGTTGAAGGTACCGGTGATGCTGTAGTCGAAGGGCTTGCCCATCAGCTTGAAGCTGTTGCGGTAAGTCAGGGATAGCTCGTAACCAAGCGTGCGGAGGTCGGCATTGTTGGTTTTGGGTGCGGAGGCACCGTAAACGGCCGGAAGGGGGTTGCCATCGGTGAGCATGTCCTTGGTGTCACGGATGTAGCCCTCACCGGTGAAGGTAATCTTGTTATTCAGGAAGGCCAGGTCCAGACCCAGGTTCTTCTGTTGCACGGTTTCCCAGGTGAGGTCGCCGGCCACAGGATTGCCGAAGGTGGCGGCAGCCGATCTTTCACCGCCGAACAAATAACTCTGCGTACCCAGGGACACCGTACGGATATAATCGTAATAGCCTACCTGCTGGTTGCCCAGGCTACCGTAGGAGAAACGGATCTTGGCGTCGTTCCACCAGCTCTTGAGCGGAGAGAAGAACTCTTCCTGGGAGATTCTCCAGCCGATGGAGCCGGAAGGGAAGAAACCGTAGCGCTGGCCCCACGGGAAACGGGAGGTACCGTCGTAACGGCCGCTCAGCTCTATCAGGTACTTGCCCTTGTAATCGTAGTTGATACGGCCGAAGAAGCCCAGCAAAGCATAGGAATTTTGGCCGCCGGCGGCATCACGGCGCTTGGAATTGATCAGGATGGTGGCCGTCTCGCCTGTCTGCACATGGCCCACGACCACGGGGCCGGTAATCTCCTGGTCCGTAGCGTCCACCAGGTTCTGGTCGTTCAGTTCCTGGGAAGAGAGATCGTAGCCCACGACCGAGAGTTTCTTGTGATAATAGGTCTCATACTGTCCGCCCACCATCACCTTGAGGTTGTGAGCCTCGGCGAAAGTATCTGAATAGGTCGCGAACAAGTTGGCGGAATGCTGATTCACCGTCTGTATGCCCTCACTAAGCTTGTCCACGTTGTCGCCCGCCGTTACCTCGACGGTTTTCATCCGCGTGGGGGAGGCGAAGGTTCCGCTCACGCTGCGGTTCAGGGAGGTGGATGTATTATGGGTGTAGGTGTAATTACCCTTGATCACCAGCTGCTTGATGGGCGTAACGGTCACCTCAAACGTGTTGGTGAAATTATTGTTCTTGTTCTGGTTTTTAAAATTCGGGTTGTTGAGGTTGCCCAGAATAGTCTGGCCGCCACCGCCGTGGTTAGTCTGATAGATGAAGCTGCCTTCCGGCGTCTGGGGCATCAGGAAAGGGAAATAACCCGCCGTACATTTGTAGAAAGAATCTTCCATGTCGGACAAACCGGGATAGGTGTAACTGGAAGCGTAGTAGGCGGTGTTGTTGCTGATATTCAGCCAGGGATTGGCGTCAAAGGAAAAACGGGCACGGAGATTATACTTATTGAAATCATCCGGATTGGCCCGAAAGATACCCTGCTCGTTGTTATAATTGGCCGACAGGAAATACTTGATGGTCTTGGTGCCGCCGCGGAAGGACAGGCTCTGGTTCTGCGAGGGCTTGATATCGTTGAAGAAATAGTGCCACCAGTCGGTGTTGGCATAGTACTTATAGCCGTTGTTGGCATCGTCCAGGACAACCCAGGGACGCTCCGGGTTCTCCACCACGTCGTCGCGGCGGATCCAGAGCTGATGCATGTCTTCCTCTGTGTACTTTATCTGTTGAGAGCCGTCGTAATTCCTGGAGAAGACGTTGGCGGTATATACAGCGTCATAGCCGCGGGTCTCCCAATCCGTAGAGGTCGTAGGAGAAGAGAAGCCCCATCGGCCGCTGTAACTCACTTTGGCACGGCCCTCGTTGTCACTACCGGACTTGGTGGTGATGAGCACAACGCCGAATGCCGCCTTGGCACCATACACGGCCGCGGAGGAGGCATCCTTCAAAACGGAGATGCTTTCTACATCATTGGGGTTTACCCTGTCCATGGAACCCACCACGCCATCGACCAGCACCAGCGGAGATCCTCCGGAGCTGATGGAGTTCCAACCGCGGATGTTCAGTTCCACACTCGCACCGGGACGACCGGTGGGCGTAGTAACGGTAAGGCCGGGGACCGTACCCTGCAGGATGCCGCCGAGGCTTGCGTTGGAGCGCTTGCCGATGGATTCGGAATCGATTACAGAAACGGCTCCGGTAAGGTTTTCTTTCTTCTGGACACCGTAGCCCACGACCACGGCGTCATCCAAAAAAAGCGTGTCTTCCTCCAGGGTCACGTTCAGGACACTACGCTTTCCGACGGTGACTTCCACCGTCTTGTAACCCAGCGAAGTGAACACCAGGACTGCGTCGCCGTCGGCGCTGATGGTGTAATTGCCGTCGATATCGGTGACAGTACCGTTGCCGGTTCCTTTCACCACAACGCCAACGCCCATCACAGGAATGCCCGTGTTGTCCACCACGGTGCCGCTCACCTTACCGCCTTGCTTTTGGGATGCTTCCTTGGCTTTGATGATAATATGCTGCTTGTTGATGGTGTAGATGTAGCCGGCACCATCCAGCGTAGCGTCCAGCAGGGCCTTTACGGTTGCAGCCCCGGCCGGGACAGTCACTTCCCGGGAAAGGTTTACTTCCTGCGCATCATAGTCCACAGACATGCCTGTCTGGGATTCAATCTGACGGAATACCTGTCCCAGTGTTGCCTTTCCCTCGTGCATGTTCAGCTTTTGCGACTGCGCAAAAAGACCTCCGCACAAAAGAAGGCAGACAAACGTTAGAATAATAGGTTTTCTCATACTTGAAGAATGTGTTAATTCATGGGTCCACACTATAGTAAGCGTAAGCCCATGAAACGCACAAAAGAAATTACACTATAATAGGAAATAAACCCTGTTCCCTTCCACTTTGTAACGGGACCCGGGAATCAGGAGCGTAAGCACATCCAGAGCGTCCTCCAGCGACTCGTCCGGCATGAAGCGCACGTTGAGCGCGTTGCGGTGTACCTGCTGCGAGCTGTAGCTTACAGAGACATCGAAGCGTCTTTCCAGGGCGGTGATGATTTCGGAGAAGGAGGCGTTGCTGAAGGACAGGAAGCCCTCCTCCCAGCTCATCACTTTCTCGGCGTCCACCCGCGCCAGTGCCACGGATTTCCCGGAAGGCCGATATATCAGCTGCATGCCGGGCTCCAGGATATAGGACTTCTCCCCGGCAGCAGGGACGCTCACTTTCACCTTACCTTCCTTCAGGGTGGCACGCACGGTATGTTCACCCGTGTAAGACTGGACACAGAAGGATGTGCCTAGTGCCTGCACGTCCATATAGGCTGTTTTCACGATAAAGGGCCGGGAAGGATCCTTGGCCACGTTGAAGTTGCCCTCGCCGCTCAGATAGACGATACGGCTTTTCTTCCTGTTGAAAGATTCCGGATAAAGGAGGGAGGAACCGGCGTTCAGGGATACCCTGGTACCGTCCTCCAGCGTGACGGAAGAGGTCTGGCCATAATCGGCCACCAGATTGCAGGTGCCGTCGAGGGGCGCGGCAGAATACTTGCTGCGCGCGAGCGAGAAAGTGAGCAGTGCGACGACCGCCACCGACGCAGCTGCGGCAAAGACCGTCCAGACGGTCCTGCCCAGGCGCCTGCGGGCCTCGGCTGCATCGATTCTCCTGCCCAGACGGACCAGCTCCCGGAAAGTCGCGGAGCTTGTTTCGGCCTTGCTCCCTTCCCAGATTTCCTCCAGGGATTGTTTCCCTTCCAGGCAGTCTTCTATGTTGAACTTTTTCTCCATTTCACCTAATTAGTAAATTTCCAGGCCCGACACACACAAGACTACTACAAACTTGATCACTTTTCTGAGCGTGGCGAGGACACTGGTAATATGGTTTTCCACGGTGCGCTTGTCAATGCCCAGCTCCGTGGCAATCTCGTCGTTGGACTTTCCCAGGAAGCGGCTCATCAGGAACACGCGGCGTCGTTTTTCGGGCAGAGCGTCCAGCGTACGGCGGATCAGGGCCTCCGTCTCGGACGCATACAGGGCCGATTCTCCCGAAGGCGTGAGCTCGGAACCCGTAGCGACCGCCTCGCTTTTAAACCGCGCCTTCACAGCCGTTCTGTCATAGTGATTATATACCTTGAAACGCGCCATCTGGAACAGATAGGCCGAGAAGGATTTCACCGTCGAAAATTTTTCCCGTGACATCCAGATATCGAAGAAGACATCCTGGGCATAGTCGTAAGCAGTTTCCTCGCATCCGGGTCCCAGCAGGCGCATCAGGAACTCCACCAGACGGGGATGCCACTCCAGGAACAGCCATTCAAACGCCTGCCTGCTCCCCTCGGAAAGTGCTCTTAAACAATATATTTCGTCCTCCTTCGTCATATTAAATGTGCCGGCCGCAAAGTTACTAAACTTTACCCACATTCCCATTCCTCAAACGAAAGATCAGGCGACACATTTAACGTATTCTGGGAAAATGACTACGAATTCGCCTCGCAACAGTTGGTAACGGGGCCGTGAGCCTACTTCCTCAGGCGTTTGATGGCGTGCTCCAGGCTCTCGGAGGGCTCGATGATGTTATAATCGGCCCAGAAGGCGGGGTCGTAAAAGTGGGCGGCCATTTCCGGTAGGAAATCGCGTGAGCGGAAGCGCTCCTTGCGCGGGATGGGGACGGCCTCGGGGCATACGTCGGTAACCACCAGTTCGTTCACGGCCGTGTAGTGCGTGCGGAACAGGCGCTTGCGCCAGTCGCAGGCGAAGCGGATGGTGGTGCGGCAATACTCCAGGCGCGACTTCCCGTTTTCCAGCTTATAGTTCAACACGAGAGAACTTTCCTCCGGGAAGAAACGGAGGGAGAAAGGCTTGGATACCAGCATGGCGCGCGTTGCCTTGGACTTATCGGCCATATCCAGCGAAGCTTCCACGCGGGTAAAGGTGAGCAGTTCGCGGTCTATGTACACCACGCAGTGATACAGGGCATAATCGGCCATGGCGTTCGGCGACATCTTCACCACAAACTGAAGGCGGTCGCCGATGTAAGCGGCCGGAAGCATTTCAAAACGGTACAGGTTGAGTTCCTGTGAGTCAAACAGCACTTCCCTGTTTTTCAGCAGATCCATGGCAATGGCCATGTTGGGGCCGCCCTGGAACTTGACGCTCAGAGTGTCTGACCTGCGCTGGCTCACCAGAACACGGCTCTTGACAAGGGCGGCGGCATCATTGTCGATATAGCCGCTATAGGACGACTTGTAAAGTTTGGCCACAGCCTCCGCCACATAGGTGTAACGGCTACGCTTCCGGAGGGTTTCCCGATAGAAGCACTCCAGCAACTGCGGCTCCTTGCAATACGTGTCCTGAAGACGCTCGACCGCGGTTTCGACAATACTCCGGGGATCTCCGGAGATGATGGAAGCCTCGTCAAGCTGTACGCTTTCCCGCTGCAGGGAAATGTTTACCATGTCCCCCGCTTTGACACGACGGGTGCGATACCCCAGGTATGAGCAGATGATTTCCCGGATGGGCTGGTCGCTCTTAAGCGTGAAGAAACCGTCGGCGTTGGTGACGGTGGCCTGGTGCCGGCCAGGAATGGAGATGTGTACAGACTCAAGTGCACGTCCTGTGGCTTGATCAACCACAGTTCCCTGCACCATAAATCCCAGACGCAAACTGTCTGTCTGCGCCGTTGCCGCCTGCCAGGTAAGTAGGAGGCAAATGATAAACAGCAACTTACGCATAACACCACAAAGATATGCATTTTTTCAAAAATGCAAAGAGACTGGTAGTCGCGCCAGTATAACAATATAACATAAGTTGAGCGTAGCCGATAACTCTAACATATATGCCAAACTTGGCAGAATAGAATGAGATTCTATTATTTAAGCCGAACAATCACGACATAAAGTTTTGATATATTATTAATTATCCTTATATTTCGCCCACATTATTAACTCTAATCAAAAAAAATTTATGAAAAAAACTATTTTAATTGGGGCTATAGCCCTTATTTGCCTGCCTTTTTCCTGTGACAAGGGCAAAACCTGCAAGCACCACGCTTGCGAAGCAGACGGTTTTTCTTCCCTAAAAGAACAACTTCTTTCCTTAAACGAAAGTATCCCTCAAAAAACGATTGAGCCAACTAAGGCAAAGTGGTGGTCCTATCTTCTCACTGGATTAGCAGATGTCGGAGGTTTCTTTGGAGCCGGCGGTGCCGGTCTTGAAAAGGGTAAAGCATCTCCTATTTCTGCTGCCGTTGGAGCATCAACCCTAATTTGGAATTTAACTAAAGACGCAGGATACGCATCTTCAAATTCTGATCCAGCGTATTCAATCATTAATGATGCCCAAATTGCTCTTTCTCAAGTTGACGGGGAAGGCTATATCCACAATAAAGCCATTCTTGACCTTTATGAAGAAAACGGAGACAGTTTATTCTTCTTTAGCATAGAAAAGCTTCTACCACTCATTTACGAGAAGGTTGCCATCGAATCACGTTCGTCTGAAGGCACCTATGCCACTTCCAAAGAGGACACTCGCATAGTTAACGATGTATTAAGTGCCTATTCATCATCAACAACTATCGACGAGTATTTTGAAAAACTAAAGACTATATCTCCAGGAAATGATGAGGTGCTTGATGTTTTAAGTATTATTATGGCTGGATTTGATTCAATTGACGCAGTTGCTAATGATGGAGTATATTATAACGAGGTTCGTAAAATAGTCTCTCATTCTGCTGTCTCCGAAGAAACCAAGGAAATCATTATTTCATCACTCTCAATCGCAAATGCAAGTTCACGACTATGGAAAGAAAACTAGCTTATATTTTCACCTTCGCATTTTTAGCATTATTAAGTGTTAACGACGAAACTGTTTTTGCTCAGGAGAGTTCTCAACACTTTATCGCATCGGTATCTGAGTACTATTCACCAAATACAAATGCTAGCACATATGAGATAGGCTTCGGATACCAGTTCCCTAAGGTTGGATTAAAGATTAATTTTAGCGAAGTCGGACTATCCGAAGGAAATTGCGTCTACGGAGAATACATCACAATTAGTATTCCGGCCTTATCAATGCATTCATTTGAAATGATTCCAGAAGTATCGACGGGTATTCTTCATGGTCGTTTCTCCACAAATGAAGACCAAGCAATAAAAGGGCAAATTCAAATAGGTGTGGCTATTAATTATAACTTATCCAACTCGATGTCCTGCGGTCTACAATATAAGACGCTGCATTATGGCCATAATACATTGTCACTAATTGGTTGGAATTATTCACTTCACTTCTAGCATTCGCAATTAAAGACAGACAAGAATCACCCAAACAACGCCTCTTTTGAACGTTTTTGCCTTTAGTAGCGCGCACACATCTAACGGTCACGCCGATGCGAATTGTTTTACTCGCATCGGCGTTGATTTGTGTGAGTTAAAGGATAACGCCACCCTTCAACAAAGAAAAAGGGCATCCGCGCATAAGGCGAACTAGCCCCAATAAATCGCCCCGTGGCCCTGCCTCCGCCCATGAAGCGCCTGCTTACGCAGACGCTTCATGGGCGGAGGCGGAGGGATTCCGTCGCTGCGCTCCGGCATCCCTTGTGAGGGGAGGCTTAAACGGAAACGGCATCACGGGCCGGGGGCCCTTGTGCTTTTTCGCTGGCCCACCGGATGTGAGCAAGCTCCCACCGGCGGGCCATCAAAAAAGCACCGCAGCTTGCGCTGCGATGCCGTTTCCGTTTGCGGAGGCGGAGGGATTCGAACCCCCGGTACGTCGCCGTACAACAGTTTTCAAGACTGCCGCCATCGACCACTCGGCCACACCTCCGGAAAGGACTGCAAAGATAGTAAAAAAAACTATTCTTTCGAGAAGAACTTCCAGTGGAAGAGAATCAGATAAATAGCGCCGCAGGTTACACAACTGTCGGCAAAATTAAACACGGGTTCAAAGAATACATGACCGCCCAGGCCGGGAACCCATTCCGGCCAGGTCCAGAGCGGGAAGTAGAACATATCTACCACCTTGCCCTGCATGATGGGAGCATAGGAACCCAGCGTCGCTACTGTCTGGTAGGTGGATTCGCTGAAAATGACGCCGTAGCACAGGCAGTCCACGATGTTGCCGAAGGCACCGGCCGTAATGAGCGTAAGTCCCACCAGCACGCCCGTGGGAACACCGCCCCGCTTTTGAAGCTTATTGATCCACCAGATGAGAACGACAAACAGCACCAGACGGAAAGCCGTGAGAAGATACTTGCCCACAACACCGCCGAACGCCATTCCGAAGGCCATTCCCTTGTTCTCGACGAACAGAAGCTGAAACCAGTTCCCCAGCACGGGAATGCTCTCCCCCAGGGTCATATGCGTCTTGACCAGGACTTTGATGACCTGGTCAATGACCACTAGCAAGACACCCAGAATAAGAAGGAATCTTCCCCTGTTTTTCATGGAACTAGTTCTTTCCCGTTTTCTCCAGGATGGCCTTACCCTCTACCGTAGTGGTAGCATGCGGAACCAGACGCAGGCGCTCCTTGGGGATGAGCTTGCCCGTTACGCGGCAGATTCCGTAGGTTTTGTTTTCAATACGTACCAGAGCAGCTTCCAGGTTCTGGATGAACTTGTACTGACGCTGGGCCAACTGGCCGGCCTCCTCCTTGGAGAGCTGGAAAGCACCGTCGTCTTCCACGGTCTTGAACGTGGGGGCGGTATCGAGAATATCGTTGCCGCCTGCATGAGTCATGGCCTCACGCAGGGTGTTATACTCTGCACGAGCTTTGTCCAACATCTCGTTGATAATGACACGGAACTCTTCCAGTTCCTCGTCAGAATAGCGGGTTTTGTTCTCTTCCATAACGTTAACGTTTAACGGTTATCTTGATGCTTCCCTCCATCCATTCAACCTCGGCGGCGTCGGCGGGAGCCTCCGCAGCGGGTTTAAGGCCGATGGAAAGGGAAAGGGTTTGGGCCTTCACATAATCCCCGAAGGCCGAAAGGGCATCGGCAAGGTCTGCATCATCGGCGTAAACAACCGTGCTGATACGGTCTGTCACCTCGAAGCCGGAGCTCTTGCGCAGGTTCTGAATACGGTTCACCAGTTCGCGGGAAAGGCCTTCACGGCGCAGTTCAGGCGTAACTTCGATATCAAGAGCAACGGTGAGCGAACCCTCGGAGGCAACCTGCCAGCCGGGAACATCCTCGGAAGCGACGGAGTAGTCGCCGGGGTTGAGCACCACCTCGCCGCCGGGAAGGGCCAGCTTGTAGCTCTCCCCTGCTCCCTCGGCTTTCTGGATGGCTGCAATCACGGGCTGCTCCAGCGTAGCGAAAGCGGCGGCAATCTCCTTCATCCGGGCGCCGTAAGTCTTGCCCAACACCTTGAAGTTGGGTTTGATCTTGAGGCTCATGATACCGGTGGTATCCGCAATGAATTCCATTTCTTTTACATTCACCTCTGCCAGGACGATGGTCTTCACAGCCTCCATCTGGGCGCGCACTTTCTCGGAGATGACAGGGATGATCACCTTCTGCAGCGGCTGACGGACGGGAATGTTCACTTTCTTACGGAGCGCCAGCATCATGGACGTAGCCTGCTGGGCCAGAGCCATGCGCTCTTCAAGCGCTGCGTCAATGACACCCTCGCAGGTTTCGGGCATGAGGGTGAAGTGGACGGATTCCTTCTCCGAATGACCGGTCAGGTCCAGATAGAGCTGGTCCATGTAGAAGGGAGCGATGGGCGCGGCCAGCACGGAAACGGTCTTGAGGACCTGGTACAGCGTGCTGTAAGCAGCATTCTTATCCTCCGTCATTTCGCCGGCCCAGAAACGGGAACGGTTCAGGCGGACGTACCAGTTGGAAACGTCGTCGCAGACAAAAGTCTCCAGGATACGGCCGGCCGATTTTACGTCGTAATCCTCGTAGGCTGCGCGTACGTCCTTGATTACGGTGTTCAAGCGGGAAACAATCCAGCGGTCCAGCTCGGTAACGGGCTTGACGACAGCGGGCTGCCACTTGTCGATGTTGGCGTAACGCGCGAAGAAGGCGTATGTATTATACAGCGTGCCGAAGAACTTGCGGCGTACTTCGTCCACGCCCTTTTCGTCGAATTTCAGGTTGTCCCAGGGCTCCGCGTTGGTGAGCATGTACCAGCGCAGGGCGTCTGCGCCATAGGTGTCAAGGGCCCAGAACGGATCCACGGCATTGCCCAGGCGTTTACTCATCTTGTTGCCGTTCTTATCCAGCACCAGACCGTTGGAAATCACCCTCTTGAATGCAGGCGTTCCGGAAATCATGGTGTGAATGGCATGCAGGGTATAGAACCAGCCACGGGTCTGGTCCACACCCTCGGCGATGAAATCGGCGGTGGCACCGAACCCGGGGGTATCCAGGCCGCGAAGGCCTTCCTGGGCATACGGCATAGCGCCGGAGTCGAACCAGACGTCGATGAGGTCTGTCTCGCGGGTCATCTTCTTGCCGGAAGCAGACACCAGGTAGATGCCGTCCACATAGGGCCGATGAAGATCAATCCTGTTGTAGTTCTCCAGGGACATATCCTCGGGATTGAAGCCCTTGTCCTTGAAGGGATTGGAAGCCATGATGCCGGCGGCAACGGCTTTCTCGATCTCACTGTAGAGCTCCTTGACGGAGCCGATGCAGATTTCCTCCTTGCCATCCTCGGTGCGCCAGATGGGCAGCGGAGTGCCCCAGTAGCGGGAACGGGAGAGGTTCCAGTCCTGGATGTTCTCCAGCCACTGGCCGAAGCGGCCGGTACCGGTAGAGGCAGGCTTCCAGGTGATCTCCTTGTTGAGCGCCACCATCTGGTCCTTCACGGCCGATGCCTTGATGAACCAGCTGTCCAGCGGGTAGTACAGCACGGGAAGGTCCGTGCGCCAGCTGTGGGGATAGCTGTGCACGTGCTTCTGAACCTTGAAAGCGCGGCCATCGGCCTTCATCATCACGCAGAGGTCGATGTCCAGCGTGCCTTCTTCGTCTTCCTTCTCGAAGTATTTCTTGTAGCCGGCCTTGACATAGCGGCCGGAATATTCCTTGTAGGAGGGGTCCACGGTGGCGGCGTAGGCGGGATCCATATCCTCCAGGCGCATGAAGCGGCCCTGGCGGTCCACCTGGGCCTGGGGATTGCCGTCCTTGTCAAGCGGCATGATGGCGCCGATGCCCGCAGCGGCGGCAACGCGCTTGTCGTCGGCGCCGAAAGTAGGGGCGATGTGCACGATGCCGGTACCGTCACTGGTGGTCACATAATCTCCGGTGATGACACGGAAAGCATCTCCGTCCGGTTTGAACCAGGGAATGAGCTGCTTGTAGCGGATACCTGCGAGCTGGGAGCCTTTCCAGCTGCCCTCCAGCACCTGGAAGGGTACCTTGGGGCCGAACCAGGTGTTCACCAGGTCCTTGGCCAGTACATAGATGGCCTGGCTGCCGGTATAGGGGTTCTGGGAAAGGACGCGCACGTATTCAATGTCCGGGCCCACGCAGAGCGCCGTATTGGACGGAAGCGTCCAGGGCGTCGTGGTCCAGGCCAGGAAATAGACAGGATGGGGATCCGTGCCGAAGAGCGGCTGGGAGGCGCCGTCCTTGATCACTTCGAACTGGACGGTGGCGGTGGTGTCGCTCACATCCTTGTAACAGCCGGGCTGGTTGAGTTCATGGGAGCTCAGGCCGGTGCCGTCGGTGGGAGAATACGGCTGAATGGTGTAGCCCTTGTACAGAAGTCCTTTCTGATAGATCTTCTTGAGAAGGAACCAAAGGGTCTCGATGTAACGGTTGTCGTAGGTGATGTAAGGGTCGTTCATATCCACCCAGTAGCCTACGCGCTCGGTCATGTTCACCCATTCGGCCGTGTATTTCATCACCTCTTTGCGGCAGGTGGCGTTGTATTCGTCCACGCTGACCTTGGTGCCGATATCGGCCTTGGTGATGCCCAGTTTCTTCTCTACGCCCAGTTCCACGGGAAGACCGTGGGTGTCCCATCCGGCACGGCGGGCCACCTTGTAGCCTGTCTGGGTCTTGTAACGGCAGATGGCATCCTTGATGGAACGGGCCATCACGTGATGGATACCGGGCATGCCGTTTGCGCTGGGCGGACCCTCAAAGAAAATGAATGCAGGGGCACCATCCCTCAGTTCGAGAGATTTCTCGAACGCATGTTCCCGCTTCCATCTGTCCAGGATCTCACGACCGGTTTGGGTAAGATCCAGCCCCTTGTATTCTTTAAAAGTCATATATTTTTAGTAATTTTGTCACACTATTAAGGTTGCAAAGATAACAATTTTAACTGATATTGACAATATGAACCTCCTGGATATCATCCTGCTCGTCCTGCTCGTTCCCGGCACCATCCGCGGTATCAGCAAAGGTCTGCTGGAACAAGTCGTGACGCTCATCGGCGTAGTGCTGGCCGTGTATATGGCATACCACTTCTCCGAGCCCGTCTGCACATGGCTGGACCAGTACATCAACGTGTCCGAGACGGCCCTCCACGTCGTGGGCTTCATCGTGATGCTGTTGGGGGTTCTCATCATTGTCATGTGCCTGGCCAAAGTGCTCACCCACGTAGCCGACGCGGCTTCCCTGGGCTGGCTGAACCGGGCGCTGGGCTTTGTCTTCGCCATCGCGGTATCGGCCCTCATCCTCAGCGTCCTCATCATCCTGTTCGACACGCTCAACGCCAAGTTCGAACTTGTAAAAACGCCCATACTGAACGAATCTGTTCTGTACGGGCATCTGAGGGATCTGGGATATTTTGTCTTCCCTTATCTGAAGAAACTGTTAACCCTGGGCCAATAGGTTCTTTTTGGAAACCGTAGCCACGAAGTCCTTCAGGTAGAAGGGCTCGAAATAGGCTACGTTTTCGAACCGGCCCTCGCGGTAGGCCTTTTCGGCCAGGCCTGCCATGTGACGGGCCAGCGGCGACGCCTCCCGGAAATGCGCATGGGGATGCGTCAGGACCTCCCGGCATTTGAGCGCGCCGTCTCCCACGAAGAGGACATCCCCCGCGGAGAGTTCATCGGCAAAAGCGCCTTCTTCCACCACCTGCGCCCGGATGGGCGTAAGCCTTTCTCCGTCAGGCGAATACACGGCCGTATAAACCTCCATGCGACGCGCATCGATCATGGGGACGATATGGCGGAAGTCATCCTTGTCCTCCACGCCGGCCGCCAGGATATCCAGCGTGCCGACTGCGATGAGCGGCTTGCCCGCCCCGAAGGCCAGTCCCTTGGCGGTGGACACACCCACGCGCAGGCCCGTATAAGACCCGGGGCCCGATCCGACGCAGACCGCGTCGCAATCTTTCATGCCGATGCCAGCCGCATCCAGCACCTCCTTCACCAGCGGTGCCGTAAGGGCCGCCTGCTGACGGGCTTCCGTGCAGGCGCGTTCCTGGACCACAGTCCCGTCCACGGACAATGCCACGGACAGGACTGCAGTAGAAGTGTCTATTAAGAGAATACGGGCCATTATAACTTCTTGCGAAGATAGCTGCGGATTTCGGCGGCGTTGCGGGCCTGGGCCTCGGTGTCGATGGCTCCGTCCACGATGAACCAGACCATCGGCAGGCTGCCGATTCCGTAGGAGCTCACGTAGGGAGACATGGCGCCGCGCGTGTCGCAGACGTTCACCCAAGGGAGCTGCTGGTTACGGACTGCCGATGCCCAGGTAGCCTTGTCGCTGTCCAGGGAGACGGCATAGATTTCAAATCCCTTTCCATGGAATTCTTCGTACAGGGGAAGAAGGCTGTCCAGATTGAACATCTTCTGCTCCGCCGTGGAAGACCAGAAATAGACCATGGTAACCTTGCCCAGGGATTCGCTGAGCTTGGTGGTTTTACCTTCCATTGAAGGCAGGGCGATGTCGATGAAGCCCACCTCGTCGGCGTTGTCCAGACGGTTCTGCAGGTCGATGAGGGAAATGCGGCGGACAGCCTCCTTCTCCAGGGCCTTCACATAGCGGGATTCAGGATAGGCCTGTTTGAGGGTGTCGGCCACGCTGCGCATCACAAGCCCGTCAGTATTCTGTCCGAAGACCGGCAGCCCGGGGTTCACCTGCTGGAACAGCACGGGAACGACGGTGAGGGAGTGACTGTTGGTGACCACATACTTGAGACGGTCCCTGTAATACTGGATATAGCAACGGGAAAGTTCCGGATCCGGGTTCGCGGAACGGTCCAGGATGCGCTGCATCTCACGCATGAAAGCGCTGTAGTCCTTTTCCACCTGCTGAAGCTTGAGGGATTCTTCTGAACCCTCCACGCTGTACACGCCCAGCGTATCGGTTTCCACGTGGACCTTGTCTCCCTTCTGCAACAGGAGAGAGGCTATCTGCTTTTCGCCGTAGAACAGATAGATGAATTCGGGTTTCCCCTGGGCGATATCCAGCTTGTAGCGGAAAGCGCCCTTGTTATCTGTCTTGACGGTATCCAAGACCTGGAAGCGGTTTACATCCAGAAGCTTAACGGTGACGGCTTTGCCGGCACCCTCGTGGAGCGTACCTTCAATCTGGGTATTCTTGCCGCAAGCGGCAGCCAGCAGCACCACAGCGGCTGCGGCAAAGAGCTTAGAGCTTTTCATACTCGGAGAAAATTTTGGCTGCAATTTCTTTCATCTCGCCGGGTTCCAGGCTGAGCTTGGCCTTGCGGAAGTCCAGGTCCCCTTCCGTCTGGAGGGGCACCAGGTGAATATGCGTATGGGGGACCTCCATGCCCAGGACAGCCACACCGATCCGCTTGCACGGGACGGCGGCCTTCAGGGCTACGGCCACCTTGCGGGCAAAAGCCCACAGGCCCTCGTAAGTCTTCTGGTCCAGGTGGAAGATATAGTCGTCCTCCACATGTTTGGGGATGACGAGCGTGTGTCCCTTGGCAAGCGGGGAAATATCCAGGAAGGCATAGAAGTCTTCGTTTTCCGCGCACTTGTAGGAAGGGATTTCGCCTGCGGCGATTTTGGTGAAAATGGTAGCCATCTTACAGGGAAATTTCCACAATTTCAAACTTCATGACACCGCTGGGCACCTTCGCCTCGACGGTTTCTCCCTTGCTGTGGCCGATGAGCGCCTTGGCGATGGGAGTGGTGGCGGCGAGAAGGCCCTTGGAGAAATCGGCCTCGGTTTCGGGGACGATCTGGAAGTTCATCACCATCTTGTTGGCAAGGTTCTTCACCTTTACCTTGGAGAGGAGCTGCACGGTGTCGGCGGAGAGTTTGCTCTCGTCGATTACACGGGCGTTCGCCACCTTCTCCTTCAGACGGGCGATTTTCACTTCCAGCAGCCCCTGTGCATCACGGGCCGCATCATATTCCGCATTTTCGGAAAGGTCGCCTTTCTCGCGGGCCTCTGCGATAGCGGCAGAAATCACCGGCCGCTGGGCCAGTGCTTCGGCGAGTTCCTGCTTAAGCTTGTCCAGACCCGCCTGAGTCATCATTTCGATAGCCATATTGTTGTGATTTTTCCTTTGTCAAAAAAACAGCCGACGACCGCTTCCGGCCGTCGAGCTCTATGTCTGCACAAAGATAGAAATTAATTTTGGAAAAAACTATTCCCGTTCATTTTACCGCCCTGTCACCCCCCTCCGCCGCAGGTGACACGGCAAACTGCCGCAGGTGGAGCGCCAAACTGCTGCAGGTGGAGCGCCGAACTGCCGCAGGTGACACGGCAAACTGCTGCAGGTGGGCATTTTTGTGCACCACCTGCCACGCAAAATAGCCACTGGTGCGTTCCAGCGCCGCAGGTGGCAAAGGTTTTTGCCCACCTGCAACAATTCACTTTCCCACCTGCGACATTTCATTGTTCCACCTGCAACGGAGTACTTCCCTGCTGGTCGCCATGTCCCCGTTTGGGGATCAGGTCGGCTACCAGGTCTCTGGGCATACGCAGACAGCGGGCCAACTGCGGAATGGTTGTCCTGTAGCAGCGATACAGGTAAGGAAGAAGGTGGGCCTTCTGCTCCGGGGACAGTTCCAGGATTGTCTTTCCGTACCACTTTTCGGCCAGGCGGGAGATGATGGCCTGCATCTCGACATCGGCCTGCTTTTCCCGTCCGTTCAGCACAAGCATCTGTCGCATCTCCGCCTCGTTGACGGACCCGATGGTCTTGAGGTAGAAGGCCTGATCGTGGTTGAAGGCGCTTTCCAGGTACTGGAAATCACAGGCGCTGACAGGCTCCAGGTTACCATCGGCATTCAGTACCCACGGCACTCCCGTCAAATCCTCGTGGGAATGGAACAGCCGTTCCCGTTCGCGACTCGACAAATCGGCCACACGGCGGACGCCGGAAGGACATCGGCCCGCCACGAACATCCCCCGGTAGGAGGACCAGCGATAGTCCTCCACACGCCCGCCGGTGCCGACGGCGTTGCGCGGGATGTAGGCCAGGGCGTTTCTCACATACCAGTCCGTGTCCAGGTACTTGACGCAGATGTCGGACCTCTTTAACAGTTTACTGTCTCCATATTTCCAACTAATGTATTGGGAATGACGCTTTTTAATAAGTTCGCCAACCCGGCGAGCCTGTTCAATTCCCGATGAGAGGAGAGCCACATGCCCGTGATTGGACATGGCGATTTCCGAAACAACCCTGCAACCCATTTTCCAGGCACTCAGGTAAAACGACTTCTGCAAATGGTCGTAGTCCTCGTCATCCCGGCACAGCAATACGGATTCCATCCCTTCCAAACTGATGTGGAAGGGGTACAGCTTCCTGAGGCGACCATCCTTCCCCGTTTGGGTGAGTATTCTCTGGAAAGACATCTTCAGTTCATCTTAGAGCCAGGATTGGCAGAAGGAAACCCGGCGGGAAACACACCCGAGCCATATTTACTCTTCAGTTTGGCCGCATACTTTTCGAAGTAAGGGATATAGCCGAACATCATTGTACTCCAGAATTCTTCGGCCCGTTCATAAGGCTCGGCACATGCCATGATTTCAGCCATCGCCAGACAACGGATCGCCTTGGACGGATGGTGATTACTGTTCTTCCATCCTTCATCTACAAGGCCGCTGATTGCCTTCCGGCTCCGTTCTAAGTAAATGGACATCTCCTCCTGGCTAACGTCGCCTTCCGGGAATTCATAGTCCGTGCTGAAGTGCAGGGAACCGTCCTCGTCCACGAGGACCTCAAGAAACTTTTTCATATCTGTTTGTGTTTTATGGGCAGACCTTCGCCCGCCACAAACATAGAAACGTTTTCCCTGCGCGGCAATATCCCCCTGCAGAAATAAAAGTTTTAGCCGATTATTTATATGTTTCAGCCGATGCCCACATTTTTTCGGCCGATTTTTACCAACATTCCCGTCACGTCCCGGCCACCGTCGCACCCTGACCGCTTTCGCGTCCCGACCGCCGTCGTGCCCTGACCACCGTCACGTCCACCCCTCATGGCTCCCACCGAGAGCCAGCCCTTCCTGCCGACATATTCCCGAACACCCCAACCCTTCACCGCCAGGCACTCAGAGTCACAAAAAAACCACCCAACAACGCTGACCGTCGCAGGTGGCACAACGAAGTGTGGCAGGTGGAACAGCAAACCGCTGCAGGTGGAACGGCAAACTGCCGCAGGTGGGACTGCAAACCGCCGCAGGTGGGACTGCAAACCGCCGCAGGTGGACATTTTTGTGCACCACCTGCCACGCAAAATAGCCACTGGTGCGTTCCTGCGCTGCAGGTGGCAAAGGTTTTTGCCCACCTGTAACGTTCCGGCCTCCCACCTGCAACGCAAATCGACCACTGGTGCGTTCCAGTGCTGCAGGTGGCAAAGGTTTTTGCCCACCTGTAACATTCCGGCCTCCCACCTGCAACGCAAATCGGCCACTGGTGCATTCCAGTGCCGCAGGTGGCAAAGGTTTTTGCCCACCTGCAGCGGTACGGCCGTCCACCTGCGGCACCACGGCCTCCCACCTGCAACATTTCACCACCCCACCTGCAACGGGGGATGGGATACCGATGGCGCAGGAGAGGCAATGCCTGTTTGGGGACTGTGACGGGAGATGTCAGCAGGAGCAGGCGTCGCGGTCGAGGATGAGTTGCCGGCGAAGATCTTCGAGGGAAGGGAAGCGGCGCTCATCGCGGATGCGGCGGAGGAAGCGCAGGCGCAGGGGAAGACCGTAAATATCCTGGTCAAAGGAGAGGATGTGGGTCTCGATGGTGCGCACTTTGCCATCGACGGTAGGACGTACGCCGATATTGCACATCCCCTTTAGCGTCCGGCCGAGGACCTCCACCTCAACGGCATAGACACCATTCGCCGGAACCAGTTTCAGGGGTTCATAAAGCTGCATGTTCGCCGTGGGGAAACCGATGGTCCGGCCCATGCGGTTGCCGGAAACGACCACCCCGTACAGGCCATACTTATACCCGAGCATGGCATTCGCATCTTCCACTCTTCCCTCTCCCAGGGCCTTCCGAATCTGTGTGGAAGAAATGACAGGAGATTCTTCGCTTCGCTCAGAATGACAGGTGGGGTCGGAGGAGTTGGAGGGGTTCGGGAGGGGCCCAACGGAGCGTAGCGGAGTTGGGAGGGACGAAGGGTTCGGCACCCCATCCCCCTCCAACTCCAGCGCAGTCTTCATATCGGAACCGATACGGTTATCATAGCCCATGACGACCAGCGTGGCACCAAAGCGCTCACGGAGCAAGGCCAGATAGTCAGAGGCCGTCATGGCAGCGAAGTCACGGTCGAAAGGAAGCACCTCTATACGGTCGATGCCGCAGGCGAGCAGCAGCTCCTTCTTCTCTTCCATCGAGCTCAGTAAACGAAAATCCCTCGCATCCTGTTGCAGGACAGCCCTCGGATGCGGCCAGAACGTGACCACCACAGCCTCCTCTCCCCTCTCACGGGCAGCGGAGACCACCGTCTCAAGGACATGACGGTGTCCCAGATGGACACCGTCAAAAAAACCGGTAGTTACTACAGCCACTTTACGCACTCAAAGCTTTGACGGTGAGCCATCAGCGGATGCTTGGCAAAGGCACGGGCCCCTACCATGTAGGCTCCCGTCTTCTCCGGAAGCACATTCACCGTATATCTGGCCAGACCATCCTTGAACGAAGCCACCTGGAACTCCTGCACCTCGACGATGTGCAGTTTTCCGTGGGCATCCTGCTGGGCAAACACCACTTCCAGTCCCACCTCTTCCGGCGTGAGGGAACCCAGGGAGAGTTCCATCTCGGCATGGTAAGGAGTATCCAGACTGAGGTCGTAATTGATCACAGGTTCGCTGCGGGAAACCAGGCGGACATTTTCCCATTCACGGCGCACGCGTGTCTTCCAGGCAGCCAGTTCGCGGGCCTGCGCGAAGTCATCGGCCTTGACGGCGTCGGACCCCTTGGCCTGAGGCTCGTAATACTGGTTGATGTAGTCCGTAAGCATGCGGTTGGTGGTGAAGTTGCAGGCCACCTGCGCGATGGTATTCTTGATATAGCCCACCCACTCGCGGCTGCGGCCGGTGGTACGGTCTATATTGTAGTAGGCGGGAGCGATGTCGTTCTCAAGGATCTGGTAGATAGTAGCGGCATCCAGCTCGTTCTGGTAGTTGTTGTCTTCGTAGGCCTGCTCGATAGGAAGTGCCCAGCCGGCGCCTTCCTTGTAGCCTTCCACCCACCAGCCGTCCAGCACGGAGAAGTGCATGGTGCCGTTCATGGCCGCCTTTTCACCGGACGTACCGGAGGCTTCCTGTGGACGGGTAGGGTTGTTCATCCAAACGTCCACACCCTGGACCATGCGCTTGGCCAGCGTGATGTCGTAGCCGGGAACGAAGACGATCTTGCCGATGAAACGGGGATCCTTGGAGATATCCACGATCTGCTTGATGAGATCCTGGCCGGCTTTGTCGGCCGGATGGGCCTTGCCGGCGAACAGGAACTGGACGGGCTGCGCAGGGTTGTTCACGATGGCGTCCAGACGGTCCAGATCCCGGAACAACAGCGTAGCGCGTTTATACGTAGCGAAGCGCCGGGCAAAGCCGATGGTAAGGACGTCGTCGCGAAGGTTGTCCAGGATGGTCACCAGCTCGGTGGGGCTGTAGTGATTGCTCACCGTATTGTCCTGCAGACGTTCCCTTACGAAATTGATCAGCTTGGTCTTGAGACCCTTCTTCACGCCCCAGACTTCCTCGTCGGAGACGTTGTAGATGCCTTCGAAGCAGGACTTGTCATAGTGATGCGTCTCGAACTCCGGGCCGAAGACCTTCGCATGCACGGGCTTCCACTCGCGGGCGCACCAGGTGGGATAGTGGACACCGTTGGTGACATAACTCACGAACAGTTCCTCCGGCAGATATCCGGGATACATATGGGCGAAGATGTCCTGGGACACCTTCCCGTGCAGCATGGAAACGCCGTTCACGTTCTGGGAGATGTTCGCGGCAAGGTTGCTCATGGAGAACTTTTCGTGGGCATCCAGCGGATTGTCCTTACCCAGGGACATGAGGGTCTCCCAGTCCACCTTGAGGCGGGCGGGATAATGGCCGATGTACTGGCGCAGCAGGCCTTCCTCGAAGGCGTCGTGGCCTGCCGGAACGGGCGTATGCGTAGTAAACAGGGAACTGGCGCGAACCACCTCCAGAGCCTCGGTGAAGTCCAGATTGTCACGCTCGATGTACTCGCGCAGACGCTCCAGGCCGGTAAAGGCGGCGTGGCCCTCATTGCAGTGGTAAACCTGCGGATCCAGGCCCAGCTTCCTCAGCAGACGGATACCGCCCACGCCCAGCAGCAGTTCCTGCTTGAGCCGGTTCTCCCAGCTGCCGCCGTACAGGTGATAAGTCACCTCGCGGTCCTCGGGAGCATTGGCCTCATAGTCCGTATCCATCAGATACAGGTCCGTCCTGCCCACTTCCACCTTCCACAGGCGGGCGGTGAGGGTACGGCCCGGGAAGGCCACGGATACCGTAAGCCAGTTGCCGTCCGCGTCGCAGACCGGCGTGGCGGGAATCTTGGTGAAGTCCTGGGCGTCGTAACCTGCCACCTGATAACCCTGGGCGGAGAGCAGCTGGTTGAAATAGCCATAGCGGTACAGCAGGCCCACGGCCACCAGGTTGGTGTTCATGTCGGAGGTTTCCTTCAGGTAGTCGCCGGCCAGGATACCCAGACCGCCGGAATAAATCTTCAGGGAAGTATCCAGACCGTACTCCATGCAGAAGTATGCAATGGAAGGAGACTTGCGCTCCGCCTTGGCGGCCATGTAAGTATCGAACTCGTCCAGGACCTGCTTCATGCGGGCGAGGAAGTCCTCATCCTTGGAAAGCTGCTGGAAGCGCTTGATGCTCACGGTATCCAGCACCACCAGCGGATTGTGGCCGCTCTTGTGCCAGACATCCGGGTCAATGGAACGGAACAGATTCTTGGCGCTCTCGTTCCAGCACCACCACAGGTTCTTGGACAGCTTCTCCAGGCGGGAGAGTTTTTCCGGCAGGTGACGCGTCACCAGGATGCTTCTCCAACTGGGGTTGGTTACATCGGCTTTGAAGTACTGCATAGTCTTTTTCTGTGTTTTGTAGGAGTCATGCCGGCTTTCGGCTTTGGCGATAGCCAGGCTGTACGCCTGCTGATAATACTGAATCTGATTCTCCCAAAGGGCAATCTGGGCCACCTCGCGGGCATTCTCACGGTACTCCTTGCGCTGCTGCTTGTCCAGGGCGCAGAGTTCCAGGATGCGCGCCACCGTACCATCCACGACTTCCTGATAGTTGGTATCGTTGCGCTGGAGAACGGTAATGCCGGGGTGCTCCTTCTTGTAATGGGTTTCCACCCAGAGGCCGAAGCCGGCCAGCGTCGTGGTGAGGGTGGGCACGCGGAAAGCCAGCGCCTCCAGCGGAGTGTAGCCCCACGGCTCGTAGTAGGACGGGAACAGGGCCAGGTCCAGACCGCAGAGGATGTCGTAGTAGGGCATGTTGAAGACACCGTCGTCACCGTTCAGGTAGGAAGGGATGAAATAGACCTTCACCTTGTCGCCGATGGCATTGGTGAGGCCCACCTCCCGCAGCCGCCGGGTAATGATGTCATATTCGGCATTCATCAGCACATGGGAGGTCTGGGAGGGGAATTCCTTGTTGGGGCCGTGATGCCCGGAAGGAATCATGATGAAGGCCTGGATGCTGCGGCCGTTGTAGTCGGATTTGTTGAGCTTGTCCAGCGCGTCGATGAACACGTCGATACCCTTGTTGCGGTATTCATAGCGTCCGCCGATGCCGATGAACAGCGAATTGGCGGGCACCTCCTCGGCGCTCATCTCCGTAGCAACCTGGACCAGGCGTTCGCGCGCGGCATCGTGCAGGCGGTCGTAGTCCTCATCCGTCGCAGGCGTGAAGCTGTTCTCGAAGCCGTTCGGCGTGACCACGTCCACCGGACGCTCCAGGAACTGGGCACACTCCCGCGCGGTAATCTCGCTCACGGTAGTAAAGACATCGGCATTCTGGGCCGATTTCTTCTCCAGCGAATAGATGGCGGTCACATTGAAACGCCGGGCCATCTCGTCGCCGTTATAGGATTTGAGGTTGTTGTACAGGGGAAGGTTGTTGCCGGCCAGGCATCGGCCCATCATGGTGGCATGCGTGGTGAAAGCCGTCGCCACGGGAAGGGCGCGCTTTTTCAGGTACAGGACGCCGGCTCCGGTCTGCCATTCGTGGAACTGGGCCACCACCTTTTCGTCACCGTTGAGATTGTAATTCCAGAAACTCTCGATGACGCGGCCGGCGAGTACGCCGAACACGGCGGCTTCCTTATAGTCCCAGTTGCCGGAGATGGAGTCCACGCCGAAGTCCGTCCACAGGGTGGCCAGAATGTCGTCGGCCGTTGTGAGGAACTGCTTGTAATCCACCAGGATAGCCACCGGCTTTCCGGGAATGTTCCATCGGCCCACACGTACGCGGAGCCCTTCCGCAAGTGCCTGGGCCTTCCAGGAGCGATACAGGTTCTCGTCCTCCAGGAAGTCCGGATTGCCGCTGCGGTGCATCCAGACATCCGGGCCGATAAAAATATGACGCCGTCCCAGCTGGGACTGCAGATGAAGTGCCTTGGTGGCGATCACCGTATAGATGCCGCCCACTTTGTTACACACTTCCCAACTAACTTCGAACAGATAGTCCGGTTGTAAATTCTTCTTCTTAACCATTTATTATTGTTTCTTCGCCACTTTCTTCCGCACTTTCCTTGCAGGAATCTTCAATTCCTTCTCAGCGGTCTCCTTCACATCCAGCGCAGCCCGCTTTTCGTCCAGGCGGATCTGGAAGTCGGAGATTACGTTCATGTAATTGATAAACGCTTCGTACGGAGTGTCGTACGGATTAAAATATCTATGTACTTCTCCATCGGAGAAGAATTTGGTGCACATGTAGTAGAAATGGTCGCTCTCCTGGAGATGGCCGAAGTCCTTGTACAGCTCCGGGTCGTTGACGATGGCCAGCTTTTCGGTCATGGCATAGACCTTCTTGAAGGCCTCGCTCTGCAGTTCGTTGCCCAGCCAGGCGGTAAGGTCCTTCTCTTCATCGGCCCAGGAGATGGCGTCCTCCACGGCGATGTCGGAGACGGGTTTGTACTTCCGGGTTGCCTCGGAGGGCGTGACAAAGCCGAAGTTGCCGTCGCGGAGCACGGCGTCCGGAAGGGCGCGCATGAAGTCGAAAATTCCGCTTTCGGCACTCTGGTGCTCGCCGAAGGTCTCGTAGTCCATGAACAGGTTCACCACATCCCCTTCCCGGGCGCTTTCCTTGATCCAGTTCACGTACTTGTCGGCCGTGAGGGGCCACATGTCCCAGCCGCGGTTGGAGAAACGGAAGGCTATGTCGTCGGATAGGTTGTAGTTGCGCAGGAGGAGCTTGAGCCGGGGCTGCGTCTGGGCGGTGTACACGAAGTTGGGACTCTGCCAGCCCATGATGTGACGGGCGCCCTCGGTGAGCATGGTCTTGTAACCCATGTCATACACCATCTCGCCGATGCTGTTGGAATAGATGAGTTCCGTATTGCGGAAAGCGGTGGGCTTCACGCCGAACTCCTCTTCGATGTGGGCGGCGTGTTTCTCCACCTGATGACGGAACTCGGATTCCGAACCCAGGGAGGCCAGGGAGTGATAGTACGTCTCTGCCAGGAATTCCACGCAGCCGGTGGCCGCGAGGGCCTTGAAACTGTCCAGGACATCGGGACAGAAACGCTGGAACTGGTCCAGGGCGCTGCCGGAGATGGAAAAGGCAATCTTGAACTTACCCTTGTGCTTTTCGATAAGTTCCAGCATGAGCTGGTTCATGGGGAGGTAGCAGCGCTGCGCCACACGGCGCAGGATGGTGCGGTTGGCGAAGTCGTCATAGTAATGCGAATCCTTGCCGATATCGAAAAATCTGTACAGGCGGAGCCGCATGGGCTGATGGACCTGAAAGTACAGGCAAATGCTCTTGGTAGCCATGGTTCGGTTATTTTACTACTGATTCATACACTTGTTTGAGCTTGGCTGTGGCGCCGTTCCATTTGAGGGCGTTCACTTCGTCGTATCCCATGCGGGCGCTGAAATCCGCCAGGGCAGGATAGTTCAGGAGGGCGTAGATATCGTCGGCCATGGCATCCACATCCCAGAAGTCCACCTTGAAGGCGTACTTGAGCACCTCGGCGGCGCCGGACTGTTTGGAGATGATGGACGGCACGCCGGTACGCATGGCCTCCAGGGGGGAGATTCCGAAAGGCTCGGAGATGGAAGGCATGATGTACACGTCCGAAAGGGCGAACATCTTCTGCACGTCGGCCCCGCGCAGGAAGCCGGTGAAGTGGAAACGGTCGCTGATCCCCAGCCGGGCGGCGTGGTGGATGGCGCGGTTCATCATGTCTCCGCTGCCGGCCATCACAAAGCGCACGTTCTTGGTACGTTTGAGCACCTTGGCGGCCGCCTCGATGAAGTACTCGGGACCTTTCTGGTAGGTAATGCGGCCCAGGAACGTCACCACGGGTTCCTTGACTCCCCGTTCCACATGCACGTTCTCCCGGCCGCTGAAGTCCACGGCATTGTGCACGGTGACCACCTTGGCGGGGTCTATCCCGTAGCGGGAGATGACGATGTTGCGGGTAAGGTCGCTCACGGTAACCACACGGTCGGCTATTTCCATGCCCTTCTTCTCGATGGCGAAGACGCGGGTGTCGATATTGTCCACGCTGCCGCGGTCGAAGGACGTGGCGTGAACGTGGATGACAAGGGGTTTGCCGGTAAGTTCCTTGGCTGCGATGCCGGCATAGTAGGTGAGCCAGTCGTGCGCATGGATGACGTCGAACTCGTCCTTGCGCTGCAGGGCGATGGTTCCGCCCACCATGGCGTAACGGGCAACCTCTTCCATGAGGTTGGCGCCGTACTTGCCGGAAAACTTATACTTCTGGCCGTAGCTGATGGAGAAATCCTTCACCTGACGGCGCCTTTCTTCTTCGATGAGTTTGCCAAACTCCTCCGGATCCGCGTAGGGAATCATGTTGGAGCCGATGTGGATGAACTTCACCTTGTCCAGGTACTCTTCCACGGTCTCCGACACGGTATCCACGGGAACATCCGAAGCGTTGATGATCGTCGTGGCGCTCTGGTCTTCGTCGCCAGAGGCCGACGGCATCACGAACAGGGTTTCCACGCCGTTATAGGCGAGACCCTTCACGATGCCTTCGCAGGCCGTACCCAGACCGCCTGCGATGTGGGGAGGAAACTCCCAGCCGAACATCAGTACTCTCATAGTTTAGTCCTCCCTGAATTTTTCGATGAGCCAGTTCACATTGAGGAGAGCGGCGGTAGTCATGGCCGATGAGACGGCTCCGTGCGGAGCGTGGGGCGGGTCGCCGTCGTAGAGTTCCGAGAAGGCGCCGACTCCGTGCTTGGAAAGGTCCTCGTAAAAACCCTCGGTGAGCCATTCGGCCCTGCGCACGAAGGCGCCTCCCATCATACGGAAGCTCAGGTAGCAGAACTGGGCCAGCAGGTGGGGCCAGGCGCAGCCGTTCATGTAGGCCTCGTCCCTCTCCAGCTGATTGCCCTCATACACGCCCTTGTAGCGGATATCCCGCGGGCTCAGGGTGCGGATGCCGCGGCGGGTGACCAGTTCGGAGTTTACAACGCGCATGACCGAGCTGATGACCTCGTCGGACACGCAGCAGTTATCCACGGTAACGGCCCAAAGCTGGTTGGGACGCAGTTCCATGTGCTGCCCGGCGTTGTCCACATAGTCGGCCAGAAAATGCAGGTCCTCGTTCCAGAACATGGGCTGGAAGTTCTTTTCGATGAGCGCCCGGACCGGGGTCCACTTCCTGGAAAAATCGCTGCCCTTCTTTTCGTGGGAGAGGGCAAAACAGATGGCGTTGTACCACAGGGCGTTCGTTTCCACCTGATACCCCGCACGCTCGGTAACGGCGCGGCCGCCGATGTAGGCGTTCATCCAGGTAAGGGCCACACCGTCCATCTGGGCCCACAGAAGGCCGTTCGGCTGCATGGACACCTCCTGGCGCACGCCCGGAAGATAACTTTCAATAACCTGCCTGAGGACCGGGCCATACTTGGCCCATACCGCCTTGTCCGATGCACCGAAGGCGATGTACTGCTGCAGGGTAACGGTGAGGAACAACGGCGCCTCCACCTGTGTGGTGCGGCGCGTCAGGCGCTCCTGGTTGTCCTCAATGAGATTGTCCAGTATTTCCTCGAAGGACTTTTTGTCCCCGTTGGCATAAAGGGTGAGACCCGGCAGGGTAAACAGGGTCTCACGCAGAAGTCCTGTATAAAGCCAGCTGTAGCCGGCCACGATGCGCTTGCGGCCGCCGTCCTCGCGGATGAGGGATTTGGCCTGGCGCACCAGCTGGTCGTGGAAGGAAGTGATCGGGCCGATTTTCTTCACCGTCGCCTCGAAGCGGCGCTTCAGGGCCGATGCGGAATCGGGGTCTCCGGCCGATGCGGAAAAGACGATGGACTCTCCCGGGGCCAATTCCATCTCGAATGCACCGGGAACCCAGAGGTCCTCCCGGCAGTCGTAGCCGCGGCGCATTTCGTCGGAATACGTCACTCCCTTATACCAGACAGGGTTGTACCTGAAGGCGGAAGAAGCGCTGCTCAGCTGCAGGTTCAGGTCCGGGAAGCCCTCGTACATGTTGAAGGCGACGCCGCCCTGGATGGGCTTGAAGTCCGTGCGGGCGGCACTGTTCTCGCCGGTGAGGGCGTGGACATTGCGGAAAGCCAGGAAAGGCTTCAGCTCCAGCTTTACGCTGGCGGGAGCCTTCACCAGTTCATAGTGGATGAGAACCTGGTTCCGGTCCTGGGAAAGGGCGATGCATTTGCGGAAAACGATTTCGCCGATTTTGTAGGTAACACAGGGAACGGGATCCGCGTCGAAGTCCACAATGTATTTGTGGCCGCGGGGCTCGTAGATGTCGCCATAGCAGTGGATGCCCAGGTTGAAACGCTTGCCGCGCAGGGTGAGGCTTTCGTCCAGGGAACTGAGCAGCAGGTGCCGATATCCACCGAAGGCGGTTACCGGAACGGCCAGCAGACCATGGTAGCGCCGGGTATTGCAAGTCACGATGGACGTGTTGCAATACGCGCCGGTCTTGTTCGCCAAAATGATTTCCCTGTTCAGGGAATAGGACAGATTGACGAGTTCAGACTTGTTGAATTTCAAAAAAGCCATATCGGTGTGTTTATGCTTTTCTTAAAACCATTGCCGTCCGCGCCGGGAGATACAGCCTGAGCGTATTATCCACGGCTACGTGATGTTCTAAGCACTGCAAGCGGCCAAAACCGTCAAAAACCGGTTGGTCGCTGTCCAGAACATTCACGTACACTCCCTCCGGGGCTTTGAAGCCATAATCCGTAAAGGAACCGTCGGGAGAAAAATTCAGCGCAAAGATACAGTTTTTCCGTAGGAAAATCAATATTTTCTTCTGCTCGTCGGCCACCAGGAGCTCCGGGCGGGCAGAGAGCAGATTCTCTGTCCGGAGAAGGTGTACGAGAGCCTCGTCGAAGTTTCGCAGGCAGCCGTAACGGAGGTCTTCGTTATCCTCCAGCGACCACTGCCGGCGGGCATACTTGTAGGACCAGCCGTTTCCCTCTCGCGGGAAGTCGATCCATTCGGGGTGGCCGAATTCATTGCCCATGAACGTGAGGTAGCCGTCCCCGGCGGTAGCGGCCGTCACCAGGCGGATCATCTTGTGCAGGGCGATTCCCCGGTCCACGACGGCATTTTCCGACCCCTTGTTCATGGCAAAGTACATTTCCTTGTCCATGAGGCGGAAGATGATGGTCTTGTCCCCCACCATGGCCTGGTCGTGACACTCGGCATAGGAGATGGTCTTTTCGTCGGCCCGCTTGTTGGTGAGTTCCCACCAGATTTCTCCCATGGACCACTCCTCGTCGCGTTTTTCCTTGATCCACTTGATCCAATGGTCGGCTACGCCCATCGACATGCGGAAGTCGAAGCCCACGCCGCCCGCTCCGAAGGGAGCCGCCAGGCCCGCCATGCCGGAGACATCCTCGGCGATGGTGAAACCTGCGGGATTCATCTCCTTAACCAGTCGGGTGGCCAGGGAGAGGTAGATCACCGCATCCTCATCCACGCCGCCGTCGAAGTACAGCTCATAATTGCCGAAGTCCTTGCCCAGGCCGTGATCCCAATAGATCATGGAGGTGACTCCGTCGAAGCGGAACCCGTCTATGCGGTATTCTTCCATCCAGTATTTCACATTGGACAGCAGGAAGTAGCGGGTTTCATCCTTTCCGTAGTCGAAGCAGCGGGAACCCCAGGCGGGATGGCGTCCCTGCGGCCCGCTGTGGAAGTACAGGTTATCCCGGCCGTCGAACTCGCTGAGGCCTTCGGCCACATTGTCCACGCTGTGGCTGTGAACGATGTCCATGACCACGGCTATCCCCTTTCCGTGGGCGTCGTCCACCAGGGCCTTGAACTCCTCAGGCGTACCGAAGCGGGAGCTGAGGGCGAAGAAGTTGCTCACCTGGTAACCGAAGGAACCGTAGTAAGGATGCTCCTGCAGGGCCATAATCTGGATGGTATCGTAGCCCAGTTTTTTAATGCGCGGAAGAACGTTCCGGCGGAACTCGTCAAAAGTCCCCACCTTCTCTTCCTCCGAAGCCATGCCGATATGGCACTCGTAAATCATGGGATGGGGGCGCCTTCCGGCGTGGCCGTGCTTCCAGACATAAGGCCTGGCTGGGTCCCAGACCTGGGCGCAGAACACCTTGGAAACGGGATCCTGAACCACACGGGTAGCGTAGGAAGGAAGGCGCTCGCCGCCACCGCCCGGCCATTCGATGAACAGCTTGTAGAGCTGTCCGTGATGCAGGAACATCTCCGGCAGCTTCAGTTCCCAGTTGCCGCCGCCCAGGGGCTGCAGGGCGTAGGCGTCGATGCGTTTCCAGTTATTGAATTCCCCAATCAGGTAAATCTTGCTGGCGTTGGGGGCGAACTCGCGGAACACCCAGCTGCCGTCTCCGGTCCTGTGCAGGCCGAAGTACATGTGGTTGTTCACGGCATCCTTCAGGAGACCGTCGCCGGCTATGTGGCGGAAAGTATTTTCTATGCGCTGATGACGGGCGTCAATGGCGCCCCTGAAGGGTTCGAGCCATGGGTCCGTCTGATAGATCTTTTTCATAGTTTTCCGGGCTAAGGGTTATTCGTCCAGGGAATCTATTCTATCCTTGACTGTCCTGAGGTACTCCCGGCACTGCTTGAGCAGCTCTTTGCTACGGACCACCAGGGCATCGATATCGTCCAGTTTGGTTTCCGGATTCTCTACCTTCCGGGCTATTTCTTCGAGTTCGGCAATGGCCTTTGCGTAATCAAACTTCTCACTCATGCGGTTTGGGATTTATCTGTTGTTTCACTGAAAACTTCATCTACTTTGGCCAGCAGGGAGCCGTCCTGGAAACGCACCCCGATGCGGTCTCCCACGGCCACCTTGCCTACGGTCTTGAGAACCTTGTTGTCCTTGCCGGTGACCAGCACATAGCCCAGGGAGAGAATCTTGCGGGGGTCCGAGCCGGTAATGAGGGCCTCCTTGAGGGCGAGGGCCGAGTATTCCGCGCTGCAACGGGCCTGCGCGGCGAACTGCAGGCGGTGCAGGGCGGCGTCCCGGAGGCGGGCCACATCGGCATATTTCTGCGTAAGCCCTTTCGAGATGCGGCCGATACTGCGCTGAAGCAGCATCTCCAGCGCACCGATACGGCGCTGGACGGCACTGCGCAAGGCGGAGTCCGCGCTTTTGATGCGCAGCTCTTCGCGGGAAACCAGATGCAGGAGGCTCCCGGCGATACGGTCCCGGAGAGCATCCAGAGCGGCATCTTGTGCCCTGAGAGCGCCAAGGAAAAGATCCGCAAGGGCGGTGGGCGTCTTTACGGCCTGGTGCGCCACCATATCGGCAATATGCACGTCTTTGTCGTGGCCGATAGCCGTCACCACGGGCACAGGGCATGTGGCAATGGACACCGCCAGGGGGTAATCGTCGAAACAGGCCAGATCCAGTTCGCTGCCGCCGCCGCGGAGGATGAGAATGGCGTCGTAATCCCGGGCCGATGCTTCGGCCAGAGCCGCCATGATGGAAGAAGGGGCCTGCTCTCCCTGCATGAGGGCCTCGAACAGGTCCAGCCGGAAGGCATAGCCTTCGGGGTTGTCAAGCAGATGGTTGCGGAAGTCCTGGTAACCGGCGGCGGTCTTGGATGTGATCACGGCCAGGCGGTACGGGATATCCGGCAGGGCCAGTTCCTTCTGCATGTCCATGTAGCCGTCCTTCTGCAGGCGTTCGATGTTGCGCTTGCGTTCCAGGGCCTGTTCGCCCAGGGTAAAGGCGGCGTCGATGTCGTCAATGTACAAGGCCATGCCGTACAGCTCGCTGAAGGCGACCTGTACGCGAACCAGCACGGTGATGCCGGCCTGCAGGCGCTGGCCGGTGGCTTCTTCGAAATAACGGGTGAGCGTGGGATAGTTCCACTTCCAGATCATGGCACGGGATTCCGCGACGGACTTGCCTCCCCGGGTCTGTACCAGGGACAGGTAGCAGTGACCGTTGGAGCGGGGACTCCAGGAGGCGATTTCGGCCTTGACCCAGTACTTTCCGGGGAAGGCGTCTGCGACGCTCTCCTTGATCCTGGCCTGCAGTTCCAGGAGGTCCATATAATCCCTATCTCCCATATCCCTACAAATATAACAAAAAAATCCCCGGTAAGAATACCGGGGATGATGAAATCTAAAATTTCGGATCGAAATGCGGGATGGGCTTCAGCTTGAACTGGTTCATCGCGTACTTGCGGTCGATCAAAGCCTTGACGGCCGGGTCTTCGCACACGCCCGTACGGATGTACTTGTCCAGCACCGCGTAGGTAAAGCCCAGATTATCCTCGTCCGTCTTGCCGGTAAGGCCGTCGGAAGGGGCCTTTTCCACAAGGTCGCCGGGCAGGCCGAGAACCTTGCCGATAGCCTTCACCTCCTGCACCGTGAGGCCGCCCAGCGGAGAAAAGTCGCCGGCGGCATCTCCGTAGCGGGTGCTGTAACCCACCCAATCCTCGGAGAGGTTGCAGGTATTGGCCACACGGCCGTTGTTGCTCTGGGAAATGGCATACAGGGACGTCATGCGCAGGCGGGGGGCCATGTTGATGCGCGTCTGGGCGCTGGCCGGATGCCCCAGCTTGTCCTCCACCTCGGCCATGAGGGCCTGGAAGGCGGAACCGATATTGATGTCATACCGCTTGATTCCCAGATGTTCGATCAGCTTGACAGAGTCGTCGATGTCCGGCTGGACACCGTTGGGCATGGTAACGCCGATGACACGGTCCTTGCCCAAAGCCTCAACGCACAGGGCGGCGCAGACGCTGCTGTCCTTGCCTCCGGAAATGCCTACCACGGCATTGCAACCTTTACCATTCTCCTCGAACCAGTCGCGGATCCACTGGACGCACGCGTCCTTTACTTTTTCTGCGTCAAACATAAATTATTTAGCTCGTGTATATACCTGGATGGGGCAGCCTTCGAAGTCGAAGTGCTCGCGGAGCTTGTTCTCCAGGAAGCGCTTGTAGGGGTCCTTCACCCACTGCGGCAAGTTGCAGAAGAAAGCAAACTGGGGAGTGCGCGTGGGCAGCTGCGTCACATATTTGATCTTGATGTATTTACCCTTCCATGCCGGCGGCGGGTAGTTCTCGATTTCCGGCAGCATGGCGTCGTTGAGCTGGCTGGTGGAAATCTTCCGGGACATGTTGGCGGCCACGCGGGCGGCGGCGTCCAGCACATCCAGGATGCGCTGCTTGTTGAGCACGGAAGTAAAGATGACGGGGATGTCGTTGAAGGGAGCTAGGCGTGCCTTGAGGGCCTCGGTGTACTCCTTCATGGTATTTACGTCCTTCTCGAAGAGGTCCCACTTGTTCACTACGATTACGCAGCCCTTGCGGTTCTTCTGGATGACGTTGAAAATGTTCATGTCCTGCGCTTCCATGCCCAGGGTGGCGTCGATCATCAGGATGCAGACGTCACTGTGTTCGATGGTGCGCATGGCGCGCAGCACGGAGTAGAACTCCAGGTCCTCGGTGACCTTGCCGCGTTTGCGCATGCCGGCCGTGTCCACGATCATGAACTCATGGCCGAACTTGTTGTAATACGTGGAGATGGAGTCGCGGGTGGTACCGGCCACCGGCGTCACGATATTGCGTTCCTCACCCAGGAGGGCGTTGGTCAGGGAAGACTTGCCCACGTTCGGACGGCCCACGATGGCGATGTGGGGGATGTCGGAGTGGTCATCGGCCTCGGCGGCATCTTCCGGAAGGAGGCGTACAATCTCGTCCAGGAGGTCTCCGGTGCCGCTGCCGTTGGCGGCCGATATGCTCCAGACTTCTCCCAGGCCCAGGCCATAGAAGTCATAGGCGTCATACATCTTTTCGCCGCTGTCCACCTTGTTCACGCAGAGCACGACGGGTTTCTTGGAGCGGCGCAGCAGGTCTGCAATTTCGGAATCGTAATCCGTAATGCCGGTGGCTGCCTCGCACATGAACAGGACCAGGTCCGCCTCATCGACGGCGATGACTACCTGACGGCGGATGGCGTCCTCGAAGACGTCATCGGAGTTGGAGGTATAGCCGCCCGTGTCCACCACGGAGAATTCGCGGCCGCACCATTCGCACTTGCCGTAATGCCGGTCACGCGTTACGCCGGCGGTTTCGTCCACAATGGCCTGGCGCATTCCCACCAGACGGTTGAACAGCGTTGATTTTCCTACGTTCGGTCTCCCGACTATCGCTACTAATGCCATAATGACAAATCAATTAAATTAATCGATAGATTCTTCACTTCGTTCAGAATGACAGAATCATTTTGCAAAGATACACATTTCTTCATTAAAGGCGGGACTTTCCACCCCGAAGAAATGCAGAATGCTGTGAAACACATAGTGTTGTCCGATATCCGGAATCTCCTTGTACTTCATGGAAGGGTCTGACGTCCACACCACCATGGGAATGTCCAGCTGCTCCCGGGGAGCCATGGAATAGGGCACGCCGTGCATGTACAGATTGTTTTCTCCCAGGGACTCGCCGTGGTCGGAGACAAACAGCATCATCGTGCGGCGGTCCGGGAAAGAGCGCAGCACCTCAATCACCTGATGCATAAGATAATCCGTATAGACAATACTGTTGTCATAGGCGTTGTTAAGCTCCTCCGGACTGGTCTTGGACATTTCCACCGTGCTGCAGACAGGGGTGAACACGGTAAACTCCTCCGGATAGTTGGTGTTGTAGGAAGGACCGTGGTTGGTATAGGCGTGGATGACCACGAACACCTTGGTGCTGTCGCTGGAGGCGATTTCCTCCCGCAGGCCTTCCAGGAGAAGGCCGTCGTAGCGGGAATCGGCCTCGGGATAGCGTTCCTTGAGCTGGGCGAACGTGTAATACTTCTCCGTGTGCACCGGAGGCTCTCCCCAGTTGTTGGTGCGCCAGATTACGTCGGCCCCGGCACGCTGGAGGTAGTTGGGCAGAATCTCGTGCAGTTCGGGCGTATCCACCGGCTCCAGGATGGCCTTCACGCCCGCCATGGTATAGGTGGCCGACGAAGTGCCCCGGTACGCCTTCACGCTGTCCGCGGCGGTGTAGCGGTTGGTCTCCCGTTCATATCCCAGCAGGGAGAAACGGTCTCCGCGGGCCGACTCGCCGATGAACAGCACGCAGATATCCCGGGAATCGCTCACGGCCGTGGGGTCCGGCAGCGGGATCTCCTTCTGGTTCTTCTGGCGCTGGGCGGCATAGTAGCGGAAGGTGTTCACGGTATAGGACCAGGGCATGATGAGGCTGCCCAGTTCCGTGGAGTTCTTGTCAATCCAGGGCCAGTTCTTCATATTGCCGAAGACCGCGCCCAGCAGGACGCCGACCGCAATGCCGACGCTGGCAAGAAGACGCTTCCAGGAGCCGTATTCCACCTTGCGCCGGAATACATAGATGCAGGGCAGCACGCCCAGGAACAGGATATACAGGACAAAAGAGAAGGAGAAGAAGCCGGACGCCTCCGAGTACTGCGTATTGAGGACGTTTCCCATCATCTCGTCCGTTACCAGCACGTCGTAGTTGTTCACGAAGTAGAGCATGACGGCATCCCCCACCAGGGTGAATGCAATGATGCATTTACCAACCACCCGGCCCAGCCAGGCCAGCAGGTAATACAGCAGGAAATCCAGGCAGGCCAGCAGCACCGCCGCCGTCCCGATGATGACCGCACCGTTGAACCCTCCGTCCGTCAGTTTCACGGCATGACTGAAGAAGGGGGCGTGAAAAGCCACCAGCGTATAGATGGTCAGGGCCAGGCTGTAAGCGGCCAGGCTGGCTTTCTCCTTGAATAATTTCATCGTTTTCTGAAAAGTTTGACAATAGCCCGCAGCAGCAGGCCGGTCACGGCCAGTGCCAGCAGGTTATAGAGGATGGTCAGCACCCAGTTCACGCGCTGCGGCGCGTTGTTGAAGGGATCGGGGGCCGATGCCGCGTCGTAGCGGGCAAAGGGATTGGAATAGATGACCGCACCGTCCGGGAAAAAGGCCGTCATGCGGGCGAAGGGATCTTCGGGGCGGAAGGTATAGGCCAGGGAATCCGTATTGCAGGCCAGGGCCAGCGTGGCATGGTCCTGCCCGTTGACCCGGATGCTGTCGGCCTGCGCGGAGAGTTTCATGAAGATCGTCTTCCCTTCCAGGCCAATGTTCTCCACCTTCGGAAGCCGATGGTTTTCCACCCGCTTGACCTCCCAGTCACCGTTACCGTAATCGGGCACCCGCATGGAGTAATAGCAGCCGCCAAGGAGGGCCTTTTTGATATCCTCATAACGGCCGGAGGGGGTCTGGACGAAATTGCAACGGATAGCGGTCTTCTCGTGCAGTTCGGGGTGGTGAAGGTCGTCGTTGGCCAGCCCGAAGCTGTAATGGCCGGCACTGAGGGCCCAGTCCCAGTATTCGTTTTCCGTGCTGATATGCGTATCCAGTTCCATGATCTGGTAACCGGAAATCTTCTCCAGGTGGCTCTTCCGCGAAAAACGCACCCGGTAGGGGTGGTTCATCTGGATGAAATCGCAGCTGCGGCCCAGATAGTCCATGCAGAACTGCTTCTGGGAGGCGGTAAGCGGAAGCAGCGGATCCCAGTGGATGACCTTCCGGCTGCCGAACACCAGCAGATGGTACTGCGGGATGCTGTAGCCGTGTTCGTACACATTCACCTGCAGCGCAGTATCATAGGGATGGGTGGTAATCTCGTTATGGTTGGAGAAGGTGACGATGTCGTATCCCAGCGAACGGTACACGGAATCCACGTGGCCCGGCCAGTAGGGGCACTCGTTCATCGGCCAGGGGCCTTTCACCCGCGTGTGCGTGTGGAAGACGGCCCTTTTCCAGCCCTGGGCGGTATCCAGCGAGGCGTAAGGGTTAAAGATATCCTCCCCATGGAAAGCCTCCGGAGAGCGGAAGCTATAAACAGGGCCGACGCCGGTAACCACCAGCGCCAGCACGAATAAAAGTATAAGGGTCTTCAGAATCCTCATCGGCAATTCAGTGAACAGGAAGAGCAGGCGTCCGACACGTTGCCGTCGCACACCTGCTTCTTTCCTTTGGCCGCAGCGAGCATTTCCATCTCTTCCTGCTTGGCGCATTTGATGCCCCGCTTCCGCATTTCAGGGTTCGTAGAAATCTCCCCGTCCGGGAAGGGACGGTGGAAAAAGAAGATGTTCACGCCGAGAAGGATGACGGCGATACCTACGAAGAAGATGGCGGCAAACAGGGTTTTCATACGCTAAAGCGGGAATTCGGAGGAAATGGGCTGATAATTATATACGCGCAGGATCATCCGGGCGAAGGTATCGGCCAGGGAAACCACGCGGAATTTACCCCAGTACTCCTTCTTGGCAGGATTCAGGGGAATGGTATCGGTTACATACACCTCGCTCAGGGCCGATGCCTCGATGCGTTCGTAGGCGGGGCCGGAGAGGACAGGGTGCGTAGCAAAAGCACGGACACTGCGGGCGCCGCGCTTGAGGAGCTCGTTGGCGGCCTCGGTGAGGGTGCCGGCGGTGTCGATGATATCGTCAATGATAACGATGTCGCGGCCTTCGACCTCGCCGATCGGGACAATCTTCTCGATCACGTTGGCCTTGGCGCGCGTCTTGTGGCAGATGACCACGGGCGTGTGGAGGTTCTTGGCGTAGGCGTGGACGCGCTTGGCGCCGCCCATGTCGGGAGCAGCCAGGGTGAGGGTGTCCTTGAACTCCTTCTGGAGGTTCTTCAGGATGCCCAGGAAATCATAGCTGGCATACAGGTGGTTCACAGGGAAGTCAAAGAAGCCCTGGATCTGGTCTGCGTGCAGGTCGCAGGTCATTACGGCGTCTGCGCCGGCCACCTTCAGCATGTTGGCGACGAGCTTGGCGCCGATGGAAGTGCGGGGCTTGTCTTTACGGTCCTGACGGGCCCAGCCATAGTAAGGGATCACAGCGATCACTTTGTTGGCCGATGCGCGCTTGGCGGCATCGATGCTCAGGAGGAGCTCCATCAGATTGTCACTGGTGGGGAAAGTGGACTGGATAATGAAGCAGGTTGCGCCACGTACGCTTTCGGCGAACGAGGGCTGGAATTCACCATCGCTGAAACGCGCGCACTCCAGGGGTCCCAGGACCACCTCGGGGTCGTTTGCATCTTTCATGCGATTCATAGCGGCAACTACTTTCTCGGCAAAATAGCGAGAAGCATCACAAGTAAACAGCGCCATCCGGTGCTTATGGACATCGTTTATCATAAGGTAGTAAGAATAGTTCCGATATAGTTAAGAATTTCTTCCCTGCCGGTCCCGTTGGCCGATGAGGAAACAAAGCACGGCGGCAGTTCCTCCCAGTCCTCCAGAAGCCGGCCTTTGTTTTCCTCCACCTGGCGTTCCAGTGCCTCAGTGCCCTGTTTGTCCGCCTTGGTGAAGATAAGGCCGAAGGGTATTCCCTTCTCTCCCAGCTCAGAGATGAAACGCAAGTCCACTTCCTGCATCGGGTGGCGGCTGTCCACAAGCACCATGAGCATCACCATCTCCTCGGAATGGTTGATGTAATCCCAGATGATGTGGCGCAGGCGCGCGCGGTCCTTGTCCGGCAGGCGTGCATAGCCATAGCCGGGAAGGTCCACCAGATACCAGTTATCGTTGATAAGGAAGTGGTTTACAAGCTGGGTCTTTCCAGGAGTCTGGGACGTCTTGGCCAGCTTGGAGTTTCCGGTGAGCATGTTGATGAGGGAGCTCTTCCCCACGTTGGAGCGGCCGATGAAAGCGAATTCCGGCAAACGCCGCTGGGGTTTCTGCCCCACCCGCGTGCTGCTGCCTGCAAATTCTGCACTTGTGATTTTCATTGCCCCTCCCGAATAACCATGCAAAGATAAGAATAATTGAGTACCTTTGCAATATGGAAATGGATGAAAAATTCATGCGCGAAGCTCTTCGCGAAGCGCATGCCGCACAGGCGGCCGGGGAGATTCCCATCGGCGCCGTCGTCGTCTGGAAAGGACGCATCATCGGCCGGGGACACAACCAGACAGAACGTCTGAGAGACACCACCGCCCATGCGGAAATGATCGCCGTCACCGCCGCCACCGAAGCCATGGGAGGCAAGTACCTCACCGACTGCACCCTGTACGTCACGGTGGAGCCCTGCCCCATGTGCGCCGGCGCCCTGGCCTGGTCCCAGATCAGCCGCATCGTGTACGGCGCCCCGGACCAGCGGCGCGGCTACTCCCTTTTCACTCCTTCCCTGCTACACCCCCGCACGGAGGCCGTCGGAGGCGTCCTCCAGGAGGAATGTGCAGCCCTCATGTTGGACTTCTTTAAAAACAAGCGATGAAAGGCATACATCTTTTTCTGGCCAACGGTTTCGAGGATATGGAAGCCCTGGCAACCCGTGACGTACTGGTTCGCGGAGGCGTACCGGTCATAACCGTTTCCATCACCGACGAATACCTGGTAGAGAGTTCCCACGGTCTGCAGGTAACCGCAGACACTTCCTGGGCAGACCTCGAAGTCATGGAGCCCGGGACATCGGCCGAAGATGTCATGATTTTCCCCGGCGGCATGCCCGGCAGCAAGAACCTCGCCGCCCACGCCGAGCTCATCGAAATCCTTCAGGACCACTGGGCCCGCGGGGGTGCGGTGGCCGCCATCTGTGCCGCTCCGGGACTGGTCGTATCCCAGCTGCCCGGCCTCTCCGGCAAACGCTTTACCTGCTTCCCCGGCTTCGAGGAGGCCCTCATCGGCCAGGGCGCCGTCCCTGAAAAAGAGGGAGTGGTCACGGACGGCAACCTCATCACCGGACGCAGCGCCGGCTGGGCCGTGGAATTCGGCCTTGCCATCCTGGCATATCTGAAAGGGGCCGACACCGCCGCGAAAGTCCGCGAAGGACTGATGCCGTAGCTTAACGCCTGCGGCCGTTGGCGATGGCGATGTAGTAGAGAAGCGTGGCCAGCGAGCCGATGGCGGCGACCACATAAGTGAGGGCGGCCCATTTCAGGGCATCGACGGCCATGGGCCGGGTTTCATAACTGACGACACCTTCGTTCTCGAGCCACTTGACGGCGCGGGCGCTGGCGTTGATTTCCACCGGCAGGGTAATGAAACTGAACAGCGTCGTGAGGGCGAAGAGCCCGATCCCGATCCAGATGAGCATGGGGAAGGCGTTGATCAGAAGCACGCCGGCCAGGAGCACCCACGACACGATATTGCTGGAGAAGGAAACCACCGGAACCAGGGCGGAGCGCATCTGCAGCCAGGCATAACCGGTGGCGTGCTGTACGACATGCCCGCACTCGTGCGCGGCGACGGCTGCCGCCGCCAGGGATTTCCCATAATAGACATCCTCGCTCAGGTTGACAGTCCGGGTAGTGGGATCGTAATGGTCCGTGAGTTTGCCGGGAATGGAAACGATCTTTACATCACGGATTCCGTGAGATTGCAGCATGCGGGAGGCAACCTCCGCCCCGCTCATGAGCATGGGAACTTCCGAATACTTGGCAAAGCGACTTTTCAGGCGGGCCTGGATGAGCCAGCTGAGCGCCATGACCAATATCAGTAAAAACCAGATGGATTGATTGTCAAGAGTCATATTCGATTGTTTTTGCAAAAATACATTTTTTATGACGAAATGTCAGCAGGAAGTGTTATTTTTGTGTTCTGAATCATGGATTACTCACGCACTATAGAAGAAGATTTTTCCCGCCTGGAGCTGAATCTGAAGGCCACGGTGGAAAACTACCGCTATTTCCGTACCCTGCTGGACCCGAAGACCAAACTGCTGGTCCTGGTAAAAGCCAACGCATACGGACACGGTGCCGTCGAGTTCGCCGCCATGATGCAGCGCGCCGGAGCCGATTACCTCGCCGTCGCCTACCCCGTGGAAGGGCTGGAGCTGCGCCGCAACGGTATCTCCCTGCCCATCCTGGTCCTCACCGCCGGAACGGATTTCTACCCGGAAATCGTGGAAACCCGCATGGAGCCCAGCATCCCCAACCTCTATTCCCTGAAAAAGCTGGTAGAGGTCCTTCGGGACAAAGGCATCAAAGACTATCCCGTACATATCAAACTGGACACCGGCATGCACCGCCTGGGGTTCATGACCGAGGAACTGCCGGAGCTGATTGAATACCTGAAGGTCACCCCCGAGGTAAAAGTCAAGGCCGTGTTCTCCCACCTCTGCGTGGCCGAGGACCCGCAGGAGGACGCTTTCACCCTGGGACAGATCCATCTGTTCCGGGACAACGCCGCCACCATTGCCGACGGTATCGGCTACATGCCCATGCGGCACATCCTGAACAGCGCCGGCATCGAGCGTTTCCCCGAATACCAGTTCGACATGGTGCGCCTGGGAATCGGCATCTACGGGATCAGCGCCCTGCCGGGAAAAAAGCTGGCCCCCGTGGCTTCGCTCAAATGCAAGATCCTACAGATCAAGAAACTGGGTCCCGGAGAAACCGTCGGCTACGGCCGATGGGGACATGCCAAGGAAGGAACCGTCATCGCCACCATTCCGGTAGGCTATGCAGACGGTATCGACCGCCATCTGGGCCGCGGGAACGCCTCTTTCAGCGTGAACGGCCACCGCGCCCCCACTATCGGCAATATCTGCATGGATATGTGCATGATTGACGTGACCGGCATCCCGGCCTCACCCGGCGACACCGTAACCATCTTCGGGGAAGACCCCACCGTCAGTGAACTCGCCGGCATCCTGGGGACCATCCCCTACGAGATTCTCGTCTCTGTCCCCCGCCGCATCCACCGGCTGGTAATCCGATAAAAAAAGGGGTAAGCTACTCGAGCTTATCCCCTTTCTCATTGAACATTTCATGTTGGAGGACGGTGAAATCCGTAACTTCAACCAAGTCTATCCTGATCTTGTAGCGCTTGCGCCACCGGGACAGGAAGGAATTGAACAGGCCACGCTTCAGATAGGCGCCCAGAATGGGACTCGTCTTGAGCGTGAAACTGCGGACACCCTTTTCGATGGAATAGAACGCCAGTTTGCGCTCGATTTCTTCATCGATAACCGCGCTGGAAGTGATCTTGCCGGTTCCGTGACAGACAGGACACTGCTCGGACGTGTTGATTTCGGTAACGGGCCGGATTCGCTGGCGGGTGATTTGCATCAGCCCGAATTTGGTCAGCGGAAGCACATTGTGCTTGGCCCTGTCGGCTTCCATCAGCTCCTGCATATACTTGTGGAGGGCATTTTTGTGCTCGTTGGTTTCCATGTCGATGAAATCCACGATTACGATACCTCCCATATCCCGGAGCCTCAGCTGCCGTGCAATCTCTTCTGCGGCGATCTTGTTAACCTCGAAGGAATTCTCTTCCTGGTCGGCGGTCTTGGTACGGATGCCGCTGTTCACGTCAATTACGTTCAGCGCTTCGGTGGTTTCGATTACCAGATAAGCGCCCTGCCGCATGGGAACCACCTTGCCGAAGGAGCCCTTGATCTGACGAGTAACCTCGAAATGATCGTAGATGGGCTGCTTGCCTTCGTAGAGATGGACAATCTTTTCCTGTTCCGGAGATATCAGGGAGACGTACTTCCGGGCTTCTTCGGCCACCCGTTCATCATTGATCCAGATATTGGAGAACGAGTCGTTGAGGAGATCCCTCAACACGGTAGTCGTCTTGCTGTATTCCGTAAAGAGCAGCTGGACATTCTTGTTCGTGGCAATCTTCTTCCAGGAGCCTTCCCATTTCTCGATGAGGGATTCCGTCTCTGCAACCAGCGTGGCGGCGTTTTTGCCTTCCGCCGCGGTGCGGATGATGGCCCCGTAGTTCTTGGGGAGGATACTCCTGACGAGTGTCTCGAGTCTACGTTTCTCTTCCTTCGATCCAATCTTCTGGGAGATGGACACTTTCTCTGCGAAGGGGAGAAGTACGATGTTACGTCCTGCCAATGAAATTTCCGCAGTCAGTCGCGATCCCTTGGTGGAGATGGGCTCCTTGACAATCTGAGCCACAATCATCTGTCCGGGACGGAGGAACTCTTCTATACGGCCCTCCTTGGGAAGGGCTGTGCCAATCTTGATCCTGGAATACAGGTCCTTGAGATTGGTATTTCCGTTGGATTCCCGCACGAACTGGTCGAAGGCGGGGAAGTAAAGTCCCAGGTCCAGGTAATGGATGAAGGCTTCTTTCTTGTCGCCGATGTCCACAAAGGCAGCATTGAGGTTCGGGAGAATCTTTTTCACCTTACCCAGGTGAACGTCTCCGACAGTGAACTTGTTCCCAGTGCTGGACTCCGTGTTGTACTCTATCAGCCGATGGTTTTCCATCAAGGCGATGTGTACCTCCGACGCCGAAACGTCGACAATCAGATCCTTGTCCGGTTTCTCAGACTCCATGTGGAAATTTAATGGTACTTTAATAAAAGGAAGGGCTCGCGGATTGCTCCGTGAGACCCTTTTTCGTGAAGAAGAAATTACTTCTTCTTGTGGCGGTTCTTGCGCAAGCGCTTTTTACGCTTGTGCGTCGCCATCTTATGTCTCTTTCTTTTCTTACCGCTAGGGCACATAGTAATAATGGTTTATAAATTAAAATTATTTCTCCTTAACAGCGTTAACGAAGACCTTTGCCGGTTTGAAAGCCGGGATGTTGTGGGCGGGAATCACCATGGTCGTCTTGCGGGTGATGTTGCGGGCGGCCTTCTGGGCGCGGTGCTTGATGATGAAGCTGCCGAAGCCACGCATATAAACGGGTTCGCCGGCGATCAGGGAGCCTTTAACGACATTAGTGAATTCTTCTACAACGGCCAGGACCTGGGATTTCTCGATACCGGTGGTCTTGGCGACTTCGCTTACAATTTCTGCCTTAGTCATGTTTTTATAGTTTTGATGTTTAGTTTATCCCACTCGAAAAACTGCGCAAAATTAGGCTTAATTTTTCATTTTTCAAAATGTTAGGATGAAAAAATGTCAAAATCCAGACGTGGCACAAAGATTGACAATATAGGCCTCCGGTGTATTGTGCACCTATAATATGACAAAATGTCAGTAAGTATGAAGCAACCCCTTGGATTTAACGCCCCCGCTGGCGTAGAAGTAAATATAATGCCGGTTATCGGTGAAGCATCGGCCCTGAAAACGGACCTCTCGCAGCTGCCGGAAGTGCTGCCTGTCCTCACGCTCCGCAATGCTGTCATCTTCCCCGGTACCGTATTCCCTGTCACGGTAGGCCGCGACAAGTCCATCAAGCTGGTCTCGGACGTCGAGGACGGCACCGGATGGTTGGCCGCCGTGCCCCAGATGGACGTTTCCGTCGAGGATCCGGTGGAGGAAGACCTCTGCCGCTACGGCACCATCTGCAAACTCATCAAGACGCTGGAAATGCCCGACGGTACGGTCACTGCCATCCTGCAGGGATCGGCCCTCGCGGAGCTGAATACCATCGTCAGCTACGACCCTTATATTACCGCCCGTCTGAACATCCTCGAAGAGGTGGTCCCCGCCGGGGCCGATGAACGCGAGCTCCGCGTCCTGGGCGACGCCCTCAAGGAAAAGGCCGCCCTCATCGTGAAATCCTCCTCCTTCGCCCCGAAGGAAGCCATCGGCGCGCTGGGAAGCATCGACAACTTCCACTTCCTGGTGAACTTCATCGCCACCACCATCGAGGTGGAGAACTTCCAGGAGCGCACCCAGCTGCTGGGTATCACCGACATCCAGGAGCGTGCCCTGGCCCTGCTGAAGGTCCTGGACACCCAGACCCAGTTGCTGCAGATCAAGCAGGAAATCAACCAGAAGGTAAAGACGGACATTGACCAGCAGCAGCGCGAATACTACCTCAACAACCAGCTGCGCACCATCCAGGAAGAACTGGGCATGGACGAAGGCGAGGAGATGGAGAAGATGCGCCGCAAGGCCGACGAGAAAAAATGGTCCAAGGAGGTGAGGGCCATCTTCGACAAGGAAATGGCCCGCCTGGAGAAATTCAACCCCTCTTCCCCGGACTACAGCATCCAGCTCACCTTCCTGCAGTTCATGCTGGACCTGCCCTGGGGCGAGATGTCGGACGACAACCTGGACCTCAAGCACGCCCAGGAGGTCCTGGACGAGGATCACTTCGGCCTGGAGAATGTCAAGGACCGTATCATCGAGTACCTGGCCGTCCTTAAGCTGAAGGGCAACATGCGTTCCCCCATCCTGTGCCTGTGGGGTCCTCCCGGAGTGGGCAAGACGTCCCTCGGCAAGTCCGTCGCCCGCGCCCTCGGACGCAAGTACATCCGTATTTCCCTGGGCGGCATGCACGACGAGGCCGAGATCCGCGGTCACCGCAAGACCTACGTGGGCGCCCTCCCGGGCCGGATCCTGAGCGGCATCCAGCGCGCCGGGACGTCCAACCCCGTCATCGTCCTGGACGAAATCGACAAACTGTCGTCGGACTTCAAGGGAGACCCTTCCAGCGCCCTGCTGGAGGCCCTGGACCCGGAGCAGAACAGCACCTTCCATGACAATTACCTGGACGTGGACTACGACCTCTCCAACGTCCTGTTCATCACCACCGCCAACGGAATCGGAACCATCCAGCCGGCCCTGAAGGACCGCATGGAGATGATCAACGTAAGCGGTTATCTGGCCGAAGAGAAACTCCAGATCGCCCACAAGTATCTGGTTCCCAAGCAGCTCACCGAGCACGGCCTCAAGTCCGACGAACTCTCCTTCACCGACGAAGCCTTGCAGCATATCGTGGACGAATACACCCACGAGAGCGGCGTACGTTCGCTGGAGAAGCAGATTGCGAAGGTGGCCCGCGTCACCGCCAAGAAGATGGCGATGGGCGAGGAGTTCCCCCGCACCATCGGCCCGGAACATCTGAAGGAGTATCTCGGCCTTCCCACCGCCTACCACGACGACGTGAAGGGCAATGAGGGCGTGGGTGTCGTCACCGGCCTTGCGTGGACGGAGATGGGCGGCGAAGTGCTCTTCGTGGAAAGCCAGGTGAGCAGCGGCAAGGGCAACCTGTCCATGACCGGCAACCTGGGAGACGTCATGAAGGAAAGCGCCCAGATTGCCTGGCAGTACATCAAGGCCCACCCGGAGCTGGCAGGCATGACCACGGAGGACTTCATGGCCAAAGATATCCACATCCACGTTCCGGAAGGCGCCGTCCCCAAGGACGGCCCCTCCGCCGGTATCACCATGGTCAGTTCCATGGTGAGCGCTCTCCGCGGAAAAGCTCCGCGCAGCGGAATTGCCATGACCGGCGAAATGACCCTGCGCGGCCGTGTACTGCCGGTGGGAGGCATCAAGGAGAAGATCCTCGCCGCCAAACGCGCCGGCGTTAACACCATCGTCATTTCGGAAGAAAACCGAAAAGATGTGGAAGATATCAAGGAAATTTACATAAAAGGTCTTATCTTTGTCTATGTGAAAACGATAGCAGACGTTATCGACTTCATTTTTTAGACAATGGACGTAAAGATCGAAGATTCTTGGAAAAACGCACTTGCAGGCGAATTCGAAAAACCGTATTTCGCTTCGCTGGTGCGGTTTCTGCATGAAGAAAAGGCCGCCGGAAAGGTCATCTACCCTCCCGGAAGCCAGATATTCCATGCTTTCGACCTCACGCCCGTGGACCAGGTGAAAGTGGTCATCCTGGGCCAGGACCCCTACCACAATCCCGGAGAGGCCATGGGCCTTTCGTTCTCCGTTCCGGACGGCGTGCGCATGCCGCCCTCCCTCCGCAACATCTACAAGGAAATCGAGACAGACCTCGGCATCCGGATGAGCGGGCGTCCCAACCTCGAAGGCTGGGCCCGGCAGGGAGTGCTCCTGCTCAACAGCTTCCTTACGGTGGAGGCCGGGAAAGCCGCCTCGCACCGGGACATCGGCTGGCAGCAGTTCACCGACGCGGTCATCAGCTATCTGTCGGCCCACGGGGAAGGCATCGTCTTCCTGCTGTGGGGCAACTTCGCCAAGAACAAGTCGGCGCTCATCGACACCACGCGGCACCATGTGCTCACGGCGGCGCACCCCTCTCCCCTGGCGGGCGGGGCGTTCTTCGGCTGCAAGCATTTTTCCCGCACCAACCAAATCCTCGAAAGCGAGGGTAAAACCCCCATCAACTGGCAACTATGAAACGCAAAGCCCTTTTCCCCGGCTCTTTCGATCCCTTTACGGCCGGCCACCTGAATATTCTCAAACGCGCACTCACCATGTTTGACGAGGTTGTCATCGCCGTGGGCATCAACCAGGACAAACGCGGTTTCTTCGACATGGACAAGCGCCTGAGCATCATCCGCCAGGCCACCGCCGGCATGGAGGGCGTGAGCGTCATCCAATACGACAACCTCACCATCGACACCTGCCGGCAGCTGGGCATCCGGCACATCGTGCGCGGCGTGCGCAACATGATCGACTTCGAGACCGAACGTTCCATCGCCGACGCAAACCGTCGCCTGGCCCCGGAAATCGAGACCCTCATCATCCCTACCGCACAGGAGTTCGCACATATCTCCTCTTCCGCCGTGCGGGACATCCTCAAGCATGGCGGGGATTATTCGGCATTTATCCCTGAAGGCGTTGTATTATGAAAAAATGGCTTATCGCTGCGCTGCTCTGCGCTTTGACATGGAGCCTGCGGGCTCAGGAGCCCTACCCCGAGCTGGGCGCCAAACTGGAAGAATACTTCACGGCCCTGTCCGGGGAACCGGCCGCCGTGCAGAATGCGGAATGTGATTTCCTCATCAGTTCCTGCCAGGATTCCCTGGTCCGCGAGTATGTCGCCCGCAAGATCTACAGCCACTACTATCGTTCCCACATCATGGGGGACGACGCCGTTGCCGTTCATGTTGCCCGGAAATGGTTTCTCTCCGGAGAAATCGCCATGGCCTCCGAGGAAGACCTTGAGGCCGCAAAGATATTCGTGACGTTCAACAGCAGCTCGCTCATCGGGGCCGATGCTCCCCTGCTCACCCTCTTCGCCCCCTCCGGCGAAAAGGTCACCCTTCCGCAGAGCGGGTCCTTCAGCGTACTGTACTTCTACGATACGGGCTGCGCCTCCTGCAAGCTGGAGACGCTCCGCCTGGAGCAGCTCGTCGCATCGGCCGAATATGACGTGAAGGTTTACGCCATCTACACAGGCGCCGACGAAGCCTCCTGGAAGGCCTATCAGAAAGATTTCGAGGGGGTCACCCACGTTTGGGACCCGTCCGTCAGCTCCGACTGGCAGCTCAAGTACGGCGTCCTGAAGACTCCTTCCATGTTCCTGGTCTCCCCCACCGGGGTCATCATCGGCCGCGGGCTGGATACGCCCGCCCTTCGGATCCTCCTCAACCAGCAATTCTCCGCCAGCCACTACGTATATGGCGAAGCCTCCCAGATGGAACGCTACAACCAGCTGTTCAGCGCCTTCGGCGACAGCCTCTCGGTGCGGCACATCATGGAAGTGGCCGACTATCTCGCCGCCCGCACCTTCGGGGAGGGAGACATGGATTCCTTCAAGCAGGTGGCCGGAGACCTGGTGTACTATCTTTCCTCCCGCAGGGAAGAAGTGTACCATGACGCATACAAACCCTTCTACGACAAGTATATCGCCGCCCTTCCGGATGTCTGGAACACGGAAGACGACAAGTCGCAGGTGGTTTCCTTCGCCCAGATGCAGGTAGAGCTCGCATCCCGCACGCCCGTGGGAAGCCTGGTGCCGGACATCACGGTGCCGGGAACCCTGCGCCGCCGTCCCTGCCTATTCCGTAAGGGAACCAAGGAAGGCAACTTCTCCCTCCGCCGTCTCAAGGGCCGTCCCGCCTATGTCGTGTTCTACACCGGCGGCTGCACCGCCTGCAAGGAAACGCTGGAGGCCGTTGACGCCCTGGTCGCCCGTGACCGCCGCGCCAAGGTGCTGCTGGTGGATATGGACGCGCTCCTTACCGACAACCCCGAAACGGGACGCCTGCTGCTGGACAGCTTCGACCTCTCCGGCATGCCTTTCACCATCCAGCTGAACCGGGACGGCGTAGTCGAACACCGCTACGTAATCCTCTGACGCCCATGGCACGCAAGAAGAAAATCCCCGGCGTAGATCCGGCTTACCTCGAAAAACAGAAAGCCCTGCTGCTTCGCAAGAACCGGCAGGTGCTCTATTTCAACGACAGCGAGATGGCCGCCATTGACGAATACTGTTCCCGCTTCAAGGTACACGCGAAAGGAGTTCTCTTCCGCGAGGCCATCATGTCCAAAATCCTGACGGAGCTGGAAGAAAATCACCCCACCCTCTTTTGAATTATCGAAAAAGGGTAGTATCTTTGCTGCCCGGTATTGAACTGTGGTGTAATGGTAGCACTAGGGATTTTGGTTCCCTCAGTCAGCGTTCGAATCGCTGCAGTTCAACAAAGAAAGCTCCCTCGAAAGGGAGCTTTCTTTGTTGAACGCGCCCTGCGGGCGCTACCACTCACGTTACCCCTCCCCAAACCCCTCCCTCGGGGAGGGGCTCCGCCGCAGAAGCGGCGGGTTCGGCTTCGCCTCATGAATAAACTTCATGCACCGGAAGGCACGTCGGCAGGACGGGATTTCCGGGATTTTGGTCTTCCCGGAGTGCTGGCTTTCCCTGGCCAGGACCATTTTGCCCGTTTTTGGTCCTAGCTGGGCAGACATGCCCCACTCTATCCCCGTCCCGGTGGGCAGCGGCAGGGCCACTGGGCCCTTTCACGGAGCCCGGGGGCCCTGTCCGCAGCCGGCCCTCTTCCTTGTCGAGGGCCGGCGGTGCCCTGCTTATACCGTTTTAGTTAACGCGTTAACTATTAATATGATACACAAGTTCAATGATTATTAATCACTTGAGAGAAACACTCTTAGGTCATGCGTCATGCCCGGCCCGATCACCCCTCATTCCGGGCCTGACCTGGAATCTCCGTTATGCCATAAAGCCTTTGATGATTTTCCACTTGCCGGCGGCAAGGTCGGAGGCTTTATAGAGGAGGTTCAGCTGGCCGTCATCGGCAAAGCGGAGGCCGGCGGTGTTGGAATCAATCTGCAGGAAGTTCACGTAGTCCGGCAGGGCTTCCAGGACGGCGGGATTCAGGGGCTTGCCCAGGAGCCTGGTACCATCGGCCCCGTCCTCGCAGGCTTCGAAAGTCATTTTCAGCGCCGGCTGGGTGAGCGGCTGGTCATCTTCGTCCACCAGCTGGGCGGCGCGGAAGGTTTCGAAGTTGATGGCCTTGGTGTATTTGACCACTACCTGTTTGCGCGCCCATTCGCCCTTGCCGTTGTGCCAGGGGCTGTCGTAGCCCAGGTATTCGTCCAGGCCGGCGAAGATGTAAAACATGCCCTGGTGCGGGAGCTTGCCTTCCGGGTCGAAGGGCGCGATGTCCTCGCAGTCGATCTGGCAGATGAAAGTGAGCGGGTAGTCGAAGGTTTCCCCGTCTTCCTCGGCCAGGGCCGTGGGGTATTCCATGTCGGCCGGGAGGTCGGGGTCTCCCCACCATTTGGAGGAGCAGAACAGTTCGGTCTCGGTGCTCTCCAGTTTTATACGGATAGCCATAGTGTTTGCTGATTAAAGGAACAACTCTGTCTGGATGGTCTCCACGCATTCGTTGGTGATGAGACTGGTGGAGAGGCTCACGGCCAGGACCACCACGCTGATGAGCCAGAGGACAAAGATGACAAGGCCGGGTTTCCAGGAAGGGGACTTGAATGCGAATATCATCTGGACGCTGGCGTAGAGCAGGCCGACGAAGGGCAGCGTAATGGTCATCGCCAGCGCGGCGACAAACCAGGGCTGGAAGAAAAGCTCCGACGTGGAGGGCAGGTGCCTTACGATCATGTCCTGGATGAGGGACCACGTGATGCCCACGGAACCCAGTCCGTTTATGGAGATGATGGCGATGGACGCCAGTCCGGAAGCGGCCACGATGAGGAAGATAATGCCCAGGCAGAAGCCCACGGCGCGGCAGAACTTCATGAACAGGTCCGAATTGCCCACCTCGTGGGCGGTCTTGCCGATTTCTTCAAATCCCGCCTGGATGTTGCGGCTGATTTCGTCGGCCGTGACGCCGTCTCCCCGCATGGCCCAGCGATCCTGTGCAGAACGGGCCGCCGGCATGGTGACCCACAGGATGCAGTACACTAGGGGAGCCCCTACGAACAGGATGCCGGCCGGAAGGCTCAGGCAGCCCAGGAGGGTGACGACGATAAAGGCGACGCGGAAGATAATGACATCCATCTGCAGGTATGCGGCCAGGCCTGCGCAGACGCCGCCGAGCCGCTTGTTGTCGATGTCGCGGAAAAGGCGTTTGTTCTGCCGGTCGCGGGAGCTGCCGGAGGGGCCGGGGTCATCGGCCTCAATACGTTCGGGACGGCCGATGACGCGGATGACCGCCTGCACATGCTCGAGGCTCACCACTCCGCCGTGGCCGCATTTGTCGAGCAGGAGTTCGGCCACGCGCTCTTCAATGCCTTCCATGATTTCTTTGCCTCCGTCCTGGGACAGATAGTGCTTCTCCAGGGCGCCGATATACTCCTGCAACTGGGCAGAAGCGTCTTTCTCCAGCGTAAAGGCGTATCCGCCGATGCTGTACTGAACAGTTTCTTTCATAGGTTATTTCTTTAAGGTTTCAATACTGCTTACCATTTCCTGCCAGGCGGCATCCATCTCTGCGAGCTGGGTGCGGCCTTTTTCCGTAATGACATAATACTTGCGGGGCGGACCCTGGGTGGATTCCTCCCAGCGGTAGTTCAGGAGGCCCTGATTCTTCTGGCGGATCAGGAGCGGGTACAGGGTGCCTTCCACCACCAGCATATTGGCTTTCTTGAGTTCTTCCAGGATACTGGAGGCGTAGGCTTCCTTCCGGCTGAGAATACACAGGATGCAGTATTCCAGCACGCCTTTTCGCATTTGCGAGCGAACGTTTTCACTGTTGGCATCCATAGGCTAACGATAGTTGTAGGTGAAACGGGACATGTTTTCCGGCGTGGGATACAGGCCACGCATTTCGCACTTCTTGGCGGGGGTGTCGGCCGGGACCATCACAATCCAGAGGATGATGTAAACCCAGAAGCCCACGCTGCCGAAGATGAGGGCGCACAGCATGAGAATGCGCACCAGCGTCACATCAACATCCAGATACAGCGCCAGGCCGGAGCACACGCCGGCGATCTTTTTGTCGTCCATATCCCGATAGAGTTTTTTCTCGAAAGTATATTGGGCCGATGAGTACCCGGCGGACGACGTGCGCCCGCTCTTCTCGCTGGAACCGTCCGGCATGCCCAGGGCCTGGGCAACCTGTTCCACCAGGGAAAGGGAGACTACCCGGTCGCTGCCCCCGGCCGACTCGTAGAACAACTCTGCCAGACGGCCTTCGATCTCTTCCATCACTTCCGCGCGCTGGGCGGGACTCACCGAAAGACGGGATTCATAGTGTGCAAGATAATCCTTCAGGCGATTGTAAGCATCCTCTTCCAGCGTGAAACTGCGGCCGGCAAGAGAAATATTAACTACTCTTTTCATTTTACAAAGTATTTTTCAATGCAAAGATATAAATTAATTTTGGTACTTTGCAATACAAAGTAGTAAAAAATTAAAAAAACGCCGGAAAATCAGCTCTCCGGCGTTCTGTCCTATTTCAGCAGGGCGTGACTGGCGGTCATGGCCTTGGGGTCCAGGGCCTCGTCCAGCTTCTCCTTGGTCATGAGCCCGTGCTCCAGTACCAGGTCATAGACGCTGCGGCCGGTTTCCAGGGCTTCCTTGGCCACCTTCGTGGAAGCCTTGTAGCCGATGTAAGGGTTGAGCGCGGTAACAATGCCGATGGAATGTTTCACCATCTCGTAGCAGTGCTCGGCGTTCACAGTGATGCCGTCGATGCACTTGGTGCGCAGGGTGTTCATGGCGTTGATGAGCCAGGTCTGGCTTTCCAGGATGCACTGGGCAATCACGGGCTCCATCACATTCAGCTGCAGCTGACCGGCCTCGGCTGCGAAGCACACGGTGGTGTCGTTGCCGATAACCTTGAAGCACACCTGGTTGGTCACCTCCGGGATAACAGGGTTCACCTTACCGGGCATGATGGAAGAACCGGGAGCCATGGCCGGGAGGTTAATCTCGTGCAGGCCGCAGCGGGGACCGGAAGCCATCAGGCGCAGGTCGTTGCAGGTCTTGGAGAGTTTCACCGCCAGACGCTTCAGGGCAGCGGAGTAGCTCACATAAGCGCCGGTGTCGGGCGTTGCCTCCACCAGGTCCGGGGCTTTCTCAAAATGATCGCCGGTGAACTCGCTCATGCGCTTGGTGCACAGCTCGGCGAAACCGGGAACGGCATTCAGGCCGGTGCCGATGGCGGTACCGCCCATGTTGATTTCCTTCAGCAGAACCACGTTGCGCTCAAGGTTGGCAATTTCCTCCTCCAGGTTATTGGCAAAGGCGTTGAACTCCTGACCGGAAGTCATGGGAACAGCATCCTGCAGCTGGGTACGGCCCATCTTGATGATATCCTTGAATTCCTCGCCCTTGGCACGGAAGGAAGCAATCAGGTCCTCCAGGGCCTTCTCCAGATGACGGTTCATGCGGAAGAAGGTATAACGGAAGGCGGTAGGATAGGCGTCGTTGGTGGACTGAGCGCAGTTCACATGGTCGTTCGGGGAGCAGAACTGATACTCGCCCTTCTTGTGACCCATGAGCTCGAGGGCGCGGTTGGCGATGACCTCGTTGGCGTTCATGTTCACGGAAGTACCGGCACCGCCCTGCATCATGTCCACGGGGAACTGGTCCCACAGTTTGCCGCCCACGATTTCCTTGCAGGCGGCGATGATGGCATCGGCAATCTTCTGGTCCAGCACGCCCAGCTCGGCATTGGCGCTGGCGGCGGCCATCTTCACATACGCAATCGCAATGATGTACTCCGGATAGTCGTACATATGCGTTGTAGAAATCTTATAATTGTTAATAGCCCGCTGCGTCTGAACGCCGTAGTAGGCATCTGCAGGAACCTGCAGTTCTCCAATCAGGTCACTTTCGACCCGGAATTTTGATTCGGCCATAGTTATTGAAGTCTTTCTGATCAATTGTACAAAATTACTGATTCTTCCGAACAAAAAAAAGCATCCTCGGGGGAGGATGCTTTTTTATTGGGTGGGCACGGACTAGAGGCCGATGGTCTTGAAGAAGTCGTTGCCCTTGTCGTCCACCAGGATGAAGGCAGGGAAGTCTTCCACGGTGATCTTCCAGATGGCTTCCATGCCCAGTTCGGGATACTCGACACATTCGATGCTGCGGATGCTGCTCTGGGAGAGCACGGCAGCCACGCCGCCGATGGTACCCAGATAGAAGCCGCCGTGCTTCTGGCAGGCGTCGGTGACAACTTTGGAACGGTTGCCCTTGGCAATCATCACCAGGGATGCGCCGTGATCCTGGAACTCATCCACGTACGGGTCCATGCGGTTGGCCGTGGTGGGGCCCATGGAGCCGCAGGGGTATCCGGCCGGAGTCTTGGCAGGACCGGCGTACAGGATGGGATGGTTCTTGAAGTAGTCGGGCATCTCTTCGCCTGCATCCAGGCGGGCCTTGAGCTTGGCGTGGGCGATGTCACGGGCCACGATGATGGTGCCCTTCAGGTTCACACGGGTACCTACCGTGTATTTTGTAAGTTCCGCGCGCACGGCGTCGATACCCTTGTCCAGGTCGATTTCAATTCCCTTGGGACCTTCACCGGGACGGCTGTACTCCGCAGGGATAAGCTCGGAGGGGTTGGTGTCCATCTTCTCGATCCAGACGCCGTCGGCGTTGATCTTGGACTTGATGTTGCGGTCTGCGCTGCAGCTCACGCCCATACCGATGGGGCAGCTGGCTCCGTGACGGGGCAGACGGACCACGCGGATGTCGTGGGCCAGGTATTTGCCGCCGAACTGGGCGCCGAGCCCGATCTTCTGTGCCTCTTTCAGAAGCTTTTCCTCCAGGTCGATGTCGCGGAACGCGCGGCCGGTCTCGTCGCCGGTGGTGGGAAGATTGTCATAGAACTTGATGCTGGCAAGCTTGACGGTGAGGAGGTTCTTCTCCGCCGACGTACCGCCGATCACAAAGGCAATGTGGTAAGGCGGGCAGGCCGCGGTGCCCAGGGACTTCATCTTCTCCACCAGGAACGGGATAAGGGTACCCTCGTTCTGGATGGTCGCCTTGGTCATGGGATAGAAATAAGTCTTGTTGGCGCTGCCGCCGCCTTTAGCCACCATGATGAAGCGATATTCGCTGCCGCGGGTGGCTTCGATGTCGATCTGCGCAGGGAGGTTGCACTTGGTATTCACCTCGTTGTACATATCCAGCGGAGCGTTCTGGCTGTAGCGGAGATTCTCCTTCGTGTAGGTATTGAAAACACCCAGGCTCAGGGCCTCTTCATCCTCGAAGTCCGTCCAGACGTGCTGGCCTTTCTCGCCGTGGATGATGGCGGTACCGGTATCCTGGCAGAAAGGAAGCACGCCCTTGACAGCCGTTTCCGCATTGCGCAGGAACTGAAGGGCCACATACTTGTCATTGTCGGAAGCCTCGGGATCCTTCAGGATGGCGGCCACCTGCTCGTTGTGAGCGCGTCGCAGCATGAACTGGCAGTCATGGAAAGACTGCTGTGCTACCAGCGTAAGAGCCTCCGGAGATACTTCCAGAATGGTTTTGTCGCCAAAAGTAGTAGTTTTCACCAGCTTCTCGGAACCGGGGATCTTGTAATACTCGGTCGTGTCCGGTCCCAGCTGGAACATAGGTGCGTATTTGAATTCTGCCATATTGAGTTAAATGTAAAGATTTCTGACATGATCGGCCACTTCTTCCAGCAGCCATTTGGGGGTGGAGGTAGCGCCGCAGACACCCACGCTCTGGCCGTCGGTGAACCAGGAAA
>JAEEGK010000740.1_pt1 | contig 80979 bp, 65 predicted proteins | sample 8958771 | NCBI WGS metagenome assembly JAEEGK01 (sample SAMN16246547, study PRJNA631951) | gut metagenome | biome: gut microbiome; feature: rumen; material: SC-attached | host: Bos | place: Iran: Karaj | collected 2018-10
AGGACAAGCATGTCCTATACCTCGCGCGTTCCCTGAAAACCCGCTCTGCTTTCCAAGGCATATGGTCTGCCCTCGACTATTTTGACCTACCCTATAAAGTCTAATGACCGATTTGGGTTTACTGACATTAGAGCCACTTCTGTACCGAAAAGTGACAGGGACAGTACATTTTTCAGATGCAAAGATAGGCTTTTTTGTTCGATTTTATTGTTTTTACAGAGGTTTTTAACTTTTGTGTCGGAAAAAATGTGTATATTTGCAGAGTAATATGCTAAGAAGAGTTGCCCTTATAGTGTTGGCTGTGTTGAACTTGGGCGTAGTACGCGCCCAAGAGTTCCGTTGTGCCGTATCGGTCAACTATCAAAAACTGATGTCCACCACCCAATCCTTCGAATCAACTGACAAGCGTGGTTTCGACAATATGAAACAGGCATTGGAAGATTTCATCAACCAGCGCCGTTGGACAGCCCTCGAACTTAGCCAGCAGGAACAGATAGAATGCTCGATGAGCTTGATATTGAACGAGCGGACAAGCCTCACAGATTTTAAGGGTCAGATTTCGGTGCAGTTGCGCCGGCCTGTTTACAATTCTACCTATACCACGGGTTTGTTCAATTATATCGAATCGGCCGATTTCATCTTTTCGTACAACGAGAACCAGTCGTTGGATTTTGACCCCAACACTTTCTATAGTAATTTGTCCTCGGCAGTGGCCTACTATGTGTATGTGATGCTGGGCATATATTTCGACAGTTTCGGTCCCAACGGCGGTGAACAGTTTTTCGAGATGGCACGCACGGTGTGCCAGACAGCGGACGCCCAGCAGCAATACAAAGGGTGGAGCGGGCGCGAAAGCCAGAAAGCACGCTACTGGTTTATGGAAAATCATACCAATTCGGCCTATGCCGATTTGCACATGGTGTATTACGAGTATCACCGCATGGGGTTGGACATGATGACAAAGGACCAGCCCGCGGCGAGGAAGAATATCATTGCTGCGTTGGGACGGTTGCAGCAGGTACACAAGACCCGTTCAGGATTGCTGTCCGTACAGCAATTCATGGATGTGAAGATTTCGGAGTTAGTGAGTATTTTCACTCCCGCCCCTGCCGACGAACAGAAACAGGTGTATGACATAGTGAAAGAAGTCAGCCCCATTAATGCCGCTAAATTGAAAGGATTTGCAACAAAATAAAACAGTAAACATATCAATATAAACTAAAATATTATGACACAAATACCTATACAGAAAGAGACAATCGACAGGATTGCCCAGCAGAACAAAATTGCCAATCCAGGCAGAGCCTCCATCCGCGAAATGAGAAAGATGATACAAGACGTGGAAAAAGAGACAGGAGTCCGTTTCGTCAAGATGGAAATGGGTATTCCCGGATTGCCGGCTCCTCAGGTGGGTGTACAAGCCCAGATAGAAGCTCTTAAGAGTGGCGTGGCATCCATCTACCCTGAGATTTACGGAACCGCCGACTTCAAGAAAGAGGCGGCACGCTTCGTCAAAAATTTCCTTGACATAGATGTGACCCCCGACTGCTGCGTGCCCACCGTGGGTTCCATGCAGGCCGGCTTCGCCAGTTTCCTCACCCTTACACGCTACGACGCCAAGAAAACCAAAGTGCTCTTCATCGACCCTGGGTTCCCCGTGCAGAAACAACAATGCCGCGTGTTGGGCATCCCCATGAAAACTTTCGACGTGTACGAATACCGTGGCGACAAGTTGCGCGACAAACTTGAAGAAGAGTTGAAAGACGGCGATGTGGCATGCCTTATTTACAGCAGTCCCAATAATCCCGCTTGGTTCTGCTTCACAGAGTATGAGCTGAAGATTATCGGTGAGATGGCCAACAAGTATGGTGTGGTGGTTCTTGAGGACGACGCTTATTTCCTGATGGATTTCCGCAAGGATTACAGCGTGCCCGGACAGGCTCCGTTCCAGCCCACCGTGGCTAAGTATACGGATAACTACGTACTGATGATTTCCGGTTCGAAATCGTTCAGCTATGCCGGCGAACGCATTGCCATGATGATTTGCAGTCCCAAATTGTTCAATATGGAATGCCCCGACCTTGCCCGCTTCTACAGCCAGACACAGTTGGGTCGCGCCCTCATCTTCGGTACATTGTATTGCCTAAGTTCCGGCACAGCCCATTCCGTGCAGTATGCCATGGCAGCCATGCTCAAGGGAGCCAACGACGGCACCTTCAACTTCGTCAAGGACATCAAAGAATATGGCGAGAAAGCCAAGATAATGAAAAAAATGTTTACCGACAACGGTTTCTATATTGTCTACGACAAAGATATGGGCGAGGATGTAGGCGACGGCTTCTATTTCACCTTCTGCTATCCTGGCATGGACGGCATCGACCTTCTCAACGAAATGATTCGCTACGGCATCAGCGCCATCTCCCTTGACATCACCGGAAGCCACAAACAAGGCATCCGCGCATGCGTAGCCTTAGTGTTGCGTGACCAGTTCCCCGACTTGAAGGAGCGTTTAGAGAAATTCCACGCCGACCACCCTATTTCGAAGTAAAATAGATAGTCAAAAAAACAAAAAGTTGTACGTTCAACATTGAGCGTACAACTTTTTTTTGTCTTATCGGAGAATAAAAAGGAAACTATATTTCCTTTCTACGTTTTCGGTTATTACCGTGCGTAGGCACCTACCTGATGGTCGGGAGCGAGGTAGGCTTTCTGAATTTCGATGTAGTCCTCGGTGTTCTTGTTCCAGTCGGTGAAATTGCCTACATGGCTACGGATTGTTACGGTGTAGCGGTGTCCGTCGTGTTCGGAAACAATGTCGAAGAGGGGAGCCACGAGGATGTCACCCTGATGCTTTTGCAGGCTTTTGTTCGTGGCAGCCACCTTGAGCCTGTGGGTGAGCGTCTCCATAGAAATTCCAGGTGTGGCAATGGATTTGAGCTCCCGGCCTTCAAACACCCATGTGTCGACAAAAGCTTGTGGGTTGACATCCACTTTCACAGTAGGCGGAATGACGAACACGTCAGTGTTGGCCTCGGCAATGCGGGCTTCGGAATAATGGTATTTGAGTGTGGAGCATGAGCTCAGCAACACTGTTGCCAAAGTTGCGGCGATGAGGAGTGTTTTTTTCATGTTGTTATGTGTATTGTGAGTTATTGTTTTATGAGTTTAGATGTTTGAGATCCGGCTTTGAGGAAATAGACACCGCGGGGTAGAGAGGATATGTTGACGACGGTAGCTCCAGTTGTGGTTGGTTGGCTGAGGACTTGACGTCCTGTCATGTCGAAAATCTGTATGTCCGAGCCGTTGAATCCTTTTATAGATATGTGGGTGGTGGCAGGGTTGGGGAGAATGGAAAAAGCAGGGGTCTCGGTATGGCTTATGCCGACAGGATAGTTGGTCTCGAAACAGCCCATGTCGATGAAATTGTTACGGCAACGGATATTGCCGTCCATATCGCCATCGCGGATACTCTCCTGTATACGTACACCAGCATCGATACAACGAGAGCCACGAGCCAAATGCCAGTCGGCGTCGGCAATGTTGTCGCTGGTACCACGATCGATGGAAGGTTGGATGAATGCAGGTCCTTCAGCATGGTTGTTTTGAGTGGATAGAAGGATGCTGGTGCTGTCGAGGATGGCAGAGTCACAGTCGAAAGCACAATAACGGACTGCCGTATCACGAGGCTCGGCATCTAATCTCAGGCAGGAATCATTGTTCCACACAATGGTGTTTACCAGGCTTGATGACTGTCCTAAAGCGACACCGAGACCGGCATTGCTGACGATGTCGCTGTTAACAATGCGGCCGCTTCGTAGTTCGGTCGCAGTGCCGTTGTTGTTGCTTATAAGGCTTTGGCGCATAACGGCATCGTTAAGCAGGCAAATGGTTGGAGCGTTGTTGTTGGTTATTCGCATATTACGCGACAGGCCGTTATACATGTATACGATTGTACCGCTGTCACTCACGCAGTTGCGGATGGTCATATATCGTGAAGAGTAGTTGTTCTTCAGTTCAATAACATTCCCTTGCTCGCTATAACCGTTCTGAAGCACCAAACCATTGATTGTGATTTTCTTTGAACTGATGTTTCCACCAGTGGCTTTCAGCAGACCGCGTCTCGACAAACCGTCAATAATGGTGGGGTGTTGTTCAATGTTGCGTTGGTTTACTTCGGTCTCGGTGCCGGCAAAACCACCGAAAATATTGGCTTTACCGTTCAACGTATAGGCATAGGTGGCCGTAGTGTCGCCGTAGTATGTTCCTTCCTGCATCCAGATGTCCTTGTCAACCAACGAACAGAGCTGTACGGCAGCTTGAAGGTCGCTGTTTGCTTGAGCCCATGAGGTACCATTGCCTTGACCATTGGCGGAAACGTAGAATCGCTCGAGACTCCCTTCCCATCCCGAAGGTTTGATGTTGATTACCATCTCATTGTTTGAGGTAAAGCCTTGCATGGTATTCAGGCTATAGAAACCGTCGCAATAGCCTCCCCATCCCCAATTGAAATGAAACTGGTTGTTAGCCTTGTAGCCGTCAAGAACAAAAGCATGGCCTCCCTCGTCGTTCACCCCCGCATACTCGATTGGCCTAAGATTGTCAATCTCGTTGCGAATCATCCTTCGCCATGCGACATCATCGTTCACATTCGCGCGTTGGTAATAGATTGCATCAGTATAGCCGAAATATTTCAGCCCTTCAGGTACCAGATAGGTATACGAACCGCTTCCCGAAGGGTGACCTTCATGTTGATATTGCATGTTCACCACCACACCGCAGTGGTAGCACAGACGGGAAGTCATGTCGCGTTCGGCAGACGATGTGCCATAGCCGATGTGGTCGGGCATTAAGCTGTAATCGTAGTCGACGGTATCGAAATCCACTGCCTGAGGACCGTATACCGAGTGTTGGTACGACTTTTTGCCAAATCCTCTGTGTGGATATTCGTAATATTTGATGATTTGGGCCATAGCGGTTGCAACACAACCGACAACCACGTGGCGGCCATTCATCACAGGGCAGTAACTATTGTACCCCCAACCTTGTTCCCATGTTGTAGACAAGAGATAGCTGTCCTCCTTGGGGTCAGGAGCTACGCTTTTAACGGTCATCAACTCTTTCCATTCGGCGAGCTTTTCTGGATCCTCCGGAGCCTGGGCTTCGATACCCGAAGCAATCTCATGGGCATAGCATTGCAACCATGCTTTCATGTTTGTGGGGCATTTGTCAAGATTGAATAGTCCGTTCATTGAATAGCCCAAAATAGGTGTCGAACGGTCATCGGCGCTGACAATCACAAACCCCTCGGCTCCATAGTTGAAAATGTAGAAGCAAGGAGTTGCCATTTCGTCTTGGCAAGTAAAGGAAACATTGAATGTCAGCGTGTCGTCCATCTTCATCAATCCCTGCTGGCAGAGGAAATTCTTGCCCACCTTTTTGGCAGTATTGACGGACACCGGAGCTGCCCATGATAATGAGGTTGTGAAAACGATCACCGTCAATATAATTGTCAAACGGCTGACGATTCGAGAAATAGAATTCATTATTTTTACGTGTTTAAGGGTAATAATTTGCATTAATTCAAACTGCAAAGATACAACTAATTTTGAAAATAACAGAAAAAAACAGCTTTCAATAAAACACTTTCATTCAACAAGGCATTCAAGAGGCTTGTGAATTCAAAAAAAATCGTATCTTTGCAGTCCATTTTTCAAATAGTAGTTCCTCATAAACCGAAACACTAATCATGGCAGAATTTAAAACCAACGTAATGCGCATTCTCGACAAAGAGAAAATAGACTATACCGCTCACCAGTATCCCCATGGCAAAGAGGCTGTGGATGGATTGACAGTAGCCAACCTTCTTAACGAGGATCCCGATTGTGTGTTTAAGACCCTTGTCACCCAAGGCGACAGCGGCGATTTCTTTGTCTTCGTTGTGCCGGTGGCGTGCGAATTGGACTTAAAGAAATGCGCCAAAAGCGTAGGAGCAAAGCATGTGGAGATGATTCATGTGAAAGATATCACCAAGGTGACTGGCTATGTGCGGGGAGGATGCTCGCCTGTGGGAATGAAGAAACCCTATGTTACAACCTATCATATTTCGGCCCAATCCCTCAACCACATCATCGTCAGTGCCGGAAAAATAGGTTATCAGATAGAACTTGCTCCTGCCGACCTTGTTGCATTGACGAATGGCCGTTATGCCGATATTATTCGATAGGTCTGATAAAAAAAGACCTGCTGCAAAGACTCTCTTTGCAGCAGGCTGAATGATATTGTTTGTGTTGTTCCTTCTCGCAAGAAGTGTGTAGGTTCCCTGATTTTTCTCGAACAAGAATCTGGTGTTACGATTGTTGAAGCTGCATTGTCTGTCACCGAATCAAGGTGACAGTGCCCTTGCGTTGGTGCTTCAGCTTCTGTGAGTCGGTGTATTGGATTACATACACATAGGCTGATTGGGGAAGTTCACGTCCCTTGAATGTGCCGTCCCAAGCTTCATTTATGTCGTGCGATATGTACACCTGCTGACCGCTTCGTGTGAAAATCATTATTCGGTAGTCGGTAATTGACTCGCATGATTGGTTCATCTTGACGGTGAATCTGTTGATGTCGGTATTCGGTGAGGAAGGAGCAAAGATATTCGGTATCCATAATATGGTGTCGTCGTTAGGAGAGCTTGAAGTGGCTTTGACAGTGGGATGTACATTCTGGCTTGCCGAGGCCTCCGTGGCAGGCGGAACAACAGTTTCGGCAACCGTGGTGGTGTTTTCTGTTGTTGCGACTGTATTTTCGGTCTGCCGGTTGGCAATGGGTGCTAAGGGAACTGGAGTTTGTTGCGGAGTGGACAGGACGGGGACAACTGTTGCGGGCAGGGGTGCAGGCACCTCGGTGCTACCTGTTGTCGCGGACTTGGCTATTCTGTTTCTTGCAGGACGGTTTGCAGCAACCTCGTCGTGTGGCGCTGCCAGTTGTTCTGCACTGGGAACAACGGCCGCTTGTGGCGCGACTTGGGGCGCTTGGTCAAAAGTGTTGACATCGGTTTGCGGTGCCACAGGAGTAAGTTGAGCCACAGAGGGGGCTTCATCCGATGCCGTGGTACGTAGCATAGTGATGGCAAGAACCGAGGCGACAATGACTGCCAAAACTCCTGCCACCGCAGTCATGCGCTTGCGCAACGCTCTGCGGTGCATTGTCCTTTCTATTCTTTCCCATACTTCTGGGTCGGGTTGGGTGGCGTAATTCTTCAGATTCGTGTTCATATTGTATTAATTCTATTTTTCAGTTTATTCCTTAACAGTAAACGGGCTCTCAACAGCAACTGGCGGATATTGTTCTCATTCATGTCCATAATGGCTGCAACATCCTTTGTGTCTCTCTCTTCCACTTCGCATAGATTGAATATCAATCTGTAGCGGGGGGGAAGGGTTTGTATGGCATTTACAATTTGCTCCATTGAAAGGTCGTTGTAGCTTTCCGGATCTTCCTCTTCTTCCTCGGGAGCCGGCAGGAATTCATCCATTGCATTCAGGTCGGAATATAGAAGGTTGCAGTTTCGGGTCAGGTAATTGAGGCAAATGTTCGTCATTATTTGGAACATCCATTGTTCAAAGGCTTTGGAGCTGCTGAGGGTGTCAATACTTTCAAAGATCTTTATGAATCCGTCATGGAGCAGGTCTTGCGCCTCATCTCGTGAGTGGGTGTATCTCATGCAAAGTCCCAATAATTTTGGCGCATATTTGTCGTAGAGACGCTTCTGTGCCTTGGGGTCTTTCCTTTGACATCCAACCATCAATTGTTCCAATTCGGTTTCCATACGCCTATAAGACACAAAAAGTCGATTTTGTTACGTTTTTTTAACTCTTTTTATGAATTTTCCTTTGTGATGGACAAAAAGGAACGGTTATCCCCCAAAACTCAGATTGTGTTTTATTAATTAATAATCTCGTCTAATTCAAGCCATTGTAGCTCTTTTTCGTTGAGCAGATCAATGATTTCTCCAATGCGTTGCGAAGCTTCAGTAAGACGGCCAATATCGCTCTCTTCTCCGCTGCTGAGCATCTTTTCCAGTTCGGCCTTCTCCTTGTTCAACGTTTCAATTTCGATGGTCAGCGATTCATATTCTTTTTGCTGTTTATATGTGGCACGGGGTTTGTCGCTGCGTGTTCGCTCATATTTCGGTTTCTCGTCACGCTTTTTCAATGCTTCACTGCGTCTTTGGGATTCCTGTGATGCACGGTATTGGGTGTAGTTGCCGGCATAGTCTTTGATTCTTCCATTCCCTTCGAATATGAGCAGGTGGTCAACGATGTTGTCCATAAAGCTACGATCGTGGCTGACGATGATAAGGCATCCCTTGTAGTCGCGCAAGAACTGTTCGAGAATTTCGAGCGTATAGATGTCAAGGTCGTTGGTGGGCTCGTCCAAGATTAGGAAGTTGGGATTGGACATTAGCACTTTCAACAGATAGAGCCTACGGCGTTCGCCACCGCTGAGATTGCCAAAGTAGTTGTATTGCGTCATGTCGTCGAAACCGAAATAGGTGAGGAACTGATGTGCCGACATCTCTTTGCCGTTGTCCAGTTCGATTCTTTCAGCCACATCGCGCACTATTTCTATCACCCTGCGGTCGGCGGGAGCGGTCATTCCTCCCTGCGTGTAGAAACCGAAGCGGATGGTTTGCCCCACAATGATGCGTCCGCTGTCCGGTCTCAGTTGTTCTGTGAGCATGTTCAAGAAGGTAGACTTGCCTATACCGTTCGGTCCCACAATGCCTATCTTTTCCCCTTTCTTGAAGGTGTAGCTGTAGTCGTCCACCAGCTTCACCCCCTCGTAGCTCTTGCACACGTTGTACATCTCTAATATCTTCCCTCCGATGCGCTCGGTCTTGACGGTCAACTGCGGGCGGCTTTCGTCAAACTTCGTGTGGGCTTTCTCTTCCAGTTGATAGAAAGCGTCTATGCGTGCCTGGGCTTTGGTTCCGCGCGCCTGAGGCATGCGGCGCATCCAATCCAGCTCGGTTCGGTACAGGCTCTTGGCCTTCTCGACCTCCACACGCTCGTTGTGTTGGCGTTCGGCTTTTTTCTCGAGATAGTAGTCGTAGTGTCCGCGATAATGGTAAAGACGGCTGTTGTCGATTTCCAATATGTCCTGACATACGTGGTCGAGGAAATACCTGTCGTGCGTCACCATCAAAATCGCCAGATGTTGCCGCGAAAGGAACTCCTCGAGCCATTCTATCATTTTTATGTCAAGATGGTTGGTCGGCTCGTCAAGTAGCAGCAGATTTGTGTGGTCTATCAGTATCCGGCTGAGGGCGGCTTTCTTTTGCTCGCCTCCGCTCAGTGTCTCCATGCTTTGGTCCAGTTTGTCTGCCAGGCCCAATCGGCTTAGTATCTCTTCAATGCGTTGTTCAAAAGTCCATTCGTCTTCATGTTCGGGGCGTTCCACCGAGCAGACGAAGCTTCGTACCGTCTGGTGGGGCAGTATCTCAGGCTGCTGTGGCAGATAGGCCATCTTCACGTCGCTGCTGAAGGTCACTTTGCCGCTGTCTTGAAGGGTCTTGCCGGTAAGTATGTTGAGCAATGTCGATTTGCCGTATCCGTTTCGGGCAATGAGGGCAGTTTTCTGTCCGGCATTGATGCCAAACGATATATTGTCGAACAGCAGTTTGTCGCCATACGACTTGGTCAGGTTTTCAACGGTAAGCAGTGCATCGGCCATGGGATGAATAATTGTTGATTGCTTGATTGTCTGATTGCTTGATTGTTTTAGTGATTGCTTGATTGTCTGATTGCTTGATTGTCTGATTGCATGATTGTTTGAGTATTTTTTTGATTGCATGATTGTTTGAGTGTTTTTACTCAAGTATTAACACAATCAAGCATTCGAGCAGTAATTCAAGCAGTTACATTTGATAGGTTGTCACCGAAGACTCCCTGTTCTATCGCCCCTTTTTCGGCCACAACGCGGGCAGGTGCTCCGCCAAGGGTCACGTTGCTGCCAAACGATTTGTTGACCACAGAATTTGCTCCTACGGCCACATTGTCGCCCAGCGTCACATCGCCGAAAATCTTGGCTCCGGGGCCTATGTAGACGTTGTCGCCCAGATGGGGAACCCCATTGTAGTCGCCGAGACATGACGATGGGTGCATACGGCAGTTCTTGCCTACCCGCACATCGGGATGCACCACGATGGTGCCGTAATGCACGATGCACAACCCGGGACCGAAAACGTTCTTTGGTATAGTAAATCCCAACCGTGTGGCTAACCGATGGTTCACCACCTCGAGCGCCAGCAACCGCAGCCGCTTCAGCAGGTTTTTTCCGCATGTGTTGTGCAGGTATTCAATCTTGCGCAGGCGTAGCTGAAACCGCAGGCAGTCCATCCACCAGTAGTTGTAAAAGCTCACGCGGTTCAAGCCGTAGGCTTTCAAGTCCTCTTTTACGTATGTGAGGTATGTCTGCCTGTCTGTTATCATGTCGGGATGTTGTCAGTAGTTGTACTTCTCCTTCCAGTGTGCACGCAGCTGGCGACGGGTCTCTTCTTCGCGGGGGTTCTGGCCGGGTTCGTAGAATTTCGTGCCACGCAGGGCGTCGGGCAGGAATTCCTGCTCCACAAAGTTGCCCGCATAGTCGTGTGCATACTTGTAGCCTTCGTGGTAGCCTAATTGTTTCATCAGTTTTGTCGGGGCGTTGCGTATATGCAGCGGCACAGGCAGGTCACCCGTTTGGCGTACCACCTGTTGGGCATTGCCTAAAGCCGCGTAGGTGCTGTTGCTTTTTACCGACGAGGCTAAGTAGACCGCGCATTGCGACAGTGTAATGCGGCATTCGGGATAGCCTATCTTCGTCACCGCGTCAAAACAGGCGTTGGCTAACAGCAGCGCGTTGGGGTTGCTGTTGCCGATGTCTTCCGAGGCAAAGATAAGCATCCGGCGGGCTATAAACACGGGGTCTTCTCCACCCTCTATCATGCGTGCTAACCAATAGACGGCTGCGTTGGGGTCACTTCCACGCATCGACTTGATGAAGGCGCTGATGATGTCGTAGTGCATCTCTCCCTGTTTGTCGTAGAATGCCAGATTCTGCTGCACCACGTTGGTGGCTCGCTCGTTGTCTATCACAACAGGCCCTTCGGGACTGTTGTTGACCACCAGCTCGATGGCGTTGAGCAGCTTGCGGGCGTCGCCTCCCGATATGCGGAACAGGGCTTCGACTTCCTTGACTTCCACTTGGCGCCCTTGTGAGGCGTAGTAGCGCAAGGCACTGTCAAGCAGTTGCTTCATCTCGGCTTCACCAAACTCTTTCAGTACATAGACCTGACAACGCGACAGCAATGCCGATATGACCTCGAACGAGGGATTCTCGGTGGTGGCACCGATGAGGGTGACGATACCCTTTTCCACAGCACCCAGCAGTGAGTCTTGCTGGCTTTTCGAGAAACGGTGTATCTCGTCGATAAACAGGATGGCGTTTTCCTCGCTCTTGGCTTTGTCAATCACCTCGCGAACCTCCTTCACACCGCTGCTTATGGCACTCAGTGTGTAGAAGGGACGGTGCAGCATGTTGCTGATAACCATAGCCAAGGTGGTCTTGCCGATACCCGGTGGACCCCAGAAAATCATCGATGGGATATGTCCGCTCTCTACCAGCGTGCGCAGCACCGCCCCAGGCCCCACAAGGTGCTGTTGCCCTATGTAGGTGTCAAGGTCGGTGGGTCTCAGTATCTCGGCTAATGGTTTCACTTATCTGTTGATTGTTTGATTGTCTGATTGCATGATTGTCTGATTGCATGATTGTTTGAGTAATTTGACTGCGCCAGCCACTCAAGCATTTACACAATCAAGCATTCAAGCAATAATTCACGCATTGATACATGCTATAGGATGACCATGGCGTCTCCGTAGGTGGAGAATTTGTATTTTTCGCGTATGGCGAGTTCGTAGGCTTGGTGGACAAACTCTGTGCCGCCGAAGGTGCTTGCCATGATGTACTGTGACGATTTGGGATGATGGAAGTTGGTCACCATCATATCGGCAATGGTGAAGGTGTAGGGCGGGAATATGAATTTGTTGGTCCATCCGTCGTAGGCGCTCACTTTGCCGGCAATGGTCACGGCACTCTCTATGGCGCGCATCGTTGTGGTACCCACTACGCATATCTTGTTGCCCTTGTTCTTGGCATTCATGATGGCGTCGCATGTCTCCTGCGACAGGTGCATCTCCTCGGCATCCATGCGATGCTTTGAGAGGTCCTCCACCTCAATGTCCTTGAAATTGCCTATGCCGCAATGCAGGGTCAGCTCCTGCCAGTTGATGTCGTTGATTTCAAAACGCTTCAGCATCTCGCGGCTGAAATGCAGTCCGGCGATGGGTGCAGCCACGGCACCTTCTATTTTTGCGTAAATGGTCTGGTAGCGCTCGGCATCGTAATTCTCAATATTGCGCAGGCGTTGCAGCTCTTCGGGCAGCGGGGTGTGGCCTAAGCTGCGGATGTGTTTGTTGAACTCTTCGTCGGTGCCGTCGAAAAGGAAACGCACGGTACGGCCGCGCGAGGTGGTATTGTCAATCACTTCGGCCACCAACGACTCGTTCGGTCCGAAATATAGTTTGTTGCCGATTCGTATCTTGCGGGCAGGGTCGACAATGACATCCCACAGGCGCATCTCCTTGTTCAACTCGCGTTGCAGGAACACGGTGATTTTTGCTCCGGTCTTCTCCTTCTCGCCATACAGCAATGCGGGGAATACCTTGGTGTTGTTGGCCACCACCACGTCGCCTTCGTGCAGGTAGTCTAACAGGTCTTTAAACAGGCGGTGTTCGATGGTTTGCGTGTCTTTGTGCAATACCATCAGCCGTGCTTCGTCGCGTTGTTTTGTGGGTTTCTCGGCTATCAGCTCCTTCGGAAGGACAAAATTAAAATAAGAAAGTTTCATACTATTGTCGCATAAAAAACGTGCAAAGATACGAAATTCGGAGACCGTTGTCAAGTTTTTTAACTCTTTTAACATCGTTTTTGACTGTAAATATTTGTTATATATTGTGTTGAATGATCCTTCTTTTTTAACAATAATGCCCTTTTTTGAAAGAAATAAAGGGTTGTTGGACAATCTGTTTTCCTGATTTTGACAAAATCGGCGACTTATGCCCTGAGGCAATTCAGTGGCTATTCTCTCGCTCGTTCGCCCTCGTTTCCCGTTTACATATACCTTCATTTATCCTTTTGTGGAGGAAGAACGATGGGAGAACGATGGGAGAACGATGGGAGAACGAGCGAAGGAACACCGATGGAAGGAATTTCCAACTCCGAGGTTGCGAAGACAAAGCATCGGAATAAAAAATGCATATGTGAAAGGCAATAATTGTATGGAATAGCCGTTTATAAAAATAACCGTTTATAAAATACGATGGAAGAGAACGGAAGGCTGAGTGCCGCGAGCACGGAGCTGAGAAGGCGATTGGAAGAAAGAGTATGCTTAGTCAAACTATTCAAAATCAGTTAAAAATATTAGAACTATAAAAAATAAAGCAAGATGAAAAAGACATTACTATCTATTGTTTGTCTGGCAGTTGTCTTTGGGGCTGCTGCGCAGGGAGAACCCTCGAAAGGGGGAGTTGCGACCACTGAGAAGCCGAAGAAGGTGAAGATTACGCCTTACGGCTTTGTGCGGAATTATTTGCTGTTTGATACCCGCAACACTTATACGGTGGTGGGTGACGAGTACAACATGATTCCTTACGACGAGAAGTGGAACGGCACCTCTGCCGAGTGCGAGGCGATGGGTGTGGAGCGGGTGGATTTGAACGCGGTGCCGCAGACGAGCTTCCAGGCCTTGACTACACGCTTCGGTTTGAACCTTGAAGGTCCCGATGTGCTGGGTGCCGCCACCAGCGGCAAGGTGGAAGGCGATTTCGGTGGCTTTGGCACGACAAACACGGTGCTGCGCCTGCGTCTGGCCTTTGTGAAGCTGACGTGGAGCAACGACCAAGGACTGCGACAGGAGTTGCTGGCGGGTCAGTATTGGCATCCGCTGAGCGGTGACATTATGCCTGAGGTGCTGGGTATGGCGTCGGGAGCTCCTTTCCGCGCCCACAGCCGCACGCCGCAGCTGACCTACACCTTCACTCACGGTAGATTGGGGTTCACCGCCTCCGCACTCTATCAGTTGCAATATATGTACAACGGCCCGTCGTACTCGAACGGGGTATGGAGCAGCGTGGCCAGTCTGGATTATGCAAAGCAGGGATTGATACCCGAAGCGTTTCTTGGTGTGCAGTACTGCGACGAGCATATCTATACCCAGTTGGGCAGCACCTGCCAGACGTTGAAACCCCGCACGGTGGGGTACAGGACAGGCATGGTGGATGGTGTGCCGACAACGATGGCCTTCCAGGTGAAGGAGCGGCTGACATCGTTTACACCGACTTTCTATTTCCAGTATACCGATGGATTGTTTGCTGCCAAGTTCCGTACTTTGTTGGCACAGAATACGAGCCATGTGAACCAGTTGAACGGCTATGGTGTGGCCGGTGTGTTGCCCGATGGCAGTTGGGAGTATGCACCGCTACGTGCCACTATCAGCTATTTGAATATTGCTGTGGGAAAGAAGTACCGCGCCAATCTTTTCTTGGGATATATGAAGAATCTGGGTGCTGAGAAGGATTTGTATAATTTCGGGACCGAGCAGGCTGTGAGGCACCTGATATTTATGAAAGCCGGTGAGAGTTTCACCCATTTGAACAGCGTTTGGCGTGTGGCTCCGTCGGTGAGCTATAACCTGAAACATTTCAATCTCGGGCTGGAATACGAGTGGACCGCCTGTACCTATGGCGACCAAGCCGCCAATGGCAGTGTGGCACTGAATGATAATCTGCACATGGTGGCAAACCATCGTGTGTGTGCTCTGGTCAAGTATAATTTTTAAGAGAGAAGGAATTGTTCCACGTTGTCGAGGCTGACGGCTTCGGCAACGTGGTATTCGCCAACTTGCTCGCGACGCAGGGCGGAGAGGAATGCTCCGCTGTCGAGAGCGAGGCCTATGTCGCGGGCAATGGAGCGTATATAGGTGCCTTTGCCACAAGTGATGCGGAAGTCAATCTGTGGCAGGTGTTGCGGGACGGTGCCTAACGGGTGGTCGTAGAGATGGTGAGCATCGCACTCGGCGGGTTGTGCCAAAGGCTCGGGGGTGGCGTCGGGGTCGCCTGGACGAAAGGCTGTGATGTCGAACCCGTAGATTTGTACGGTTTTTGGGGTGGGGGAGGGAGTTTCTTCGTCCGGACTGGTTTGGCGGGCATATTGGTAGGCCCGGTAGCCGTTGATTTTCACTGCACTGAACATGGGCGGTACCTGCTGGACGGAACCGAGGAACTGTGGAAGCACTGATTGGAGCAGAGCGGGGGAGATGTGGGCGAAAGGATAGTAACTGTCAATAGCGCGTTCCAAGTCGTAGCAGGGGGTAGTGGCACCGAGGACCATGGTGCCGGTGTAGACTTTAGTGCCTGCTTGCAGTTCGTCGATGCGTTTGGTGGCTTTTCCCACACACACTAACAGGAGGCCAGAGGCAAGAGGGTCGAGGGTGCCGGCGTGGCCGATTTTGAATTTCTTCAATCCATAGACGTGACGAATGGCCGCCTTGATTTTGTTGACGGCCTGAAAGGAAGTCCATTGGCGTGGTTTGTCGACAGGGATGACAACGCCTTGGAGCAGTTCGTCTTGTGTCATTAGAACATGGGAAGTACGATGGCCAGCAGTCCGACGATGGCGCAATAGAGGGCGAACCAGATGAGTTTGCCTTTCTTGACGATGTTGATCATCCATTTGCAGGCAAGGCAGCCACTGATGAAAGCAGCAATGAATCCGACCACGAGGGAGGCTGTGGGCAGGCCTGCCATGGCGGTGCTTACGCCCACCTCGGCCATGTCTTTGGCATCAAGAAGGGCTTCGCCCAGAATGGGAGGGATGACCATGAGGAAAGAGAACTGTGCCAGTTTCTCTTTTTTGTTGCCAAGCAACAGACCCGTGGCGATGGTGCTGCCCGAACGGGAGAGCCCCGGAAGGACTGCAGCGGCTTGGGCGATACCGATAACGAAGGCATGCCAGGGGGAGATGCTCTCACGCTGACGGGGTTTTGCCCAGTAGGAGAAGGCCAGAAGAGAGGCGGTGATGAGGAGGCAAATGCCCACAACAAGGAGACCGCTGCCGAAGATGGCTTCGACTTTGTCTTTGAAGAAGAATCCTACGATGGCAACAGGTATCATGGAAATAAGGATGTTGACGGTATATTTGGTTCCGTCGTTCCATTTCCACTTAAAGAGATCTTGGAAAATCCATACGATTTCGCGCCAGAGGATGACGATGGTGCTGAGTACTGTGGCCACATGAACGGCGACAGTGAAAGCAAGGTTTTCTGCACCATTAAGGCCGAAAAGATGGGCTCCGATGGTGAGGTGTCCGCTGCTGCTGACGGGCAAATATTCAGTAAGACCTTGAACAAGGCCTAACACTAATGCTTCGAACCATTCCATGATAAGTGTGAATTAAGGTTAGTCGTTTTTGGGTTTGTACATGATGGCCACGATTTCGGTGACAAGCCCCAAGATGATGAGGATGGGTGCCAGATAGAGGCGACGGCCATTGAACATGTCGGGATTGAATACATTGGGGTCGTCGGAGCCGCCGCCACTGAGGAAAATGTAGCCCAGTGCCAGAAGCACAACGCCTACAATCATGATGATATAGTTGATTTTGTTGAAGACAAAAGCGAATTCGCGTTTGGTGTCTTCCTGGTTTTTGATTTCTTTTGCCATAGTGATATAGATGCTTGTATTGAATGAATGAAATGAAAATCAACAGTTGTTGCGCAAGTAGCGTGCCACGGCGAAGAGCGTGGAGAGGTGTGAAAGCACGATTCCCAGAACGATGATGCATACGGCAATGCCTGCATACCATACCATGTGGGTTTGTGCCAGCAGGTTGAGATCGCCGATAGACTGGTTGAAGATGCCGGTGACCAAGGCCAGAACAAGGATGGCGATAAGGGCACCGAGGAGTCCGTACCAGATGCTGCGCGAGAGGAACGGGCGGGCAATGAAACCGCTCTTGGCACCGACGAGTTGCATGGTGCGGATGGTGTCGCGCTGGGCATAGAGGGCGATGCGGATGGTGCTGCTTATCATGAGGATGCTGATGAGTATCAACAATGCCATGAAGATGATGAGAAACCATGTGGCCTTGAAGAAGAAGTCGTTGAGTTCGTTGACGATATTCTCCTGATAGGTGACGCCGATAACATTTTCGAGATTGCTGACATCGGCAGAGAAGCAGGCAATGCTCTCTGCACGGGCATCCTGTCTGGTTTCAGGCAGGTATTCGGCGTAGAGGTTGACCATCATGGAGGGGTAGAGGGGATTGTAGCCAATGAAACCTACAAAGTCGTCGTCAAGGTCTTCGGAGAAGATTTCGGCAGCCTGTTGCCGGGAGATATAGTCAACATGCTTGACGTAAGGTATGGCTTCGATTTGTTGTTTGAGGGTGTCGGCATCCTCGTTTGATATGTCGGACACGAGGTCGACTTTGAAGGTGATGCGTTCTTGCATGTCGCGTGTGGCGCGATAGATATGGTATTCCACTAACAGACACAACCCCAAAAGGAACATCACCAGTGTGATGCTGAGGATGGTGGAGGTGTGTGTCTCCCAGAGGTTAACCTTGCTTTTGCTCATACCTTTATTGACGTGTTTGAGAGATTTGGTTTGTTTGTGAGGTTGAATGGGTTGGAGTGGCCATCAATCTCCCTGGAACCATTTATTTTTCAGTGATGGGTTTGGTGTCAATCGGCAAACGATAGATTAGTTGGCCAGCATGACAGGCATGACGAGCATGAGGATATCCTCAGGGGATTCCTTTCCTTCGTTAACGGGGAATATGATGCCGGCACGGCTGGGATGGGACATCTCGATAAGGATTTGTTCGCTGTCGATATTGGAGACCATCTCGGTGAGGAATTTGGCGTTGAAACCGATTTCCATGGGGTCGCCTTCGTACTGGCAGGGCAGTTTTTCGTTAGCGTCGTTGGAGAATTCAAGGTCTTCGGCACTTACCACAAGTTCGTGTTCTTGGATGGAAAGACGCACTTGGTGGGAGGCTTGGTTGGCAAAGAGACCGACACGGCGCAGGGTGTTGAGGAACGAATTGCGGTCGACGGTGAGACGGTTGGGGTTCTCTTTTGGAATGGCGGCATCGTAGTTGGGGTAGCGACCTTCAACCAAGCGGCAGATGATGAAGAAGTTGTCGAAAGTGAAGAAAGCATTGGTGTTGTTGTATTCCACATTGACATCCAATTCTTCTTTGTGGGTGGCAAGAATGTTCTTCATCATGGTGATGGGTTTGCGGGGAAGGATGAAGGAGACGGGGTTGTCGCACTTGATGTCGTTGCGGCGGTAACGTACCAGTTTGTGAGCGTCGGTGGCAACGAAGGTGATATTCTCGGTGTTGATTTCGCAGAGAATGCCGCTCATCTGCTGGCGCATTTCGTCGTTTGATGCGGCAAAGGCTGTTTTACCGATGGCATTGACAAGAAGGCTGCTGGGCAGTGTGATGTTAGAAGTGTCGTGGGGTTCGGGCATGGTGGGGAAGGTGTCGGGGTTCTTGCCCGCGAGACGGTAGCGCCCTTCGCCCGAGGTGATGCTGATATTGTAGTTGTTATCGTCAACGCTGAACGTGATGGGTACGTCGTCAAGGCTCTTCAGAATGTCGATGAGCAGTTTGGAGGGGACGGCAATGTCGGTAAGTCCGTCAATGGTGCCAGTCTCCACTTCCACTTTCGAGATTAACGTGGTTTCCAAATCGGTGGCACGTATGGTCAGCATACCTTCGTCGAGGTGAAAGTGAAAACAATTGATGATGGGGACGGTGTTGTTGTTGGTAAGGACACCGCTGAGAGACTGAATCTGCTTTGAGAAGAGCAGGCTGTTGATGATGAATTTCATAACTTTAAAGACAATATTTATATACTTTGGCCTAAGGCCGATTCAAATTGCAAAGATAGTACATATTTTCCACATAATGGAAAAACACAACAATTTTTTTTCAACAGCATTGTGGGGAGAACGGATGTGCTGGAGAAATGGGCTGTTGGGAAGGTGGTGGCGGCGAGGTTAGTCGAGCGAATAGCACACGGCTTCGGGAAGGCCGGTCTGGTGGTGGAAGTTGCAGTAGGCTTGAGAGTACTTGTTGTCGATGTACATCTGTCCACTTATCACGTCGCCGTTTTGGAAACGCGAACGGGTGTGGTAAAGGATTACACAGTTGTGGTGAGTGGTGTTGTTGTTGGTGGAGAAGTCGGCACCGATGGAGTCGGGGGTTGTGAGGCTGATGATGTAGCCCATGTCGTATTCGGAGATACTGGAGACCATGCCGGTGCATTCCAGATAATAGACTACCGTGCCTTTGAAGGCGAAGGTGTCGGTTCTCTTTTTGCAGGAGCAGAAGAGCAAGGGGATGGCAAGTAGCAAAAGGTATTTTTTCATGGCGATTGATAATAATGGGTTAGACGCTCACCCCAAAGTCGCGCAGTGCGTTGTTGAGGGATGTTTTTTTGTCGGTTGATTCTGTTCGGCGACCAATGATGAGTGCACAGTTGACTTGATAGTCGCCAGCGGGGAAATGTCGGGTGTAGCTGCCGGGGATGACGATGCTACGGGCAGGGATGCGCCCTTTTATGGTTATGGGTTCGGAACCGGTGACATCGATGATGTGGGTGCTGGCGGTGATGACGGTGTTGGCACCCAGCACGGATTCCTCTTCCACCACCACGCCTTCAACTACGATGCAGCGGCTTCCGATGAAGCAGTGGTCTTCGATAATGACCGGGGCTGCCTGTACGGGTTCGAGTACGCCACCAATGCCTACACCACCGCTGAGGTGTACGTTTTTGCCTATCTGGGCGCAACTGCCCACGGTGGCCCAAGTGTCGACCATGGTGCCGCTGTCTACATAGGCACCAATGTTGACATAGGAAGGCATCAGCACGACTCCGGGAGCCAGATAGGCTCCATGGCGGGCTACGGCATGGGGCACTACACGCACCTGACTGTTGGCATAGTTGTGTTTTAGAGGTACTTTGTCGTGATATTCAAAGGGTGGGCATTCGATGGTCTCCATCTGATTGATGGGGAAATAAAGTATTACGGCTTTTTTCAGCCATTCGTTAACATGCCAGCCGTTTGAGCCTTTCTCGGCAATGCGGAGCCGACCGCAGTCCAAGAGGTTGACCACTTCGCGGATTGTGTCCTGTACGGCTTTGTCTTTGAGAAGGTCACGGTTTTCCCAAGCTTGCTCAATGAGTTGTTTTTTGATGTCGTTCATGAGTGCAAAAATACAAAAAATAATTGAATTGACACCTTTTTTTTGTCTTCATAAAATAAAATTGAATGTCTTGCGTTAAAAATGCGTAATGAAAAAAATGGTTAGAATCATATTTTTCCTATGTGTGATGGTTGTGGCAATACAGCCCCGTGCCTCGGCTCAGGACAAGGAGGTAATGGCACAGTACCAGTCGGAATTGTCACAACTGTTTGAACAGGTCTTTACTGCTCCCACTGACAACGAGCGCTACCATGCCAACGAGTCGGTGATAGGGTTGTTGTCCGAGGCTTTGGCAGTTGAGAATTCTTTCCGTTGGCAGTGGGATTTTGGCAATAGGGTGTCGGTGCTCACCGCTCCCGACAAAAAGTTCCGTATTATCACATGGCCTGTTGTCAACGATGCAGATGAGTATGAATGTTTCGGTTTCGTGCAGGCATTGAACGAACGCACCAAGGAGTATGATGTTTCGCAACTCAACGACCGCTCTCTTGATATTGTTAACCGTCAAGAAGAGGTGCTGGGTCCCGACCGTTGGTATGGAGCCGTTTATCAGGAGCTCATTGTTACCACCCATGAGGGGCGTACCTTTTATACTCTTTTAGGATGGAACGGGGTGGACAGGCTCACCCAGCGTAAAGTGATTGAGCCAATTTGTTTTAAATCGGGCGGAAGCACTCCTCAGTTTGGTCAGAATATTTTCAGGAAAGAGCCCAATGTGCGCCGTGTTGTACTTGAATATAAACGCGATGCAATGGTTAATCTCAGCTATGAGGAACAATTCTTGCACGTCACTGAGCGTGTCAGGCCTCGTAGGTCGTCGGGAGGATTGAAGTCGTTTTTCTCGAACCTTTTCTCGAATCCTTCCCGGTCGAGAAGAAGGGGTAGGGGACGAACCAGCCGGCCCGTCTCCACGGCGGCGCGTACCTCAGCGGCGGTACAGAGAAACACAAAGGATCGTCCTACCTATAAAACCACAGACAAGAAGCTAAGGATGATTATCTTCGACCAGGTGTCGCCACAGGTGCCTGGCATGGAAGGTCTGTATCAGTATTATGTCCCTTCGGGAGTTGAGATGGCTTATATCTTCAACGACGGGAAGTGGGAACTGCACGATACTGCACAAGGCCGCGACACGAACAAAAAACTAAACAAGGAATTTGAACCGATTGAGAAGCAGGCACCAGCCTACCAGGTTGAGTAGCTCATAGCAACTACACAAATAATTTCGAAATGCAAAAAACTCCCAGCGACAAAACTCAACAATACCCCCCTACAGGTGTGATTCTGGATAGTGTCAATACCATTGATGATTTGAGACGGCTACCTGTGTCCGACCTTGAGCAGTTGAGTTTTGAACTGCGCCACTATATTATACAGACCCTCTCGCGTCACCCAGGCCATCTGGCTTCCAGTCTTGGTACTGTTGAACTCACCCTTGCCTTGCATTATGTTTTCAACACCCCCGACGACAAGCTTGTCTGGGACGTGGGACATCAAGCCTATGCCCATAAGATTATCACTGGCCGACGCGACCAATTTCCTACTATTCGAACTTATGGAGGCCTCAGTGGTTTCCCCCGTATGGATGAGTCTCCTTTCGATGCTTTTGGCACTGGACATAGCTCTACATCTATCAGTGCCGCTCTTGGTATGGCCATGGCTTCCACGCTACAAGGCAATACGAAGCGTCAGCATATAGCCGTCATCGGTGATGGCTCTATGACCGGAGGACAGGCATTCGAAGCGTTGAACAATGCAGGTGTGTCAAAGGCCAATATTCTCGTGATTCTCAACGATAATGGCATCAGCATCGACAAGGCTGTGGGAGGATTGAGCCGTTACCTTACCCGCATTACGGCTTCGCCACAGTACAACAAATTGAAAGAAAAGTTATGGCGTCGGTTGGGCGGTGATAGTAAAGACAGAAGGTTGCGCAAAGACAAGTCGCTTAACTTCTTCCAACGAGCCACTTCCATGGCCAAGACTGCTGCCCTTGGAGCCCCCAATCTTTTCGAGTCGCTCGGTTTCCGCTATTTCGGACCTATCGATGGCCACAATGTATCCGAACTCGTTGAGGTTCTATCCCAGCTCAAAGCCATCAAAGGCCCCAGGTTGCTGCATGTGGTCACCAAAAAAGGCAAAGGCCTTCGCAGTGCTGAACGTCACCCGGTCACCTATCATGCCCCGGGACGTTTCAACGCCGAGACGGGCATGCAGATAAAAAACAATTCCGACGGACAGCCTCTCAAATATCAAGATGTGTTTGGCCATACCATAGTTGAGTTGGCCAAACATAATCCTCACATTGTCGGTATCACACCTGCTATGCCTACAGGTTGTTCTCTCAACATCATGATGGAACAGATGCCTTCTCGGGCGTTCGATGTCGGCATTGCCGAACAACATGCAGTCACTTTCGCTGCAGGTCTTGCAGCACAAGGCATGCTGCCGTTCTGCAACATCTATTCCTCCTTTATGCAACGGGCCTACGACCAGATTATCCACGATGTTGCATTGCAACGTCTGCCAGTCGTCATGTGTCTTGACCGTGCTGGATTAGTGGGCGACGACGGTCCGACACACCATGGCGCTTTCGACCTTGCCTGTTTGCGACCGATACCTGAGCTGACCATTTGTGCCCCAATGGATGAACATGAGTTGCGCAACATGATGTACACTGCCCAACTGCCCCACCAAGGAGCTGTCGTTATCCGTTATCCGCGTGGGCTCAGTGTCCATCCCGACTGGAAGAATCCATTCGAGAAAATGGAAGTGGGCAAGGCGCGTTGTATGCACGAGGGTCGAGATGTGGCGATACTCTCTATAGGCCACGTAGGCAATGCCGCCTTAGAGGCCGCCCTGCGGATGGAAGAGGAAAACGTCAGCGTGGCGCATTACGACATGCGTTATCTCAAGCCTCTCGACACGGCTCTGCTTGACAACTTGTTGGAGCGAGGTATCCGCCATATTGTCACTGTGGAAGACGGTGTGAAGAAAGGCGGCTTGGGCAGTGCCGTACTGGAATACTACGCCTCTATGGGCCGCACTATTCCCGTCACAATCCTCGGCTTGCCCGACAGGTTTGTCACCCACGGCCCTGTTCCCCAACTGCACAAAGACTGTGGCATAGATGTGGAGAGCATCATCGCCGCGTGCAAAAGTGTTCCCGGAGAGGTCATATCTTGAAGCTTAAATTGCTGAGGCTACTTTCCTATCACAAATATCCATGGCGAGAAAGAGTGAGGATTGCCAGTATCGCAGCTTCCTCTGCAATAGCATGGATGGGATTTATGACCATTGTGGATTATATGGGGATATATTGCCCTTTGTCGCATCTTTTTCCAAGTCTTAAATACAGCCCGTTAAGCTTTTCTATTCCATTTATAATCAGTTTGATTGTTTTTTATTTTCTATTGGAGTACCGCTATAATGGTTGGCTTGGCAAAAGTATTGGTGGGCAAAAAAGGGAAGAGGGGGTGGACAGTCAGCCTACGTGTTTTGACGATATGGAGTAAGCATCTTGTTGTGGGCGAACAGTAACGGATACATTGGCATTCGTTAGAAGCGATGATGTGTGGGGTTTATTATTGCCTCAGTATGGTGGATGAGTTTTCTCGAAAAGGTTAAATATGGCAACTACGCCATTGCTTTTTTTTGTATATCAAATATTTTTTGTATCTTTGCATTTTCAGTTTATTAATTGATATGGCTGGAAATGTGCATATTACTATTGTGAAAATAATATAAATGAACAATATAAATTAAAAATATATTAATATGACACCTTCACACATTGAACACATCGGCATTGCCGTGACCAATCTTGACGAGGCTATCCGCTACTGGGAAGACGTCATGGGTCTGAAATGTTACGCTATCGAAGAAGTTACTGACCAGAAAGTGAAAACCGCTTTCTTCAAGATCGGAGAAGTGAAAATCGAGCTTTTAGAGCCCACATGCCCCGAGAGTACCATTGCTGCCTTCATTGAAAAGAACGGAGGGAAAGGCGGCATGCACCATATCGCATTCTGTGTCGACAATACCGACCAGGCCTTGAACGATGCCAAGGAAAAAGGTGTTCGTCTCATCGACCAACAGAGTCGTGGCGGCGCCGAGGGACTGCACATCGGTTTCCTGCATCCAAAAAGCACACTGGGTGTCCTCACCGAGTTTTGCTGCAAATAATTAATCAGAGTTTTCAGGGTATAACGGACGGTCGTTAAGGCCGCGAGCAGTACCCAAGTTCAATAACCTAAAAACATTCAAATATGGCATTTGAAGAAAAGATAAAAGAACTTCTTGATAAGAGAAGTGAAGCCAAAATGGGCGGCGGCCAAAAACGTATCGACAAACAGCACGAGCAGGGCAAACTTACTGCCCGTGAGCGTATCGCTCTCCTGCTGGACGAAGGTTCGTTTGAGGAGTTCGACATGTTTGTCGCTCACCGCTGTGTTAATTTCGACATGCAGAAACAATCCTTCCTGGGCGACGGTGTGGTGACTGGCTATGGTACCATTGATGGCCGTCCTGTATATGTGTTCGCACAGGATTTCACTGTTTTTGCCGGTAGTTTGAGCGAGACCATGTCTCTCAAAATCTGCAAAATCATGGATCAAGCCATGAAGACCGGTGCCCCTGTCATCGGTCTTAACGATTCGGGTGGAGCCCGTATCCAGGAAGGCAGCAACTCACTTGCCGGTTACGCTGAAATCTTCGAGCGCAACATCCTTGCCTCCGGTGTCATCCCCCAAATCAGTGCTATCTTCGGTCCCTGTGCCGGTGGTGCCGTCTACAGCCCTGCTCTCACCGACTTCATCCTTATGACAAAGGAGAACAGCTATATGTTCCTTACCGGTCCCAAGGTGGTGAAAACCGTCACGGGCGAAGATGTTACCGTCGACAAACTGGGTGGTGCCATGGTGCATGCCACCAAGAGCGGTGTGGCTCACTTTGTTGGTGAGACAGAAGAGGAAACCATCAAGCTTATCCGTGACCTGATGAGCTACATCCCCTCCAACAATTTCGAGGAGGCACCCTATGTTCCTACCGAGGATCCCATCGACCGTCTTGAAGACAGCCTCAACAGCATCATCCCCGAGAACCCCAACGAGCCTTACGATATGAAGGGCGTTATCGAAGCTATCGTCGACGATGGCAAATTCCTTGAGGTTCACGAAAAGTATGCTCCCAACCTGCTCGTCGGTTTTGCCCGCTTCGGCGGTGTCGCCGTCGGTGTTGTTGCCAACCAGCCCAAAGCCATGGCCGGTGTACTCGACAGCAACGCTTCGCGTAAGGGCGGTCGTTTTGTCCGCTTCTGCGATGCCTTCAATATCCCCATCGTCACCCTCGTCGATGTCCCCGGCTTCCTGCCCGGCACAGGTCAGGAATACAACGGCGTCATTGTCCACGGTGCCAAGATGCTCTTTGCCTACGGTGAGGCCACGGTGCCTAAGGTTACCGTCACCCTCCGCAAGAGCTACGGCGGTGCCCATATTGTGATGAGCTGCAAACAACTCCGTGGCGACTTCAACTACGCTTGGCCCACTGCCCAGATTGCAGTCATGGGCGCCAGCGGCGCCACCGAAGTCCTTTATGGTCGTCAAATCAAAGAAATCGAAGACCCCGAAGAACGCGCCAAGTTTATCGCGCAGAAGGAAATTGACTACAACGAACAGTTCGCCAATCCTTATTGCGCTGCCCGTTTCGGCTACATCGACGACATCATCGAGCCGCGCAACACCCGCTTCCGCGTCACACGTGCTCTCCAGGTGCTCGCCTCCAAGAAAGAGTCCTTGCCGCTCAAGAAACATAACAACATTCCGCTGTAGTGTAATAATGTAGATTGATATTTATATCAATAATATTTATTATTTATTAACCAGGGGTTCTTCACCCCACAAAAAAATCAACACAACAAAATGAAGAAAGTTTTCTTAACTGCTTTTGTGGCTGCCGCTTTTGCATTTGGCATTTCCTCTTGCAACAACAACCAACCCGCTGAGGAGACCGTCGACAGTGCCGCTCAGACCGAGATGTGCGAACATCAGTGCCATCATCATGATTGCACCTGCGCCGACACTGCTTGCGCTGCCAACCATTGCGCCAACTGCACCGACACCAACTGCTGCAAGCCTTGCGATCACAAGTGCTGCGCCAAAGAAGGTAAGGAATGCTGCGACGCTCAGAAAAAAGAGTGCTGCAAGCAACAGGAAGGTTGCGAAGGCAAGAAAGAGTGCTGCAAAAAAGCCAACTAAGCTTTAAGATTGAGGACTGCCATGGGATGGGCTCTTCCCTCCCATGGCACAATCTCAATTTCGAAAACAGACATTTTGATTGTTTTTTCTTTAATTGAAATGAATAAGATTATTAAACCCATAGTCACAATCATGGTTGGCTTGCTCCTCACCGTTGGCACCGCCTCTGCGCAGCCCGGCCGGGGAGTCAATCGTGCACTTGGTCCAACCCCCGCCGTTGCTGCGACGGACGTTCTCGAACCGGCCATGCTTCCCTGCACTCCGGCTCCCGGTCCCATGGACTTTGCCTCCAACCAGGTTTGCTATATCCCTGAAATGAAAGCCTTCGTGCTTATCGACAGCATCGACTGTGCTGTCGACCTTCTGGTGCGTCAGGCCGATGGCCTTCAGCGTGTAGGTCGTTTTACCACCGACCGTTACACCGGCCGTCATGACCTCGTCAACATCCTCCGTCCCGTGTCAGTATCCGTCATGGGCGACAAAATTGTTGTCCTCGCCAGCTCCAAGAAAGATTCCTCTTATCTTGCCGTGGTGAGCATGGAACCCGTCAAATGCATCGATGAACACGGTTTCGACAGCCTCAAAGCCGTCTCCATCATCGGTTTCAACAACAATACCTACGCTTTCCGTATCGACCCTATCAGCAACGAAATTATCGTTGTGGGCAAAAACCCTGTGGGCTATGACATCAATATGGTTGACATCGCCAACGGAGTTGAGAACATCACTCCTGCAAGCACCTTCCACTATCATGTGCCCAAACAGTCCGAACGCATCCAGGCTTCCGACCCCTATGGCGCCGGACTGGCTGTCGTTGCTGTCTCGGTGGTCTTCTTCGCCCTGGTCTGCATCATGTTCATGATGGGTGGATACGGCAAACTTATCCAGAGATTCCAGAACCGTAAACAAAGTACCGGCAAAGCCGGTGTGGCCTCCACCAAAACTGGTGGCAGCGCTTCCGATAGCGAAGTCTATGCTGCCATCGCCGCGGCCATCTATGCCTACAGTCAGGATCTCCACGATGTCGAAGACACCGTCATCACCATCCAGAAGACCGAACGGGCATGGACTCCTTGGAATGCCAAGTTCTACAACATGAACAAGTATTTCTCTATGCGCAAATAGTGTCCAGTGTGAATTATCAACAAAGCTTAATCATCAACAAACATGAAGAATTACAAACTCAAAATAAACGGCAACGACTACAATGTTGAAATCAATGAAGTAGAAGGCCAGGAAATCAAACTCGAAGTCAATGGTACCCCCTACAATGTCACCATCGACCAGGAAATGCATCAGCACAGAACCCATACCACAGTCATCAGCGACCGTGTAGCACCTCGCGTCTCTGCTGCCAATGGTGATGTTCAGCGTGCTTCTGCACCCAGACCCGGCACCGCTGCAGGTGGCACCAAAGTCACCACACCGCTTCCCGGCACCATCCTCGACGTCTTCGTCAATGTCGGCGACCAAGTGAAGAGCGGCCAGACCGTCGTCCTCCTCGAGGCCATGAAAATGGAAAACAACATCGAGGCCGACACCGAAGGCACCGTCACCTCCGTCAATGTCCGCAAAGGCGACAGCGTACTCGAAGGCGACACTCTGATTGTCATTAGTTAAAATAAATAGTCAGTATCTTTTAGAGTCCTGGCTTGTGCAGGCCTCTGTTTAAAAATAAAATATAGACAATGTTTAGTTTATTAGCATCAGGTGGTTTCATGGACTTCTTGTCGACCCAGATGGTACAGTTCCTCATGTACACTGGTTTCGCCAACGTCACGTGGGGCCATATTATCATGATCCTTATCGGTCTGGTTTTCATTTTCCTTGGAATCAGATTCGAATTTGAGCCGCTGCTTCTCGTCCCCATCGGATTCGGTATGTTGGTGGGCAACATCCCCTTCTATCCCGGTTTGAAGATAGGCATATACGAGTCGGGCTCAGTGTTGCATATCCTTTATCATGGTGTGCAGAACGGTTGGTACCCGCCACTAATATTCCTTGGCATTGGTGCCATGACCGATTTCTCAGCCCTGCTCTCCAACCCCAAACTCTTCCTCATCGGTGCTGCTGCCCAGACGGGTATCTTTGCAGCCTATGCTGGAGCTTTGGCCTTGGGCTTTGCTCCCAACGAGGCCGGTGCCATCGGCATCATCGGTGGTGCCGACGGTCCCACCGCCATCTTCCTTTCTTCGCAGTTGGCTCCCGACCTCATGGGCGCCATCGCTGTCTCGGCCTACTCGTACATGGCTCTTGTCCCCGTCATCCAGCCTCCCATCATGCGGCTCATGACCACCCCCAAGGAGCGTACCATCCGTATGAAACCGCCGCGTCAGGTCTCCAAGCTCGAGAAGATTTCCTTCCCCATTGTCGGCTTCCTCTTCTGTGCTTTCATTGTGCCGAGCGGTCTGCCCCTGCTGGGTATGCTTTTCTTCGGTAACCTGTTGAAGGAATGCGGTGTCACCAAACGTCTCAGCGAGGTGGCCAGCAACGCCATTGTCAACATCTGCACCCTTCTTATCGGTATCACTGTGGGTGCTTCCACTCAGGCCACTTCGTTCCTCACTGGACGCTCCATCCTTATTTTCTGCTTGGGTGCATTCTCTTTCATTGTGGCAACCTTCTTTGGCGTTCTCTTTGTCAAAATCTTCAACCTCTTCCTCAAGGAAGGCAACAAAATCAATCCCCTTATCGGTAACTCCGGTGTAAGTGCCGTACCCGACGCTGCACGTGTGTCCAATAATGTGGGTCTTGAGTACGACCGCACCAACTACCTCCTTCAGCACGCTATGGGTCCCAATGTGGCCGGTGTTGTGGGTTCGGCAGTTGCCGCCGGTATCCTCTTGGCTTTCCTCCACTAAGAGTAGATTTTATTCTTCAATAACAAGGGTGTTCCGGTTCCTGCCGGGACACCCTTTTCATTTTTGAGAACTACACTGATTCGATATCGTTTTGCAGTATACGAGTCGTGAAGTGTCATTAGAGGATGGGGTAGGAAAGAATACGTATTGTCCAGATAAGATGCCGATGGGTGTGTGGCCAAATTCTAAAGGGTAGTGGAGGGAAACACAATTTTTTTGACATTTTGTCGTTATAGACATAATTATTTTATTTCAATGGAGTACAAGGGTTTTAAATATAAAGTACTGCGTTTGGTCAATATGACCGACGACCTCGACCGTGAGGGCGCCAGTCAAGCTATCCGCAACAATATCCGGTTTCAGGGTGCCAATGTGTTCATTCTTGTCTGTGCCATCGTCATTGCTTCGGTAGGACTGAATGTGAATAGCATTCCCGTCATCATCGGTGCCATGCTCATCTCGCCCGTCATGGGGCCGATACTGGGTTTTGGTTTCGGATTGGCCATACAGGACAACCATCTTATCCGCAAGTCGCTCCGACATTTCCTTGTTATGGTGATGATCAGTATCGGGGCTTCGTCGCTTTATTTTCTGCTCACACCCCTGCATTTGGAAAACCCCACCGAGCTACTTGCCCGTACCAACCCTACCATATACGATGTGCTGATAGCCCTTTTCGGCGGCATTGCCGGCATTCTCGAGCTCTCGCGCCGCAAAAAAGGCACCGTCCTCTCGGGTGTTGCCATCGCCACAGCCCTCATGCCGCCGCTGTGTACGGTGGGTTACGGAATCTCCGCTCTTAACGCCCGCTACATCTTCGGCGCCCTTTATCTGTTCATCATCAACAGCATTTTCATTTCCCTTGCCACTTTCCTCGTTGTCAAATATCTTAAATACCCCGTTGTGGCCGAAACCGACCCCAAACGCCGCCTCTCGCGGCGCTCGGTCACTCTGTTGCTGATTCTTGTAATAGTGCCCAGTGTTTTTTCGGCAGTGCGTATAGTGCGCCAAAGCAATTTCAGCCGTCATGTGGAGCAACTCGTTGCTTCGCACAATACCATAGGCCGCAGTTTCATCTACGACCACAAAACCGACTTCTCGTCCAACCGCTCCACGGTAGAGCTGTTCCTGGCTGGTCCCGACCCCTCCGACCACGAGTTGGAGAACTTCTATAATGCTGCAGAGAAATACGGCATATTACGCAACCAGATAGTGTTCAACAACAGCAACCTTGCAACCGGTCTCTCGGCTTTGGAGTCCGACATGGTGCGCGACATTTATTCCGCCAGCGAGCAACGGCAGGCTGCACTTTCCGACTCTATTGTCCGGCTGAACGACTCGCTTTCCTTCTACCGTTCGCAGAACACTCTGAACGATGCTGTGGCCCGCGAGGTGATGGTGCAGTATCCTTCCGTGAGCCGCATCATATTGGGCAACGCCCGCACGCTATCCTCCTCGTCCAATGCCGAACCGGACAACCGCTTTGTGATGCTCATCGAAGTCTCCACCCTCTTGTCCCAGTCCGATATGGACAAACTGGAATCATGGCTGAAACTGCGTCTTGACCGCAAGCAGGTGATGGTAATCCAGAATGTTGTCAACCCATAAACTGCAATACCTTTCCCATGCATCACAGATATTTAGCCATACCGTTGCTCCTCCTGTTGCTGCCCTTCTGGGCCAAAGGGCAGAACTATCAGCCCTGCAGCACCTCGATTGTTGTGGCCGATACTGTTGTGATGGACGACTCGGTGCGTTTCCATCTGCTCCCTTTCGACGATGTGGACAGTGTGCTATGGTCTCCTGATTCCCTCTTCGCCAATCCCCGTGCTGTCGAGCAATGGATTACTCTGCCCTTTGATTCTTCGGTCCAAGTCTATCTCACCGCCTATTTCCAGTCGGCCAACATGTTCCGTTGGCGTAATCCGGGCTATGTGCGTTCGTGCACTGGCTATAACTATATCGACTCGCTGGCCGATGGCGACCTTTGCCAGCCACGCAGCATCAGCATGGCTTCCGACCCTTCGGCACTCTGTCCCGACTTGCCGTCCAACAATTACGGAAACAATATCATTATCAGTACAGATACGCTCCGTGCCTATGGCGACTCGTTGCCCCCCTTCTACGACTTCGACTCCGCACGGGGCTCAATCTTGCCATTTATTTCTGACCATTTGCGGCGAATTCCCAACGATAGTGCCTATGTACCTTTCTATGTCGACACCGTCGACATGTGGGATCCCACCCGCAGCCACACCCATGTCCTCACCATGAATCTCTTCCGCCTCGTCTATGGCAACGAACCTATGGCGGCATTGCCCACCATTGTCTTTACGATGCATGTTGACGACACCGCGCATCATTTATTCCGCGAGGGCTGTAATATTCCTTTGTGCGACACCACCCTCTTCTATTATGGCTCAATCGAATTTCCCCGTCCAGGAATTCCTCCGTCCCAGGGCCTCAACGCAACCTACTATTTCAACATGGAGCCCCGTCCACACGGCAGGGCTATTTTCCGTTTCTACGAAACACCCACCAACTACTACTATACCCTCTCCTCCATTTGCATCAACCAGATCCAGATGCAGGGATTCTGTCATCCTACCGACAGCCTTATGCTCATCGCCCCGCATCCGGGCTGCTTGGTGCGCGACACTCTGTATTGTGCCATCTGCCCCAGCCAAATGCCCTACTCTTGGTTCGGCCACACTTTCGACTCGGCTGCTTTCGACTCCATTACTGTTACCACTTCTCTCTGCGACTCGGTCCACTATCTCAGTCTTTCCTTACGCTTCGACGATACACTTGCTCTATACGATACTGTCGTGCAGAATGCCTTGCCGTGGACTGCCTACGGCCACACTTTCGACAGTGCCGGTCACTACGAGCTTCTCCTTCCCGGCACAAGGCCAGACTGCGACACTGTTCTCTACTATACCCTCTCGGTCATACCCAACGTATACGATACAGTCATCGACTATATCTGTCCCCGTCAGCTGCCCTACACGGTGGAGGGCGTTGAGGTGCAGCAGGGCGACACCGCTTTCTCGGTCACCTATTCAGCCAGCTTGGGGCAGGACAGCATTGTTGCCGTGTTCGTGTATCTGCTCCCCAACAGCGACACCGTCATCTACGACACTGTGCTCGAAAACCAACTGCCCCGTGCATTTCTCGACAGTCTCTTTAACGACACCGTTGCCAACATCCCCTTCTACCTCACCAATGCTGATGGATGCGACAGCATCATCTACTACAACCTTTTCATCTTTTGGCAGGGCGACCACTGCGACAGCCTCCTGCGGTTCCCCAATGTGGTGACCCCCAACGGCGACGGCCTCAACGACCGCTTTGTGATAGGTGGCTTGGTCGACTACCAGTGCTATCCGGTCAACAAACTAATCATCATCGACCGCAACGGCCGTGTGGTGTACAGTGCCGAGAATATCTACCGCGAAGACCAGTTCTGGGACCCTGCCGCCTCCCGTGCCCCTGCGGGCACCTATTTCTATCGTTTTGTGGGGCGTGGCATCAATCATGCCACCCAGCATCAAGGATGCATTGAAGTAATGAAATGAAAACACTTGTCAACATATTCGACCCCGAAGAGCCTTTGGCCGCCTACCTGTTCCTTAAACAATACTACGAGGAAGACGATCGTCTCCTGTTCATTTCCACACGCGAGGACCGTCAGCTTCTCGCCCCCTATGCCGCTCTGTTCCATCTGCCCGACAACAAGATTGACTTCATCGCTTTCAAGCGGGCAGAGGACAGCTATATCTATGAACGCATCAGCCGACGGCTCCAGTCGCGGCTGTCGCCCGATACGGAGTACTGGGTCAACCTTGCCGGCGGCACCCGATATCTGGCACTGGCAGTCCAGCACGTCTTTACTCAATTCAACGCCCGTCTGTTCTATGTGCAGACGCGAGAGAATCTCATCATCAATTCCCCTTTCGACCCCAAGGCTGTTGGGAATCCCGACGATGATGCCGACACCATCGACCCCATCCGCTACCGCATGACGATGTCTGAGTATTTCAGACTCCATGGTCTCAACCACGACCTGAACGAACGTTCCCACCGTCCCATCCGCAGCGAGGAGGAGGCCCTGCGCATCTTCGAATGCTTTCGTACACGGCGGCTGCCACAACGTGCCTTTGCCGCCTTGGAGCAATTGCGCAACAACTACCGCGGCATGCGCAAACCTGTCAGCATCCACGACCTCACCTTCGGCATGCCTCGCTATCACAATGCCGTCCCCGGCTTGCCAGCGTTGCTCAACGCTTTCGGCTTTGTGCCACGCGAAAAGGACAAGCTCCTTCCTTCCGAAGTTGACTATCTGACAGGTGGATGGTTCGAGGAATATGTCTGCTACCTGCTCACCCGCTTGGTGTCGCCCCAGCAGATAGCCATAGGTGTGCGCATCGCACGGCCCGGCACCCAGCACAACAATGAGCTGGATGTCGTGTTTATCAAAGCCAACACCCTCTTTGTGGTTGAATGCAAGACCGGTGTGGCCTCCGACCACATGTTCAACGAGATTGTCTATAAGGCCAGTGCTCTCAAGGAGTCGTTTCTCGGCCCCTCGAGCCACTCATATATCTTCACCCTCAAGAACGACTACGACCACCGTCTGCAGACGGTGGCCGCAATCATGGGCATCACCCTGTGCCCCAAAGGCACGTTGGTCAACCCGTCACTCATGGCTCATGTGGCCGAGCAGATGCGCCGCATCAGCAACGAACTCGATTGACGGCACCTCTCAGGCAATCCAGCCGGTATTTTTGCAGCCTGCATACTGCTGTTCCATCTCTACAAACCAGTCAAGGGCGGTGCTGTTCGCCAGCAGCGGTTCCAGTCGGGGGTCTTCATCCACCCGCTCCCTGCAGCGGTCGATGAGGTAGCGGAAGCGCGACAGATTGCGGTGGTAGTAGTTGGTTTCGGGGCCAAGGACTATCTCGTCCCAGTCAATCAGTTGTACGGCTGCCTGCATCAGTTCGAGCATACTCTCTACATGCAACCCCATGTTCCAGAGCCTGTCGCTGTACTCCTCCCGCAGCATGCTCTCGCCGCGCATCATCGCAGGCCAGTCTGTCTCCCATTCATAACCCTCCGCCACCCGATGGCGATACTGTTGTTGCTGCTTGTGGAAATCCTCTTTCAGCTTCCTGGTCTGCTCCCTACCCAGAATGGTCTGTTCGCCGTTGCTCCATGCCATCATTACACCATTGCTTTTGATTCTCTTTCTTTTTGCTTTCATAGTTTTACTTATTAAATGATTAATACCCATTCCCTGTGTGCCCATCCCGAAAGGGGAGGACACACTAAGGGAGTTTTATCGGCCGGCAACCAGATATGTCAAAGACCTTGCTCCGTTGGCTCAGAAGGATACATAAATCCCCCTGCACCGGGTGCTTTGGGCTACCCTGCCGATACTAAATATTGTGGGAAAAACTATGATTATAAATTAGTTAATGCATGGCATTGTTTTCTATTATGTACTGCAAATATACATAAACTTTCAATAATTTCAATTTTTTTTCGTTATGTCTTATAAAAAAGCTGTTTTCTCATAGTTTGCGTGCTGTAGATATTCTCTATCCCGATGCAATTCCGTTTTTCTTCATTTCCCATCCCGTTTCTCCCCAGCTCTGCTACTTGTTCACCCGTTCATCACCTCTTCCTGAGCTCCTCTTTACCTTGGCGGTTCATAGATAGTAGCTAAAACATTGGTATGAGGTTGATTGTTTGCGAATGTGGAACTATTACTGATAATACGCGATGGGAAAATGAAGCGGATGCGAAACTTTTTTTCTGATCTGTTTGGGTGGTGGGTGAGGTGTTTTTGTCTTGTGGGGTATTGGGTAGGGTGTGGGGTGGTATGATTGGGAAAAGAAATAACATAGGGGAGACACAATAATATTGGGATGGGGGCGTTATTGGAGCGATGAAAAAAATATCGCATATCATGGTGTCGCTGGCGGTGTTCCTGCTGCTGGTCTTCGGGGCCGGGGGCATGGGATGCCAGCGTTGCTCGTGCTCGGGTAGGGTGAGTATCCTCCTGTTGGACGATGGCTGCTGCAACCGTGGGAGTAACTGCATGGATGTGAAGGTGTCGCCAGTGTCGGTGGCAGACTTTGTTCAGGCGGTGTCGCCTCTGGTTGTGGCGGAGATGGATGCGATGAGTGTGTGCAAACACGAACCGATAATATGGATGCCGCGAATGTATGATGCTGTCGTTGGATGGCAATGCCGAGGCGTTGACAGTCCGCCAGGCTGGCTGTCGGGCAACTGCGCGGTGTTGAGGGTTTGACGTTGGTTGATGGTCTACAGACGAGTGTACGGTCTGTAGTGCAACCGTATCTACTATTAATAATAAACGTCAAATCAAAAGAATACATGAAGAAGATTTTTTTATATGGTCTGTTGCTGTGCGCGACGGTGTTGGCCAGTGCACAGCAGCGGGACACGATAGAGAGAAAGACACTCACGGAGGTGAAGGTGCAGTCGAAGGCAGAGGGTGTGCGGCGTTTGGGTGGTGCCGAGAACGGGACCACGATGGGGCAGGATGTATTGTTCCGCGCCGCCTGCTGCAATCTGGGAGAGAGCTTTGTGGCCAATCCCAGCGTGGATGTGAACTACAGCGACGCCGCCGTGGGAGCGCGACAAATCAAACTGCTGGGGCTGAGCGGGCAGTATGTGCAAATGCTGATAGAGAATCTGCCTTGCTTTGCTGGAGCTGCTACGCCCTATGAGCTGGGGTATGTGCCAGGGGCGTGGATGAACAGCATTGCCGTGAGCAAAGGGGCCTCGAGCGTGAAGCAGGGATTCCAGAGCATTACGGGACAGATTGATGTGGAATATTTGAAGCCCGACAGGGAACCGGGGGTAGCCGTCAACCTGTTTGCCGACAGCCGCTTGAAGACCGAGGGCAATGTGACAGCCAACATACACCTGAACAAACACCTCAGCACCGAGTTGCTGGTGCATGCCGAAAAAGACTGGTTGCACCACGATATGAATAAGGACGGCTGGCACGACTCGCCCGCCATAGGGCAGTTCAATATCCAGAACCGATGGAAATATGTCAACGGCCGCTATATATTTCACGGCGGCATAGGCGTGATAAGAGAGGAACGCGAAGGGGGACAGATGCCTTCGGTGGCGGAAAACCCGTTCAGGGTGAAGCTGAATGCCAACCGCTATGAGGCCTATATGAAACATGCCGTGCTGTTGGACTATGAGCATAACACCAACATTGCCCTGCTGGCAACCGGAAACCTTTACGATTTGAGCGGAGAGTTCGGCAAGCGGTACTACACTACCAAGAACAGGGATTTGTATTCACGCTTGATGCTGGAACATGAGTTCAACGAGCGGCATCAGCTGTCGGCAGGCCTCAGCCTGCTGATGCAGGGGAAGGACGAGCGGGTGTGGCCGGTACGAGTGCCAGAAGGCATGGTGGGCGGATACCTGCTGATAGACCAGCAGCCGGAGACAGTGCCGGGAGCATACGCCGAATACACCTACAAGCCGTCGTATAGACTGACCGTGATGGCTGGACTGCGGGCGGACCGCAGCAGCTTGTATGGTGCCTTTGTCACGCCGAGGCTGCATGTGAAATGGATGGTGTCGGACATGGTGACGTTGCGTTTCTCGACAGGCAAGGGATATCGCTCGCCCCACGCATGGGCCGAGAACCACTACCTGATGTCGTCGGGTCGCGATGTGACGGTGGCCGAGAACCTGCGGATGGAAGAGGCTTGGAACAGCGGCATTTCGGCGGCGTTCTATATCCCCGTGGGCGAGCAAACACTGAAACTGAATGCCGAGTATTACTACACTAATTTCATCAACCAGTTGGTGGTAGACTACGACAGTGACCCCTCGGAAATACGTATCGGCATGCTGGAAGGGCGGTCGTTTTCGCACACGGCCCAAGTGGACGGGTCGATAGACTTTGACGAGGAGCTGGAGCTGACGGCTGCATTCCGATACAACGACGTGCGCTGCACCTACGACGGGCAGCTGATGGAGAAACCACTCACCTCGCGCTACAAAGGGCTGCTCACTGCGGCATGGAAACCCTATATGGGTTTGTGGCAGGTGGATGTGACCTTGCAGCTGAACGGCGGCGGGCGGATGCCGAAGCCTTATATGAAGGCCGACGGTACCCCTTCGTGGGACGAGCGGTTCCCGGCCTATCCACAGCTGAATGTGCAGGTGACGCGCCGATTCCGCCATGTGTCGGTATATGTGGGTGGTGAGAACCTGACCAATTATAAACAGCCACTGCCGGTAATCAACGCATCCGAGCCGTGGAGCAGCACGTTTGAACCCACTATGGTGTGGGGACCGGTGCATGGCATTATGGGATATGCCGGAGTTAGAATGAATTTTTAAATACAACAACAAAAATAACAATAATAAAAGATATGAAATACATCGTAATGATTGTGGCCGCACTGATGCTGGCCTTTGCACCTGCAAAAGGAATGAATAGCCAAACCGCCGATGCCGCAAAGGCAGACATGGGCATGGTGGTGAAAGGAAAGAAAGAGATAAGGGTGTTGGTTGTTACCACCACTCCGGAAATGCATTGCAAGAACTGCGAGAAGAAAATAAAGGAGAACATCCGCTTTGAGCCAGGCGTGCGCAACATTGAAACCAGTTTGGAACGCCAGCAGGTGACCATCACATACAACGCCGCCAAGACCGATGCCAAGAAACTGTGTGAGGCAATGGCCAAGATAGGCTATACCGCCAAGGTGGTGAGCGACCAACCGGAGGAACAGGCACAGAAGAATGACAAAAAAGCCCAGAAGAAATGAATATAGTAGACCATATTCGCGAAACGCGAGACGTGACGCGCGACGAACTGGAGAGCATACTTACCACCAATGACAAGGAGAGTATAGAATATCTGCGCCGTGCCGCCCGTGCGGAGGCCGATGCCATATACGGCAATAAGATATTTATGAGGGGATTGGTGGAGCTTTCGAGCTACTGCAAGAATGACTGCTTGTACTGCGGATTGAGACGCAGCAACAAGGAGGCGGTCCGCTATCGCTTGACGGAAGAAGAGATATATGAGTGTTGCGAGACGGGACACAGTTTGGGGTTCCGCACCTTTGTGTTGCAAGGGGGCGAGGATGCCTGGTTTAACGATGAACGGATGTGCCGGATAGTGGGAACCATAAGGGAGAGGTATCCCGACTGTGCCATCACACTGTCGTTGGGCGAGCGGAGCAGGGAGAGCTATCAGGCACTTTATGATGCTGGAGCCAACCGCTATCTGCTGCGCCATGAAACCGCCGATGCCGAACACTATGCACGGCTGCACCCCGCCGAGTTGTCGTGGCAACACAGGATGGACTGCCTGCAGGCCTTGAAAGAGATAGGCTATCAGGTGGGCTGCGGTTTTATGGTGGGATCGCCATATCAAACCATCGATACACTATACCGCGACCTTCAGTTTATCCGTTCATTCCAACCCCAGATGGTGGGTATAGGACCTTTTGTGGCAACCCACAACACTCCCTTTGAGGGATTCCCCAACGGGAAAGTGGAGGCCACACTCAGACTGCTGGCGTTGATAAGGCTGCTGCACCCCCATGTGTTGCTGCCTGCCACCACGGCTTTGGGTACGCTGCATCCCAAAGGAAGGGAATTGGGCATACAGTTTGGTGCCAATGTGATAATGCCCAACCTCTCGCCTAGGGCACACCGCAAAGACTATGCCATATACGACAACAAGATATGTACCGGCGAGGAGGCAGCGGAATGCCGGGCCTGCACGGAACAGAGAATTCGTAAGATAGGATTTGAGAGTACCGTGGACCGCGGGGACTACAAGGAGTAGATGCGCCTATTAGCACAGAGCAGTTGGACGAATGGTGAGTTGATGTCATCATTCGTCCATAGCTAATGCAGGGAAACCTAATGACGCAAAATAGAACAACCTGTATGCTTTCGTGAAAGAGTACGGCGGCATACAGGTTGTTGTATGGATAGGGGTGAGGTTTAGTCTTCGGGGTTCCACTGCTTGAACCAGCGGACTTGGTCTTCGTAGCTCATGTTGAAGTAGCGTTTTTCTTTGTCCAAGGCACGGATGGCGGCCATCTCGACATTGCTGAGGGCAAAGTCCATCACGTCGATGTTCTCTTTGATGTACTCGGGATTGGAAGCACCGGGAATGACAGAGAAGCCCTCCTGGATGTGCCAGCGGATGATGACTTGGGCGGCACTCTTGCCATGGGCCTTGGCAATGCGGTTGATGACAGGATCGCGCAGGATTTCGCCCTTGCTGTCTCTTCCGCCAAGTGGGAACCAGCATGCCAGCTGAATGCCCTCTTCGGCGCAACGTTGCTGCCAGTGGCGGCGCTGGGCATAGGGGTGGCATTCAATCTGCATGATTTGAGGCTTGATGCGGCAGTGCTTCACCAAGGAATCGAAAATGCTGTCGGAGGCGTCAAAATTGGAAATGCCGATGGCGCGTACTTTGCCGCTCTTTAGAACCTCTTCCAGTTCCTGCCATCCCTCCACATAGTCGCCTACGGGTTGGTGGAAATAGACAAGGTCGATATAGTCCAGTCCCAGACGAGAAAGCATACGGTCGATAGATGTGGCGGTTTTGCCCTTGCCGTACTCGTTTTGCCATAGTTTGCTGGTAATCCACACGCTGTCGCGCGGGATGCCACTGTCCTTGAGGGCACGGCCCAAAGAGCGTTCGTTGCGATAGGCATGGGCACAGTCGAAATGGCGGTACCCTTGTGCCAAAGCAGTGCGGACGGAGTTGTAGGCTTCATCGCCCTCTTGAATCATGTACAATCCCAGACCCACCTGGGGCATACGTACGCCGTTGTTCAGCGTCAGATAGGGCTGTTCGCTGTGCTTTTCCAGCCCGAGAGAAGTTGTTTGTGCGTTCATGTTTATACTGTTTAGGATAATAATCGCTGCAATGATGATGCTGCGCAGTGTGCTGTAAATGTGATGTTTGTTCATGATGTGTTTGTGTTTGATTACGATTGCAAAATTACACTGTTTGCGCTATACCGCGGTTATCCAGAATGCATGACTATTTGTACATATTGCTTCTTTTTATTGGATACACAAAACAAGACGCGCTACACGTAAACCTTAATTGTTGGGTTTACTGTGTAGCGCGCTGTCTGTTTGGTTTCTCGAAATAGGCCACAGGTGTGGTCAGGGATAGGCCAAGCGACAGAATGTAGGTCTATTTCTTTGCTTTCACGGACTTGTACTCTTTGTTGAGGCCTTCGATGATTTCGTTAGTGATGTCCATTGCAGGGTTCATGTAGAGCGTGGGGCTGTCGTTGAAGGTTTTGCGCATGATTATATCGAAATGCTGGTTGTCGGCGTTGTATTCGCGAACAAAGGCGAAGATGCGGTTGAGCAACTCGATATTGGAGTCCATCTGTTTCTGCATCACCTTGGCGGTGAGTTCGGCTTCGAGAGTGGAGAGTTTCTTGGCACGCTCGTTCAGCTCGGCCTCTGTGGCCTGCTGCTGGCTCAGGGTCATGTTCTCGCCGGTCTTAAGATAGTTCTGGTAGTCGGCGTTGAACTTATCCATCTGTTGTTGATAGCTCTTCTCTTGTGCTTCCTTATAACGGTTGAGCTCCTCTTGAAGGTCGATGGCATATTGGTATTTGGCCAACAGGCTGTCGCTGTCAACGCAAGCCACTTTGAGCACACCGTCTTCGGGAATGACAGGCATAGAGGCTTCGGGGTTGAACTTGCTGGGCGAGCCCATGCCGGTGAAGTGGAGGATGTAAAGCACAACGAGTCCGATGAGCAGCACGATATTGCATGCCAGGATGGCAGTGTGCACTCCCTTTTTGTGGCAGGAGGTATCGTTGCAGTTATCGTTTGTAGGAGTAGCGGGAGATGCTGGAGCCGCTGGTTGGGGAGTAGGTTCGGGATTGGCGGGACGCTGCTCCAGGGGTTCTTTCATTTGGATTGTGTCGATGCTGTTGTCGTCGACGGGCTTGTTCAAGTCTTGATTAATTTCCATTGATTGTGTATGTTAATTGTTATTATTCTTGGGGTTCTCCGAGGGTGTCGATAGCTCGCTGCACGCGGGCTATGGTTTCCTCTTTGCCGATAGTCATTACGAGGGTGAGCATGTCGGGTCCGACTGTTGTTCCCACCACGGCAAGACGCAGGGAGTTCATAATCTGTCCCATGTTGAGCTCGTTGCCTTTGATATAGTCCTCGAGCAGAGCCTGATGGATGGCATCGTATTCGAACGGGACGGTGTTGAGAATCTCTATCACTTTGGCCATGTGCGTGGTCATGCCGGGTTTCCAACGTTTGGCTACCGCCTTGGGGTCATATTGGGTGGGAGCGACAAAGAAATAGTGAGTTTGGTCCCAAAGCTCGGAGGGGAAGGAGATACGCTCCTTCATCATTCCGCACACTTTGATGACATATTGATAGTTGAAAGTTGATAGTTGGAAGTTGTTTGACTCGGTGTCTGCAACCTTAACGCCGTGTTCTTCAAGTTGGGGGAGGAACATCTGGGCGATGCGCTCATCAGAGCATTTCTGGAGATATTCGTGGTTAAACCATTTGGCTTTCTCAATGTTGAATTTGGCACCGCTTTTGCTGATATGCTCGATGCTGAACTGTTGAATAAGCTCGTCCATTGAGAGGATTTCTTGGTCGTTGCCGGGATTCCAGCCGAGGAGTGCAAGCATGTTGACCACCGCCTCGGGCAGATAGCCGCGTTCGCGGTAGCCGCTACTGAGCTCGCCGGTTTCGGGGTTGTGCCAGTCGAGAGGGAACACAGGGAAACCCAGACGGTCGCCATCGCGTTTGCTCAGTTTTCCGTTGCCGTCGGGTTTGAGCAAGAGGGGCAGGTGTGCGAACTGGGGCATAGTGTCCTCCCAACCGAAGGCACGATATAGCATCACGTGCAAGGGGGCGGAGGGAAGCCATTCCTCGCCGCGGATGACGTGGGAGATTTCCATCGTGTGGTCGTCAACGATGTTGGCAAGATGATAAGTGGGCATTCCGTCCGATTTGAAAAGCACCTTGTCGTCGAGGAGGTTACTGTTCATGGTCACGTCGCCGCGGATAAGGTCGTGCACGGTGATGTCGATATTGTTGGGGAACTTGAAGCGTACCACGTATGGCTCACCGCTGTCGATGCGCCGCTGCACTTCGTCGGCGGGGAGTGAAAGGCTGTTCTCCATTGAGCTGCGGGTATTGCAGTCGTATTGGAAAGTCTTTTTCTGAGCCTCGTATTCCTTGCGCTTGGCATCGAGGGCTTCGGGTTTGTCGAAAGCATAGTATGCCCAGCCGTCACGAATCAGTTGTTCGGCATATTGGCGATACATGGGTTTGCGGTCGCTTTGGCGATAGGGGCCGTAGTTGCCGCCGATATGGACACCTTCGTCGAATTTGATGCCGAGCCAGTCGAGGGCTTCGATAATATAGTCTTCGGCACCGGGAACAAAGCGGGTTTGGTCGGTGTCCTCGATTCTCAGAATCATGTCGCCTCCGTTCTGGCGGGCGAACAGATAGTTATACAGAGCCGTGCGGACTCCGCCGATGTGGAGAGGGCCGGTGGGGCTGGGAGCGAAACGTACGCGTACTTTTCTCATTAGTAATGCGGTTAAAAGGGTTATATTGTATTGTTAATGTTTTACTTTCAATTTGCTGAAACGTGTTCTTCGAAGCAGGTAGTAGTCCACGAGCAGGAGGCCGCTATAGATGCACGATACCTGTTGCTGGCTTTGCCTACGGAGTCGCTTTACCTTGAGGCGAGGCATCCATTTATAGAATGACTGGTGGGCATCGGTGACGGCCTTGAACTCTTTCGGTTTGCGTTCGAGCAGGAACTTGAATGCAGCCACATAGTCCAGCACCACACGGCATCCGAGCACCCAAAGCAGTCGCCGTTTGGGCAGATTCTTGTAGAGCAGGGCCATATTGTTTCGGAAGTTAAGATAGGTTTTGCGGGGGTTGGACTTGGGCAGGGTGCCGCCGCCCACATGATATATCACCGACTCAGGGCAGTACTCCACACGGTAGCCTGCATTCTTGGCCCGCCAGCAAAAGTCTATCTCCTCCATGTGGGCGAAGAAGTCGCTGTCGAGACCGCCCAGCTCGCGCCACACGTTGGCACGAACAAACATAGCAGCCCCCGAAGCCCAGAATATCTCGCATGCGTCGTCGTATTGCCCGTGGTCTTTTTCCAAAGTGGTGAAAAGGCGTCCGCGGCAGAAGGGATAGCCGTATTTGTCGATAAATCCGCCTGCACCGCCCGCATACTCGAAGGTGTCGCGTTGGTCGTACATCAGCAGTTTGGGCTGGCAGATAGCGGTGTCGGGGTTGCGTTCCATTTGGGCGATGACAGGGGCAATCCAGTTGGGAGTAACCTCCACATCGTCGTTCAGCAGCACAAAGTATTGGGCATCGATTTGGGCGAGTGCCCGGTTGTAGCCTTCGGCAAAGCCGTAATTGCGGTCGAAGGTGATGACACGCAGTTGGGGATAGTTCTGTTGCAGAAAGTCGAGCGAGTCGTCGGTGGAACCGTTGTCTGCAATGATGACTTCGGCATCGGGCCCTATGTTGGAAGTCACCGATGGCAGAAACCGTTCAAGCATGTGCTTTCCGTTCCAGTTCAGTATCACTACGGCAGTTGTCATATCTTATTACTATCGTTTAGTTTAATGTTTGTTTGTTATGTCGCTATCGAGTGCTTGGTGCAGAGGCATATCGTCGGGGCGGTGCCGTTTCCAGCGGTTGTGGCTCCACAGCCAATATTGCGGGGCGGAGTCGATGGTGGCCTTGAGACGTTGCACATATAGTGCGGTGACCGTGTAGAGAGGAGTATCGTTCGGGGTGTCGCACAGTTTGGAGAAGGTCACCTCGTAGTATCCGCGGCGCACTTTCTTCACTTCGTAGTATAGCACGGGCATATTGTATTTTCGTGCAAAATGCTCTGCTCCGAACAGGAATGGGGTTTCCTGGTTCATAAAGGTGGTCCAGTAGGATTTGTGCTCGTTGCTGGGCGACTGGTCGGAGAGCATCATGTAGGCCACAGGCACTTGGTGCTGGTGGTAGTAGGTCATTGTTTCGCGCACATCGGTCTGGTCCACAATCTCGGTGCCATAGCGGCTGCGCCGACGGGTGACATAGGTGGCAAGAGCTTTGTCGTTGAGCGGTTTTCCTACACCCACTCCATGATGCAGCAGTTGGAAGTTGAGCGATGTTATCATGTACTCCCAATTGTTGTAGTGGGCGGACATCAGTACCACGCTTTGCCCTTTGTTATAATAGCTGTTGACCAACTCACGGTTGACGATACGGTAGTGCTTCATTATCCATTTGGGTGAGGCGTAGAGGTTAACTATGGCCTCTATTAGGAGGTCGCTCATGTGGCGGTAGTAGGCACGCTCCAGTTTCACCAATTCGGTATCGCCCATGTGGGGATAGGAGTTTGTGAGGTTGCGGCGGGTCACCTTACGGCGATAGCGCACCACGTAGTAGGCTATGAAATATAGTATGTCGGCTAATAAATACATTGTTACATGCCACGCTCAAACTGATGTCCTACATCGCCCAGGACTTCCTCCTCCAGCTGGTTGCGGCACAGCATGCGCTCCCATCCGGGTGTACGCAGTTCGCCGCGAGCGTTGGAGTTGAGCAATTTGTAGTAGCCGCTGCGATGCTCGTCCCAGAAGAGGAACACGCGGTTGGGGAAGTCGTTCTCCATACGGTTGTAGCGCCAAATGATATAGGGCAGGTAGTGAACATGTCCCTGTCCGTTGTCGTCGCGCTGGTTGTAGCGTTCGGAAGTGCGGTCGGTGTTGCTGCTCACTTTGGGCTGGGCCACAAATCCCTTCACGCCCACAAAGTTCTTTTCGTCGCGCACATAGTCGGGAGGACCGTATTGCAGATAGATACGTCCGCGGTCAGTGAGAAATCCGGGAGTTTTGGGATAGCTGAAGTTCTCGTCCACATATTTCAGTTTCTCGTAGTACTTGTTCCACTCGTTCTCCGGCTCCATAGCGTTGCGGGTAATCCAGAAGCGGTAGAAATAGGTCTGTTTTGCGGCAAGGTCGGTTTGGGGCAGCAGCTCCTCGGCCACACTGATTTCCTGAGGCGAAGAGATGGGGTAGAGAGCCCGGATGTAGTAGTTGAGTTTCTGCTCGTCGGTGATGAGCGCCGCAAACGATACTGCGACCATATCCTCGGTCAGCTGTTCCTCTACCACTTCGGGATTGGAACGCTGGAAGAATACCTCCTTGCGGAAGAAGGGGTCGTTAGCGTTGTTGAGAGCCTCGACCACAAGCTTGTAATTGCCCGAGGGCAGACTGGAAACGTCCACACTGCTCACAATGGGCTGAAGCTGTTTGTTGGGGGTGTAGCTGCGTTGCTGGTAGGTCCCGCTGATGATGCGGCCGTTCTCGCTCTGCTCTATATGGATGGCCACGTGGTAGGGCTTGTCCTCCACTTCTTTCTCCACATTGTAGAGCTCCATGTAGGGGTAGAGCACCGACACCTCGGCGGGAACAAAGTCATTGATATAGGGCATCATTTCATACCCGTTGCGGGTCATGTTGTTGACTTGGTCGGTAGGGGTGACCGATGCCATAAGCTGCACGTTGGAGGCTGCTGTGCGGCCCGCCACGTAATAGACATAGAGCTTCTCTTTCAGCACAAAGGGTTTGTCGCTCGAGGCTTTGTCCTTCATGGAGATTTCGAGGTCGTAGATGCCGTTTTTCAGGGCAAAGCGATGGAGGTCGAAAAAGGTGAAGTCGTCCATTTCGGGCGAGGCGGTAAAGGGACTCTTGAGGTCGTATTTCTTCAAGTACTCCACCGTATCGTTTTTGCGCACAACCAGCGTCACCTCTACGGTTGCGCGGTAGCCGTTGTCGCTCTCCTTCAGAAGGTTCAGCGACCGTGCGTCGAAGTCAAGATAAGTCTCCACATAGGGGAGGTTTTCGTCTGGGAGATAGAACACCGAATAGCCAAAAAGTGCGGATAGGTGTTTCTCGGCTCCCAACGTAGTGCCGGCAATCAACAGGGCGGCAACCAAAAGGATATATTTTTTCATGGCAATGTGTATTTTCCTGTTCAATCTAATGTTTAACGACAAAGTCAATCAAATATTGTATATATTAAAAAAATATTATTTAGTGAATGAGTTTTCGATTGTCTGCATGTTTAAAGGGTTTTTATGTCGGTTGTGTGTGGGTTCTCCCTGCGCTCGCTATTGCAACGGTATTTCAATGCTACTTCAACGGTATTTCGACGTTTTTAGATCGTTGTAATACCGTTTATGTATTGAAAAACAAGCGGAAATAAAGCGGACACGCATTGGACTTATAGCGAACCTACAGCGAACCTACAGCGAACCTTCTGTGGGGGATAGGGGAGAGAGGAAGTATGTGGAATAGATATTTCCAAGCGGGCGAAAGGCTGGAGATGGGTTGTTGTGTGGGCGCAACTTGCTGGATGCTGGGGGCGGAATACAACTTTTTTTTGTGGAGTGTGTGATTATGTCAGGAAAAATATGTATATTTGCAGTGTATGAAAACATTGGTTTTTGCAACGAATAATAAGCATAAGATACGTGAAGTCAGTGAAATGCTTGATGGGGTGGTGGAGGTGAAAAGCCTTGCCGATGTGGGGTTGTCGGGCGATATACCCGAAACTTCCGATACGCTGCAGGGAAATGCACTGCAGAAGGCCCAGTGGGTGTGGGAGCGAGTGGGGATGGACTGTTTTGCCGACGACACGGGTCTTGAGGTGGACGCCCTGGGTGGAGCTCCGGGAGTGTACAGCGCACGTTATGCCGGCGAGCATTGCTCGTTCGACGACAATATTGACAAGCTTCTGTCCGCCCTGGACGGGAAGACGAACAGGAAAGCGGATTTCCGCACGGTGATTTGCCTGATGGAGCAGGGTGTTCCCCGATATTTTGAGGGGAGGGTGGACGGTGTGATACTGACCGAGCGTTACGGCAGCGAGGGCTTCGGGTACGACCCTGTGTTCATGCCCGACCGTTTTGCTGTGAGTTTCGCCGAGATGCCGTTGGATGTTAAAAACCAGATCAGCCATCGTGGCTGCGCGGTGAAGCTTTTGGTCGACTATTTGAAAACACTCGATATGTAATGGATTATATTCAAGTATTTGCTGAGAGAATTTCTCAAACCATGTCGATGAGCGATGCTTATATCCTCATTTTGTCGGCTCGTGAGCAACGCAAGGAGGTGCCTATTCTGATAGGCGAGGCCGAGGCTCAGGCCATCCTGCTGGCTGTGGAGGGCCGCAGCGCCCGCAGGCCATTGACGCACAATCTGCTCAGTTCCATTCTCGACGAGTATATGCTGAACCTCAAACGGGTCACTATCGACCGCTTTGACGAAGGCATTTTCTATTCCAGCATGTATCTCTACGACGGGTTTTCGGAGAAGTGTTTTGATTGCCGCACCAGCGATGCGGTGGTGATGTCGTTGTTGCAGGGGTGCGGCATTTATATGAATAGCAATGTGTTTGAGGAGACCTCAATGGAGCAGGGGGCATTGGAAGGCAACCTGCCGGGAAACCACCACCCCGTCACTCATCCGGCCGACACTTTGGCGGCACTCGAGGAGATGTTGCGCGAGTGTGAAGAGAATGAGGACTATGAGCAGGCCGCCGAGATTCTGAAACGCATAGAGCAAATCAAAAACAGCCTTTGACGGCAAGCATTGATACTGATTTATCCAATTGATAACCTTTTGATATGACGATTATAGAACAGATAGACGAGAGTTGTGCCTTTATCCGTTCACTCATGGGTGACGATGTGCCCGAGGTGGGCGTTATTTTGGGCAGCGGTCTTGGCCCGTTGGCCGATGCGATAGAGGATAAGGTTGTTGTGCCTTATGTTGAGATACCCCATTTTGCCCACTCCACGGTGGTGGGTCACGACGGCAACCTGATTATTGGCACATTGGGCGGCAAGCGCGTTATGGCTATGCAGGGACGCTTCCACTATTATGAGGGCTATTCCATGCAGGTGGTGACGTTCCCGGTGCGCGTGATGGCGCGGCTGGGCATCAAGGTGCTTCTTATCAGCAATGCCGCCGGGACTATGAATCCTGCTTTCAATGTGGGCGATTTGATGGTGATTACCGACCATATCAATATGATGCCCAATCCGCTGATTGGACCCAACGAGGATTTGCTTGGTCCCCGCTTTCCGGATATGACCACCACTTACAGCCCCCGATTGCGCGATATTGCAATACAGGCCGCCGACAATGTGGGCGATTTTCTGCGGATGGGTGTGTACGTGGGCGTTACGGGTCCCTCGTACGAGACTCCGGCCGAGTATCGGATGTATCACATCATGGGAGGCGATGCAGTGGGTATGTCCACTGTGCCCGAGGCAATTGTTGCACGACATAGCGGAATGGAGGTTTTCGGCATGAGTGTTATCACCAACCAGGCCAATGCGTTGAGCGAGGATAATCTCAACGACGGCGACGATGTGGTGCGTGCTGCCAATTCCGCTGCTCAGCGCATGTCGGTACTTTTTGCCGAAATGATTGCAATGCTTTAGATGCTTTGCCGGGTTGGAGTTACGGCTCCGGCGTTGAATTTGTATTACTAAAAACAACTATTAGAACTGAATTGATAAAAGCTGCTTTTTTCGATATAGACGGCACACTGCTGAGTTTTACCACACATGCTGTATCGGAGGGCACCGTACGTGCCTTCGACGCGTTGCACCGCAAGGGAATACGCACTTTCATTTCCTCGGGTCGCCCGATGGTTCTGATTCCGGAAATGCCGGTCAGTTTTGACGGATATGTCACCATGAACGGGGGCTATTGTTTTGTGGGCGATAAGGTGCTTCTGAGCAACCCTATCCCACAGGAGGAGACGGACCGCTGGCTGGATTACGCCCGCGACAATCATTTGTGTACTATGATTTTCACAGAACACGAGATGTTTGTGAACACACTCTCGGACCCTGTGGCTATAGCGATTCGCAACCAGTTGGAGTTCCAGATGCCCCCACTGCTCGATATCAACGAGATGAAGGGGCGCACCACCTATCAGATTATCGCTATCATGCCTGCCGAGGCTGACGCGAAAGTGCTGGAGCTGTTGCCCCACTGCCGCCTGCCCCGTTGGCATCCCGGATTCAGCGACTTGGTGAATGCCACGAACAGCAAGGCTTCGGGCATAGAGTGTATGATTCGCCATTTCGGCATTGCGCGGGAAGAATGTATCGGTTTCGGCGACGGAGGGAACGACATAGAGATGCTTGATTATTGTGGCATCGGTGTGGCTATGGGCAACGCCGCCGACGAGGTGAAGCGGCATGCCGATTTTGTCACCACCTCGGTGGATGAAGAGGGCATAGAGTACGCGCTGAAGTCCCTTCAGATTATCTGACCATCTGTCAGCACCTCTGTGTTTCGGGTTCAGCTCTCTTCGCTGTAGTACACTTTGTAGTATTTGCCTTTCTCGTCCTCGCCCTGTTCTATCAGTTCGCGGTTGCCGTGCACATAGATATGGAAATTCTTGTCGAGTTTAATCACGCTCTTGTAGGCACGTGACTGTTTCTTTACGGCACTCTCGTTGATGTCGTAGCTCTCGGGCATCTGCACATCGTTTTCTTGTTGGTATTGCTCACGGTATTCCTTGAAGCTGTCAATCACTTCCGGCTGGGCTATCACCTCTTCTGTAAACGACTGTAGGTCGAAGTTGTCGTTCTGTTTGAAGTAGTTGCTGCAACGGTTCAGCATGTCGGCTTGGTCGGCTTTGCTCACCCCTTCAAACTGCTGGGGAAGCTCGTCGGTGATGAATTTCTTGTAGGCACTCATTTCGGTGTGGGTGTTGAAATAGCCGTCCTCGCGTTGGCGTATGCGCAGAAAGGTGTCTTTCCAATAGAGGGCGTCGATGGTGCGGTTGGTGGCATCCACCACACTCACTATGTATCCCTTTTCGGCTTCGGTGTTGAAGATGAGGGCACCTTTGTCAAGTTTGTCGGGGTTTATGCCTTTGTCCGCTTCCAAATGGTATTCGGCGTGGGCGCTGGGGTCATTGTCGGCTGTGCTCCATTGCTCTTCTCCGTGAACCACTTTCAGGAAGGTCTCCTTGTTCTCTGACTTGAATATGCCCACAGCGTCCATGGTTTCTCCATTCAACATGCATTGTGAGAAATAGACCACGAACAGGTCACCGCCTTTGATGTTGGCATGAGTCGACGCATCGTACAGATGTTTAGCCATTCTTTGCGATTCCTCTATGAGGCATTCCGGGTCGGCAAAGATATTGGCGCAGCAATCGTATATCGTGTTCATTTCCACGTTCTCGTCATCATACAGGTGGTAGTATTCTTCCGCTTTGAATGGAGAGAGGCAGTATTTTATCAGTATGTCCTGCAGCTGTTCGTTTAGGGGAATGGGTTGGGAGGAGAGCACATAACCTTCCTCTGTGGCTTTGTTGCCCACGCGGTGAAGGGCAACGGTTTGGATGGAAGAGGCTTCGAATACGGGCATGAAAGCTGTTTTATTTCGGATTGTTAATATACGGCCACACAACCACTACGTTCACTTGCGTGGCGTGGTGCAGTTTTTGTGTGTCAGCGGTATGTTGTCAGTTGCCATATTTTGTGATGCGGAACACCCACGCCCCCTTGTTCTTGTTGAAGTCTTCAAGGGTGAGGTTGTTCAGCCTGATGTAAAGGCTTCCGGCGAAATAGAAATGGCTGATATGTTTGTCGCAGCCCAACAGGGTGACCTGTGAAAGGATGCTGGGTTTGGGCATGTTTTTCAGGACCAGTGTCTTGCTGTTGATGTGTGTGGCGATAGCATAGAGGTTACCATTGTTTCGGGTGTAGTAAACGGTGCTGTCGCTTTCACACATTTTTTTGTATGGGCGTGAACCATATATGGCTTCGCCGTTCGTTTTTAGCCAGTTGCCCAGGTCAATGAGGCGCTCTTGCTGCAGCATGGGGATGGTGCCGTCGGCATCGGGACCCACATTCAGGGTCATGCCGCCGCCGGCAGCTACGAGTTTCACGAAATGACGTATCAGCGAGTCGCTTGTCAGATAGTTGCTCAGAGGCTCGTTTCTGTTCAACCCGAACGAGCGTCCTATGCCGCGGCATTCGGCCCAGGGGCGGACGGTGTCGGAGATGGCTCCCTTGTATTCGGGGGTCTTGAATCCGTGCTGTGTGCCTTCGCCCCAGCGGTCGTTCACTATGGCTTCCGGTCCCACGGTGTTGTAATACCATGAGATAAGCTCTTTGGCGTGAAACTGTTCGGCAGTGTTCTGCCATTCGCCGTCGGCAAATATGAGGCTGGGTTTATATTTGGTTACCAACTCTTTGAATTGCGGAGTCATGTACCTGTCCACATATTCGCCAATGGCGCTGTCGGGGTCGTGCATCCATATATGCAGGCTGTTGGTCCATTCGGTGAGCGAGTAGTAAAAGCCCATCTTCAGACCAGCATTGCGAACCGATGTGGTCAGTTTCCCCACAATGTCCTGATGGGGGCCAGTCACCATGCTGTTCCAGTTGGGCTGGTAGCGGCTCGGCCACAGGCAGTATCCGTCGTGGTGTTTGGTCACCAGCACCACGTATTTTGCTCCCGACTGGGCAAAGAGTTCGGCCCATTGGTCAGGATTCCAGTGTTGTGCAAACCAAGTCTGGGCATAAAGGGTATAGAGGTCGGTGAGTCTGGGTTTCTGCTTTACGGCGTCGCTGTTGCTCAGTCGTCCGCTCCACTGGTCTCCCAGCAGGTAGCCCCAACGTTTGTTGAAGTCGAGCATCTCTGTCGAGCGGATGCTGTCGCCCAGCATCAACCCTCTGTAGAACCATTCGGCATATCCGTCGGCGGCCGAGTAGGCGGGAACGGAATAGAGTCCCCAGTGTACAAATATACCCAATTTGGCATCCTGAAACCATTGGGGATAGCCTCTTTGGTTCAGTGACTCCCAGGTGGGCTGCACTTCTTGTGCCTGCATGGGGGCAAAAAACCACATGCCGAGCAGTAGAAGGACAGCAATATATTTACATTTCTTCATAAGTGTAACATTTTCAGTGTGTAATAGTATTGATGTAGATACATTACACGTTGCAAAGTTACTAAAAAAAGCTGATATATTTGCCCGTTAATAATTGATTAACACATTTGCTGTCCTGCCCACTTGGGAGGTGTTTTGTTCTTGGTGTCTGCTGTATGGTGTCAGGGATTGCTGTTCGGCCGACGCAGCACACTATGCTTCACAATTGTATGGGCCTTCTTATATAGCTGTCGTGCATCGATGCGGGCACAATTGCTTTCAGTGTGTCCACCACACTCTGCACCAGCCTTTGGCGTACTTCATGGTTTCGTATGTACATCGACACTTTGCGATAGCTGATATAGTCTCCTTCTATCGGTCTCACCTGTTTCCGTTGCGCGTCGTTCAGGAATGGGAGGTGCATTTCGGGTATTATGGTGTATCCTCCAATGCGGTCCACTATCTGTATCAGGGTAGTAATGCTTCCGGCTTCATATATTTGGCGTCCGGTTTTTTGTCCCTTGCAGAAACTGAAAGCGCTGTCGCGGAAGCATTGGGCTTCTTTCATCACCCACATGTTTTCCGATGCAAGGTCCTTCGGACTGAAACTGTTCTTGTTGTGTCGGTAGTTTTCAGCCAGGTAGATGTAGAATGGTTCAGTGTAGAGGGGTATCTGGAATATCCCGTCGGGTGCATCGCCTGTGATGGCAATGCCTATATCGGCCATATTCTTCTGCAATTCACCGAACATTGGTTCCGATTTCACCTCCTCTATTGTCAAATCCATTGTGGAAAACTGGTTTGTGTACAGCTCAATGAACTTGGGCACTATATACGGAGCAATGGTAGGGCCTATCCGCAGACGCAAACTACCTGTCAGCCGTTCTCGTTCTTCCGCCACCACCTCTTTCAGTCGGTGTGCCTCGCTCACAGCCCGTTGGGCTTGCCGTATTATTTTCTGTCCCACTTCGGTGGGGTGGACGGCCTTGTTCGTTCGGTCGAATATCCGAATGTCCAGCTCTTCCTCCAATTTGCTCAGCATGGCCGATAGGGTTGGTTGGGTTACCCCGCAGGCCTCGGCTGCCTGTTGGAAGTGGCGGTATTTGTCTACCGCCACTACATACTCCATTTGTTGCAGAGTCATCGCTTCACCTTTATTACTCTTCCGAGAAGTCTTCTTTGCCTACGCCGCAAAGAGGGCAAACAAAATCGTCGGGCACTTCCTGCCACGGGGTTCCAGGTGCTATGCCCGCTTCGGGCACACCAACTGCGGGGTCATACTCCCAGCTGCAGATGTCACATTTGTATTTCTTCATTTCTTTGTGTGTTTGAGGTTTATTAGTTTGTTTTTGATTCTTCTCTATAGTTGTGTTCTCTTTTCTAGTTCTATTTTTTCACTTTCAATATGTTTTTCATTGCATCCTCAAGGTCTGTTTTGCTCATTGCCCCCAGCAGCATTTGCGGGTGCCCTGTCGTGGGGCAGAACATCATGCTCGGGATGCTTCTTATGCCGAAAGCGGATGCCAGCTCCTCTTCTTCTCCAGTGTCGATTTTGTATATATCTATCTTTCCGGCATATTCGTCCGATAGTTCCTCCAGCACAGGTGCCAGCATCTGGCAAGGACCACACCATGTGGCATAGAAATCCACTATCGCGGGTCTCTCTCCCCGAAAATGCCATTCTTTCGGGCTTTTCTCAAAATCCCAAATCCTTTTCAGGAATTCTTCTTTGTTCAAATGTATTGTAGCCATTTCTTGTCCTTTTAATTGTGTATGTATTAGTTTTCTGCACATCTGTCATTGTGCTTTAACCTGCTGCAAAGATACAAATGTTTTTCAATAGACACATTGTTATTTTGTCAATTTGTTAATAGATACCGTCTATTGTTTCCCCTCGTTCCTCTTTATGAATTTGATTATCATTCACTCCACAATTATTAATAGATAGATTCTTTTAGCCTATTCATTTTGCCTATTTTGTTATTGGTCACAGGGCATTTCCCGGTTTGTGTCGTTGTCAGTTGGTCTATACTCCGTTTCTCATGCTTTTCCGCAACAGGTTTTGTATTCTTTGTCAACTGATACATTCATGCACTCCTTGCTGCTTATAGTTGTGTCGCCCTTACTCCTGTCAAACTATCTTCATTATATATTAGATTTAATTCTTGTTGTTTGCTAATTTTTTTGTATTTTTGCAACTTCAATTTAAAGGTATGAACACCAATTTAGACAAGATTATAGTTGTGGGTGACAGGGTTTTAATCAAGCCCTCCGACACCGTCGACCGCACACGCAGCGGTCTCTATCTCCCGGCAGGCTACCAAGACAAAGAAAAAGTGCAGTCGGGCTATATCCTCAAATGCGGCCCGGGCTATCCTTTGCCCTCCATGGACGATGGCGATTCCTGGAAACCTTCCGACAACGGCCCCCGTTACCTGCCTCTGCAGGTCCAGCCCGGCGACCTTGCCCTTTTCCTCCAGCGCAGCGCCATCGAAATACGCTACAATAATGAGAAATTCTTCATCGTTCCCCAAAACGACATCCTTTTGGTAGAGCGCGATGACTTCTAACCCTCATCTTAATACTTCATCCATTCAATCATTCATTTCTTACATCATTCACCGATATGACCAACAACGAAATACGCAGCAAATTCCTTGAATTTTTCGAGAGCAAGAATCACCACATCGTTCCCAGTGCACCCATGGTGGTGAAAAACGACCCCACGTTGATGTTTACCAATGCGGGCATGAATCAATTTAAAGACATCTTTCTTGGCAATGCCGAGGCTTCCTATCCCCGCGTGAGCGACGCCCAAAAGTGCCTTCGCGTCAGCGGCAAACACAACGACCTCGAAGAGGTGGGCCACGACACCTATCACCACACCATGTTTGAGATGCTTGGCAACTGGTCGTTCGGCGACTATTTCAAGCGCGAAGCCATCGCCTACGCCTGGGAGTTCCTCACCGAGGTAATGCACATCGATAAAAACAACCTCTATGTCACTGTTTTCGGTGGTGACGAGATAGACGGTCTCCCCATGGACTCCGAAGCCTACAACTTCTGGAAGGAACACGTGGACGAAAGCCGCATTCTCAAAGGCTCCAAGAAGGACAATTTCTGGGAGATGGGCGACCAAGGCCCCTGCGGTCCCTGCAGTGAGATACATATAGATATCCGCAATGAAGCTGACAAAAAGCTCATTCCCGGCTCCGAGTTGGTTAATAAGGACAACCCCTTGGTTATCGAGATTTGGAACCTCGTGTTCATGCAGTTCAACCGTTTGGCTAACGGCACTCTCGAACCCCTCAAGTCCAAACATATAGACACCGGTATGGGTTTCGAACGCCTCTGCATGGTGATGCAGGGCAAGCAGTCGAATTACGACACCGACATCTTCCAGCCCCTCATTCAGGAGATCGCAGCCAAGGCAGGCATTGCCTACGGTCAGCGTGAGGATGCCGATGTGGCCATGCGAGTTATTGCCGACCACCTCCGTGCCGTGAGCTTCAGCATTGCCGACGGTCAGTTGCCCAGCAACGCCAAGGCCGGATATGTCATCCGCCGCATCCTGCGCCGTGCCGTCCGCTACGGCTATACCTTCCTCGGTTTCAAACAGCCGTTTATCAATGAGTTGGTCGATACTCTGGTCAACCAAATGGGCAATCAGTATACCGAATTGAAGAAACAGCACGAGCTGATTCGGCGCATCATTCTCGAAGAGGAGCAATCGTTCCTCAAAACCCTTGCCAACGGCATCAGCCGCTTCGAGGACTATGTGGGTTCCCACGCTGGCAGCAAGACCATCGACGGCGCTTTCGCTTTCGAGCTGTTCGACACCTATGGCTTCCCCGTCGACCTCACTCAGCTCATGGCCTCCGAGAAAGGCTGGAATGTGGATATGGAAGGTTTCCAAAAGGGTCTCGAACAACAGAAAGAGCGTTCGCGTGCCGCCGCACAGGTGGAGAACGACGACTGGGTGGAGCTGACCGATGTCTCAACCAGTGCACAGCAGGAGTTTGTGGGATATGACACCATGCAGTGCGAAGTGCATATTACCCGCTATCGCCACGTCAAGGTCAAAGACAAGGAGTTCTTCCAGTTGGTGTTCGACCGCACTCCTTTCTATGGCGAGAGCGGCGGACAGGTGGGCGACCAAGGCACCCTCACACACCCTGCTGGCGATGTGGTCACTGTGGTCAACACCAAGAAAGAGAATAATCTTATCGTCCATATAGTCAATAAACTGCCCGAGCATCTGAATGACCCATACAACGCCGAGGTCGACAAATGCCGCCGATTTGCAATAGAGTGCAACCACTCTGCCACCCACTTGCTCCACAAAGCATTGCGTAGCGTTCTTGGCGAACATGTGGAACAGAAAGGCTCTAGTGTGGACGAACAACGCTTGCGTTTCGACTTTTCCCACTTTGCCAAACTCTCTCACGACGAGATACGCGAGGTGGAAAAACAAGTTAACATTGCCATCCGTCGCGCTTTGCCCCTCGAAGAGCACCGCGCCATGCCCATTGCCGAAGCCCGTAAACTGGGTGCAATGGCACTGTTTGGCGAGAAATACGGCGAGTTTGTCCGCGTTGTGAAAATCGGCGACAGCGTGGAATTCTGCGGTGGTACCCACACCTCCAACACCGGCCACATCGGCTCGTTCCGCATAGTGAGCGAAGGCGCTGTGGCAGCAGGCATGCGCCGCATCGAGGCCGTGACCGGGGCAGCTGCCGAAAAGTTCAACGACGCTCTGCAGGACCAGCTCGACACCCTCCGCGAGATGTGCAAGAACCCCAAGGACATTGTGGCCGCCGTTCAACGTCTCCAGGACGAAAACGCTGCTTTGCGTTCCCAGATTGACCAGTTCCAAAAACAGCAAATCGATGCTCTGCGCCGTTCGCTGGCCGAACAGCTGCAGCAGAATCCCGTCATAGTGCGGCGCACTTCCGACGACCTTGGACAGCTCAAGGACGCCATGCTTGCCCTCCGCACCCAGTTCCCCGACATGGCCATCGTTTTGGGAAGCACCTTCGGCGACAAGCCGTCGCTGCTGGTGGCTCTGGGACAAAACCGTGTGGATGCAGGCAAAAACGCAGGCACCATAGTCCGCACTGCCGGCAAGGAGATGCAGGGCGGCGGTGGTGGACAACCTGGTTATGCCACTGCCGGCGGTAAGAATATCGAAGGCTTGGACAAAGCCATAGCTGTGGCAGCCGAAATGATATAGTATTTCGACAGTCGTCGCCTACTTGATTGGTACACGTCCCGAGGTTCACCACCCACGCAACGTAGCCATCAAGCCAATGCGATGCCGGTCCTTCCCCTTCATCCAACCAAGAAAACGAAAAGCTCCCCAAGCCTACTTGGAGAGCTTTTTCTATACCCGCCGTTCTTCTCAATCATCTTCACCCACTGCTCCGGTGTCGCCCGCTCCTGCTTGATGTTCTCCACGGCCCGCATCGCGTTGGAGTAGAACACAGGCCCTTCCTCCCCACGGAAACGCACATTGCTGACGGCCTTTAGATACCTTATTGCATCATTTTTTCCCCTTTTTCTGTTATGTCGGAATTATTTGTACTTTTGCATCGCCGAAGGAGATTCCTAGGGTGTCTGTAGGGGTATGGGTAGCACTTCGAACAAGACTGCCAGAGGTGGAATCAGTACTAAATTGGCCCGTTCTACCTGTGAAGGCAGTATTTTTTTTGCCTACATACTGCTGATACAACCCCTCATCAGACGTTTCCAGTATCGTGTCCATTGCTGCCGACACTTCATCCGCCTCAGCACCCACTTGGTTGCTGCTTTCAACATTTGAGGTGGTATTGATAATAAATAATATGTATTATTTCTATATTTCATCTTGAGCCAATGTGTTATATCATTGTCCCTCCAGTTTCGATGCTGTTTTTCTTCGGTTTCGCTGCACTTTCAGTTTTATCTTGGCACATCTTGAATTGTTCTTCACCGCGTAGGTTAAGAGAAGCTTACTTAGGGCTTGCTAAGGGGTGAAGAGGAAGCGAGGAAACAAAAAACCCGGCCAGATGGCCGGGAGATGAAAAAGAACAATAATAATAGGGTTATCTCAATAGGGTGATGGTGCCTGCCACACGGTGTTCGGATACGCTGCCGGAGCGGACATAGGTGATAACGTAGGGGTAGGAGCCTTGGGGGCAGGGTTTCCCGTTGTGGGTGCCGTCCCAGGTGAATTTTTGGTCGTCGGAGGAGAAGACGAGGGCGCCGCCACGGTTGAAAATGGCTATGTGGAAACGCTCGAGGTCGCTGGGGCAGATGATATTGAAGCGTGAGTTCTCGTGTTTGTTGGGTGTGAAGACGTTGGGCATGAAGAAGCCGAAGGTGTCTATCTTGATGGTCCACGAGGTGTCGACGGAGCAGCCCAGTTCGTTGAATGAGATCATGGTGACGTTGTTGCTGTTGTCGGCGTAGATGTCGAAATAGTGGGAGACGGTTTGTCCGGTGGATGCGGCGCCATCGCCGAAGAGCCATTGTGTGTGGTCGCGGTGGAGGGAGAGGTCGGTGAAGTTGACAACGGGGACTTCGGAGTCGATATAGTTGGGGGTGAATTCGTAGCGGATTACGGGCAGGGGGACATTTTTGACGGTGATGTCGATGGCGGCGATGTCGCAGCTGTCGGCGGCATAGCCAACGAGGTAGTAGCGGGTGTCTTGATTGGGCGAGACTTTGATGGTTTGGTTGTGGCCCTGGGTGTCGAGGGAGTGGTCGGGGGGATAGGCGGTCCATTCATAGTAGAGGGCTCCTTCGCCGGTGAGGGTGACAGTGTCGCCGGGGCAGTGTTTGGCGTGAGAGGGGTTGGCAATGATTTTGGTGGAGAGGAGAGAGAGGGTGACGCTGTCCCAGACTACGCAGCCAGCCTCGGCGGTGAGTTTGAGGTAGTAGGTGGTGTGGGGTTGGGTGGGGCGGACGCGGAGCACGTTGCCGATGCTGACGGGAGATTCGTTGGGCATGTTGAGGTGGCGGTACCATTCGTAGGTGCAGCCGGAGATATTGGTGATGGCCGAGACGTGGGATTCGTGGCCATTGCAGATGATGGTGTCTTCGGAGTAGTTGATTTCGGGGTCGTGGAAGAAGTAGATGGTGTCGTAGAGGGTGTCGGGGCATTGGGCCAGGTTGGAGGTGACGATGAAGAAGGGGTTTTCGAAGTCCTCGAAGGCACGGGTGATGGAGGTGGTGGCGTCGAGGCCGCTAATTTCGCTGCTGATTACAGTGTCCTGGAAGTGCCATTCGCGTTTGACGACGTCGGGGGTGAGGTCGGTGATGGTGGCACTTTCGCCAACGCAGAGGGTGCGTTTGTCGATGCTGATTCTGGTTTCGGGGGGAGTGTCGATGTGGATAAGGAACACGCGTGAGGTGTTGCAGGTGCTGTCGTCGGTGTACATGGTGAGGCGGCAGGCGTAGTTGCCCGGCTGGTTGGTGCGCCAGACGGCGTTGTTGCCACGGAACATGGCCTGGGGAGGTGTATCGGAGGTGCTGCCTTCGTAGATGATCCAGGTGGTGAGGCTGTCGACGATGTGGGGTGCGTTGACGCCTTCGTAGGGGATGCGGTATCGGGCCGAGAGGTGGACGGTGGATGTGTCGTTGCATTCAGTTACGATATCGGCATCGATGATGGGTTTGGTGTTGGAGACGGTGGCGTAGATGTGGGAGTGGAAGGGTTTTTGGGGGTCCATGGCGGAGGTCATGACGCATTTGAATGTCTGGACGCCCACGGTGTCGCCATAGTTGGGGCCGGATTCGGTAATGACGAAGTCGCTGGTTCGGGCAACATAGATGTTGGAAGTGGAGGAGGATTGAACCTGGCGGAAGTGTACATTGTCGTTCAGGTATTGTTGGTCGCTGGTGCTACCGGAGTAGCCGTTAGTGGATACGTACCAGGTGTAGGTGAGCATGCCTTCGGGGGCGCGGAGGGTGTCGACGGCAGTGGATTCGCCGGCGGGGCAACCGGAGGTGGTGATTTGCATGGGCTGGCAGCTGCCAGCGATGTAGGCGTAGATGGGGTCGACGTTGTAGATGCAGTCGCTGGTGTACATTTCTACGCGCACAGAGTCGTAGATGTAGTCGATAAGGCTGATGGCTACGCGGGCCCAGGGTTTGTAGCAGTAGCCGCAGGTGGTGCCGCCGGCGGCTGCGCCGGGACGGCCTTCAACCCAAGGGGCGGGGAGGGCGGAGCTGAATGCGGGTGCGGGCACGTTGTACCAAAGGCTGTCGTGGATGGGGAAGTTGTTCCACTGTCCGGTGGCGTTGTTTTTGCCGCAGACGCGGATGAGGAATTCACCAGCCTGCTGGGGTGTGTGGTCGAAACGACGGGCTACAACGGCATAGTCGATGAAGAGGAGTGCATTTTGTGAGGTGACTTTCATGGTGTAGAAAAGTGCTTCGGAGCCGCGGTTGTTGCCGTCGACGGCTATGTTGGAGACGCAAGTGCCGGTGCTGCGCATGTCGCCCAGACGGATGCTGCTGGTGTGTCCATAAGGGACGCGTGCCATGCCTTGGCCGGAGCTGTTGATGGTGAAGATGTCGATACCCTCATCGCCGGGGGTGGATGAATTGTTGATTTGGAAACGGTGGTCGTGGGCATCGTAGAAGGTGTGGTGGCAGGTTCCGTCTGTGTAGGTGCAAGTGCCGGAGTAGTAGGCGGAGGAGGTGATGTTGGCGTGGCCTTTGATGATGGGTTTGTCGGGACGGCTGCAGGTGCTGAGCACGTTGTTGCCGGTGCTTCCGCCGGAGCCTTGGACACGGTCGCCCACGCGGGCGCTCCAGGAACCGCTGCCACCGGGAGTGGAGTTGAAATTGACAGGGTTGTGGAAACCCGGGCAGGCCGAATTGGGTTGGGCTAAGGCCGTGAGGGCGCTCAGCAGGGTTGCAACGATGAAAAGTATTGATTTTTTGTACATAGTGATTATTTTTTCTTGCGGGATTAAAAACGATATGTTTGTTTTTGCTACAGCCGAATGCTTAGTTCGGGCAGTATGCGTGATTTCCATTGGGTGTAGTCGCCGTCGATGATGTGTTGGCGGGCGGTGCGGACCAGCCAGAGGTAGAAAGTGAGGTTGTGGATGGAGCATATCTGGAGGCCGAGGATTTCCTGGGCGCGGATGAGGTGGTGGAGGTAGGCGAGGGTGTAGACGTGGTCGCAGTGGGCGTTGCTTTCGGGGTCGATGGGGTCGAAGCAGGATTCCCACTTTTTGTTTTTAATGTTGATGGTGCCGTGGGGAGTGAAGAGAAGTCCGTTGCGGCCGTTGCGGGTGGGCATTACGCAGTCGAACATGTCAACGCCGCGTTCGATGGCTTCGAGAATGTTGGTCGGAGTGCCGACGCCCATGAGGTAGCGTGGGCGGTCGAGGGGAAGGATGGCGTTGACTATTTCAATCATTTCGTACATGGTTTCGGTGGGTTCGCCCACGGCGAGGCCGCCGATGGCGTTGCCTTCGGCGTTTTTGGAGGCTATGTATTCGGCCGATTGACGGCGGAGGTCGGGATATTTGCAGCCCTGGACGATGGGGAAGAGGCTTTGGTGGTAGCCGTAGAGGGGTTGGGTGGAGTTGAAGCGGTCGATGCAGCGGTCGAGCCAGCGGTGGGTGAGTTGCATGGAGTGTTTGGCGTAGCGGTGGTCGGACTCGCCGGGAGCGCACTCGTCGAAGGCCATGATGATGTCGGCTCCGATGATACGCTCAATGTCCATCACCCTTTCGGGGGTGAAGAGGTGGCGGCTGCCGTCGATGTGGGAGCGGAAAGTGCAGCCCTCGTCGGTGATTTTGCGGTTTTCGGCAAGAGAGAAAACCTGGAAGCCGCCGCTGTCGGTGAGCAGCGGGCGTTCCCAACCGTTGAAGCGGTGGAGGCCACCGGCAGCGCGGAGGATGTCGAGACCGGGACGCAGGTAGAGATGGTAGGTGTTGCCGAGTATTATCTTGGCGTCGATGTCGTTGCGTAGTTCGTGTTGGTGTACGGCCTTGACACTGCCAGCAGTCCCCACAGGCATGAAAATGGGTGTGGGGATATCGCCATGGTCGGTGCTGATGACACCTGCACGGGCATGGCTTTGAGGGTCTTCTTTTATGATGTCGAACTTCATAATTATCAACTATTCAGCGTGTCAGCGTTGGGAGTTATAAACAAGTGGTTGATATTTATTTTGCAAAGATACAAAAAAAATGGAAAATAATGTATATTTTTGCAATAAAATTTGAGAAGACGAATATGGATTTTACTCATGTACTTACAGAGCCTTACACTATGGCTTTGACTGCTTTGTTGGCGGTGAGTTTTGTTGTACTTGTTCTTTATTACGGGCTTTATTATTTCAGGGTGGGGCATTGCCGCGCACCGAAAAGCAAGAAAAAGGAGGGAGAGGAGGAAAAACTGCCGCCGGTGTCGGTGGTGATGGTGGCTCAAAATGATGCCGAGTGGCTGAAAAACAACTTGATGTATCTGCTTGAGCAGGACTATCCGAAGTTCGAGGTTGTGGTGGTTGATTATCTTTCGAACGACGATACCCAGTATGTGCTGCAGCTGCTGTCGGCCAACTACCCGTATTTGAAGGTGGTGACTTTCCAGGCCAACGCGAGCGGCTATCAGGGTATGAAATACCCGCTTTCGATTGGCATAAAGTCGGCATCGTACGATGTGCTTCTGTTTGCCGAGCCTGAGTGCATCCCGATGGATACGACCAATTTTGGATGGATAAAGGAGATGGTGAAGGGCTATGTGAACCCGAAGGTGGAGATAGTGCTGGGCTATTGCGGTATTCAATACAGGGGGTCGTTGTTGAACTGGCTCCAGCAGTATGACAATCTGGACTATAGTGTTGAGTATCTGGGTGCGGCGTTGCTGCACAGGCCGTTTACGGGCAACGGGCGCAATTTGAGCTACAAACGCAGTCTGTTTTTGAAAAAAGACGGTTTCATCTACCATTACTATATACCCGACGGGGCAGACGACATGTTTGTGAACCAGAACAGCAACAGACGCAACACGAAGGTGGTGCTGAGCGAGTCGTCGTTCACCCAAGTGGCGGAGCAGAAAGGAGTGGGCGAGTGGCATTCGTACCGGAAGCACCGCTCGTCGACACACCGCTACTATGGTTTCGGGCTTAAGTTGAGACGACTGCTGAGGCCGCTGAATGTGTTGCTGTTCTATTTGTCGGCTGCATTGCTGTTGGTGGCGGGGACATTCCCGTGGCAGATACTGGCGGCGGTGGTGGCCGTGAAACTGATTTGGCAGGTGGTGGCAACGGCACAGGCGACCCATCGGTTGGGTATTAAGCCTGTGATTTTTGCCCTTTCGCCCCTTTTCGAAATTTATTTTCTGATATCAAATACTTTTTTGGCAATATTTCCGTTATCGAAGAAAAGTTGACCTACCATCGCCCTGGTTCAGCACATTGCGTGTCCGGGGAATGACGGACAGAAGGGTTGGCTTTTGGGACAGGAAATATGGAAGCACAATTTCAAAATGATAAGGCACAACGCGATTACCAGCTTGTACTTGCCGCCCGTGACCGTGGCGACGAGCGGGCTTATGCCGACTTGATGCGAATCTACAGAGAGCCGATATACATGATGTTGCTTCGAATGACCCACAGTCCTGTTGACGCCGACGACCTTACTATTGAGACTTTTGGCAAGGCCTTCTGCCAGCTGTCTTCCTATACTCCACAGAACACATTCGCCACATGGCTGTTTTCCATTGCCAGCAATAGCGGTATTGACTTTATCCGCCGCCAACACATGGATTTGGTGTCGCTGACCAGCATGTCGGTGTGCAGCGAGGATGAGGCGTTTGAGTACCCGTTGCCGTCGTCGGATGCCAATCCCGAGGAGGCCATGATAGAGGTGCAGCGCGATGCCCTGGTGCGGCAGGTGGTGGAACAACTGAAACCACGCTACCGCCGCATAGTGAAAATGCGCTATTTCGAGGAGCTTTCGTATGAGGAGATTGCCAAACAGCTGAACATCCCGTTGGGGACGGTGAAAATACAGCTTCGCAGAGCACGGATGCTTCTTGCTGAAATTATTAAGCCACAAAAGCAGAGCCTATGAAGTTTAGAATATTCCTTTTTTTGTTGTTGACCATAGCATTGGCGTTGCCCGCCGGTGCACAGAAGAAAAAGAGTCAGGCGGCGCCACCCCGTATCACGGGGCTGTCGCTTACGGTGGATGCCGGTTTGCTGATTCCTAATTCCAAGCAGGCCAATTTCTATAACGGAAAAGACGGCCACAGCAACACGATTAACAGGGTGTTGAAGAGCGAACTTTATGGGACTCAGATTTGGAGCAACTTGGTGAACCAGCAATTGATTTCGCCGAGTGCCATTCCCGACCACCGCGCTTTTACTATTGCCGAGGATGCCAATATGTATTATAGGCTGACTTACCAGCTCGGGGTGGGTGTGCGGTATGACTACAACAGCGGCTGGGGCTGGTTTTTGCGATTTGACTACAGCCAAGTGACAGCCGCGGGACAGTTCTTGCTGTCGAGTAACAACGGTACAGGCATACTGGGCAGCAAACAGTATGTGCCTTGCGATATATACGGCAGGGAGAAACGCATTTTTATAGACCTTGCCATTGCCAAGAAGGTGCCGCTGACCCGCATAATCGATTTGGAGTTTGATTTGGGCTTCGACTTGAACAACACAAAGGTGACCGCCAACGGAATACGTGTGGGCGGCCAGACATACAGCATCCTGGATGTGTGGGGTGGCATGAGCCCTGTGCCAGGATCGGGCACGTATGAGTATTTTAACGAAGGAGGCATGGGCATAGGCGGTTTCGGAGCTGTGGTGTTGTGTTATAGAATGAATGGCTATTCGATTGATTTCGGATATGGCTGCTCGTATGTTCCCACCATATACAAGGGGTATAATGACGGGGATGCCTATGCGTTGCAGCATAATATTTTCTTCCGTTTCAATATCAACAATTTTAATTTCCTAAGCAAATAAACATAAACATATTAGTTAGATAGATGATACAATTAACAGACCTTTCGCAATCCGACCATCCGCATTTCGCCAAAGATCTATTTGAGTCGGCTTTCCCCGACGAAGAGCGACCTCCTTTCGGGGAGTTGAAGAATCGTAACACAGAAAAATTTCATTTTATGGTCGCCACAAACGATGATGGCGACGAGCCCATAGGCATTTTGACCTATTGGACATTTGATGATTTTGTCTACATTGAACATTTTGCTATCGACGAGGACCTGCGCAACCAGGGTCTCGGCAAAGCTGTTTTTCTGAACTTTCTGTCGCAGCAGACACAACAGATAGTGCTTGAGGTGGAACATCCACACGACGAGACTTCCGAGCACCGTGTTGAGTTCTATAGCAGTATGGGCTTGTATATCAATCCACAAGATTATTTGCAGCCTTCTTATCATGGTGACCAAGTGACTGTGCCAATGATAATTATGACGAAATACGAACTTGATGATGATGAATTTGTCGAAATTCGTGATATTTTGTACGAAGAAGTGTACAAATGCAAGCCCTCAAACATGCTTTGAAGAAAAAAATCTTTGTATGCAAATACCCAATAATTAATAGTTTGCATCATCTTTCGAGATAAAAAGTGAAAAAAAATTTGGTGCATTCGAAAAATGTTCGTATTTTTGCAACCGCTTTTGAGGAAGAGAAAGCCTCAAAATGACAGATGGCTCCTTAGCTCAACTGAATAGAGCATCTGACTACGGATCAGAAGGTTACAGGTTTGAATCCTGTAGGAGTCACAGGAAGAGGAAACAGCAATGCTTCCTCTTTTTTGTATTATATGCCAGTGAGCTGTGAATATCACATACTCAAACATTGACCTAAATGCTGTTTTTACAGGCAAGTATCGAGAGGAATAAGAAACACTAAGATGACGAAAAATAGCTATTGCCAGGTAGGGTCATACATTCTCAGTCAAGAATCATTGTAAGCAGCCTGCCTGTAACGTGATAGGACAAAACAAGGAACGTTTTGGACACTACTCTTTTTCTTGAGAAAATTGAGAAATACTCTTTATATTTCATAAAAAAGTTGTATCTTTGCAATAATAAACTACTGCAACACGTATTTGCTTTATTTGTTAAATACACAAATACTAAGTAAGTTATGTGTTGTTTGGTGTTTCGATAGTGCTACTTTCCACACTATTCTGAATGTTAAATAAACAAGGTAGGATGAAATCATTATTCAAAACGCTTCGCCATTCTATACCCGCAAAGGCTGGTTTTGGTGTGATTATCACCGCTGCTGTTCTGTTGGAGATAATATCTGCCAGCCAATACTACTATTCTCGCAATCAGTTGGAAAGCGAGCTCGAAAAGAATGTTTTGAACGAATTGATTATCAAAACCCTTCGGGTGAAAGATATTCTTTCGTTGGGCGAGTCTGCTTTGTTGAACCATTTGTGGTATGCCGAGCGGTTTGTTTCGGAACCTGACTCCATGTACGCTGTGGTTGAAAGGGTTGTCGCTATGAATGCCAATGTGGTTGGTGCTTCTATTGCATTCGAACCGAATTACTATAAGGACAAAGGGTATCTTTTCGAGCCTTATGCCCGCAGGGAGGGTGACAGCATCTGCCTGCAGGACATAAGCGGCGAGGTGCATGACTATACGGCATCCGATTTCTACACCGTCTGCATGGAGGGCGACACACTTAAATGGTCGGATCCTTATTACGATGCTGATGGTGCCCAGGATTATGTCACTACTTACGCTTTGCCATTGCGCGACAATGAGGGAAAACCGATAGGGGCGATGTGTCTGGACCTCTCGCTTGACTGGATGGGTGTGATTATGAATCAACGGCATCACTACCCCTCATCGTTCAATCTGTTCCTTTCTCCAGACGGCAAATTGATTGCAGGACCAAACCCTGACAGTGTGAGCACCGAGAAAGTCGACAAGATAGTGGCGATGATAAACGATAGCTCTGTGTACCGTGAAGAGACCAGCAACAAGCGTACCAAAATGTTGAGTTTCGACGATGATGGCGACATGGCCTATGTATACTATGCATACATGAAAGGCAATCCCCATTGGCAGGTTGCCGTGGTGTGTTACGACGATGAGGTGTATGGCAAACTGAATCAGTTGCGTGTCTTTATTTCGATTCTCTCGCTGGCAGGTTTATTGCTGCTATGTTATATCCTTTGGCGCACGGCCAGAACCCTTATTCATCTGCATGAGGCCAGGCTGAAGAATGAGAGCATAGACAGCGAGCTGCGTGTGGCTCAAAACATACAGAGGGATATGATTCCCAAGGACAATCCTCCCTTCCCCGACCGTGACGATTTGGACATACACGGTCAACTGGTACCCGCCAAAGAGGTTGGGGGAGACCTTTTCGACTTCTTTATCCGCGACGAAAAACTCTTTTTCTGCATCGGTGATGTGAGTGGCAAAGGCGTGCCCTCGGCATTGATTATGGCGGTAATCCATACTCAGTTCCGAATGGCTTCGGCCAATGAGAGTAATCCTGGCCGCATCTTGCAGAACATCAATCGTATTGCCTGCGAGGGCAACACGTTCAATATCTTTGTCACCTTCTTTATCGGGGTGCTCGACCTCCCCTTGGGCCATCTGCGCTATTGCAATGCCGGTCACGACCTTCCCGTGCTTCTTCCCACCGGGAACGGACAACCTGTCGAAATTCCGGCCAATGCCCATCTGCCTATAGGCGTATTCCCCGACACCCCATACCAGATGCAGGAAATGGATATTGCTCCCGGCTCCACACTCTTTCTCTATACCGATGGCTTGACCGAGGCACGCAATATCCACCGCGAACTGCTGGGTAGGGAGCGCGTAATGCAGACATTGGAGGACTGCATTGGGCTCGACGCCGGACAGGTGATACAGAAAATGACCAGCGTGGTGGGGCAATATGCCGAAGGGGCAGAACAAAGTGACGATTTGACCATGTTGGCCATCCGATACACCCCATCTCAGGACACGGACTTCCTCCACGACAGCATCTCTCTGCTCAACGATGTGTCGCAGGTGGTTCCCCTCAACAATTTTGTCAAGTCGGTCTGTGAGCGGGTGGGTATGGATGAAAAGTCGTCCCGCAATGTGCGTTTGGCTGTCGAAGAGGCTGTGGTCAATGTCATTAATTATGCATATCCTCTCGGCTCCCAAGGCACCATATCGGTCGAGGCAAGAAGCAACGGCCGCAGTCTGAAATTCGTCATTTCCGATACGGGCGTGGCTTTCGACCCCACCGAAGCCTCCCATACCGATACCACCCTCTCGGCCGAGGAACGGCCCATCGGGGGCATGGGCATCCTGCTTGTCAGGGAGATGATGGATTCTATCAACTACGAACGTGTCAATGGCAGAAACATTCTTACCCTTATCAAACATTTCTGCCCGTTATCAGATAATAATTAAGTCGTTATACAAACAAAACAATTCAAAGAACATGAAGATTACTATTGATGAAACTGAAGCCCGTTTTTTGGTTACCCTTGATGGTGAGATGGATACAGCCGCCGCTGCCGAGGCAGAGGAGCTTTTGCGTCCGCTCTACAAAACCAATGGCAAGGATGTTGTGATTGAGTGTGAACGTCTGGAGTATATCGCTTCCAGCGGTTTGCGTATTCTCCTCAGCATCCTCAAAGGGGCCAAGGCAGGCGGCAGCAAGGTGTTGTTGCGCCATGTCAGTGACGAAATAAAGGATGTCTTCCGCCTCACGGGGTTCATCAGTTTGTTCGATTTCGAATAGTCCTTGCGCCATGAGTTTTTCGTTGCATAGCCTTCGCTACGGCTGCTTGGCTCTTTTTTTGGCGTTGTCCGCAGGGGTGTATGCCCAACAGGACAACGAAAACCAGCTCTCGGTCGACTTGGAAGTCCGTAGCCGTGGTGAAATGCGCCGTGGCGGCATGCCTTCCGAAGAAGGTATTACCGAGAATAGAGCTGGATTCATCTCCGGTCGTACCCGTCTTGCTGTCAACTATCAGCGCAAGTGGCTTGAGGCCAAAGTGGCTGGAATCCATTCCGGCGTATGGGGGCAGGCGGGCAAAGGCTCTTTCAATCTCTCCGAGGCGTGGGTTAAGATGAAGAGCGACCTTGGATTCTTTGCCCAGATAGGTCGCCAGAATTTGTCCTACGACGACGAACGTATCATCGGTGCCAATGACTGGACCATGGCAACCATGTCCCACGATGTCCTTAGGCTTGGATTCGAAAGAGGTGGGCACAAGGTTCATTTTTTCACCGCCTACAACCAGAACTCCGACACTCAGCTGGGTAACAGCTACTACATCGACGGTGCCCAGCCCTATAAAGAGATTCACACCCTTTGGTATCACTATGATGTCCAGTCCCTGCCTGCCGGCGCGTCTCTCCTGATCATGGACGTGGGAATGCAGGGCGGCACCAAGGAAGACCCCGTCACCTATCACCAGCAGCTCCTTGGCGGCTATCTCTCGGTCCATCCCCAATCGTGGTCGTTCGAAGGTGCCTACTATCGGCAGATGGGTCACGACGAACATGGCATTCTCATCCAGTCATGGATGGCCAGCGCCAAAGCTTCCTATAAACCTGTTTCCGCTCTCGATCTCACTTTGGGTTTCGACTATCTGAGCGGTGACGAAGGCTTTCCTGTCCCGCCTCCGGGCAGCATCGGCCTCGTGCGGCATGAGGCTCTCAAGGGGTTCAACCCCATCTATGGCTCCCACCACAAATTCTACGGTGCCATGGATTTCTTCTATGTCAGCACTTACGTCAACGGTTTCATCCCCGGCCTGCAAAATCTCTATTTCAACGCTTGGTGGAAACCTTCCGACATCTTCTCGCTCAGTGCGGCCTATCATTATCTGGCTATGTCTGCCAACCTTCCCAACATGAAAAAATCTCTGGGACATGAGTTGGAACTGGGCGTGATGTGGAAACCCATGCGCGATGTCACTCTCATGGCGGGCTATTCCTATATGCTCGGCACCGAAACCATGGAAAAACTCAAACGCAGCTCCGACGACAATCTCCAGTGGGCTTGGCTCATGCTCACTGTCAATCCCCGTATATTTTCAACCCGATGGTAAAATAATCTTTCTTTGTTTATGAAAACATCTGCTTGTTTATCTAAAGTGCAATACGGCATCTATGCCGAATGTGTGGGGCAAGAGGATAAGCCCTGCTATAATACTCCTTATTTTTATATCCTCGATGGCTCCCTCGATGCGGCACGCCTCTGCAAAGCCGTCGAAACCACTGTGGCTACCCATCCCACGTTGTTCACACGTATTGAACTGGATAGTGAGGGCGAGCCCCTGCAAACCATTCAGCACGACGAGACATTCTCTCTCCATGTGGAGGAGGTCACCGATATCGAGGCGGTCAAACCGCAACTTATCGTTCCTTTCAAAATCGTTGGCGACCGCTTGTTCCACATTCGCCTCTTTCGCGACAGCCAGCATTTCTATCTCTTCATCGACATACATCATATCATCAACGACGGCACCTCGCTCAAAACCATTCTTTCCGATATCGACAAGGCTTACAAAGGTGAGCCTCTCGAACCCGAGATTCTCACCATGGCCGATGTCGCCGCTGCCGAGGCACCCCTTCGCCAGTCGCCCGCCTTCGAGGAGGCCAAACGTTGGTACGCTTCCCAGTTCGACTGCTCCGATACCTATACTCCGCTTCTTCCCGACCTCGACAGTCCTCAGCAATCCGAGGCCCATCTGCTCCGCACCCTTTCTCTCGACCCCGACCGCCTCAACGCTTTCCTGAAGGATAACGGCATTTTCAAAAGCAATTTCTTCACCTCGGTCTATGCTTTCCTCCTCGCCAAATATGCCGGTGGCCAGGAAGCCCTCTTCACTACTGTCTATAACGGCCGCACCGACAAACGCTTCCTCCATTCTGTCGGCATGACTGTCAAAACCCTCCCGGTCTACGCCAAGTTCACCAACGACACCACCGTCATCGATTTCCTGCGTCAGGGCCAAGAGCAGATGTCCGGCTGCCGCCAGCACGACATCTACTCTTTCATCGATATTTCCAACGACCTCCAACTCCAAAGCAACTCCATGTTTGTTTGGCATGGCGACCTCTTCTCCGACGAGGCTCTCTGTGGTAAACCCATGACCACCCAACGCCTCGTCAACAGCACCCTCGATGCTTCCCTCTATCTCAAAGCCTACTTCCTCTCCGGTCGTTTCCACGTCAAGGCCGAATACAACTCAAACGAGTATTCCGAAGCCCTCATAGCCCAGTTCCTCGAAAGCTTCGAGGCCGTGGTCGAAGGGTTCCTCTCTTGCCAGTATCTACGCGATGTGAGCATCTCCACCACCCGTCAGATAGATGTGCTCGATGACTTCAACCGGAACGATGTCGACTACGATGCCACCCAAACCATCGTCTCTCTGTTCCGCTCCCAGGCCCAGTCCACACCCGACAACGTGGCCGTTGTCTACAAGGATGCCCGCTACACCTACGCTCAGGTCGACGACCTCAGCAACCGTATTGCCGCCGCCATCTCGTCCAAGGGTTTGGGCGAAGGCGATGTGGTGTCAGTGCTCATCCCCCGGTGCGAGTGGATGGCCATTGCCTCGCTCGGTGTGCTCAAAGCCGGTTGCGCCTATCAGCCGCTCGACCCCAGCTATCCCCGCGAACGTCTCAATTTCATGATGCAGGACGCCGATGCCAAGCTTCTCATTGCCGACGAGTCTCTCCGTCCGTTGGTCGACGAGTACCAGGGCGATGTTCTTTTCACCCGCGACCTCCCATCCCTCCCTGCCACCCACACGCTGCCCCAAGGTCCCAGTCCCGACAGCCTTTTCATCCTTCTCTACACTTCTGGCTCCACCGGTGTGCCCAAGGGCTGCCAACTCCTCCAATCCAACATCGTCGCTTTCTGCCATTGGTATCAGCGCTACTACTCCCTTGCTCCCCAGCACCGTGTGGCCGCTTATGCCAGTTATGGTTTCGATGCCTGCATGATGGATCTCTATCCCGCCCTCACATGTGGCGCTTCCGTTTATATTGTTCCCGAGGAGCTGCGCCTCGATCTTGTCGCGCTCAACGACTATTTCGAGCAGTCCGGCATCACCCATTCGTTCATGACCACTCAGGTGGCCTATCAGTTTGCCACTGGCATTGACTGCCATTCTCTTCTCCACCTCTCTTCCGGCGGCGAGAAACTGGCCACCCTCACGCCCCCCACTGGGTTCAAGTTCTACAACGGCTATGGCCCTACCGAGTGCACCATCTTCACCACTACCTATCTTGTAGACCGCAAGATGAAGGAAATTCCCATCGGCAAACCCCTCGACAATCTCCGTCTCTATGTGGTCGACCCCAACGGCCATCGTCTGCCTGTCGGCGCCACTGGTGAGCTTTGGGTCTCCGGCCCTCAGGTCAGCCGTGGCTATCTCAACCGCCCCGAAAAAACTGCCGAGGTGTTCATCTCCAATCCTTTCACTTCCGATGCCAAATATGCGCGCGTCTACCGCACCGGCGACCTCGTGCGCTATCTCCCCTCGGGCGATATCCAGTTTGTGGGTCGCCGCGACGGACAGGTCAAGATTCGTGGTTTCCGCATCGAGCTCAAGGAGGTGGAGAGTGTCATCCGCGAGTTCCCCGGCATCCGTGATGCCACCGTCCAGGCTTTCGACGAGGAAGGCGGCGGCAAGTTCATCGCTGCCTATGTCGTCAGCGATAGTCCCGTCGACATCGAAGCCCTCAATCAGTTTATTCTCGACACCAAACCGCCCTACATGGTGCCGGCGGTTACCATGCAGATTGATGCCATCCCGCTCAATCAGAATCAGAAAGTCAACAAGCGCGCCCTTCCTAAACCCGAAAAGAAGGCCGCCCCTGTCGAGGAGTCGCACATCCCCATGAATGTCCTCGAAGAGGAGCTTCACGGCATGGTGGCCGCCATCGTGGGCAATACCGATTTCTCCGTCACCACCCTTCTCGGCTATGCCGGCCTCACTTCTATCTCGGCCATCAAGCTGGCTGTCCAGGTCAACAAGCGCTTCGGCGTGGCCCTCGACTCCCGTTCGCTGGTCAAAACAGCCTCTATTCAAAGCATCGAGAACGAGATTCTGAAACAGATGATGCAGGGCGGCATCCCGTCTTCCGCACCCTCGGCGGCCCGTCCCGCCCTCTCGTCCGTGCCTCTGTCCTATGCCCAGACGGGTGTCTATTTCGAGTGTCTCAAAAATCCCACTTCCACCATCTACAATATTCCCTATCTGCTCTCTTTCCCCAGCGGTACTGATGCCTCCCGTCTTTCCGACGCAGTGCGTCAGGTGGCCGAGTGCCATCCCGAGTTGGGCGTTCATTTCACCACTGAGGGCGACACCATTGTCCAGACCATCGAGGGGGCCCAGCCCGTCGAGGTGAAGCAGTCCTCCCTCTCCGACGACCAGCTCCAGCAATACAAAACCGATTTTGTCCGTCCCTTCAACCTTCAGAAAGACACTCTCTATCGCTTCGAGGTGGTAACCACCCCGTCGGGCGTCCATCTGCTTATGGACCTCCACCATCTGGTGTTCGATGGTGGCTCTGCCGACCTCTTCATCCGGCAGATTTGTGCCATCCTCGAAGGCGGCTCTGTCGAGAAGGAGAGCTATTCCTATCTCGATTTTGTGTCCGACCAACAGCAGGCCGAGCAGTCCGACTCGTTCCTCCAGTCGCAGCAGTTCTTTGCACAGAAGCTGCAAACCTGCGAGGGTGCCAGCGAAATACCTCCCGACCTCCCCGCCACCGATACTGTCGGCCATATAGGCGAGGCCGTTTGTCTGCCCGACTTCTCCCGTGCCGAGTCTTTCTGCCGTCAGCAGGGCATCACCCCGGCCCACCTTTTCCTCGCCGCCACCGCTTATGTCGTTTCGCGCTACACCAACAACCGCGAAGTCTATCTCTGCACCGTCAGCAGCGGCCGCTCCAACCTCCGCATCGCCGACACCGTGGGCATGTTTGTCAACACCCTCGCTCTCGGCATCGCTATCGACGATGTCTCGGTAGCCCAGTTCCTACAGTCCACCGGTCAGACCTTCACCGACACCCTTCGCCACGAGGATTATCCCTTTGCCCGCATCGCCACCGACTATTCCTTCCGTCCCGCCATAGCCTATGCCTATCAGGTGGGCGTGCTGTCGCAATACACTGTCGGCGGTCAGCCCTTGCACCACGAATTGCTCGAGCTCAATGTGCCTAAGTTCAAAATCAATATCAAGATAGAGGACCGCGGTGTGGTAGTGCAATACGATGATGCTCTCTACACCCTGGCTATTGCCGCCAATCTGGCCGAGAGCATTGTTGCTGTGGCCGACCGCATGGTGTCTCAGCCCGACCTCCGCGTCCGCGCTCTCTCCATTGTCAGCCCCCGTCAGGCCGACGAGTTGGAACACATCCGCCAAACCGCTGTCGGCGAAGCCCCCTTCCGTTTCTTCCATCAGTGCATCGGTCACTTCGCCCAAAGCCAGCCCGACCACGAGGCTCTGGTTGCCGTCGATGCTTCGTTCACCTATCGCCAGATGGACGACATCACCACCCGCATGGCCGCTTCCCTGCAGGCCCGTGGTGTCCACCCGCGCGACCGTGTGGCGTTGCTGCTGCCGCGCACCAGCCGTCTCATCCTCTCGCTGTTCAGCGTGCTCAAAACCGGCTCCGCCTATATCCCCTGCGACCCCGACTATCCTGCCGACCGCATCAAGCTCATCCTCGAGGATAGCGACGCCCGCTTCATCATCACCACTGCCGACCGCATGGACTCCCTCCCCGAGGGCAAGGCCATCAATGTAGAAGACCTCTTGCAGGACAACCAGCCCTATTCCGAACCCGACATCACCACTGACGACCTTGCCTATCTCATCTATACTTCTGGCTCCACCGGTCGTCCCAAAGGCGTGATGCTCCGCCATGCAGGCATTTGCAACTATCTCTACGGTCATCCCGGTAACGTCCTGGCCCACGCCATCCTCACCGATGCCGACCGCCTGCTCAGCGTCACCACCATCTCGTTCGATGCCGCACTTCAGGATATCGGCACCTCTTTCTTCAATGGCAAAACACTCATCCTTGCCACCGAGGAACAGGCCAACAACCCCCTCGACCTTGCCCGCCTCATCGCCGACCAACACATCAACATGGTCTCCGGCACTCCATCCCGTTGGCTCACATGGCTCACCAGCGACGAGTTCTGCAAGGCTCTCGCCAGCGTCAAGATTTGCCGCGCCGGTGGCGAAAAGTTCCCCGACCAGCTGCTCCAGCAGCTCCGTCAGGTTACCTCCGCCCGCATTTTCAACTGCTACGGCCCCACCGAGAATACGGTGGCTTCGAACAATAAGGAGCTTACCACTTCCAGCCTCATCACCGTGGGCAAACCCCAGCTCAATGTCAAGGAGTTCATCGTCGACTCTGATGGCAACGAACTACCCGTGGGCGTGGTTGGCGAGCTCTATATTGGTGGCCGTGGCGTAGCCCTCGGCTACAACAATCTCGACCAAATCAACCGCGAACGCTTCGTCGACTATCACGGCGAGCGTATCTATAAGTCGGGCGACTATGCCCGTTGGCTCCCCGACGGTGATGTTATCATCCTGGGCCGCACCGACCACCAAATCAAACTCCGTGGCCTCCGCATCGAACTTGGCGAGATCGAAAACGTCATGCTCAAGGTGGACGGTATGAAGAAGGTAGTCATCATGATTCGCAAACTGAACGGCAAAGAGCACCTATGCGCCTACTATACCGCCGACCGCACCATCGCTCCCGACCAGCTCAAGGCCGAAATTTCGCGCAGTCTCACCCAGTACATGGTGCCCACCGCTTACCTCCAGCTGGCCGAAATGCCCACCACCCCCAACGGCAAAACCGACGTCAAGGCCCTGCCCGAACCCCAGTTGGCTGTGGCCGCTGCCTACGAGGCTCCGCGCAACGATGCCGAACGCACCTTCTGCGACATCTTCGCCTCTATCCTTCAGATGGACAAGGTGGGCGCTACCGACAACTTCTTTGAGCTCGGCGGCACCTCGCTCGTGGTCACCCGTGTCATCATCGAGGCCGACAAGGCCGGTATGCATGTGGCCTACGGCGATGTCTTTGCCAATCCCACTCCCCGCCAGTTGGCCGCTCTGGTCACCGGCTCTCCCGCCGAAGGCCCCGGTGCCGACGAGGTGGCGCACTACGACTATACCGCTATCAACAATCTGCTGCAGTTCAATACGCTCGATTCCTTCCGCAAAGGCGAACGCCTCAATCTGGGCGATGTGCTGCTCACCGGTGCCACCGGCTATCTGGGCATTCACATCCTGCGTCAGCTCATCGACTCCGATGCCGGGAATATCTACTGCCTCGTCCGCGGCAAGACCAAGGAAAAGGCCGAAAGCCGTCTCCGCACACTCCTCTTCTACTATTTCTCCAATGCCTACAAAGAACTCTTCGGCTCGCGCATCCACATCGTTCTTGGCGATGTGACCGAGGATTTCGACCCCACCCTCAAGGTGGACACCGTGTTCAACTGTGCCGCCATAGTCAAACACTTCTCCGAAGGCACCGAAATCGAGGATGTCAACATCGGCGGTGCCCGCCGATGTGTGGAATTCTGCATCAAGACTGGCGCCAAGCTCGTTCACATCTCCACGGCCAGCACCCGCGGCCTATGGGCTGGCGAGGCCGGCTCTGATGTCTTTACCGAACAGCGCCTCTACATGGGCCAGTATCTCGGCAATAAGTACATCTTCTCCAAGTATATGGCCGAACGGCTCATCCTCGAGGCGGTGGCCTCGCATGGCCTCTGCGCCAAGATTATGCGTGTGGGCAATCTTGCCGCCCGCAGCACCGACGGCGAGTTCCAGGCCAACTTCTCCACCAACTCGTTCATGGGCCGCATCAAGGTGTACAACATGCTGGGCTGCTGCCCCTACGGCATGCGCAACAAACGCGTGGAGTTCTCGCCCATCAACGAGGTGAGCCACGCCATTGTCCTCCTCGCCACCACGCCCAAGCCCTGCTGTGTGTTCCATCCCTTCAACATCCACACCCAGTTCCTCGGTGATGTCCTGGCCGGACTCTCCACCGTGGGCAACGGTATCCGTTTTGTGGAGCAGGAGGAATTCGACTCGGCTATGGACCTCGCCAAAAACGACCCCCAGAAGGCTCGCCAGATGGCCTCGCTGCTGGCCTATCAGGATATGGCCCACGGCATGAAAACCACCGACGTGGCCCGCGACAACGAATACACCACCCAAGTGCTTTACCGGCTCGGCTTTGCCTGGTCGCCCACCTCGTGGGATTATGTTGAACGTATGCTTACCGCCCTGGGCGGCTTTGGCTTCTTCGAATAGCAGGCTATGGAATCCAAGAGTATCACCAAACAGTTCCATAGCTACCTCTGGGCCTTCATCCTTGTGGCCCTCTCGGCCTGTATGGGCAATGTGGTCGACGGCATCATTGTCGGCAATCTCATCAGCGAGGACGGCGTCAGTGCCATCAACCTCTCCAAGCCCATCAACCAGTTCATCTTCACCCTCCACCTGCTCATCAATGCAGGTGCCGGCATGCTCGTGGCCTTTGCCCTGGGCCGCAACAACCTGGCCGAAGCCCGCCGCTATTTTACCCGTGCCCTCAGCCTCAGTGCCTGTTTGGGACTGCTGCTCACCATTTTCGGCGGACTGCTGTTCCCCGATGCCACTGCCCGCATGCTGTGCAGCAACGACCACATCCTGCCCTTGGCCAGCGACTACATGCGTGTGCTTCTCATCGGCAGCCCGGTCTACATCCTCATGTTCGGGCTTTCCACTATGGTGGGCGTTGACGGCAAACCCAAACTGGTGTCCCTCGCGGTGATTGTCGACAATGTGCTCAATCTCTTCCTCGACATCGTGTTTATCAAGTGGTTCGACTGGGGCATCGCCGGTTCCTCGTCGGCCACTGTTGTGGGGCATGTGGTAGGCATAGCCATCCTGCTGACCCACTGGTGGAAACCTGAAAACCGGCGGCTCCGGTTCGACTTCTCCCTGCCCGACTCGGTCCCTGCCCGCTCCCTCTATGGCAAAATCGTCTCGCAGGGCGCCCCGCTGGCCATTGCCTCTATCTGTCTCACCCTCTTGCTGTTTTCGGCCAATTCCATTGTGCTTTCCACCCTGGGACGCACAGGCATCTTCGCTTTCGCCGTCTGCATGAACCTCTTGCAGATTTACAACCTCTTCCTCTCCGGCACCTGCCAAACCCTTCAGTCGCTCGGAGCGGTGCAGGCGGGCAAAGGCGATGAGCAGGGATTGCGTATGGTGCTGCGTCATGCTTTCCGCTTCATCACTGTGGCTATGATTGTCACCTGTGTCTATGTGCTCGTGTGGCCGCAATCCATCGTTTACCTTTTCGGTGCCGACGAGGCCGCATTTGTGACCGAAGGCGCACGTGCGCTGCGCATCTTCTCGGTCAGTTTCATCCCCTTCTGCTACATCTACGTCATGATGATAGTGTACAAGCTCTACGGCCACCACCGCATGGCACTTTTCATCTCGTTTGCCCTCTCGCTCACCGTGATACCGGTACTTTGGATTATGTCGCGCACCTCGCCTCAGTTGCTATGGTACAGCTATCTCATTGCCTACGCCATCGTGGTGCTCGCCATCGTCCTTATCCACAAGCTCTCCCATGTGGAGTTGAAACTGAAAGCTCCCGCCGACACCCAAACCTGATTCGCCCTACCCCCGCAGTAGGTTCGCTGAAGGTTCGCCCGGCCATTGTTCCGCCTCCGCTTTCACTCCACCCCTTACTCATGACTTAACGACCCGTTTTTAATTTCCAAGGTTAAGAACGGCTTATTAAGGGGTGAATAAGAGCTTAAGAGTTAGCGAAGCTTGGGCGGGAGTGGAGAGGGAGCGGAGTGGGCTGTGGATTGAAGTGGATCGTATGACGGTAAATTGTTGGGTTAGAATGATTTGACCTTATTTATTAGGCAGCGGAGGCCGGGATTGTAGTTTTCGGGGTGCATCAGGGCGAGGGTTTCGAGGAATTCGCGTTGCAGTTCGGGATAGTGGCTGCACATGGAGTGGGCCAGTTTCATGCAGAGGGTTTGGACGCCGGTGGGTTCGTCGAGGCTGAGCATGTGGTGGAGGCAGAAGTCGAGGAAGTCGGTGCGGATGTCGTCGGGGGCTATGCCTTGGCGGTTGATGAGGTTGAGCACCAGGCGGCGGAGGGAGGTGGTGGGGGTGGTGATGGCGAGGTTGATGAGTTGCGGTTGAGGAAGGGTGGCAATTTCGGCGGTGGGTTTGTGGGTGAGAGCCCAGGCGGCATTGCCGGCCACGCGCGGGTCGTCGTGGAACAGGAGGTCGAACAGCTGGGAGGCGGGGATGTTGGAGGCCACACGGCGTGCGTCGGCTACACCCAACGAGCTGCCGAGGTAGCGGGTGAGTGAGGGATGGGTATTGTCGTTGTTGGGTTGCATAATGTGGGTTTTGTGTTTTGTGGTATTGTTTCGGGGTGGTGGAGGAGGTGATGGGAGTGGGTTTTGAGATTGCAAAGATAAGAATTATTTTGTAAACGGAAGGATGAATTGTTCGGGAATTGTATTATGTTGGCTGAACAATCTGGTTATTACATCAATGCGTACGCTATGGGATTTCCGGACTTGAGGCTCAAAATGAAATACATGTATTCGCAACAAGTGGGTGGTGGGCATCGAAGATGAAGTCGGATAACAACTGTAGCACTAATGGCTCTACTCCGTGCCTTCCGGTCTCTTTCTGCGATGAAATGCCGGTCAAATATCAACCAAAAATGTTAAAAGTGTATCATTCGTTTGCATTTTTCGCAAATGATGTTTATATTTGCAATTCGAAAGAGTTTTGTTTTCAAAGCTGTAATCGTTTGATATCCGTATAATTGAACCATTATTTATAGATATATAAGTATTGAAAGTTATGAAAAAAACGTTATTATTTCTGATGGTTTGTGTGCTGTGCAATGCTCTGATGGGGCAAAGCAGATTGGTGATGAACTGTATGAACGGTTGTGGCTATATGTTTGAATGACAAGTAAAGTATGAAAATAATAAAAAAGTAAAGTCATGAAAAAGATATTTGTTATTTGTTTGTTTATTGTCGCAGTGTGTGCAGTGCAGGCTCAGCGGCCTGTGGGAGACACCTTGACAATGCCGGAACAAGATTATTATAGCAGCAGTAGTTATCTTCAGGCTTGGCCTATAGGGGCAAGGGGGGAATGGCGGTCTTTTGTGTGCGATGCATGGCTTCGTTATGGAAATTTCGAGCGATATATGCGTAATTCGCATCTGCGCGACGGAAATTATATAGGCGGGATGCAAATGTTCACCGATCACCCCCTGAAGATAGTGGGCATAGCGGTGTGCGCCTATATGCAGCGTCCTATGGACACAGTGATTAGCTCTATGATGGGCTACTATACGCCTTATGACCATGAATTCCATCCTGAATATT
>JAEEGK010000741.1_pt1 | contig 80947 bp, 72 predicted proteins | sample 8958771 | NCBI WGS metagenome assembly JAEEGK01 (sample SAMN16246547, study PRJNA631951) | gut metagenome | biome: gut microbiome; feature: rumen; material: SC-attached | host: Bos | place: Iran: Karaj | collected 2018-10
GAGCCGGAACTGGTGGCCACCAGAAGCCCGTCGGCCCAATATGTAGGCAGGGGCAGGGAGTCCACTTCCACATCAACCCCGAGCATGGCGGCGCCTTCCCGCAGGACGCTCACCTCGTTGAGTGCCAGCTGAGGGCCGTCACCTCCGCACAAGCCGACGACCTTGACAAGGCCGCGGCGCTGTATGGAATAATCTTTGCGGGCCAGAGCGTCGGCAACGCTCTCGGGCTTGTTCTCCGACAAGAACCCGAGACGCCCGAAATTAACACCGAGTATGGGAAGAGAGGCCTCCAGGGCAAGAGCGGCAGCCGACAGGAAAGTACCGTCACCACCGAAGCTCAGCAGCATTTCGGTGCCCTCGCGTACATCTTCTTTGGTCCGGACCGGATAGACATCGAAACCCTGAGCACCCAGGTCGGCCAGAAGGCCGAGCACCCGGGGATCAAGTTCCAAACTCTTGTCCTTTAAAAAATAAGCGAAAATCATATCAGGCTTCAAATTTAGTACTTTATTTCTACTTTTAGGATATAAATTTATATTTTTGCACTCTATGACAAGACTAAGTGTAAACATAAACAAAATAGCCACATTGCGCAACGCCCGCGGAGGCAACCTTCCCGACGTCACCAAAGCGGCGCTTGACTGCGAGCGTTTCGGAGCCCAGGGCATAACGGTCCATCCCAGGCCCGACCAACGTCATATACGCTACTCCGACGTACTCGATATCAGGCCTCTGGTCAAGACCGAGTTCAACATAGAAGGCAATCCTCTCCCCGAATTCCGGGACTTGGTATGCAAGGTTAAACCCGACCAGGTTACCCTGGTTCCCGACGCTCCCGACGCCCTTACCTCGAATGCCGGCTGGGACACGGTATCCAACTGCGAATTCCTGACAGAGATGTGCCGGAAATTCAAAAAAGAAGGCATCAGGGTGTCGATATTTGTCGATCCCGACCCTGACATGGTGCGGGGAGCCGCCCTGTGCGGAGCCGACCGCGTAGAGCTCTACACCGCCGCTTATGCCGAAGAGTTCAAAAACGGCCCCGAGAAGGCTGTGGAGCCGTATCTTAAAGCCGCTCTCGCAGCGCGCGAGTGTTCCCTTGGCCTTAACGCAGGGCACGATCTCAACCTTAATAACCTGGCGTATTTCATACGTACAATTCCCTGGACCGATGAGGTTTCGATAGGCCACGCCATCATTTGCGACGCGCTGTATATGGGTCTGGAACGTACTATCGGAGCATATCTGGAAGAGATTCGGAAAAAATAGTTAAATTTGCATTTTGCAACATAAGAAAACACAACGATAAAAATGAAAAAAATCATCCTCGGCATCATTGCCACAGCAGGGGCAGCCGCCCTTATTTCTTCTGCATTAGTCAGCTGCAACACCACTCCCGGAGGCAACACCAAGTCTGCCGCCGACTCCACGGCCGTAGCCGGCTCGATAGTGTACTTCGACCTCGACAGGGTACTCAATGAGTACGATATGGCAAACGACCTCCGCAGCGTGGCCGAAACCAAAATCAACAGCATCAACCAGGAGGTTAACCGCAGGGGCTCCAAACTCGAGAAAGACACCAAGGCTTTCCAGGATAAGATCAACAAGGGTCTCCTTACCCAGTCGGTGGCCGAAGTACAGTACAAGAAGCTCCAGGACCAGCAGAACAGCTTCCAGCAGTATGCAGCCCAGAAGCAGCAGGAGATAGCTGAGGAGCAGCAGGTTATGATGAACCAGATTGCCGACGCCATCAAGACTTTCATCGACGAGTTCAACGCCGAGAAGGGTTATGCCATGATCCTCACCACCCAGGGTGACATCATGCCCGCTCCCGTGGTAACCGCCGACCCGTCGCTGGACATCACCGACGCCGTGCTCGAGGGCCTCAACGCCGCTTATGTAAAGAGCAAGGCCGAGAATAAAGAATAAAGAATTGAAAATAGCCATCCTGTCCACTTTCTATCCTTTCAGAGGAGGAATAGCCCAGTTCAACGCAAGCCTTCTTGACGGACTGAGCAGGGAGTGCACGGTCAAAGCTTTCAATTTTACCCTTCAATATCCAGATTTCCTGTTCCCCGGAAAGACCCAGTACGTCACTCCGGAGGACAGTGCTTTGCAGGTGGACGCCCAGGCGGTCCTGAGCACCGTCAACCCCTTCAGCTGGGGAAAAGCCGCCAAGGCCATACGCGAATGGGGCGCCGACTTATTGATAGTACGCTACTGGATGTCGTGGTTCGCTCCTTCGCTGGGCAGCGTTGCCAGGAAAGCCGGCTGCAAGGTGCTTGCCATAACGGACAACATTATCCCTCACGAGAAGCATTTCTTTGACAAGCCGTTCACCAAATGGTTCCTGGGCGGCGTCAAAGCCTGCGTCTGCATGAGCGACGAAGTGGCCGCCGACCTGCATTCCCTCAAGCCCTCCATGCCTTGCAAGGTTCTCCCCCACCCGCTCTATACCCACTTCGGGAGCAGGGTCGACAGGGCCGAGGCCGAAAAGCGCCTGGGACTTCCGGGCAAAGGGCATAATCTTCTGTTCTTCGGGCTTATACGCCACTACAAAGGGCTGGATATCCTTATCGATGCATTCGGTTCCCTTCCCTCCGACTACAATCTCATAATAGCCGGAGAGCCTTACGGCGATTTCAGCGAGTACCGCAGCGCCATCGACAGCAGCCCCGCACGCGACAGGATATTCCTGTTCAACAACTACATCCCCGACTCCGAAGTCAAGTGGTTTTTCTCGGCAGCCGACGCCGCAGTACTCCCCTACAGGAGCGCGACGCAAAGCGGTGTCAACGCCCTTGCACTGAACTTCGAGGTGCCGATGATCGTCACCGACACCGGATCGCTTCGCGCTACAGTCGAAGGACGCGGCACCGGAATAGTGGTGGACAGCCCCGCTCCGGAGGCGGTCAGGGATGGTATTCTACGTTTTTTCAGCCAGCCCGCCCTGCGGGAAGACTGCATCGAACATATCCGCCAGGAGCAGCGCCGTCTGTCTTGGTCCGGATTCTGCAAGGAACTGCTTCAGTTTAGCGAATCATTATGAAACGATATCTGCTTTCCTCTCTGGTGTTTTTGCTCCTTCTGCCCGTGGGAGCCTCGGCTCAATGGTATCTGTTCCCGGGCGGGCGTCACGCCAAAGACAGCTCCGGGGTCAAGACCTCCGACAATGCTTTCGTCCCCCTGAGAGATGAGAGTCAAAAAAAAGAAGCTGCAATCGACTTTGAATTTGAAGAAGAGGAAGAAGTGGAGGAATTGGAGGCAGTGCACGCCGCGAGGGTGTCGCTGATACTGCCTCTCAAGAGCACCGGTACACCAAACAGCAATTTCCTGGATTTCTACAGCGGAGTACTTATGGCTGCAAACAGCCTGTCCGAGGGAGAAAGACCTATCGAACTGTCGGTTTACGACTCCACGGTGGGCATGCCCAGCATTAGCGAACTCGAACAGAGCGACCTTATCATCGGTCCGGTAAATTTCGACGACGTCCAGCGTCTGCTGCCACGTGCGCGAGGCAAGCTTATCGTATCTCCCCTTGATCCCAAGGTGGCATCGCTCACCGGCACCCAAAACGTTGTGCAGGCGCCCTCTGGCTGGGAGGCCCAGGTTGACGAACTGGTGCGCTGGATAGCTTCCGACAAACGCGGAGGCGACACCGTGGTACTGCTGCAGAGCGCTGACGAGAGCGACGGAGAAATGACCAAGCGCCTTGCCCTCAAGCTCTCGGAGGCCGGCATTCCTTACAACATTTCATCTACTCCATCGGCGTATGAGGGAAAGGTCAAAGGCACTTGCCGCTTTGTGATCTCCTCCGAGAAAGATGATTTCTGCAGCTCAGCCGTACGCGAAATCGCGCTCATGAACTTGAAGGGCACCCGCAACGCCGTTTACAGCACCTCACGCATCCGCTCGCTGAGCGACCTCGAGGTAGAAAGCCTCCATGCCGCATCGGCCCATATCGCAGCCACTTATTATGCCAATCCCGCCGACGCCAAGGTAAAACGCTTCGCCCAGCAGTACAAGAGCCTGTTCAAGGGAGAGCCCGGCCAGTGGGTCTATCAGGGATACGACCTCATGAATTACTTCGGCACCCTGCTCGAAAAGAACGGGGAGTTTACCACCGAGACACTTGCCGCCACCACTTGGAACGGCCTGCAGACGGATTTCAAGTTCGACGAGAGCGGAAAGAACAACACCGCCGTACGCCGCCTGCTTTACAACGCCAACAACACTATCACCCTTATTCGTTAGAATGGAAAAAGTTAAATGCCTCATCATAGGAGGCGGCCCCGCAGGTTACACTGCAGCAATCTATGCCGCCCGCGCAGCTCTGAACCCGGTCCTCTACGAAGGTCTCGAACCCGGAGGGCAGCTTACCACCACTACGGTGGTGGAGAATTTCCCCGGATTCCCTAACGGAGTTGACGCCAACGCACTTATGGCCGATATCCGCAGCCAGGCGGTGCGCCTTGGAGCCGACGTGCGCAGCGGCGCGGTAAGCGCAGTCGATCTGTCGCAGCGGCCTTTCAAGCTCACCATCGACGGCAGCACCGAGATAGAAGCCGAGGCGCTCATCATCGCGACCGGCGCCACAGCCAAATACCTCGGACTTCCCTCCGAACAAAAATTCAGGGGCCTGGGCGTATCGGCCTGCGCCACATGCGACGGATTCTTCTACCGCCGTAAAGATGTGGCCGTGGTGGGCGGGGGCGACACCGCGTGCGAAGAGGCCACTTATCTGGCAGGCCTCTGCAATAAAGTATATATGATAGTGCGCCGCGACGTCCTGCGCGCTTCGGCCGCAATGCAGGAGAGAGTAGCATCCACGCCCAATATCGAGATTCTTTGGAACTGCAATACCCGCGAGGTACTCGGTGACTCTTCCGGTGTGACCGGAGCCCGCCTGGAGCGTAAAGACGGCGAGGTGTTCGACATTGCCGTCGACGGTTTCTTCCTGGCCATCGGGCACCATCCTCAGTCGGAACTCTTCGCCCCCTGGGTCAAGACCGACGAGGCCGGATACATAATCACCGAGGCTCCCGGCAGCCGCACCAACGTCGAGGGCGTCTTTGCCGCCGGAGACGTTCAGGATCCGCATTACCGCCAGGCCATAACCGCCGCAGCATCGGGCTGCCGCGCCGCCCTGGACGCCGAAAAATTCTTGAAACAATGAAATCATTACGCCGCATATTCACCGCAGCGCTCGCACTTGTCCTGTGCCTGTCTTCCTGCAAGAGCCAGTACGAAATCTTGCTCGAGGGCAATGACACCGAGGCCAAGTATGCCGCCGCGTTCGATTATTTCAACCAAGGCAAGTTCACCAAGGCCAGCCAGTTATTCGAGTCGCTGTCCATCATTACCAACGGTACCAGCAGGGACGATACGGTCCAGTACTACTGGGGCCTGAGCAACTACAGGGCCAAGGACTACATGACCGCCGAGACCAATTTCGAGCGCTTCATCAACAACTTCCCCAGGAGCCCCTTCGCCGAGTCGGCGGCATTCCTTCATCTCGACTGCCTTTACAGGGGCACCTACCGCTACGAACTTGACCAGACTCCAACCTACAAGACTATAACCGCCATCAGCGAGTATCTGATGACCAATCCCGGCACCGAGTATCGCAACGTATGCTACCAGATGCTTGACAATCTTAATGAGAGGCTCGACCGCAAGGCCTACGAAAACGCCTACCTATATTATAAGATGGAAGATTATCTGGCGGCCAGGGTAGCGCTGCGCAACGTCCTCAAGGACGATGCCGACAACCGCTACCGCGAGGATATCCTGTACTACACCGCCATGGCGTCATACAAGTATGCCAGCCTGAGCGTGCCATCAAAGCAGAAAGAGCGCTTCCTGGTATTCTATGACGACTATTTCAACTACATCGGCGAGTACCCCGATACCGACAGGCGCAAGGAGCTCGAGAGACTGTACACAAAAGCGAAAGAAAAATATTGAAACTACCTCACTCGAGGGTTTCGTAATAAAAGTATGGAAAACAAAGTACCCAACAACACTATCACGAGGGATATCAAAGACCTCGCCGCCCCTACGGGCAATATTTATGAGACTGCAGTAATTCTCGCCCAGAGGGCGAACCAGATTGCACTTGCCGAGAAAAAAGAGCTCAATAAGCGTCTGGAAGAATTCCGCAACGAGCGTGACACCATGGAGGAGACCTTCGAAAACAAAGAGCAGATTGAGATCTCCAAATATTTTGAGCGCCAGCCCAAGCCCGGCCTGGTAGCCATCTCCGAATTCGAGGACGGCGAACTGTCGTTCCGTTTTGCAAAATCCGACGCCAAGGCGGAATAAGCTGCGTTGCGATGCTGCGCAGCCTGCACATACGTAATTACATTCTCATAGACTCTCTGGATATACAGTTTCCGGAGGGCCTTGTGATTATTACGGGCCAGACCGGAGCCGGAAAGTCGGTGCTGCTCGGGGCCTTGGGGCTCCTTGCAGGAGGTAAAGCCGACCCTTCGCTTATCAGCGAGGGAGCCGAGAGTTGCGTCGTCGAGGGAGAATTCGACACTCCCGAGGGGCTCCGCATCATAAGGCGCGTGCTTTACTCAACCGGCCGCTCGCGCAGTTTTATCGACGACTGCCCGGCACAGGCAAGCGAACTCGCCGCGCTCAGCGAGAGCCTCTTTGACATTCACTCCCAGCACCGGAGCCTGCTTCTGACCGACAAGGCCTTCCAGCTCTCGCTGCTTGACCATTATGCCGGACTGGACGCTCAAAAGGCCGAATGCGCCAAGCTCTGGAGAGAGTTGGGATCAGCCAGGAGCGAATTGGACAAAGTCCGGGAGCAACTGCGGCGCAGCAAAGCCGAAAGGGACTACAACGAGGCCCAGTGGCAGGAACTGCAGGCAGCCGCCCTTAAAGAGGGAGAGCTCTCCGAGCTGGAAGAAGAGCAACGCCGCCTGGCCAATGCCGAACAGATACGTGAGAGGCTCTCATTTGCCCTCGGCTGCTTCAATCCACCTTCGCAGACAGGCATCTCCGAAGCGCTCAAAGAAGCACGCCGCAGCCTGGAGCAAGCCGGCAAGTACATGAACGGAATGCTCGAGCTGAGCGAGCGGATCGAATCGGCACGCATCGAACTGGAAGACATTTTTGGAGAAGTCGAAGACAGTGCAGAGCGAATCGACTGCTCGGGAGAGCGTCTCGAAGAAGTGGAGCAAAGGCTTTCGTTGCTATACCGCCTGATGCACAAGCATAGCTGCAACGATATCGAAGGTCTGATTGTAGTTCGTGACCGCTACAATTCGGAGCTCAGCGGCACCGAAGAACTGGAAGAGAACTGCAGCGCCCTCGAGAGCAAGATAGGCTCCCTGGAGAAAGCATTGGGAGCTGTATGCCAAGCGTTAAGCGCAGCGCGCAGCGAGGCCGCACCCCGTTTTGCAAAAGAGGTTGAAGAACATTTGCACTTCCTCGAACTGGAGAGAGCTTCATTCAGCATTCAAGTCCTCCCCGCCCCTGCAAGCGCAAGCGGCACCGACGCTGTGAGTTTTCTGTTCTCCGCAGACGGCAGCAAGGAGGCCGATGTGGCCAAGTGCGCATCGGGAGGTGAGATTTCACGCATAATGCTGAGCCTCAAGGCGCTTATGGCCAAATTCAAAGGCATGCCTACCCTCATCTTCGACGAGATCGACAGCGGAGTCTCCGGCAGCGTAGCCGACAAGATGGGCAAGATGATCTGCGAGATGGGCCTGACAATGCAGGTATTCTCCATCACCCACCTGCCGCAGGTGGCGGCAAAGGGCAGCGCGCACTACCTGGTAAGCAAGCAGTTCAATCCCTCAAGCGGCCGTAGCACTACCGGTATCAAGCTTCTCGAAGGCGAAGACAGGGTGATGGAAATCGCCCGCCTGCTTAGCGGCGAGAGCATAACGTCCGAGGCCATAGCCAACGCAAGGTCACTTATGCAAGAAAGCTGAGATTCATTATGCCGCGCATTACCCGAAAGAAGATCAAGGACGAAGAAGCGTTCCGCCGGCAGCTCAAGAGCCGCTCTCTTAAGCTTACCCCGCAGCGTCTGGCCGTACACAGGGCAATGTGCGAGCTGATCCACGCCAGCGCCGACATGGTGCAGGAACACATAGGCGAAGAATGCAAGATAAGCACCGTAAGTATCTATAATATCCTTTCGGAGCTGGCCGACAACGGTATTTACTCCCGTAGGTACAGCCCCAACAACAAGATGTATTTCGATGTTGACCCGAGCCGCCACGTGCACCTGTTCGACAGCCGCAACAACGAGTTCCTCGATGTCGGAGACCTCGACCTCATCCCCCTGGTTGAAGCCGGACTCAAGCGCAAGCGCTTCCGCGGATACAAGATGGACAACATAGAGATACAGATTATCTGTCACCCGACAAGAAAGAAATTGATATGAGAATCAGATTCATATTGTTGGCGGCCTTTGCCGCCGCCCTTTGCGCATGCGCGCCCGACAACGAGCCCTTCCTGTTCCGGAGCGCCCTGATGGGCTACCTCCAGGAAGACGGATCGCTGAAAGGCGACGACGGACGCATCTACTATTTCAGCAACGTCCAGGACAGCAACGGCTGGGAAGATGTCAAGCGCCTGATGGTACTGATTGACGTCACCGAAAAGATAAGCGGAGAGAACACCTACTCCGCCCGCCTTCTCAATTACGAAGTACCGCTGTACAAAGAGCCCGTCGTCGGAGATGACCAGCACCTCATAGATTCCCTTGGCACCTCTCCCCTGCAGGTCAACGATGCCTGGCTTGCCGGAGGATGCATCAACATGGTCAACACTCTTCTGTTCGCCGACCGCGAAAAAAAGCACACGGTTGACCTGCGCCTGAAAGAATATCCGCCCAGCGGCGACACTCTTAAGTTTGCCCTGATGCACAATGCGGGAGACGATATCGTGGACGAATATGCCGAGGATTTCTCCGGCAGCACTTTTTCTTTCTATTCTTCTTTCCCCATCGACCAATTCTTGCCCGAGAACAAAGATAATCTGGTGCTCACGCTGGAGTGGCGCTGGAAGGGAGAAACGAACGTCATAACCCATTCTTTTAAATAGTCTGCACTATGGATAAAGCGACGGTTAAAAAATACAATTACTGGCAGTGGCGCACCCTCATAATACTTATCATAGGATACGCTCTCTTCTATTTTGTAAGAAAGAATTTCAGCATTGCCATGCCGGCCCTGGAGGCCGAACTCGGACTCAGCAAGACCCAGCTCGGTATATTCCTGACTCTCAACGGAGTGATTTATGGCGTTTCGCGCTTTGTGAACGGCATGCTGGCCGACCGGTTCAGCCGTAAGCGCATGATGGCCCTCGGCCTCCTGCTATCCGCGCTCGTCAATATCGCCATAGGTTTCATACCTGCCGTAAACGGCTTCTTCAACGTGCTGGACACCACCGGCAAAGCCACCATCGGCTTCGTGTACGTATTAGGGTCGTTATGGCTCATCAACGGCTATCTGCAGGGCATGGGCTATCCCCCTTGCTCCAGCTTGATGGCGCACTGGATCAAGCCCTCGGAGCTTGCCACCAAGCAGTCGCTCTGGAATGCTTCACACTCTATAGGCGCCGGCCTGCTGGCACTTATGATCGGTGCCATTCTGGGCCATTTCGGCAATTCGGCGTGGCAGTGGTGCTTTTGGGCGCCCGCCATCCTGGCCATCTTCGGAGCCGCCCTTATCTTCTTCGGACTTAAAGACACTCCCGCTTCGGTAGGCCTTCCCAATCCCGAAGACATGGACGCCCACAAGCACGAAGAAGCACCCGCCGAGCAGGAAGACCCCGAGTTTACGCGCCTGGCCTACAAAGCATTCGTCAAGAAAATGGCCTTCGGCAACCCCATCATCTGGATGATTGCCATCGCCGACTTCTTTGTATATGTAATCCGCTTCACCATACTCGACTGGGGCTCGACTATCCTGGTTCAGGACAAAGGGCTCGACATCAGCCTTGCCGCTTCGATAGTGGCTGCTTGTGAGATCGTAGGAGGAATCGTGGGCATGCTCGTGGCAGGATGGGCCACGGACAAGTTCTTCAAGAGCAAAGCCCAGTGCACCAGCGCCATATGCACCATCCTGGCCGTTATCTGCCTCTTCGTATTCTGGCAGGTCAAGGATATCCCCTGGCTGTTCATAGCCATGCTGGTGCTCTCGGCATTCTTCATCTACGGTCCCCAGGCACTCCTGGGCATAGCTGCCTCCAACCAAGCCACCAAGAGGGCTGCGGCTACGGCCAACGGCATAGTGGGCATAGTGTGCTACCTCAGTCCCATAGTGTCCGGAGCGGTGTTCGGAGCCATTGCCGACAATCCCAATATGGGATGGAACGGCGTTTACCTTGCCGCCATCATTATGGGTATCGTCGGTGCCGTGCTGCTGGCCCTTCTGTGGAACAAGCCGGCCGACGGATATGCCAAAGCCGACAAGCTCCTCGACCAGGTACGCGCCGACTATGAGATGCGTAAAGCTGGGAAGTAAGATTATTTGCTTATATTTGTATGATGATTAAGAAAACCGCAAAAATCGTGACCTTGCTCCTGGCGGCGGCCCTGTGCCTCTGCTCTTGCGGCAAGTCGCTCAAGGACATTAAGATTACCTCCTATGAGGTAACCTCGGTTGCGCCCCGTGGCCTGTCGGCGTTCGACGCCACCATCGACCTGGGCGTCAACAATCCGTCCGTGCAGTTTTCGCTTTCAGCCATAAGCGCCACGGTCAAAATGGACGGGGCCCCCTGCCTCTATCTCACGGCCGACGACGTCAAGGTGGAGGCCCGCAGCGAGCAGGTTTACACCCTCATCCTCCACGGTGTGCTGGACAAGGCCTTCAATCCTTTCTCCCTGCTCACCCTGCTCCAGAACCCCGACCTGGAGCCCATAACTCTCGACCTCTCCTACCACGGCTCGCTCAAGGGCGGCCTGGGCAAGGATTTTGAATATAAAGACATAAAAGTTAAGGATTTGATAGGCCGATTATGAAAAAGATACTGTTGTTGACGCTATCGTTTCTGTTCTTGAGCCTGGGCCTTTCGGCACAGGCGCCCAAGGACAGCACCGCCACCACGGACGTATTTGACGTACTGTCCGGCAAGATTACGGTTAAACAAAGCCCCGAAATCAGGTCGGCCATGGCAGCTCACATAGACCGCAACGCCCGCAAGGCAGCCAGCGGCCAGGGAGAGCAGACCTTCCGTATCCGCATCTTCTTCGACAGCGGCCAGAACGCCCGTGCCGCTTCCGAAGCGGCTGCCGCACGTTTCCGGTCTCTGCATCCCGGAGTATCGGTGACCCGTTCGTTCACCAATCCTTTCTTTAAGGTAACAGTGGGCAACTACGCCACCAAAGCCGATGCGGCAAACGCCCTCAAGAGCATCCAGCAAGAATTTCCAACCGCTTTCATAGTCAGGAACTGATGTTAAAGACAGGACTCGAACTCAAGCAGCAACAGCGGCTCTCCCCTCTCCAGATCCAGACCATCAAGCTCATACAGATGCCCATCCAGGAACTGGAGCAGAAGGTGCGCGCCGAACTGGAAAGCAACCCCGTGCTTGACGACGAACCCGACCCTGACAGCCCGTCGGAAAGCAAAGACGTATCGATCGACGCCATAAAAGAAGACGGGGACATCCCCGCCTACCGCCTGAAAGTCAACAACTGGGGCAAGGACCCAAGGCCCGAGTACAATACTTTTTCCGTCAAGGAAGGCTTTACCCAAAGCCTTCAGCGGCAGCTTGGTTTCCGCAACCTTACTCCCCGCCAGCAGGAAATAGGATCATTCATTATCGGCAGCCTCGACGACGACGGCTACCTGCGCCGCGATATCGACACGCTCGTTGACGATCTCGCTTTCAGGGCCAACATCGAAGCCACCCCGGAAGAAGTGGAGCAAATGCTCCGCGTGGTTCAGGAATTCGAGCCTGTAGGCGTAGGAGCCCGGAACCTGCAGGAGTGCCTGCTTCTGCAGCTGCGCTCGCTCCGTCCCACGGAAGAAGTCCAGACAGCAATCCGCATTATCGACGAGTGCTTCCAGGACTTCTCCAACAAGCATTTCCAGAAAATATGCACGCGCCTGGGCATAACCGAAGACCAGCTCAAGGCGGCGTTCGCAAAGATAGTCAAGCTCAATCCCTCGCCCGGCGGGCAGATAGACGACTCGTACGACGACCAGTCGCAGCAGATAGTCCCAGACTTCATTCTGGATGAGCACGACGGTGTGCTTGATTTCACCATGCCCCGGTTCAACGTTCCCGAAATCAGGGTCAACAAGAAATACGCCGACCTGCTCATCGATGCCAAGGGATCATCGGAAAAGTCACAGAAAGAGGCCGCTGCTTTCGTCAAGCAGAAACTCGACTCGGCCAAGTGGTTCGTAGAGGCGCTCAAGCAGAGGCAGAATACCCTGAGCAAGACCATGCGGGCCATACTCGAATATCAGCACGATTATTTTATCGACGGTGACGAGAGCAACCTTAAGCCGATGGTACTCAAAGACATAGCCGAGAAGACCGGCTTCGACATTTCTACCATAAGCCGCGTCGTCAACAGCAAGTTCATCGAGACCCACTTCGGCATATTCCCCCTCAAGTACTTCTTCTCCGAAGGAATGGAAAACAGCGAGGGCGAGGAGGTTTCGACCCGCGAGCTGAAGAAAGTCCTGCAAGAATGCGTCGACTCCGAAGATAAGAAAAAGCCTCTCACCGACGAGCAGCTTGTAGTTGAAATGTCACGCCGCGGCTACAACGTTGCCCGCCGCACCATAGCCAAGTACCGCAGCCAGCTCGGCATACCGCTCGCCCGCTGGCGTAAGGAAATCTAGACACGGTTATATTCCGAACACCGGTCAAATAATCAAGTACATATAAAAGACTAGCTGCAGAATAGCCATCTCCCCCGGGGCCCATAAAACATGGGAAAAGGGCCCCAGGGGAGATGGCTATTCTGCAGCCTGAACTATGCCCTTCACTTGATGAAACTTGCATTCCGGGGCATTGTTAATAACTATGTGGAAAAAATTGTAACAAAATGTAATAAAGTGGAAAATTTTTATTATCTTTGCAACTGCGTATAAGAATTATTATGGTCACTTTTTACGGTAAATATCCAGTCAGGATTGACGACAAGGGACGCCTGGTGCTCCCGGCCGCCATCCGTAAGGATATGCCGTCGGGTGGCGATATGAGGTTTGTAATCAAAAAAAGCATCTATGACCGCTGCCTGGAGATGTACACTTTTGAAGAGTGGACCAGGCAGACGGAAAAGATCAAAGAAGATCTGGACTTCTTCAATCCCGACCACGTCACGTTCTGGAGAGAATTCATGCGGGACGTTGACATAGTCGAGCCAGATCCCAAACTGGGACGTATCTCCATCTGTCGTGAACTTCTTGACGCAATAGGTATTACCAAGGAAGTGGTATTCTTCGGCGTTGGTTTTAAATTGGAAGTTTGGGCAAAGGCGGAGTTCGAATCCTCACGCATCACGAACGACAGTTTCATTTCTATCGCCAGAAGCCTCTCCCGCAAATAGGAGCAGGGGCAATGAGCGAGTATCACAATCCGGTATTACTTCATCAAAGCGTGGACGCCCTGGTTCTCAACCCGGACGGCATCTATGCTGACGCCACCTTCGGAGGAGGCGGCCACTCCCGCGCCATTCTCGGACGGCTCTCACCCAAAGGCCGCCTGATAGCATTCGACCGCGACGAGGACGCCCTTGCCAACGCTCCCGAGGACGGGCGTTTCAAACTCATACACAACAATTTCCGATTTATACATAATTATGCTCTAATCGAGGCCCCCGACGGGCTGGACGGAGTACTGGCCGACCTTGGCGTCAGCTCCCACCAGTTCGATACCGCCGAAAGAGGTTTCTCTTTCCGCTTTGACGGGCCCCTCGATATGCGAATGAATGTGCAGGGCGATAAGACCGCTGCCGACATTGTCAATTCTTATACGCAAGAAGAATTGGAAAGGATCTTCAAAATCTACGGTGAGGTGGACGGCGCCCACAAGCTTGCGCAGCTCATCGTTTCCGCACGCTCCAAGGCGCAGATCCTCTCCACCGGCGACCTCGGCAATGCCATTGCGGGAGCCCTGCCTTCTTTCGCGGAGCATAAATACCTGGCCAAAGTGTACCAGGCCCTGAGGATTGAAGTCAACGACGAGATGCGCTCCCTGGAAAAGTTCCTCCCCGGAGCCGCCAAGGCCCTCAAGAAGGGCGGGCGCCTGTGCGTTATCACCTACCACTCCCTTGAAGACAGGATGGTAAAGAACTTCATCCGCAGCGGCCGCACCGACGGAGTGGAACAGAAAGACATTTACGGCAGGCCCTCGGCACCCTTGAAGAGCGTTGAGCGCAAGCCTATCGTGCCCCAGGAATACGAAATTGAAGGAAATACACGCGCACGCAGCGCAAAACTAAGGATAGCGGAAAAGATTTGATATGGAGAAGACCTGGAAAATACAAGATCTGGGCAAGGGGCTCCGCAACAGCCTCCGCGCCATACTGAAGGGCGAGTTCCTGCTCCGCCTCAACGTAGGGCGTTACTTCATCCATATCGTCTATACCTTCTTCCTCATAGCCATGGTCATCTGGATCTCGCTCATGATAGAAGGCACAATGACCAAGGTCGAGCGTAACAAGGCCGTTCTGAGGGAGCTGGAGATCGTCCACACCCAGAAGACCTTCGACGTAGTAAAACTCAGCCGCCGCTCCACGGTGCAAGAGATGCTGGAGCAAATGGGCTCGAAGGTTACCGAACCCGCCGAACCCGCAACACGTTTAACGAAATAAAAGACGATGGAAGCCAACACCGACAATAAGAAAAAACGCGACCGCATAGGGGTGATCCTCTATGTGATCTACGTATTGCTGCTGATGGCTTCGGTCCTCTTGTTCGTCAAGATCGTAGGCATCCAGATATTCTTCAACCCCGACCCCAAGATCCAGAGCGCCCTCACGCCGGGCAGCAGGCCCCGTCTCATAGAGCCGGTACGCGGCAATATCATCGACTGCCAGGGCCGCCTGCTGGCCATGTCCTGCCCTACCTACCAGATAGCCATGGACTGCACCGTGCGCCGCGAGGAATTCGCCAAGGATAAAGATGGCGCGGCCAAGGAGGCCGAGTGGATGAAGAAAGCCGAAGCCCTGAGCATCGAGCTCGCAAAGGTATTCCCCGACAAGAGCGCAGATGAATATCTGAAACTCATACGCAACGGCCGCGCAAACGGCAAGAAATACCTCAAATTCGGCAAGCCGGTCGACCGCAACGTATATAACCGCGTGGCGGCATTCCCTCTTTTCAAGGAAGGACGCTTCAAGGGAGGCTTCATCGCCGAGCAGCAGAACGTACGCATTTATCCTTACGGCAAGCTCGCACGGCGCACCATAGGCTTCGTCAGAAACAACCGCTCCGACGTGGGCAACACACACGTGGGCCTTGAAGGCAAGTTCGACTATGTGCTCCACGGCCAGGAGGGCAAGGAATACACCAAGGTCACCGACTTCGGGCGCGTGCTCGACAACGACAGCACCAAGACCCTGCCGGTTGACGGCCGCGACATACGCACCACCCTCAACATCGACTACCAGGACATCGCCTGGAACGCCCTGTACAACGAGATTGCCGCCGAAGACGACCTGGAAGGCGCCTGCCTGGTGCTCATGGAGGCCAGCACCGGAGCCATCCGCGCCATGGTCAATCTCTACCGTGACGGAGCCGCGACCGACTTCGAGGAAGTGAGCAACCTTGCAATAGGCAGGGCCATAGAGCCGGGCAGCGTTTTCAAGACCGTAACCCTCATGCAGGTACTCTCCGACGGCTATGTAAAGAGCCTTGAGGAGCTTATCCCCACCAATCACGGCATCATAAAGGGCGCCAAGGGCGTACCTCAGGACGTCCATATGCTCGACCACGAGAGGGTGCACCAAACCAATACTATTTCCGTCATCGACGGCTTCAAGATATCATCCAACTATGTCTTCGGCACGCTGGCTGTTTCCAACTACGGGAAGAAGCCCATGCGCTTCGTGGAGAACATACACAGCTACAAGCTGGGCGAGGCTTTCGCCTTCGACCTCGACGGTCTTGCCACCCCCATCATTCCGTCGCCAAACGACAAGAACCGCTACTGGAGCCCGAGCGACCTTGCGGTCATGGGCTACGGATACGGCATCAGGGTGACTCCCATGCACGTGCTGAGCTTCTACAACGCCATTGCCAACAAAGGCAAGATGATGAAGCCCTACCTGGTGGAAGACATCGAGTTGAACGGAGTAGTAAAGAACAAGAGGGGCCCCGCCCTAATGTCTACCATTTGCAGCAGGGCCGTAGCCGACACGCTCACAAGGGCTCTCAAGGCCGTTACCGAAGAGGGTACGGCAAGGCGCCTTAAAGACGCACGCTGCCAGGTTGCGGGCAAGACTGGCACCTCGTTCGGAACATACAGCGGCGGCTCCTACCGTGACGAACTCGGACGCCGCAAGTACCAGGGAACATTCGTGGGATTCTTCCCCGCCGACGATCCCCGTTACAGCGTGATTTGCTCGGTGTTCAGTAAACCAACATCCAAACAGTTCCAGGGCGGCGGCATACCAGCCAGGGCCATAAAGAACCTTGTGAACGGTATTTATTGCATTGATCCTTGTTTCCAACCTACATTAAGCGAAAGCAAATGAAACTGGGCGACATTATAAAGAATTGCGGCATCCTGGAAGTTAAGGGCACGCTGCACAAAGACATAACCGACGTAACCAACGACTCGCGCAAAGTTACGCCCGGCAGTCTCTTCGTGGCCGTAAACGGATGCGGAGCCGACGGCAGGGCCTACATAGCCAAAGCCATCGAGAACGGCGCCTCGGCAGTATTGTTCGAGAGCGCGCAGGACTGCCCCGCCATTCCCGAGCGCCCGGAGGGAGTAACCTACCTGTTTACCGACAACAGCCGCAAGGCGGTTGCCATGGCGGCAGACAGTTTCTATTCCCACCCCAGCGGTTCCATCAAGCTTGTAGGCATTACCGGCACCAACGGCAAGACCACCACGGTGACCCTGCTGTATCGCCTGTTCCGCAGCCTGGGATATGAATGCGGCCTGCTCTCCACGATAGCTAACTACGTCGGCAGCGAAAGGATTGAAACAGCAAACACCACTTCCGACCCCATAACCATTAATTCCCTGCTGACCCGCATGGTGGAAGCCGGATGCGAGTACTGCTTTATGGAGGTGAGTTCAATAGGCGTGGAGCAGGAAAGAGTCACCGGCCTGGAGTTCAAAGTAGGTATATTCTCCAACCTTACCCACGACCATCTTGACTACCACGGCACCTTCGCCGAGTATCTGCGTTGCAAGAAGCTCTTCTTCGACAACCTCTCCCCCGAAGCTACCGCCATCACCAATATTGACGACAAGCACGGAGAGGTAATGCTCCAGAACACCAGGGCAAAGTGCGTACGCTATTCCTGCCGCAGCGCAGCCGACCATAGCTGCCGCATCCTCGAGCAGAGTTTCGAGGGTATGCTCCTGCGCATCGACGGAACCGAAGTATGGACCAGGCTTATCGGCCTTCACAACGCCTACAACCTGCTTGCGATATATTCCGCGGCAATGGCCCTCGGAGCTCCCAAAGAAGATGTACTCGTAGCCCTTTCCCAGCTCGAGAGCGCCCCCGGTCGTCTTGAGACCATACACGGTCCCCGCGGCCTGTGCGCCGTGATTGACTATGCGCATACTCCCGACGCTATGGAGAACGTGCTCAAGACTCTCCGCGACGTCGCTCCCGCCAAGACTCTTGTATGCCTGTTCGGCTGCGGAGGCGACCGCGACCGCACCAAGCGTCCGGAAATGGCTGCAGTGGCCGAAAAATGGGCCGACAAGATATTCGTCACCTCCGACAATTCACGCACCGAGAATACCGAAGACATACTTAAAGATATACGCGCAGGTTTCACCCCCGCAGGCCTTGCCAAGGCAGTGTTCATCGCCGACCGCAAGGAAGCCATCAGGGCCGCTCTTATGCTCTCGCCCGACGGCAGCACCGTCCTGCTTGCAGGCAAGGGACACGAAACCTACCAGATAATAGGAACAGAAAAGCGTCATTTTGACGAGAAAGAAATAGTTAAGGAGATTTTTGCACAATGCTCTACCACTTTGTAGACTGGCTTCAAAGCCTCGGAGTTCATTTCCCCGGAATGGGACTGATGCATTACCTTTCGTTCAGGGCAATGCTGGCCGTTGTTATTAGTATGCTCATTGCATTCTTTGCCGGCGGCAAGATTATCAGCGTCCTCCAGAAGCACCAGATCGGCGAGACCATCCGCGACCTGGGACTGGAAGGCCAGATGCAGAAGAAAGGTACGCCCACCATGGGAGGCATCATAATCATCCTCTCGCTCCTGGGATCCGCCCTGCTGGTCTGCCGTCTGGACAGCATCTACACCATCCTGCTCATAATAACTACCCTCTGGTGCGGCGGAATAGGCTTTGCTGACGACTATATCAAGGTATTCAAGCATAATAAAGAAGGCCTGAGCGAGAAGGCGAAGCTCATCCTTCAGTTCGGACTCGGCCTGGTGGTAGCTCTCACCGTGTGCATCAGCCCCGACATCCCCACCGACAAGCTCACGACCACCATCCCCTTCGTCAAGGCCCACGAATTCGATTATTCATGGCTCTCGCCTTTCAAGGGCCAGCTGGGCGTATATTGCTCCTGGGGCATATATATGATTATGATCATACTGGTCACCCTGGCCTGCTCCAACGGCACCAACCTCACCGACGGAATGGACGGACTTGCTTCCGGAACCTCGGCCATAGTGGGCGTGACCATTGGTGTGATGGCATGGCTGAGCGGTGACGTGATCGACGCCAAGTACCTCAACATAATGTACATACCGGGGACCGGCGAGGTGGCAATATTCATGGCTGCGTTCGTGGGCGCACTTATAGGCTTCCTCTGGTACAACACCTATCCGGCGCAAGTGTTCATGGGCGACTCGGGTTCGCTCACCATCGGAGGCATCATAGGCGTAAGCGCAATTTTGATCCGCAAGGAACTCATTCTCCCTCTGCTGTGCGGCATATTCTTCATGGAAAGCCTGTCTGTCATCATCCAGAGGACGCATTTCAAGCGCACCAAGCGCAAATACGGCGAGGGCCGCAGGGTGTTCCTGATGGCGCCCCTGCATCATCATTACCAGAAAAAAGGCATTCCGGAGCCGCGCATCGTAACGCGCTTCTGGATAATAGGAATCATATTGGCCGTCTCTACACTGGCGGTACTGAAGATCAGATAATTATGGCAAGAGTAGTTGTATTGGGCGGGGCCGAGAGCGGCGTTGGAGCCGCGGTGCTCGCAAAAGTAAAAGGATTCGACGTATTCCTCTCCGACAACGGAGTAATCAAGGAAGAGTACGCCCGCACCCTGCAGCAGTGGGATATCCCCTATGAGCAGGGCGGACATACCCCCGAGAAGATATTGAACGCCGACGAGGTGGTCAAGAGCCCCGGCATACCTTCCACCGCACCTATGGTCAAGGCCCTCGCATCGATGGGCACACACATAGTGTCCGAAATAGAGTTCGCATCGCGCTACGACAACGCGAAGAAAATATGCATCACCGGCTCCAACGGCAAGACCACCACGACCTCCCTCATTCACTATCTGCTCAAGGAAGCGGGACTGAACGTAGGTCTGGGCGGCAATATCGGCAAGAGTTACGCCCTGCAGGTAGCCACCGAGAAGCACGATTACTACGTGCTGGAAATCAGCAGTTTCCAGCTTGACGACACATACGACTTCAGGCCCGACATTGCGGTAATCACCAACATAACCCCCGACCATCTTGACCGTTACGACCACAAGATGGAGAACTACGTAAGGGCCAAATTCAAGATTGTCCGCAACCTGCGTCCCGAAGACTGTTTCATTTTCGACTCCGACGACGCCATCACCATCGAGCACCTGAGCCGTATCGTGCTCAAGGCCAAGATGCTCCCATTCACACAGGAGAAAAAGAACCTGGAGCAGGGTGCCTGGCTCGACGGAAACCGCATCGTGGTCAAGTACGAGCAGAGCGAGAGCGAAATCTACCTGCGCGAACTTGCCCTGGGCGGCCGCCACAATATTTACAACTCCATGGCGGCCGCGCTCGCAGCCAAGGCGTCCGGAATAGAGGACGAGGTGATACGTAACTCCCTGAAGAGTTTCTCTCCCATCGAGCACCGTCTGGAGCCCGTGCTGAGCATACGCGACGTTATGTACATCAACGACTCCAAGGCCACCAACGTCGATTCGGCATGGTACGCACTAGAGTGCCAGACCCGTCCCGTGGTGTGGATTGTGGGCGGAACCGACAAAGGCAACGACTACAGCGTCCTCAACGACCTTGTACGCGAGAAGGTCAAGGCCATCGTTTGCCTGGGAGTGGACAACAGCAAGATACATGCGGCCTTTGAAGGAATCGTGGGAGCGGACCGCATCGTAGATACAAACAGCGCCGAGAAGGCCGTACAGACGGCAAGCCAGCTTGCAAGCGCAGGTGACGTCGTGCTGCTCAGCCCCTGCTGCGCCAGCTTTGACCTGTTCAAGAATTACGAGGACAGGGGAACCCAATTCAAAAACGCAGTAAGAAGATTATAAAATGGCGGACAAGAAGCGCACAGTCTGGAATTTCTTCGACCGTATCGAAGGAGACAAGGTGGTCTGGATCATCGTCCTGATGTTGATCCTGATATCCATCGTGTGCATATTCTCCTCCACTTCACGTCTGCTGGAGGGGAGCCAGACCCGTCTGGACATCGTAAAGAGCCAGCTCTTTGTGGTGGCCGCCGGACTTGCGCTCATAATTGTCTGCTACAACATAAAGAACATCAAGATATTCCGCTGGCTTTCCCAGTGGGGGGCACTGGTTTCTTTTGTCCTGCTCGGACTGCTGCTCACCAAGATCGACACGCCCATCATCCGTTCCATCGAGCTCAACGGCGCCCGCCGCATCCTCCAGATCGCAGGTTTCCAGGTGCACGTGTTCGAGGTAGTGAAAGTGGCGATGGTGCTCTATCTTGCCTGGGCCATGGACGCCCTCAAGAAAGGCGAGCTCAAGTGGCCCAAGAAAGAGATCTGGAAGAAGATTCTGTTTATTTACTTCCCGTTCGTAGCCATACTGCTCATGATACTCCCGGGAAGCAACTCCGCGGCTCTGTTCATCGGCGGAATCATGTTTATCGTAATCCTGCTCGGCGGAGGCAACCTCAGGGACATGGCGCTGCTGGCTGCGCTTGCAGTGGTGCTCATAGCAGGCTGCTGGGGTATTTACGAGCTCAGCGGGCACAAAGCACTGGGACGAATAGGCACCGCCGTAAGCAGGCTCTCGGAGCATGAAGACTGGGAGCAGAAGGTACTGGACGCCCGTCCCGGATCGGACGAGTATTACAAGGCCCTCGACAAGATCCGCCAGCCCTACAGCGCCAAGATAGCCATCAAGGAAGGCGGCATACTGGGCAAAGGCCCCGGACAGAGCACGCAGCGTTACGTTGTGCCCGATATTTCCGAAGACTACATGTATTCCTTCATCATCGAGGAATACGGTCTGTGGGGCGCCCTGATAGTGATATTCCTGTATGTGTCCCTGCTTGCCAGGGGCTCCATCATAGTCCGCAACTGCGGCAAAGACATCTATGCCAAGATAAGCGTGGCGGGGCTCTGCCTGTTGATTTCCGGCCAGGCCTTCCTGCATATGTTCGTCAATGCAGACATAGGGCCCATGACCGGGCAGACCCTGCCCCTTATCAGTCATGGCAACAGCGCCTTCCTGTGCTTCAGCCTGGCGTTCGGCCTCATACTGTCTTTCAGCCGTATCGCGCAGAGGCGTATAGAGAAGGAGCAGCGTGAAGCTCAGCCCCTTATAGAGCTCAAGGAGAATGTTCAGGCGGGACTGGACGAACTCGACTCGTTCGAGAGCGGCGAGGCCCCCTCCGACGATATTTTAGACGAAATGAACGATTATGGAGTACAGTAAACTAAGGGTAATAATCAGCGGCGGCGGCACCGGCGGGCACATTTTTCCTGCTGTTTCCATTGCCAAGAAGCTTAAGGAAGTGAATCCCGAAACCGAGATTCTCTTCGTGGGAGCCGAGGGCAAGATGGAGATGGAAAAAGTCCCCCGCGAGGGCTTCCGTATAGTAGGTCTGCCGATAGTGGGCCTGCAGCGCCAGCTGAATCTGAAGAACATAATCAACGACGTCCAGGTGCCGTTCCGCTTTGTCGGAAGCATTGCAAAGGCACGAAAGATTATCAAGGAGTTCAAGCCCCAGATTGCAGTGGGCGTAGGCGGATATGCCAGCGCTCCCCTGCTAATGGCCGCAACCCGCATGAAGATTCCCGCCCTTATCCAGGAGCAGAACGGCTTCGCCGGCCTGACCAACAAGATGCTGGGAGACAAGGTACAGAGCATTTGCGTTGCATATGAAGGGATGGAGCGCTTCTTCCCCGCTGACAAGATTATCCTCAGCGGCAATCCCATCAGGCCCGAGATGCATCCCTATGGAGCGGCAGAAAGGGAGGAAGGACTTAAGATGTACGGCTTCGATCCTTCAAAGAAGCACATACTCATAGTGGGCGGAAGCCTTGGAAGCGGCACCCTCAACAGGGCGATGAAAGCCTGGATAGAGGCCGGATGCCCCGGAGGAGAAGGAGTGGAGGTGCTCTGGCAGTGCGGTAAATACTACAAATCCGGGATCGACGCCTTCATGGAAGGCCGCGACCTCCCCGGCATACAATACAGCGACTTTATCAGCCGTATGGACCTTGCGTACGCCATGGCCGATGTCATCATCAGCCGCAGCGGAGCATCGTCGGTATCGGAAATCTGCGCCACAGCCAAAGCGGCCGTGTTCGTGCCTTCGCCCAACGTGGCCGAAGACCACCAGACGCACAACGCAATGGCACTGGTACGCAAAGACGCAGCCCTCATAGTCAAGGACGCCGACGCGGCCAAAGACCTTATGAACACAGCACTGGCACTTGTCCGCGACCCCGAACGCATAGCCGTCCTGGAGCGCAACGCCCTTGCGATGGCACTGCCCGACGCTGCGAAGACAATAGTAGATGAAATTTATAGAATACTCGCGAAATGACGGAAGCTAAACTCAAGAATGTCTATTTCCTCGGAATAGGCGGAATAGGAATGAGTGCCATCGCAAGGTGGTACAAATTCCGCGGCTACGAGGTATCGGGCTACGACCGCACTCCCTCTCCGCTCACCGCGAGCCTCGAGGCCGAGGGCATAGGAGTCCACTACGAGGACGATCCTTCGCGCATTCCCGCTGACAAGGCGTCCACGCTGGTGGTTTATACGCCCGCCGTACCTGCTGAGCTTTCGGAGATGCAGTTCGTGCTTGCCAACGGATACAAAGTAGTCAAGCGCGCCCGTGCGCTGGGCGAAATAACCCGCGACCAAACCTGCCTTGCAGTAGCCGGCACCCACGGCAAGACCACCACATCCACGCTCATCGCCCACATCCTTACCGAATCGGGCGACGGATGCTCCGCATTCCTGGGCGGCATTTCCAAGAACTACGGCACCAACCTTCTGATGAGCCACAACCCCACCGTCGTGGCAGAGGCCGACGAGTTCGACCGTTCTTTCCTGCAGCTCCATCCCGACATTGCAGTCATCACTGCCATGGACGCCGACCACCTTGACATTTACGGCGACCTGGAGCACGTGCAGGAAGCCTTCCGCGAATTCGCATCCCAGGTACACGAGACCATCATTCTCAAGTACGGCCTGCCCATCAAGGGCAATCAGGTCAGCGCCCGTATCTTTACATATCACTTCGACGACCCGAGGGCCGACTTCCACAGCACCAACCTGCGCCTGGACGACAGCGGCCACTACACCTTCGACCTGGCCTATCCGGGCGGCACGCTCAAAGACATACGCTGCGGAACCCTGGGCTGGGTGAATGTCGAGAACAGCATAGCAGCGGCTGCCGCGTGCCTGTGCCACGGTGCAGACGGCCAGAAAGTAAGGCACGCCATCGGCTCTTTCAAGGGAGCAATGCGCCGGCTCGACGAGAGGGTAAACCGTCCCGGACTGGTATATATCGACGACTACGCCCATCACCCGGCGGAGCTCTCCAGCGCCATATCTTCGATTCGCGGGATCTTCCCCGGCCGCAAGATAACCGGCATATTCCAGCCGCATCTGTTCACCCGCACGAGAGACTTTGCTCCCGAGTTCGCAGCGGCCCTCAGCGGCCTGGACAAACTCATACTTCTGGACATCTACCCCGCCCGCGAGGAACCCATCCCAGGAGTGAGCTCCGAACTCATTTTCAAAGATGTCACTGCCCCCGAAAAGGTCCTTATCCGCAAAGAAGAACTGATGGTCGCCCTGGCTAAAGAAAAGCTGGACGTATTGGTAACCTTCGGGGCAGGCAATATAGACCGCTTTGTTGAACCCATTACCCAAATGCTTCAGGAAAGATGAAAATATCGCTCAAACTCATAGTGGTATGCGCCGCCGTGGCGCTCATGCTCGCCGCTTTCGCCCTTCTGGTGGGATGCGGCAAGGCGGGGCGTTCCAAGGTGCTGTGCAACGCCCTTGACGTACAGATCAAGGACGCCTATGAGTTTGTGACCCCCGATGACATACGGGGATTCCTTGACCGCAAATACGGAGTATATATCGGCCAGAGGCTGGACAGCCTCGACCTTGGGCGCATGGAGCGCATGCTCGAGGAGAAGAGCGTAGTGATGAAAAGCGAAGCCTGGACTACCCGCGACGGAGTCCTGCACATCAGCATAGTGCAAAGGGCCCCGGCACTGCGCTTCCAAAGAGGCAACCAGGGATTCTACATCGACAAGACAGGATATGTCTTCCCTCTGCACAGCAGCTATACCGCCGACGTGCCGCTCATAGAGGGCGATATCCCGCCGCTCGAAGACGGGCAGAATGCCGACTGGAGCAAAGGTCTTCTGGAGTTGTGTTCATATATAACATCCTCCAGGCAGTGGAAAGAGAGGATAGAAAAAATAAGCGTCGGCGCAGGCGGCGACGTGGAGCTCAAAACCGTTGACGGCAAAGAGCGCTTCATCTTCGGTTTCCCCGACGATATACCCGCCAAATTTGCCAAGATGGGCAAATACTACTCCCACATCCGCCCTTCCAAGGACGAAGGATACTATAAGAGCGTGAATTTGAAATATAACAAACAAATAATATGCAGGAAAGATATATAGCGACAGTAGATCTGGGCACTTCGAAACTCGCACTCTGCGTGGCAAAGATCACAGGCGAGAACGTCCAGATCATCTACTACAAAGAGAGGCCGTCCGCCGGTATCCGCTACAACTGCGTCTTCAATCCCAAGAAGGCCGCAGGGCCGCTTCGCGCCGCCATAGCGGAGGCCGAAGACGAACTGCAGATCAAAATCACACAGGTAGTGGTAGGACTTCCCCGCTACAATGTGCACCAGGAGACCGCAAGTGCCAAAATCGACCGCAGCGACCCGTCGATGCTCATAGGAGAGGACGAAATAGCATCGCTCAAGAGCATCGCTCTGGACAATTATCCCCTCTCGGACAGCAGCAGCGAAGTGATCTACGGTGCTGTGCCCCAGTCATTTGCCACCGACGATTTCATCGGAAGCGAAGAAGATGTGGTGGGAGCTACCAGCGCATCGCTGTCGGGAAATTTCAAGATATTCGTAGGCAGGAAGAAAGCCGCCTGGAATATCGACATCATGCTCAACGATGCGGGCGTGGCCCTTGCCCAGGCCATCTTCGCACCTATCGCCGTAGGTGAAGCTGTACTCAAAGAAGACGAAAAGACCAACGGCGTTGCCCTGGTGGAAATGGGTGGAGGGGTTACTTCACTGTCCATTTATCAGGGAGGCATACTCCGCTACTTCGGCTCCATCCCCTTCGGAGGCAAAAGCATCACCACCGACATACGCCTGGAGTGCGCCTTCGACGACACTTTGGCCGAAAACATCAAGCTGGCGTTCGGAGCTTGTCTTCCCGACAAACTCCAGACCATGGGAGACAAAGTCCTGCAGATCAACGACGAAGAGAACGGCACCTATGAGCACCTGGGCGTCAAGTATCTGTCTGAAATCATAACCAGCCGCTGCCGCGAGATTGTGAACGCCATCCTGTACCTGATTCAGGAAAGCGGTTTCGCCGACAGGCTGCGCTGCGGAATAGTGCTCACGGGAGGCGGCGCCAACCTGGCCAATCTCACCAACCTCATCAAAGAAGAATCGGGTTACAACGTGCGCGTGGGTTTCCCTCTGGCACGCAAATTCTCGTCCGACGGCTGCCCCGGCATCGGTGAGGCCGAAGCATCGGCATCTGTGGGAATGGTCCTCGAATCGGCCTCCGATCCTTTCCTTAACTGCATTGCCGAGACTGCTCAGACTCCTGCCCCGGAAACCGTTCAGGAGCCCGTCAAAGAGCAAGAGGTCGCCCCCGATGCCAACGGGCAAGGCAACTTGTTCAGCAAAGACCAGTTCGACGTGGAGGTCGGATCCAAGATTGTAAAGACTCCCTCGAACGGCAAGAAACGCGCGCCCAAGCCGCCCAAACCGCCCAAGAGCGACAAGCCCTCGGGATTCAAGATTTTCTGGACCACTATGGGACAGAAAGTAGGTTCGGTGATAGAGAAAGGCTTCGAAGGCACCTTGGCCGGACTGTATGACGATATGGGTAATAACAACGAGGAGAAATAAGATATGTTCGAAGATTTCAATATAGACCTGGAGGCTACCACTCCCAAGGACTGGAAACGCTCCGACCAGATTATCAAGGTTATAGGCGTGGGCGGCGGCGGCTGCAACGCAGTGTCCTACATGTACCGCACAGGCATCGAGGGCTGCAGCTTCGTAGTGTGCAACACCGACTCCCAGGCGCTTGAATGCAGTCCCGTACCCGTCAAGATACAGATGGGAGCGGGCCTGGGCGCAGGCACCAACCCCATCAAGGGACGCAACGCGGCCATAGACAGCCAGGCCGAGATAGAAAAGAAGATTATCGATACCGGCACCAAGATGCTCTTCATCACCGCCGGAATGGGCGGCGGCACCGGCACCGGAGCCACTCCTATCATTGCCAAGATGGCCAAGGAGAAAGGCATCCTTACCGTAGCCGTAGTCACTCTCCCCTTCAAGAATGAGGGCGACAGGGCTATGTCCAGGGCCATAGACGGTATCCAGGAGCTGGAGAAGAACGTTGACTCTCTGCTGATCATAAACAACGAGAAGCTCTACGAGCACTTTGGCGACCAGCTCACCCACAACGCCTTCCCCAAAGCCGATGAGGTTCTCACCACCGCCGTCAAGGGCATCATCGAGATCATCCAGAAGCCCGGCTACATCAACGTTGACTTCGAAGACGTGATGGCGATGATGAAAGACAGCGGCATGGCCCTTATGGGATACGGCGAAGGCAGCGGCCCCGACCGCATCGAACAGGCTGTGCGCCAGGCCTTCGAATCGCCCCTGCTGAACGACTTCGACCTTACAACCGCCAAAAACGTGCTGGTCAACATCACAGGCGGAAAGAACGAGCAGGGCCTCACCATGGACGATATGTCCGAGATCAACCGCCGCATCGACGAATACACCGGAGGGGCCAACAACTTCAAGAGGGGGCTCATCTGGGACGAAGACCCCGCAGTGGGCGACCACATCCACATTACCTCCATCGTTACGGGCCTGAAGTTCATCGACATTGTAGGCTCGCGCCGCGACATGGGTAATTACATAATGATTACACGCAACTTTAAATACGACAAGAGCGAGGCCGCCAGCACCAAGGGCATCAGCCTTATCGAAGACAACGTGGGCTCCCGAATAGGTTACAGCTCATCGGAGAACCTCCGCGCTTTCCGCTTCGACCCCGAGCAGAAGCCTGCACTGCTGGTAACTGCCGGAGAGCAGATTTCCGACCTCGAAAACATACCCGCAATACGTAGAATATGAAAAAGACCAGAGTAAGATTCGCCCCATCCCCTACCGGGCCGCTCCACATGGGCGGAGTACGCACCGCGCTCTACAACTACCTCTTCGCCAAGAAGAGGGGCGGCGACTTCATCCTCCGTATCGAGGACACCGACTCTCACCGTTTCGTTCCCGGAGCGGAAGAGTATATCATCGAGTCGCTTCGCTGGTGCGGTATAATGCCCGACGAGGGCCTCGGGCCCGACGGGCGCCTGGCCGAGAAGGCCGACGAGCGTAATCCTCACGCTCCCTACAGGCAGTCGCAGCGGCGCGGCATATACCGCAAATATGCCGAACAGTTGGTCAGAGACGGTTTTGCTTACTATGCCTTCGACACCGCCGCCGAACTTGAAGCAGCGCGCTCGCAAGCCGAAGCCGCCGGTCAGACCTTCATATACAACGCCGCCACCAGAGGCTCCCTCAGGAACTCCCTTACCATGGGAAGCGACGAGGTTGAGCGCCTGCTGGGCGAGCGCAACGACTGGACGATACGCTTCCGCATGCCGTCCTACGAGGTGGTAGTGATGGAAGACCTTATCCGCGGGCACATCGAAGTCAACACTTCCACCCTCGACGACAAAGTGCTGTGGAAGAGGGCTGACGAACTGCCCACTTATCACCTGGCCAATATCGTCGACGACCACCTGATGGAAATCAGCCACGTAATCCGCGGCGAGGAATGGCTCCCGTCTCTCCCCCTGCACTTCCTGCTCTACAAAGCATTCGGCTGGGAGAGGCCCGAGTTCGCCCACCTGCCGCTGCTTCTCAAGCCTGTCGGCAACGGCAAACTGAGCAAGCGTGACGGCGACAAGATGGGTTTCCCCGTGTTCCCGCTCAAATGGACTTCCCCCGAAGGTGAAGTATCACGCGGCTACCGCGAAGACGGGTATTTCGCCGACGCTTTTGTAAATCTGCTCGCCATGCTGGGATGGAACCCCGGAACCGAGCAGGAAATATTCTCGATGGAGGAACTCATCGAGGCCTTCTCACTCGAGAAAGTTGGCAAATCGGGAGCGAAATTCAATCCCGAGAAAGCCAAGTGGTTTAATAAAGAATACCTGCGCATGCGTTCCGACGAGGAACTCTGCTCGCTGTTCATGCCCATTCTCTCCTCCAACGGAGTAAACGCTCCCGCAGAGAAGGTGCAGGAAATAGTCGGCCTGATCAAAGAGAGGGCCACATTCGTTTCCGACTTCTGGGACATTGCCTGGTACTTGTTCAAAGCACCGGAAGAATATGTCGAGAAAGATGCCGCAAAGTTCTGGAAGAAAGAGAATGTAGATATGGCGCGGCAGGCGCTTACGGAAACTGATTCGGCCCAGGCGATGGAAGAATATATCCGTGCCAAGGAGTGGCCGATGGGCAAGGTGATGAACTGCATACGCCTTGCACTCACGGGTTCGTCCAACGGACTCGGAATAGCTGATATAATGCGTTTCATAGGCCGGGAGGAAGCTCTTTTGCGCTTCCGCAGGGCCGAAGAGCGGTTAGTTATATGTTAATGACGGGGCACGGGCTTTGGACAAGGTCCGGTCCCGTTGCCGACTTACTTTCCCCCCGGCTGCAGCTTTAGCGGCTGACTTCTGAATAGTCCGGGACCGGAGGATACGAGCGCTGCGTTGTTTCTAGGGTTTAGCAGCAATCGTTGATGCCGGTCCCGGGGCTGTTTTTTATGGGCACCATAAAAAACAGCCTCGGTCGCTCAAGTTCCGAATCCGCCTTGCATAAAAACAGCCCCGTACCTTTCCTCTATTTCTTGCTATTTTTTGTATATTTACGGAGTAAACCACATAAGACCATGTACAAGTATAAAGAAGTAGCTGACTTCACTTACGTTTTAAGTCTTGACAATCACGTCGAAATATGTGAAGCCCTTAGCGAATTCTGCAAGGAAAAAGAAATCTACGCCGGGGTCGTAAACGGCCTTGGAGCTATCTGTGAAGCCACTTTCCGCTTCCTCGACCCAGCCACCAAACAATATGTCGACAAGACATTCAGCGAGCAGATGGAGATTACCAACCTTACAGGCAACATCTCCCGGAAGCCCGACGACCCCCACACTCCCTACCTCCATATCCACATCACCGCAAGCAGGCGCGACTACAGCTGCGTCGGAGGACATCTCTTGCGCGCGCGCATCAACGGCGCCTGTGAACTTGTGGTACAGGATTTTTGGGAGGCCACGCTGGATCGCTATTTTGACCCGCAAACCGGTTTGAACCTTTATAAACTCTAATCTATATGTCCTTTGTAATGATAGTTGAGCTGCTCATCGTTCTTGCGGCTCTCTACGTAGGCTCCCGCTACGGCAGCCTGGCGCTCGGCGCCATTTCCGGCATAGGTCTGGCCATTCTGGTGTTCGGCTTCGGCCTTACCCCCGGCACGCCTCCTACCGATGTCATCTACATTATTATCGCCGCCGTAACCTGCGCCGGTACCCTCCAGGCGTCAGGCGGTATGGACTGGATGATACAGATTGCCGAAAAGCTCCTGCGCAAGCATCCCGAGCATATCACCTTCCTGGGCCCTCTCGTGACCTTCTTCCTTACGGTGCTGGTAGGTACCGGGCATGTAGTATATACCATCATGCCCATCATCTGCGACATCGCGCTCAAAAAGAACATACGCCCTGAACGCCCGTGCGGAGTTGCATCGGTGGCATCGCAGGTCGGTATCACCTGCTCGCCCATCGCTGCCGCTGTAGTGGCATTCGTAACCATATCAAATGCCAACGGATATATGGTAGCCATACCGCAGGTGCTTATGGTTACCATTCCGGCTTGCGTCCTGGGCCTGATGTGCGCCGCCCTCGCGTCCTACAAGAGGGGTAAAGACCTTGACAAGGATCCCGATTTCCTCAGGCGCAAGTCCGATCCCGAGCAGTACGCCTATATGTACGGCAACACTGCCACCACCCTTGACAAAACCATTTCCCCCCAGGCCAAAGCATCGGTATTCATCTTCCTGGGGTCTCTGCTCATAATTGTAGGGTTTGCATTCCTGCAAATGTTCCATACCGCTGACGGACAGACGGTTGCAAAGGCCATCAACCTGCCCAAGATGAACATCTGCATACAGATTATCATGCTTATGGCTGCCGCCTGCAACATTATGTTCTGCAAGGCTTCGCCCAAGAAAGCAGTGGGCGGCGCCGTATGGCAGTCGGGTATGGTCGCGGTCGTGGCCATCTACGGTATAGCCTGGCTGGCTGATACTTACTTCGGCAACTACATGGACGAGATGAAGCAGATGCTCTCCGGCCTTGTGACCAATTATCCTTGGAGCATAGCCTTCGTGTTCTTCCTGGTGTCGGTGCTCATCAATTCGCAAGGTGCAGTGGTCGTGGCCATGCTGCCGCTTGCCTACGAACTCGGTATAGCAGGCCCCGTGCTCCTTGGCGTGCTGCCCAGCGTGTACGGCTATTTCTTCATCCCCAACTACCCCTCCGATATTGCCACCGTCAACTTCGACCGTTCGGGTACCACTGTAATCGGAAAATACCTGCTGAACCATAGTTTCATGATGCCGGGCTTGATAAGCGTAGCAGTATCCACGGTACTGGGATATCTTATCACCAATGTGTTTTTTGCCGGATATTTTGCAAGCTTCACCCAGTAAAGATGTAAAAAAGTTACCTCTAAACCGGAAAATGCAGTTTCCGAAAACGGCCTTCCACGCGTATGGAGGGCCGTTTTTTCAATTAAGCGTGGGAAAATTTCTTAAAACGCTTAATTCCTTCCAACTTTGCACCAAAAGAAAACTGATGACTATGAAAAGATTTATCGCTTTCCTCTCTATCGCACTCGCCTCCTTTGGCTGCACCAAAGAAGGACGGTTTTTCTGGGAAGGGAACAATCCGGAAGAGGCGGAAATCGCGCACGACATGATTGTGCTCGGCGAGCGCCTTCCCGACCCATACTCGATAGAGTACATGACCAAGGCCCTTCAAGCGGTCTCTCCCCACGGAGGGCGCACTACCCTCGACCCCACCGACTTCTACGTCCGCTTCCTGCCCAAGGACGATGCACAGATGCAGACTCTTATCGACAAGGGGCTGGAACTGATGGACTACCCCCTCGACTACCGGATCGTAAGGCATGGCGACTGGTATCACGACCCCTCACTGCCCGAGGAGGATATTACCTGGCAGTACGCCGTCGTACCGGTCGATTTCCAGTTCCCTAAAGACATCCGCTACGAGCGCCTTGACGACTGTTTCATAGCAGACCACAATCCTTCCACCAAGGCAGACGGGATCGACTGGGATGCAGTGGAGCAGGAGGCCTACCGCCTGACTGGCAACGAAGGCCTGCTGATACCGTCCACAAAAGACTCCGATGCCAAGGAGACCGGGCGTCCCAAAGGGAGGATAGCCATTCTGGACCCCGACTGCGACGAAGAGCCCATCGGCGTAAAGGGAGTCAAAGTGTGCTGCAATTCTTTCGTCAAGATCAGCACTTGCTATACCGACGAAGAAGGCTACTACTCGATGGAGAGATCCTTCTCTTCCAAAGTAAATTACCGGCTCGTATTCCAAAACACAAAAGGCTTCTGCCAGGGTATCAACCTGATACTGATTCCCGCTTCTGTATCTACCCTGGGCTCGCAAAGCCCCACCGGCTACAGCATCGTGGTCGACAGCAATTCAGACAGGAAGCTCTTCTGCCGCTGCGCAGTCAACAATGCCGGCTACGATTACTGGACAATGGTTAAAGAATACGGCAAAGCCCTTCCCGCGCCTCCCAAAGACCTGCGTATATGGAACGTCGGGGTGGTAAACGGAGAATTGCCGCTCATGGTGCATCATGGAGTGCTGCTGGACACCTACGAGCCCCTGTCAAGTCTTCTGGGAAACTACACGCCTCTCGTCAAGATGCTGCATCCGGATATTGTTATTTTCAACAATGAGGCCTATACCTACGCCGAATTCTACGCTCTTGCGCTGCACGCCTTCGCCCACGCAGGTCACTTCGGTCAGGTAGGCAAGGAATGGTGGTCACATTACTCCGAATACGTAGTGAAGTCGCTTATAAACACTACGTTAAAGAGTATCTACGGAGAAAGAGGATCTGAAGGTTATTCTTACTGCGAGATAGCCGAGGACTTTGCTTACTACTGTCAGAACGTGCTTTTCAAGAAGCGCTACCCCGACTCCTCCTCCGTCTTCGGCACCGGTTACTGGTTCGCCCCTCAACTGTTACTTTTCCTTGACGAAAGAGGGCTCGGACTTGATAAACTCGGACCGCTGTTCACCGACGACGTATGCGATATCGAAACCTTGCAGGACAAGCTCCTCAGTTATTACCCTTCATTCAAAGGGGTTATCAATGAAGCGTTTACCAGATATGGGAATCAACAATAGGGCTATGAGAAACTTTTTGTCGGCTGCCGCAGGACTCTTCTTGTGGGTAATGTCAGGAGCACAGAACTATGCGGTAACAACCAATGTTCTTGACTATGCAGATTTTGGGACGTTGAATATCGAGGCGTCCTGCGGTATTGCCCGGCAATGGACGCTGATGGCCGGAGTAAAATACAATCCTTTCTACTGGAAGAAAGGAGAAGCGGAAATAGCCGACCGGCAGCGAAGCGTGGAGGCCGGCGCCCGCTTCTGGCCGTGGCACATCTACTCCGGCTGGTGGCTGACCGGCAAACTTAAGTGGCAGGAATACAACTACGGAGGCTTCACTTCGCCGCACGCGGCCGAAGGCGACCGTTACGGCGGGGCCCTTTCTGCCGGTTACACATTTATGCTGAACACTCACCTAAACCTCGACATAGGACTCGGATTGTGGGGAGGCTACGACAAGTATATCGCCTACGAATGTCTGCATTGCGGAAGAATCAGCGGAAGCGGCGAAAAAGTTTTCATACTTCCCAACGATATTCTTCTCTCTATTTCGTACATTTTCTAAAAAAATTGTATATTTGCAGTCCAATCCGAAGCGCGGGTGGCGAAATGGTAGACGCGCTAGTTTCAGGAGCTAGTGGGGTAAAACCTGTGTGAGTTCGAGTCTCATCTCGCGCACGAGAGCTGTCTTTTGAAGGCAGCTCTTTTATTTTATGCGCAGGACTATTCCAAATGCCCAGCCAGCTCGCTGAACTCGTCTATTACAAAGTCGGCTCCGGCCTCCAGGAGAGCCTCACGGGAGGAGTTGCCATAAGACACTCCGCAGGTGCGTGCGCCGGCCCTCACGCCCATCAGGATATCTACCGGCATGTCGCCTACAACCAATGTCTCGCCGGCGCTGTAGCCAAGGTCGCGAAGAGTTTTGAGTACCGGTTCCGGATCTGGTTTTGCCGGGAACACATCTTCTTTACCAAGCACATAGCAAATATACTCCGCAAGGCCGAGATCGCTCAAAAGAGAGCGCAGCGAGGCCCTGCCGCGCGAGGATGCGACACTGAGCCTGTAGCCTTTGCGGTACAGCTGCTCCAGGGTCTCCAGTACACCCGGGAACAACGACGGACCGACTGTACTTCTCAAGTCTTCAAAGATTTGCCTGTAAGCCGCCACCCATTCCGGCAGTTCCTCCCGGGGAAAGTCGGGGAACATGGCAAGAAAGCACTGTTCGAGTGGCAGACCTACGGTGTCCAGAATAACCCTGTCTGAAGGGATAGGATAGCCTTTAAGGCCCAACAGTTCTTTATTGGTGCGGAGAATGATTTCACGGGTATCACCAAGCGTCCCGTCAAAGTCGAGTATAATGAGTTTCGTCCTCATAGTGCAAAGATAACAAACAAGGAGAAAACTCAACAGTTTCTTTTTTCGCTTTTTATTTGTAAATTGGCAAGGCAAAACCTGACCAATATTCACAAATGGCTGTTAACGAAACTGTTACCCTCGATCTGGACGCAGTTGTCGAAGGGAAATTCGGGAAAGGGAAAGTCCCCCGCCCTATCATGTCGTGGCTTAAACGCTTCATTCACCAAGACCATCTGAACGGCATACTCGGGCAAGGTTATCTTGGAATAGAGTTCCTCGAGAAAGCAATCGAATATTACGATGTCCATCTGAACATCGAAGGGAAGGAGAATCTTCCGGAGAGCGGACGCTATACCTTCGTCGCCAACCATCCGCTGGGAGGCATAGACGGAGTGAGCGTTATTGCTACCATAGGCCGCAAATACAACGGCAATATCGTCGTTCCATCCAATGACCTGCTGATGTCCATAAAGCAGATTGCCGAATACACCATACCGGTCAACAAATTCGGAGGGCAGAGCGCAGACCTGATCGGGCAGATTAATGACGCTTTCAATTCTGACCGCCAGGTGATCATCTTTCCCGCAGGCCTCTGCTCCAGGAAGATAGACGGAGTAGTCCAGGATCTACCCTGGAAAAAGACCTTTATCACCAAAAGCCGAATGTCGGAGCGCGACATTGTGCCCATTTGGTTCAGCGGGCGTAATTCAAACCGTTTCTACTTCCTTGATAAATTACGCAACTTCCTGAAACTCAAGCTTAACATAGCAATGCTCACGCTCCCCGACGAGCTTTATAAGAGCCAGCACAAATCATACACGATGGTCATAGGCAAGCCCATTCCCTGGCAGACATTTACCCCGGAGAAGAAAGACCACGAATGGGCGGCCTGGGTTCGCGAACAAGTTTACAAATTACAGAAATGAAGCAAGCAGACATCATCGCCCCGGTCAGCGCCGAGCTGCTCAAAGCCGAACTCACTCCCGAGCACTTCATGCGCGACACCAATCATTCGGGCAACCAGTTGTACATTGTGGACAACCAATGTGCGCCAAATGTCCTGAAAGAAATCGGACGCCTGCGCGAGATTGCTTTCCGCGCCGGAGGCGGAGGCACGGGCAAAGAAGCCGACCTTGACCATTTCGACCTCGAGGCCGCATACGGTTACAAGCAGCTGGTCCTCTGGGATCCTGACGCGGAAGTCATTATCGGAGGTTACCGCTTCGTCCCGTGCGACGAAGTGCTTTACGACCGCTTCGGCCAGCCTCTGATGCCTTCTTCGCACCTTTTCCGCTTTACCCACAGATTCCTCAGCGACGGTTTCCTCAAGACCATAGAGCTGAGCCGTTCCTTCATCCGTCCCGAGTACCAGAGCACGGAAATGGGCCCCAAGAGTATCTACGCCCTCGACAACCTCATGGACGGCCTCGGCGGGCTGATCACTCTGTACAAAGGCCGGATGGAATACTTCTTCGGCAAGATGACCATCTATCCGTCATTCCCCGAAAAGGCGCTGCAAATGCTGTTGTTCTTCCTCCGCAAGCACTTCGGGAGCCGCTGGACAGATATAAACAACATGACGGGGCGCCTGGTAGTTCCCAAGCACCCCATCCCTGTGCATTTTTCCAAAGAGTGGAAAAATATTTTCACCGAAGAGAGCTTCAAAGACGATTATAAGATTCTGAAACGCGAAATCAGAAACCTTGGCGTCAATATTCCTCCTCTGGTGAACACTTACATGAACCTATCGCCCTCCATGAAATCATTCGGGGCGGCGGTCAACGACGAATTCGGTGATGTTATAGAGGCCGGAATACTCATCAAATTCGATGAAATCCATCCCGACAAGCTCTGGCGGCATCTCCCCTTCCACCGCAAATCGTAGAGCCTGCTAGAAGAAGTTTACGGTCTTCTGCTCAATGGCGCTCATGAGGCTGTTTCCGAGGCGGCTCACACCGAAGCGGAAGCGCTCCCTGCACAGCCAGTCGCGGCCGAGGATATTCGATACTATGTAATAATAGCAGATAGCGTCGGAAGCAGTGGAGATACCGCCTGCGGCCTTGAATCCCACCTTACGGCCCGAAACTTCATAATAGCGGCGGATTGCCTCGCACATTACATAAGCTGCTACAGGAGTGGCGTTCACGCTTACCTTTCCGGTAGAAGTCTTGATAAAGTCGGCGCCTGCCTCCATGGCCAGGAACGAAGCCTGGGCGATATTGGCAGGGGTCACAAGCAGTCCGGTCTCGAGGATGACCTTGAGCACCACCTCGCGCTTTTCAGCTGCAGCGGCCTTGTCGATCGCGTTCTTCATGGTAACGATCTCCTCATAAGCCCTGTCGTAGTCGCCGGCGAGGAAAGAGTTGAGTGCGAGCACTATATCAATCTCATCAGCTCCACCCTTGACAGCCATTTCGCACTCCAGCACCTTCACCTCCAGGAAACTCTGCGCGGTAGGGAAACAGCTCGACACCGTTGTAACGTGAACGGCAGGGTTGTTCTTGCGGCTGCGGACGGTCTGGGCGAAATTAGGATACACGCAGATAGATGCGGGAGCGGGATAATCGGGATATGCCTCTGCGAGCTTGTTCACCTTGTCAACCAGCTTGGATACAGACTCTACAGTATCACTCGTGCTGAGAGTGGTGAGATCCATAATGGAGAAGCACTGCTTGAGCACTTCAGGCGAGCAGAGCTGATCAAGATTGTCGGCGATAGCTTTGATGCCGGCAGCGATTTTTTCTTCGTCGGGAGTGTACCCGTATTTTTCTAGATAATTCATATACACTTATTTATTGATTAATTACATTTCTTATTTGCCTGCCGCCAGAGTGCTTGATCTTCAACTTGCGGAGATTCTTAAGGGAATCGAGCCGCAAGGAGTCGAGACGCAGGGAGTCGCGAACCAGAGAGTCACGGTAGAGCGAGTCGCGGAAAAGCGAATCGCGGCGGAGGGCGGCAATACGCATCGAATCTTTGTACGGAGTGCGCCAGAGAAGCGTATCCTCCTTGAAATCCTTTACCCTGTATCCCTTTATGGATGCATTGAAATCCCTTATGAACTCCAGCTTCTCCAATTGCTTATGATACACTTCCCTCCTGCTTTTCAGCTTGGTCCCGGCATCCCTGAATATCTTGGAGAACTTTTCCGGGTCTTTCAGATAATGGCGGACGCTTAAATCGAAGTCTTCGAAGGTGTAGCCGTAGCGTTTGAAGATAGGATCATAAAAAAGCATCGTATCCACCCGGCTGCGTTCTGCGGGATGGTCTTCCAGCCACTGGTCGGCAAGAAACATCTCGGCGTAGATGCTCGTCATCGCTCCCCTCGGGATAATACGCGCCTTGCCGCTGCACGAATACAGCAGCAGCACCGCGGCAAGGCCGAGAAGGATATGACGGAGCGTGCGCATTATCGAAGAGCGGCGCCGAATTCTTTGCAGAACACATCCAGAAGCCTTTGCATGATGCGTTCGGTATCCTGGTCAGTGAGTGTCTTTTCCTCGTCGCGGATGACGAAGCTAAGGGCGTACTGCTTTTTGCCCTCGGGGATTTTGTCTCCGCGGTACACATCGAACAGGCCCACCTGCTTGAGCAGCTTCTTGGCCTGCTTGAAGGCCGCGGCCCTGAGGTCGGCGAAGCTGACGCTCTCGTCGAGCAGAAGGGCAAGGTCCCTGCGGACCTCGGGGAAACGGGGCAGTTCCTTGAAGCCAACCTTATCACGCTTGACGATCTCGAACAGTACGGGCCAGCTGATTTCCGCGGCTACGACCTGCTGCTTGATGCCGAAACGGCGGCACAGGGCCGGGGAAACGATACCCATTGACACAAGCTTCTGTCCCTTGCCGGGAAGGGAATAAGACACACCGTCAGAGAAGACATCGGAAGGGGCAGCCTCTGCCCACAGCTGATAAAGGTCGGCGCCGTAGCGCTTCAGGAGCAGCTCCACATAGCCCTTGAGCTGGAAATAATCGCTCTTGGCAGGCGCTGACTTCCAAGACTTTTCGGGAGTGCCGGAAAGCATCAGGCAGAAGCACCCATGCTCCTCGTATCCTTCGAGTCTGGTACGGTCACCACCCTCGAGTACACGGTACACATTGCCGTATTCGAAGGTCTTGATTGAATAGACCTGGCGGTTGACGTTGTAGGCTACCACCTCAAGGCCACCCAAAATAAGCGTCTGGCGCATTACGTTCAGGTCCTGGCTCAGAGGATTGACAATCTCGACGCAGGCCGATGCAGGGAAAGTGCTCAGAGGCGTGTAGTAATCCTTCTTGGTGAGCGAGTTGTTCATGGTCTCGGTGAACCCGTTGGCCGCCAGGAAGTTGGAAATGCTGTTACGCACAGCCTCGGGATCCGGCACCGGCGAGGGCGCTACCGACATTTTCATATGGTGCGGCAGATCGATATTGTTGTACCCGTAGATGCGGAGTATCTCCTCCACCACGTCGCACTCGCGGCATACATCAATCATATACGAAGGCGCCAGCACGGTTGAACCGCCCTCGTGGCGCTCTACGAATTCGTAGCACAAACCGGACAGAATGCACTCGATGGCGGAATCTTCGATATCCTTGCCCACAAAAGAGCGGATATAAGCATAATCAAGCTCGATGCGCTGACGCTCGACGGGCTGGGGATAAATGTCAATAAGATCTCCTTCCACCGTACCTCCGGCACACTCGACGATGAGCTGAAGGGCCCTCTTAAGCGCGTAAGGAGGCATGTTGGGGTCACATCCACGCTCGAAGCGGAACGATGCGTCGGTCTGCAGGCCTTCCCTCTTGGAGGTCTTACGAATGGATGCCGGATCGAAATATGCGCTCTCAAGGAACACGTCCACTGTAGAGTCGCTCACGCCGCTGTCCTCGCCGCCGAATACTCCTGCGATGCACATAGGCCCCACGGTGTCGGCAATTACCATATCGCTGCTCTTAAGCTTGCGCTCCACCCCGTCAAGGGTACGGATAATCTCACCGTCGGAGGCGCGCCTCACGATGACCTTACCGCCGCGGATCTTTCCTGCATCGAAGGTATGCAAAGGCTGACCGAGTTCAAAAAGAACGAAATTGGATATATCCACAATGTTGTTGATAGGATGGCTGCCTATGGCCATGAGTTTCTTCTGAAGCCACTCGGGCGAAGGGCCGACCTTGAGTCCGCGTATGGTCGCGCCGCAATAGCGGGGAGCGCCCGAAGGGTCGGCGACCTCGACGGGAACGGGATTTCCTCCGGCAGAGACAGGAAGAGGCGCATTTTCGTCCGCCATGGGCCAGTTGAGCTCGCAAGGCACGCCATGGAACAAGCACCAGGCATACAGGTCACGGGCTACACCCCAATGGGAGGCCGCATCCACACGGTTTGCCGTAATCTCATACTCAATTACAGCCTCGCTCTTGAGGTTCAGATACTCCTTGGCGGGAGTGCCCACCACCGCCGAGTCGGGAAGGACCATAATACCCTCGTGGGAGCTGCCGATTCCGAGTTCATCTTCGGCACAAATCATTCCCATCGACTCAACGCCGCGGATCTTGGACTTCTTGATTTTGAAATCGCCGGGGAGCACCGTCCCGATCTGGGCGAACAGGACTTTCTGCCCTGCCGCCACATTGGGAGCGCCGCAAACCACAGTGAGAGGCTCACCGCTGCCGGCATCAACCTTGGTGATGTGCAGGTGATCGCTGTCGGGATGGGGCTCGCACTCGAGCACTTTGGCCACAACCACCCCGGCAAGTCCTCCGGGAATCTCTTCGCTCTCCTCAACCGAGTCAACCTCAATACCGATGTCCGTCATGGCGTCGGCAACTTGAGCGGGACTGAGTTCACACTTCAAATAGTCCTTCAACCAACTGTAACTAAGTTTCATATATCTTCCGGTTTAAATAGAGCCGCCACAAAAGAGTCTTTGTCAAACGGCTTGATGTCCTGTATATTTTCTCCTGTACCGATAAAGCGCACGGGGATTCCGAATCGGTCGCTCACGCCGACCACCACGCCGCCCTTTGCCGTACCGTCAAGCTTGGTAACCACTATGCCGGTAATGTCGGTGGCTCGCGCAAATTCTTTGGCCTGGGCGAATGCGTTCTGGCCGGTACTGGCATCCAGTACAAGCAGCACCTGCTGAGGCCCGTCGGGAACCACCTTGCGCACAGAGTTGCGTATTTTGGTAAGTTCGTTCATAAGGTCCACGCGGTTGTGCAGGCGGCCGGCAGTGTCGATGAGTACCACATCCGCCCCGCGGGCGACTGCCGCCTTGGCCGTATCGTAAGCTACGGCAGCAGGGTCCGAGCCCATCTGCTGCTTGATTATGTCAACGCCGGCGCGCTCCGCCCAGATGTCCAGCTGGTCCACGGCGGCGGCGCGGAAAGTATCTGCGGCTCCCAGAAGCACCTTTTTGCCCTGAGACTTCCAGTAATAGGCCAGCTTGCCTATAGTGGTGGTCTTCCCTACTCCGTTGACGCCCACAACCAGGATGATATAGGGTGAGGAGTCGGGAACGATGGGACCCGAAGGAGGGATGAGTGCTGCGATTTCTTCGCGGAGCATACCGCGGAGTTCGTCCTGGCTCATATATTTGTCACGCGATGCCCGCTCCTCAAGATTGTCGATAACCTTGAGCGTAGTGTCAACGCCCATATCGGACTCGATAAGAGCCTCCTCTATTGCGTCCAGGGTGTCGTCGTCAACTCTCGACTTGCCGGCGATGGCCCTGCCTATCTTCTGAAAGAAACTAAATGCCATAGCTTACAAATTTACAAATAAACTATGTAAAAACGAAATTACGGTATACCGATACCCTCCGAAGCCCTTTTTCCTAAGAATTCTGGGCTCCGGAGGGTAAAAAGTCTTCCGGAATTACCGGTTTGGGGGAGTTAGATTACTTCTTGTTGAAGAAATCCTTGGCCTTCTCGGCCTCTACCAGCTGCTCAGTGAAAACATAAGCGCCGGTCTTGGGAGATTTCTCCATACGGATGCACTTGACCATGCTCTTTGCACCGGCCTTTGCTGCGAATGTTGCAACGGCTTTCTTTGCCATAACTTATTCTCCTCTAATTATTTGATTTCACGATGAACAGTAACCCTCTTAAGGTAGGGATTGTACTTCTTGCGCTCCAGGCGCTCGGGAGTGTTCTTCTTGTTCTTGGTAGTGATGTAACGGGAGATACCCGCTACGCCGCTAGCCTTCTGCTCGGTACACTCGAGGATGACCTGCACCCTGTTTCCTTTTGCTTTCTTTGCCATAACTCTAAAAATTAAACAAGGTTAATCAATCCTTTCTTCTGAGCGTCGCGGATGGTAGCTTCCAAACCGTTCTTCTCAATAATCCTCATACCCTTGCAAGACACCTTGAGGGTGATGTATCTCTGCTCCTCCTCGCTCCAGAACCTCTTGTTCTTGAGGTTAAGGGAGAAGTCGCGCTTGGTGCGGAGCCTGGAATGGGCAACATTGTTGCCTTTCATTCTTTTCCGTCCGGTAACTTGACAAACTTTTGCCATAACTATCTGATTTTTATTGTTTTCTTGGTAAGGGGGTGCAAATATCGTTCAATTTTCTCTTATTTCCAAGCCGGAAACTACAGAAATTTGAAGAATCGGCCCCATCTAATATTTTTAGGGAATTTCCGTCCCGCATCGGTGGAGAGCCATATCACAGCCGGGCGTCCGACTACGTGATCTTCAGGAACAAAGCCCCAATATCTCGAATCGAGCGAATTGTGCCTGTTGTCTCCCATCATAAAATAATAATCCTGTTTGAAAGTGTAAGAGCCTGTATTGAGAGCTGCCTGCACGTCGGAGTGCTCGTAGTCGCGAATAATCCTCTCATAAAGAGGAAGATTCGACTCTGTGAGCTCGACCGTGGCCCCCTTGCGGGGAATCCAAAGCGGACCGTAATAGTCTCTCGTCCAGTTGTATTCGGCGCTGAAGGGGAAAACCTCCCTCCAGCTCAGGGAATCGGTCTGCAGAGCGCATTCCACACTCACCACGTTCTTCATCCCTTTGACCTTTTCCAGCATGCTGGCCGTAAGCGGTATCTCGGGATATCCTGGCAGAGCGGGGAAAAACTGCAACTCCTTGACGTTCAGTCCCATCTCGTCTACTATCTTGGGATTAAGCTCCCTTCCGGTAGTAACCACCTGATAGCTCAACTGAACTCCGGGCCATACTGTCTGCTGCTCGCCGTTCACCCACACCAGTCCGTCGCGGACTTCGAGGGTATCGCCCGGCAGAGCGACGCAACGCTTGACATAATGGTCTTTTTTGTCCATAGGGCGGACAATCACGGGGCCGAATGCGTTGATCGCATTCTCCCGGCCCATGTAACGGACCATAGTGTAGTAATCCTCCACAGGAGCTTTGCTCAGGACGGTATCTCCGTTAGGAAAACCGAACACTACATAGTCTCCCCTGCGGACCTTCCTGATACCCGGCAGACGCTTGTATTTCCACTGGACAGAAGTCGAGTACGACTCGCCGCGGCCTATGGTATTGTGCGTGAACGGTATGGTCAGGGGGGTCATAGGGAGCCTGGCTCCGTATGTCAGCTTGCTCACAAAGAGATGGTCTCCGGTATAGAGGCTGCTCTCCATCGATGAGGAAGGGATCTTGAAGGACTGGAACCAGAAAACATTGATAAGGGTCACCACGACCACTGCGAACAGTATCGCGTCCACCCAGTCAAGTATCCAGTTCAAGAACTTGCTTTTGGTGCGGAATCTCCTCCTCCGGCTCACTTTCTAACTATTTTACAGAATTGATGATAGCCTCGAACGCCTGGGGATTGTTCATAGCCAGGTCGGCAAGAACCTTGCGGTTGAGTCCGATGTTCTGTGCATTCAGTTTGCCCATGAACTGGGAGTAGGAAATGCCGTACTGACGGGCTGCCGCGTTGATACGCTGGATCCAGAGGGCGCGGAAATTGCGCTTCTTGGTCTTGCGGTCACGGTAAGCGTAGGTGAGACCTTTTTCGTAAGTGTTCTTTGCAACTGTCCAAACGTTTCTGCGGGACAGGAAATTACCGCGGGTTCTCTTAAGAATCTTCTTGCGGCGTGCCCTTGAGGCAACGGAGTTAACTGATCTAGGCATAATTCAATACTTTTAGAGAACCAACATTTCTTTTACCCTTACCAGGTCGGCCTTCTCGAGAAGGGCGAAGTGGTCAAGATTTCTTTTGCGCTTCTTGGTTTTCTTGGTGAGGATGTGGCTGTGGTAAGCATGCTTCCTCTTGATTTTTCCCGATCCGGTAAGCGTGAAGCGCTTTTTGGCACCGGATATGGTCTTAAGCTTTGCCATTGTTGTAAATGATTAAATGTTAAAAAGTTATTTTTTCTTTATGGGGGCAAGCATCATAGTCATGCGCTTACCCTCAAGGGTTGGCATATTTTCAGCCCGGCCAAAAGGCTCCAGCTCTACCGCAAAACGGAGGAGCTGCTTCTCTCCCTGCTCGGCGAACATGATGGAACGCCCGCGGAAAAAAATGGAAGCCTTGACCTTGGAGCCCTCCTGGAGGAATTCGGCCGCGTGCTTGAGCTTGAACTGAAAGTCGTGCTCGTCGGTGTTGGGGCCGAAGCGTATCTCCTTGATGACTACCTTGGCGGCATTGGATTTCATCTCCTTTGCCTTCTTGCGCTGCTGGTAGAGATACTTCTGATAATCAAGTATCTTGCACACGGGCGGGTCGGCCTTGGCGCTGATTTCCACCAGGTCCAGCTCAAGCTGGTCGGCTAGCTGAAGAGCTTTGGCAAGGGGCCAGATGCCGGGCTCGGGGATGTTATCTCCCACGAGTCTGACTTGCGGAGCAGTAATCTGTCCGTTAATATTGAGTCCGTCCTCGTCTTTTTTCTGTTGACGGGGATCCGGGCGGCGACCTCCTGGCTTGTAGGTCGGCTTTGGTCTGTAGGGTCCTGCCATTAAGCTAATTCCTCAGCTACTGCTGAATTAATGTATTGTACAAACTGTTCCATAGTCATGGAGCCCTGGTCGACACCTTCCCTGCGAACGGAAACGGTGCCTTCCGAGGCTTCTTTTTCACCCACAATCGCTATCAGAGGCACTCTGAGAAGGGAAATCTCGCGAATTCTCTTACCCAAGGTCTCGTTGCGTGAGTCTATGGAAGCGCGAATATCGGAATTTTTCAGCAAACTGCAAACTTTTTCTGCATAATCTGCATATTTTTCGCTGATTGGCAGCACTTTCACCTGATCCGGCGAGAGCCAGACGGGCAGGTGGCCGGCGGTATGTTCGAGCACCACGGCGGTAAAGCGCTCGAGGCTTCCGAAGGGTGCGCGGTGGATCATGACAGGACGCTGCTTGCTTCCGTCGGCGTCGGTAAATTCAAGATCGAAACGCTCGGGCAGGTTGTAGTCCACCTGGATGGTGCCGAGCTGCCACTTGCGGCCGATGGCGTCTTTGACCATAAAGTCAAGCTTGGGGCCGTAGAATGCGGCCTCTCCGAGTTCGACCACGGTCTTGAGGCCCTTCTTGGCGGCTGCGTCGATAATAGCCTGCTCGGCCTTGTTCCAGTTCTCGTCGGAGCCTATGTATTTCTCGGTGTTCTTAGGGTCGCGCAGTGAAATCTGGGCCATGTAGTCCGTCATCTTGAGCGTCTTGAACACATAGAGAATAAGGTCGATAACCTTTTCGAATTCTTCCTGCAGCTGGTCGGGACGGCAGAACAGGTGGGCGTCGTCCTGGGTAAAGCCGCGGACACGGGTAAGTCCGTGAAGCTCACCGCTCTGCTCGTAACGGTACACTGTACCGAACTCGGCGAAACGCAGGGGAAGGTCCCTGTATGAGCGGGGGCTGCTGCGGAATATCTCGCAGTGGTGAGGGCAGTTCATAGGCTTGAGCATATACTCTTCGCCCTCCTGCGGGGTATGTATAGGCTGGAAAGAATCCTTACCGTACTTGGCGTAATGGCCGGAGGTCACATAGAGTTCCTTGCTGCCGATATGAGGGGTCACGACGGGCAGATAGCCCAGCTCGGCCTGCTTGCGGCGCAGGAAGTTCTCGAGGGTGTTGCGCATGACGGCGCCGCGGGGCAGCCACAGGGGAAGGCCCAGGCCCACACGGCCGGAGAAAGTAAAGAGTTCCATCTCCTTGCCCAGCTTGCGGTGATCCCTTTTCTTGGCCTCTTCGAGCATCTGAAGATACTCGTCGAGCATGCTCTTCTTGGGGAAGGTGACGCCGTAGATACGGGTAAGCTGCTGACGGTTCTGATCCCCTTTCCAGTAGGCGCCGGCTATGGCGGTAAGCTTTACAGCCTTGATGTCGTCAACGTGCTTGACGTGCGGGCCACGGCACAGGTCGGTGAAACAGCCGTTTTTATAGAAGGTGATGGTACCATCTTCCAGGTCGTTGATAAGCTCCACCTTGTAAGGATCACCCTTCTCGGTGAAATACTTAAGGGCGTCCGCTTTGGACACTTCGGTACGTTCGAATGTCTCTTTTGTGCGCGCAAGCTCAATCATTTTGGCCTCGACCTTTGCAAGGTCAGCCTCGCTGATCTGCCTGTCGCCAAGATCTACGTCGTAATAAAAGCCGGTCTCCACGGCAGGTCCCACGCCGAACTTGACGCCGGGATACAAGGCCTCGAGGGCCTCTGCCATAAGATGGGCTGAAGAATGCCAGAAAATGTGTTTTGCTTCATCGTCCTCCCAGGGACGGATGGTTCCATCGGTAAATGCTATCGTCAACATAAAATAGTTTTGGTTTGCAATCTGCAAAGTTACAAAATTATATCGACAAAAACGAATGCACACTTACCATGGCCTCATGACCATTTTAACTAATTTTAAGTTTTGATTCAATGAATATATCTTCCAGAGGCTTCTTGATGCTTTCTTTAGTGTCCAGTTTGCCGAGGTAGGTACTTATGCTCTTTATCCCAAAGAGCTTGCCAATGGCGTTCTGAGACACCGAAGGAATGGTCTGGTGTATGATGTGGGCGATGTATGCGGCCTGGTAGTTGGTGTGACCGGCGTCCTTAATCCACTGGTAGTCTTTGGTGATATAACCAGAGGCAACCAGGGCGTCCAGATAAGGCTTTATCTTGCTTGTGAGGGCCTTTCCTAAAGCATTAAAAGTAGTTAAACTTCTTACAAATCAGGGAAGCAGAATCTACGAGCATACCTTTTAGAATATAGCATTGTTCTTCTTTTAGTAGAAGAACATTCTTTAGATAGAATGTGATTATTAATCGTTTCTCTAGAGTACAAAGGTTCAACTGTTAATATGTAATGGGCTTTCCCCTCTATCTTGGGCTTTATAGGGACAGACTCAAGTGAGTCTAATTTTGTCCTATAAACCGTTGAATCATGGTTTTCTGATACTAAAGTAATAAAGTTTGGACCATAAGGATTATTTATAAACCGTTCAGGATCATACCATACTAATTCAACAAGAAACCTGGCTGGCAGAGGATCAAAACGATAGAATTCTACTTCATCAACTCTCTTGTCAAAGACCGTGGTAAAATGATGAATGCTATATAACGAACTCCCCATAGATAATTGATATTCAGCCCTTGAAGTGAATTCTGTTTCGTTAACCGGTGTGTTGGTTAAATCAAGAATATATTGTCTTACATTGTGCGGAAATATGTAAAACAACTTAATCCCTTCTTGATACACTGGATTAGAAACAAATTCGGTAGAATATGACTTGGGCATAACATACAACGCATCATTGTAAACTGCTAATACAGGATCTTTGAGTGATATCGTATCCAAGAAATAACGTGTCCCCAAACAATTCTCTTCAAAATCATTTAGGTAGTGAACAGGCCCAATATATGATTCTTGGCAACTACTTAGTATTACCAGAATTAGTATTTGAATAACACGAGTATGCATATCCCTTGTTAATTATATCATTAATAGTCTGTTGGCTTATTGCTTGTGTTTCTTTTTCCACGCTTCCAGCTGTAAGCGTCCCCGTTTTGTAGCCTTCCCTAAAAATCGGACAGGGTTAAAGTTTGCAAAAACGATTATCTTCGTCATATGAGGGAAGGCTACAATCCTAAATGTTTTTTACTTAATACGGTTAATGTATCCATTACAGGATATAAAACTGTAAAGCATTAGCACACTTACTTTGTTGTTATATACACAGTTATTGTGTTATTCTGTTTGTCCATTACTATCTCTGGGCTATTAATACGTTTTTTCTTTAGCCGAACAAGACGCATCACATCTTTCTTTGTATTAATTGTAGAGTTATTATATACATACGTAATATTTAGTTTTTCTGCAATGTTATCATAACAGCATTTTAACATATGAATATAATAATCTCTAATACACTCGTTAACATAAAGATAGCCATCTTTTGCTTTGTTAGAATATACAACAAAAACATATAGTTGTTGATTATCATCTTTGTATAAAACAATATTATTACGAGAACAACCAGAATAATACAAACTATCAATTACATCAGAGGATATTTGCTCGGGTAAATTATCAATGTAACAATACTTTCTATAGTAATAATTTTCACTAATACTAGGTTGAGCATATGATTGGCAACACATAGCTAAACATATAAAGAGTAAATAAATTAATCTTTTCATTTAATGCAAAACAAGGATAACTACCATTTTAATCGTTCAATCAATTGCTTTTCTCTCTCTCTTCTTTCTTCCCACTTTAAATATGTGCCATCAATATACTCAACGGACACATATCCATCAGCCAATACTTCAAGATTAACAGTTATTTCGACATTGCCAATAAAATTCAAAATCTCTAGTTTTGATCCGTTGATCCGAATTGAACGAAAATCTTTATCAAAACAAATTTCATCCGGTGGAGTACGAAGAATAACATCCTTCGCAATTAAGCGTGTCTTTTTTAAATCATATGCTTCAAGTTCCAAATGAAAATCTGATGTAGTAAAATAACAATTCAAATAAACATATATACCGAATTCTTTGATTTGTTTTTTCTTAAAGAGCCACTCATTCTTATATCCTCCCTGACGAAAAAGATCATTAAGGCCAAATAATATGTCCAAAGGAAGAGGAATACTCTTTGATGCTTCTATATAACCCTCCTCAATAAAAGAGAGATAAAACTCATAACGGTCTTTTAAACAAGGCATTGCCCTTAATCTCATCTGATCATCCATAGAAAGAGGAATATATGAAATCAAAGAATTACTACTTTCTAGTATTTCTGACTTTTTTTTGCTGGGAGATTGGATAAAGCACAACATTTTTACTGATCCAGTCTCTATTTGCAGCTTCCTCACAGCTTTGCTTAACCAATTGCAAATAAAGCGAGCATTCCAATCAATTATTTCGGCAAAAGCAGAATATTCATCTATGTTCCGTTTCCGAATATGATGAGTAGCAATATAACGTAATTTCATATCTCTATATCATTTGATTTCTTCAGGGTCTCTTATGTTTATTTAGGTCTAACTGACCATTTTGACGAAGAGTTTGTGCCCTCTCTTCTTCATAATCAAGAATCATTCGCCTTGCTCCTTCGCCAGCTGGCTCTTCATGAGTAATAGTGGAACGATACTTTTCATAACCAGCCTCTTGATTCCATTTGCGTAGAAGGGCCGGGAGTTCTTAATAAGCCTAATTAACCCACCTAAAGAAACATGAGACCTTTACCACAAAAATAAAGATTATAAATAGTATTAACATTTTCGCCACGTATCTGAGCGGGGCGGAATTGATATTCACATATTTCATTTGCCATTCTCAATGCCTCTTGATCAAAGCATTTTATACCTGATTTTTCTTCTATTTTATAAAATGAAGCGTTACCATTTTTATCGATAATTAAATCAATTGATATTGATTTGTTCTTTGGTAAAACATTAGTAAAACTATATCGGTCTTCTATCAATTTCATTCGTTCTTCATATGAAAATGGCGGAGCAGCCACTTTATCAAGATCATAATTAGGGTATATTTCATCCCCAGTCATGATACTTGGTTCGAAATATTTTAGCGCAATAGAATCAATTATATTTACGTTGACATAAGGGCTATTGCTATTTGATTTCATCAGGCAATATGTAGTATCACATTTCCTAATGGCTATTCTCCATACAAAAGGGTCATATTCACACAATATTCCTTTGATTGGTGAAGCACGATGTCGAGCGGCCTTATAAAAAATGGATTTCACAGGGCCTCCTACGAAAATAGGCTTATTACAAACAATGGTTTTGCCCAAATAGTGTCTCAAAGTAAAGGGATATTCTCTATCTGATATAGAGTCCCCCCATACATCCAGATAGTAGTATTCTTTATCCAATGATACGCTGAAGTAAATTTCATCTGGTTCCTCCATATATATTCTGGGATAACAATTGTAATATGACTCCACAATCTCTGTGGAAAAAGAGGACAATTCTACTTCCCCAGTGATAGCAGAGTGGCAAGACACAATGCATGAACAGAAAAGTACTAAAACTGAAGAACAACGCATAGCAAAAATAATAAAATCTGGATTTAGGGAACTGTTTCAAAGAGCTGATGCCGCAATTTCCTTGCCAGTCCAAAGATAATCATTTTCCGCGACATTGAGTCCACTTCCGGTGATTAATCCGCCATACGGCAGGTAATCGGTCTGCATTGAGAGAGTTCCGTCGCCCTTCAGCACGACTCTCGTGCTCCCCAGATGGCCAAAAGAGCCTCCTCCGCCTGAGTCCTCAAGCCCGGCAAGCGCTTAATTAAGTGTGGGGTAATTCTTTAATTATCAATCTGCTGTGATTTTCAAACAGGCCAGGGAGGCCTTCCGCTTTGAAATAAGGATGAGACTTATTATATTTGTGCTATGGTAGAAAGAAAGATAGTTTGGAGCGATGCGGCCCGCAGCGGCCTGGTGCTGGGCGGAGTATCCATCGCATACATGGTTTGTTCCATGCTGCTCACAAAAATCCAGGGCGGCACTTTTGCTTCGGTACTTGTCAATGTTTCCAGCCTGCTGCTTTGGGTTTTCAAGTTAGTGCTCTGCATCAGGCTCATGAAGATATTCATGCAAAAGTTCGCTGCCTCGCACGAGGGAGTTTCAAACTCGGACACATTCCGTTTCGGCACTTGCACCGCCCTGCTGTCGGCCATTCTATATTCGGCTTTTTTCCTCGCCTGGATCAGCTTCATCCAGCCGGACATGCTCACCTCGTCGCTTGACACCGTCAAGGAAGCCTACTCGGAGGCACTCACCGAGGCCCAGTTAGAAAGCATGGACGCCATGATGGCCAAGCTTCCCAACGTGATGTTCTTCGTCAACCTGTTCTGGTGCTGGCTGTTCGGCACGGTCCTCGCCGCTATCTTCAGCCGCAACATTCCTCCCCGCAACCCCTTCATAGACGAGCAATAGTATGGATATATCTGTTGTAGTTCCGCTGCTCAACGAGAGCGAGTCCCTTCCCGAGCTTTGCTCGCGCATCGCCGCGGTAATGCATGACGAAGGCCTGAGCTATGAAATCCTGCTCATAGACGACGGCAGCACGGACGCTTCCTGGGACGTCATCAAATCGCTCCGGGAGTCGGACCCTTGCGTTCACGGCATACGTTTCCGTCGCAATTACGGCAAATCGGCAGCGCTGTACTGCGGTTTCGACAGGGCCGAGGGAGACATTGTGGTCACCATGGACGCCGACCTTCAGGATGCCCCCGAGGAGATACCTCAGATGCGCCGGATGATTATCGAAGAAGGCTTTGACCTTGTAAGCGGATGGAAAAAGCACCGCAAAGACAACGCACTCACCAAGAATCTCCCCTCCAAGCTGTACAACGCCACCGCCCGATGCATAACGGGCATCAAGCTTCACGACATGAACTGCGGGCTCAAGGCCTACCGCAGCGAGGTGGTAAAGAGCATTGAGGTTTACGGCGAGATGCACCGCTATATACCCTACCTTGCCAAGAACGCCGGTTTCAAGCGAATCGGCGAGAAGGCCGTCCACCACGAGAAACGCAAATACGGCAAAAGCAAATTCGGTCTGGAGCGTTTCGTCAACGGCTTCCTGGACCTGCAGAGCCTTTGGTTCCTGAGCACCTTCGGGAAAAAACCCATGCACTTCTTCGGCTACAGCGGCCTGCTGATGTTCCTGGTAGGCTTTGTGATGACCGTGTGGATCATTGCCGCCAAGCTTATTCACCAGGCCCAGGGGCTCAAGTTCAGGGCGGTCACCGACCAGCCGCTGTTCTATCTCGCCCTGCTTGCAGTTGTACTCGGCGTGATGCTTTTCCTTGCCGGCCTGCTCGGCGAGATGATAGCCCGCTCGGCGCCCGAACGTAACCACTACAATATAAAAGAAGAAATATGATTATAGGTATATGCAACGACCACGCGGGCGTTGAATACAAAGAGCGCCTGGTCAAGTATCTTGAAGGCAAGGGGCATCAGGTGGTCAACTTCGGCACCGACAGCACCGATTCTTGCGACTACGCCGACTTCGCCCACCCCCTGGCTCTTGCAGTCGAGAGCGGCAAGGTCGACAAGGGCATTGCCATCTGCGGCACGGGAAACGGCATGGCCATCACCCTCAACAAGCATCAGGGCATACGCGCCGGCCTCGCCTGGAACATGGCTATCGCCAAGTTGGTCAAGGGTCACAACAACGCCAACGTGCTCGTGATGCCGGCCCGCTTCGCATCTTACCGCATGGTCGTCTCCATGGTCCGCGAGTGGCTCGCCACCGAGTTCGAAGGCGGCCGTCACGCCCGTCGCATCGAAAAGATTCCTGTAAGATAAGTATTCCGTGGCGGCAGTATCTGCTCCGGGGGCCTTTTGCCCAAGTTTTATGGCCCCCGGAGCAGATACTGCCGCCACAACATCAGACGCACTATGTTCTCCAAAGATATTTCCGATTACCCGGACGGGATAGTGCTGCCGGTAGACAAACCGTACCGATGGACTTCCGCCGACGTAATCCGTAAAATCAAGTGGGCGGCTTGCCGGCACTTTGGCAAAAAGAACCTCAAGGTCGGCCATGCCGGCACCCTGGACCCCCTTGCCACCGGCATCCTTCTGGTATGCATCGGCCCCGCTACGCGAAAGGCGGAACAGCTTCAGGCATCCACCAAGGAATACCTGGCCGGGGTGTGCTTCGGAGCAACCACCCCTTCTTATGACCTCGAAAAGGATATAGACCGGACCTGTCCCCTGGAGGATGTATCTAAAGAGCGCCTGCTCTCGGTACTCCCCTCTTTCGTGGGTGAGCAGGAGCAAATCGCTCCCCTTTTCAGCGCAAAATCGGTAGCCGGAGTTAGAGCCTCCGAACCGGCGCGGCGACTGCTCCGTGAGGCCCGGGTAAAAGGCCAGGTCTTCGACCCGGGGGACATCCTTCAATCTTCACGCATAAATATCTACGACCTTGAGCTGCAGCAGTTTGACGAGCAGTTCCAGGCCCCCGAGCCCATTCCTGCCACTGGAGGCCGCGGCCGCATCAACGTAGCCGACGTGCGCGGCTATAGCCTCAAGCACGCCCTCATCCGCGTCGCCTGCTCCAAAGGCACATACATCCGCGCCCTCGCCCGCGACCTTGGCGAGGCCCTTGGCAGCGGAGCGTTCCTTGGCTCGCTGAGGCGCACCCGTAACGGAGGCTACGGCGAGACCGACATGCTCACGCTGGACAAAGCGCTGGAGATGCTGGGATAGAAAAAATAGCGGGCGGCTCATTCGGGCCGCCCGCTAAAAATTATTGCTTCTCTAAACTAAAGCGAGAAGTTGATAGTGTGGTTGTCGGGGTTCTTGGATCCACAGATAGTGTCGGCAGTTACGGGGTTACCGTTGATAGTACATCCGGTCACCTTGATAGGATCGGAAGGGCTACCGAGCACGACAGTCTGGGAAGTACCGTTGAAGTAACCGACCACGGCGCCCATTGTAGCCGGATCATACTTATCAGCGGTAATCTTGCAAGTCACCTTACAGCCGGTTCCAGTATCGTGAGCCACATTTCCGAGGTTGCCCACCAGACCGCCGGTACCACCGGTATTGGCAATCTTGGTAACCACCTCTCCGCCGGCAGTACATCCGACGATGGCGTGACCCTGGGAGTGGAAACCGCAAAGTGAGCCGAGAGCGGATCCGACAGCGCCGGACTCAAGAGTGATAGTGCCCTGGTTCTCGCTGTTCTCGATAACACCGGTACCACCCTCGATACCGCCAAGACGGCACTTCATGGCGCCCTTTCCGGTAATGTTACCCTTGTTGACACACCCGTTCACCGAAGTTCCGGTGACAGGCTTCTCCTGACCGGGCCAGCCGACTATACCGCCGATAGCGGAGTTGGAGGCCGAAGCGTCAGAATCGACAATGATATTACCTTCGTTGACACAATTGATGTAGCTGGTATTGGAGAATACGTCAGTGGTGTTGGTGAACTCATAGTCACCGCCGCCGATACCGCCCACGCAGGCGATAAACTCCTTAGGGAGATTGGTACCCGGAGTGCTGTTCTTAATAGATACGTTAACCTCGCCGAAGTTCTTGCATCCGGTAACGGCACCGCAAGGAGAACCTACCACGCCGCCCATCTGGTTACGGTTAAGATTGGCGGTCAGGTCAACGTCAGCTGCTGTAAGAGCATAGGAGATCTTTCCGTGGTTCTCACAATTGGTCAGAGAGAATCCGGGAGCGCCGTATCCGGCCACGCCGCCGATGGTGGGCAGTGCGCCGGTAGCATCGATGACAACTACCTTTCCGGTAATGTTCTTACCGTTGAAGGTGATAGCACCCTTGTTGATACAGCCGTTCATGCCGGCGGCCTGGTAACCGACGATACCGGCAAGACCGACAGCCACGGTAGGGCCGTTGACAGTGACGCTGATGGCGCCTTCGTTGGTACAGTCGGAAATCTCGCCGCTCGACTGTCCGGCTATAGCCGCCACAAGCATAGGCTCGGCGATTGCATCTGCAGTATAAGCCACGGCGGCCTTGTTGGTAACGCCGGAGATAGTACCCTTGTTGTCACCTGCGATGATGCCGAAGAAAGCAACCTCGGGAGCGAACTGGCAGCCGGCGTCGATAACCACGTTCTTGACGGTACCGCTGAGGGTGGCGAAGAGAGGCTTGCCGGACTTGAGGCCCTTGATGACGTGGCCCTTACCGTCGAGGATACCCTTGAAGTTCTCTACGGAAGGAACATCTGCACCTGCCAGGTCGATATCGGCCTCGAGCGTGTACTCGTTGGCAGAACTTGCAAGTATGGCCTCGCTGGTGAGGAACTCGATGAACTCGCTCGGCTTGGTCATGTTGGGTTTGAACTTGCTGGGCTCAAGAGTGGTGACGCTTCCGGTAGTATACTCGGAGGCCTCCTCGTTCTTGACTGCCTTGACGCGGATGTCGTAGGTTGTAAGGCCCACCAGGCCCTCTACATCGTAGGAAGTAGAGGAAAGGTCGGAGATCACCTGCCATTCACCGGAAGAAGCGGCCTTGTACTCAAATACATAGCCGGTAGCAAACGGCACGGGATCCCAAGAAGCCTTGAAGCCCGTTTCGGCAATATTGCTGGTCTTCAAATTAGCGGGAGCGCCGAATTTGGCATCAACAGTACCGGTACCCACACAAACAGCGAGCGGAGAAGCCTTAGATCCAAGGTATGTCCAGTCGGAGAAGAAGTAACCGGGATAATTGGCACGGATACGGGCATAATAGAATGAGCCGGCAGCAATGCCTTTGGTAACCACGGCTGAAGTCTCGGGAGCGTTTACGATGGTTATGGATGTTCCGTTGATAACACTGTCGGTGGTAATATCGTCCGTCAGCTCGATAGTGAAAGAGGTAGCTCCGGCATTCAGGGCCTGGTCGGCGGTCCAAACGAAACCTGCCGCCTTGGCGCCGGAAGTAGCGTCATCGTAATTGAACGTGCTCACGCCGGGCTTGGTCGAATCCAGGCCGCCCGGAACAGTCTGATAAGGATTATCAATCTTGCAGGCGACAAGAGATAAAATGCCGGCTGCAACAGCGAGTATCTTTATACTTTTCATATTCTGGTCATTAATTGTAATCGCCTGCACAAAGATCACCGGTAACTACAGAACCTGTGCTGGTGAAGGTGAGGGCGCCGGTATTGGAACAATCTACGAAAGTAATTTCGGAACCGTTCTTCTTACATGCCACGATACCGCCAACTGCACTGATGTAGGCTTTGGGAGCTGCTGTACCCACGAAGCTGTAGTCCAGTGCTCCGCTGTTAGTACACTTGGTATAAGTAGTGTTGCCAGCAGCGCTGGCGTCACCCACGATACCACCGACGAAGCAACGCCAGTTGGGGCCGGCCAGGGTGGTCTGCTGGATAATCTTCAGAGCACCCTTGTTGGTGCAATTGCTGACCTCATATTTCGCGCCGCCGGCGACACCGCCAAGACGCATGATAGCCTGAGGGCTGGTGATGGTGACGTTATTGTTGTTGGCGCAATCATCGATCTTTCCGGTCACGTTGCCGAACACTCCGCCGAAGTAGCTGTTAGGAGTCTCGGTGATGGTGCTGTAAGTGAGGTCGATGTCAACGTTGTTGGTGCACTTCTCGAAGAGCGCGGAACCGTCGGAATTGTAAGGACCGGCATTGGCCACTACACCTCCGAAGCAGCTGGAAGCGACATTACCGGCGCCCCTGTTGCCTGCAGTACCGCCTGCGGCGAGGGCCTTCATGAAGAGCTTACCGTAGTTGTGGCAGTCGGAAGCACCCTGGGTTACGGTGCCGCCTACGCCGGCAAGACGGATACAAGTCCAGGTAGCGGACTCGGAGTCGCAGTCGACGTGGATAAAGCCCTTGTTGGTGCAGCCCTTGATCTTGCCTTCGGTGTAACCTACTACGCCGCCGATGTTAGGATAAGCACCTGAGCCGCCGGAAATATAATGCATCGAAACTTCACCCTCGTTGGAGCATCCGTCCACTACGCCGTAGTTGCCGGGAGTCTCTTTGGCAGAAGGAGTTCCGCCCACGACGCCGCCGGTATAGAAGTAAACCGCAGTGCCGTATTCAACGCTCACGGCGCCGGTATTGGAGCATCCGACGACCATCGACTGGTCGGCAGCGCCCTCGTACATACCGACAACGCCTCCGAAGGTATGGAAAGTACCGGAGGCAGGAGCAGCAACAGCGAGAGCCACCTTGCCGGTGTTGGAGCAATTCTTCACGACGCCGGTGGTATAGCCGACTAGACCGCCCCAGTTGCAGGAAGCCTTGGGGAGAGCTGCATATTCGCAGGTAACAGGCGCGTTGTTGACGCAGCCCTCGACGGTACCGGCATTGTTAGCGACCAGAGTACCGAAGTTGGTGGACTCTGAAGGCTCGGGGAAAGCCACGGAGCAGTCAGCGGCGAACTCGATGCCGGAAAGCGATGCGTCGGCAGTAGTGGCGCCGATAAGGCTGTTCTGCAGTTTGACTCCGGAGAACTTGACGTCCTTGATGCTGCCGCTGACGGTGCCGAACAGGCCGTCGTTAACGGTTGCGTTCTTGACCACGTGGCCCTTGCCGTCCAGTTTGCCGGCAAAAGCTTCCACAAGAGGAAGAGCCTCGCCGCCGAGGTCGATATCCTTCTCGAGTGTATAGGAATCAGAGGCGGACGCGGTAGCTGCTATGGTGGCAAAGAAGGTAATGAGCTGATCCTTATCTTCGATGTTGGGCTGGAAAGCGGGCTTCTCGGGAGTAGTGATGGATGAGGTTACATAGTCGGTGTACTCTTTGGAACCGTCGTTGTCGCGATAGGCACGCACGCGCACATCATAAGAAGTCTTTGCCGAAAGCTCGGTAATCTCAGCCTGGGCGGAAGCGGTCTCGGGGAGCTTGGTCCAGTTGCTGTCGGAGCTCTTCTTCCATTCCGGAGCATAGCCGTCGGCCTTGCCCACCAGGCTCCATGTAGCGACAATCTTGCTGTATGCGGGAGCGTCGAGCTTGAGGACCTTGGGTGCCTCGAAACTCATGGCCAGAAGGCCGTGGCCCACGCTTATGCAAGCAAGGGCGTCGCCGTCCTTGAGCACTGTCCAGTCGGAATAGACGGAACGGGGATAATTGGCCCTGATACGGGCGTAAAAACGGTCGTACTCCTTGAGGCCTGAGAAGATGACGCCGTCGGTAACGGCAGCATCGCTCTGGATGATCTGGCCCTGAGGAGTGCCTGCGTACATACTGACCTCGGGTTTATAGAAGGTAGCGTCGGAGAAGTCCTCTTTAGTGGCAAGCTGCACCGCAATTGAAGTGGCGCCAGCCTTGAGGGCCTGATCCGCGTTCCAAATCAGGGAGACGGATGTCGCAGAAGACATAGTCTCATCATAAGCGAAGTCCGTGATGCCGGCTTTGGTCTTATCGATGCCGGTGACTACTTGCTCCTTCTTACATCCGGAGAAAAGTACGGCACAGAGAGATGCAGCGACAATCAGGATTTTGAATGATTTCATACTGAATTGTTTGTGTTATTGAATAAAACAACGATAAGATAACGCCTCTCATCGGGGCGCCTTTGACAAACAATCCTATTCAGCCGGCCTCCCGGCCATTCGTCTGACTTGCGATTACAAAATTATACATATTTTACATTATAACAAAAAAAATCTACATTAATTTTTCGGCAATTTTGTTCACCATTTCATTTTTTTGATATATATTCGCCTTGAAAATACGAAACACACCATAACATTTTAAAATAATTTAATAACGACATTTAACCAAATTTTATCACTCCTTTGAAAACCTTCTGATTTTCAGCACATTGTCGTCCTGGCTTGCAAGATTCTAATTTAATAACTAAGGACCATTTATGATGAAAATCACGATTCCAAGAAGATTTGCGCTGGCTCTCATCGCCTTGTTCGCAGGATTGAGCGCTTACGCACAGACTTCTACGATAACCGGTGTGGTACGCGATACAGCGGGCGATCCTATAGTGGGAGCCGCCGTTATGGTGAAGGGTACCACCAACGGTGTAATGACCAACGCAGACGGTTCCTACTCCATCAAAGCCAAGGATGACGCCGTTCTGGTATGTCAATTATTCGGTTACAAGACCCAGGAACAAACGGTCGGGGGCAGAAGCAACATCGACTTCACCCTTGCAGACGACACCGAAATGCTCGAAGCCACCGTGGTCGTGGGTTACGGTACCCTTAAAAAGACCCAGCTGGTAGGTTCCGTGGAGAACCTCGACGGTGACAAGGTCGCCGACCGTCCGAATCCCAACCTCGCACGTTCGCTTCAAGGCCAGGTGGCAGGTCTGAACATTATCCAGACCGACGGTAAAGCCAACCACTCGGGTAACGTTTACATCCGTACCAACGCTCACAAGTATACCACCCGTGCGTCCATGACGAGCGGCTCCGGCGGCGCCTATTCAATCGGTTCCGGCGACGGTAGCGCACTCGTCCTCATCGACGGTGTGGAAGGAAGCCTCGGCAACGTCAACCCCTCCGATATCGAGACGGTTGCTGTTCTCAAGGACGCTTCTTCCGCCGCAATCTATGGTGCACGTGCTTACAACGGTGTGATTCTGGTTACAACCAAGGAGGCAAAAGGCGACAAATTCACCATCTCCTACAACGGAACGTACTCGTACAACGACCGTACTATCAAGTGGGAAGACAACATCGTCACCGACGGTCTCACCTGGCTCGAAGCTTTCTACGACTTCTTCCAGGGCGACTCCGTAACTCCTACTTCCGCCGGTAAGATGCCTTCACAGATCAACACCTGGAAATTCAACGACGGCTATCTCGACACATTCCGCCAGAGGCGCATCGCCGGCAACTACGATGTCTTCGACGACACCTCGGGCGTTTATCAATACTACGGATCCACCAACTGGCTTCCCCTCTTCTATAAGAGAGGCACCGACAACACGACCCACGACATCAGCGTAAGAGGTTCTTCCAAAAAGATCACCTACTCCCTTACCGGACGTTATTTCACCCAGTCGGGTCTGTACAAAATCGGTGATGACTCATACAACCAGTTCAACATCCGCTCCAAGGTAAAACTCCAGGTTACCGACTGGCTCAGCATCAACAACAACACTTCCCTGTTCCGCACCAACCAGAGGCAGTCCATGTTCACCACGGGTTCGGTACTCGGAAAGCAGATCGACCAGCACGGACAGCCTATCGGTATCCCCGTCAACCCCAACGGAACCTACTCTCTGTTCGCAGCCAAGACCGGTTTCGCTTCCTTCCTTGAGGGCAACACCGGCCAGACCGACGGCAACACCACTGTAGTTACCACCACCGGTGCGACCATCACCTTCCTGAAAGACGTTCTCAAGTTCGACGCCGACTTCTCCTACAAGGCCATCCGCCGCTGGAGGGAGCGCTACCGTGCACCTCTGACGTTCTACCTGTCCGACACTTCTTATACTGAGTATGTGCCGCAGGCAAGTTCGTACAAGTCACGCTGGACTTACGACACCGACTACATCACCGCCAACGCCTACTTCACCTTCACTCCCAAGCTCGGAGAGAACCACGAACTCAACGTCGTTGCCGGTACCAATGTCGAGAACTACAACTACGACCGCTTCTACCTGCAGCGCAAGGGCATGATCTTCCCCGACAAGTACGAGAGTTATGAAATGTACGACGCGCTCGAGACCATCCTCATCGAGCAGAACCGCAACTCCTATGGCAACTTAGGTTTCTTCGGCCGCGCCAACTACACTCTCCTCAAGCGCTACATCCTCGAAATCGCAGCCCGTTACGACGGCGCATCCCGTTTCCCTTCATCCAGCCGCTGGGGATTCTTCCCTTCAATGTCGGTAGGTTGGAGAGTCAGCGAAGAGCCTTGGATGCAGTGGAGCCGCAGCTGGCTTGACAACTTCAAGATCCGCGCTAACTGGGGAACCCTCGGCAACGGTACTTCCGGAGTCTACGACTTCCTCGAGCTCATCAATATCGACAAGACCGACGTCCTCTTCGACGGTGCCAAGAACAACTACACAGGATCTCCTAACGTAGTTCCCGAGAGCCTTACTTGGGAGCGCGCTACCACTTACGACGTGGGTATCGACGCCGACTTCCTCGGCAACAGGCTTTCCTTCTCCGGCGACTGGTTCCTGAGGGACACCAAGGACGTTATTACCGCAGGACCTACTCTTCCCGCCACCTTCGGCGCCGGCGCCCCTAAGGGCAACTTCTCACGCTTCGAAGACCGCGGCTGGGAGCTCACCCTTGCCTGGAAAGACCAGTTCAAGCTCGGAGGCAAAGACTTCAGATATTCCATCCAGGGACGTATGTGGGATACCAAGACAACCGTCAAGGAGTTCTCTACCATTGTAGAAAATCCTCTGGACCTGTATGCAGGAAAGGAACTCGGAGAGATCTGGGGCTTCCGCACCGACGGCATCTTCCGCAACAATACCGAGGCACAGAGCTGGGCCACTGATACCTTCCATAAGAACGGTTCCAACTTCGTGGAATACGCAGGTGACCTCAGGTTCATCGATATCGACGGTGACGGCGACATCAACTACGGCCTGGGTACTATGCAGGACCATGGCGACCTCGAGGTTATCGGTAACGAAACTCCTCGCTACATGTACGGCGCCAATCTCGACTTCAACTGGAACGGAATCGGCCTCAGCCTGTTCTTCCAGGGAGTCGGCAAGCGTGACTGGTATCCCGATACCGAGACCGCTTTCTTCTGGGGCTCCTACAACCGTCCTTACTGCCCTTACCTGAATGTCAACCAGATCGGTGACAATTATCCGCAGATCGACTTCTCCACCCCCAACTGGGAGGTTGTCAACTACGACAAGAATCCTTACTGGACCCGTCGTGTCGCTTATGCTTCCAACCGTAACGTCGGTCCTCTGTCCTGGAACAACGACCACTATCTGCAGAACGCCGCATACCTGCGTCTGAAGAACGTAACCATCGACTACACCCTTCCTCAGAACCTGACCAGGAAGGTCAACATCGAAAAGGCACGTTTCTATGTAACAATGGAGAACCTCTTCACCTGGTCTCCTCTGTTCAAGCACACCAACATGTTCGATCCTGAGGCCATCGGCCTGGGTGACACCGACTTCGACAGCGGTTCCGTTTCGGCAGGCAACGCCGGTCTGAGCGGCGTCGGTGAAGGTTACAGCTACCCTATGTTCAAGACCTTTACATTTGGCGTAAGTATTACTCTTTAATCAGCGAAGTATATGAAAAATATTTATAGAATTCTCCTCGTTGCTTTCGCAGTTCTCTCATTCACTGCTTGCGAGAAGTTCTTCACCAGAGAGCCTATCAACTCGTTCTCTGCAGAGACATATTTCGCTAACGAGAACCAGCTCAAGATGTACACCGACGGAATGATCAACTCCTGGATGCCTTCCATGGACGACATCGGTTACGCCGGATACAGCGTTTACAACGACGTCATTGCCACCCGTACCTCTACTACGTTCTATCAGCCCGGCCTGTTCAACCCTACCCGTCAGGGCAGCTGGACCTGGACATTCGCAAGGCGCTGCAACATCATGATCAACCGCATGGAAAAGAACGCCAAGGGTAACGTGGACGAAGAAACATACAACCACTACATGGGTATCGCCCGCTTCTGGAGGGCTTATCATCACTTCTCCCGCATCAAGACCTTCTCCAACATCCCCTACATCGACGTCGTAGTCGATCCCAAGGACAGCGCCATCCTTTACGGCGGACGCCTTGACAGGGAAGAGGCCTTCCATCACTGCATCGAGGACTTCGATTTTGCACAGCAGAACTGCCTCGGTACTGCCAAGTACAATACCTCCGGCCGCGTTTACATCAACAAGTGGGTAATCCTCACATACCTCTCCAGGATCTATCTGTACGAAGGTACTTTCCGTAAGTATCACGACGTTAATCCTGCCACCAACACTCCCTGGACTAACAAGTTCGAGACATCCGAGGAGCTGCTGCGCAAGGCAGCCGAATGCGCCGAGGAAGTCATCAAATCCGGCGAGTTCTCCCTGCATAAGGGCTATGCCGACCTGTTCCTGAGCGACAACCTCTGCACCGACGAGGTCATCTGGGGCAGGGCTTACAGCGAGGCTCTCGGCGTGCGCCACAACCTCACCCGTTACTTCAACTCTTCAACCCTCGGCCAGCAGTATTCCGGCACCAAGGAACTGGTCCGTCAGTACCTCAAGACCGACGGCACGCCTGTCCTCACCGGCGAGCAGACCATCAACGAAGAATTCAAGGACAGGGATGCACGTCTTTCCGCTACCGTCATGGGCCCCGGCCACAAAATTGCCAAGCTTACCGGCGACACATCGCCCCAGGTTATCAACATGACTTGGAACTGCACCGGTTACCAGCTCGTCAAGTGGTGCATTCCTGATGAGACCCACCAGCAGAATGCTATCGACGCCAACTCCCTCCCTATCCTCCGCTACGCCGAGGTCCTGCTCAACTATGCAGAGGCCAAGGCTCTCCTCGGAGAGATGAACAAGGGCGTATGGGACCAGACCATCGGCGCTCTCCGCACCCGCGCCGGAGTTAAGAGCATCTATCCCGGCGATGCCGGCTATGTCAAAGATCCTTGGCTGCGTGAATACTACACCGCCAGCGACCTTGCACACGTTGCCGACCTCACCGACATCGATCTTGAGATCCGCCGCGAGCGTGTCACCGAGATGACTCTCGAGCAGGGCCTGCGCACCGACGACCTGTACAGGTGGGCGGTAGCCGACCTCATCGAGAAACGTCACAACCACCAGGGCTGGACCGGTATCTGGGTCACCGAGGCCGAAGCAAAGAACGGCTTCACCTTCGAAGGCACCAAGTATGAGTTCACCACTTCCGGGTCGGTCGGTGAGACCAAGATTCCTATCACCACCACGTCCGACCGTAACTGGACCCTGGAGAAAGCAGGCGCAGGTTACTACTTGATTTACAACTTCAAGCTCGAGTGGCTGGAGCGCAACTATGTGCGTCCTATCCCTCAGGATGACCTCAACATCAACCCTAAGTTGCTCCAGAACTACGGTTGGGACAGCTAGGAAGCCACTATTCTTTAAAATAGAGCCGGATTAATTCCGGCTCTATTATTTAAAAAAAACGCTATGAAAAGTTTTACCGTTGCCACTTTTATCGCGCTGCTCGCGGGCACTCTATGCGCAAACGCCCAGGACAAGCTGCTCACCGTTAACGGAGAGGAATTCAACGTAAATGTATTTGAAGTCAATAAAGACATAGTGCGCATCGAACGCTTGCGCACCGATTATACCGACATCAAATACTTCCCCGTAAAATACGTTAAGTCTATAACTTTCAAAGACGGCTTTTGCGTAGATTTCGATTCTGAAGGAATTCCCATAAGGGATAATTTCCTGCAATCTCCTACCATGAAATGCATGACTAACGGTATTTACGCCGAAGGGCTGTTCCGGCTAAACGAAGAAGAGACCATGCAACTGATGGGAGCCGAGAAGTATTACTCCCTGTACATGCCTTCAAAATCAATCTTCTACACCGGCATAGCGCAGATTTTTACGGGAGGATCGGCCTTGGTTGCTTCAGTCTTTTATGACAAGAAGGACGTAATAATCCAGAACCGCAAGTGGGGCCTCGAGTTCAAATGGCTCAATATCCTGGGACTCAGAGGGCTTGAAAACGCCCATAATATCAGCAGGTTCACCGGAACGATCAATCCCTATTTCGTCACCGCCGAATTATTCGGCACCACCACATTGGTGTTCGGTTTCGTGAACTTCCTGTCGGCCAGGTCCAGGCTCAAGTCGGCACTCTCCCCCGATGTCTCGCTGCCGTCACTCGAAGCATCCAAACGCAGATACTGGGCCGGCATAGGAATGACGGCGGCAGGTGTGGGCTCCATAGTGGCCGGAACCATTGATATGGCCGGCAAAACCAAATGGAACTGGAACAAATGGGAAGACTCTGACATATATTCCTACGGCAGATACAATGTCAAGGAAGGTACTCCGCCGATAGCGGGTCCGATACTGGTTCTGGCAGGATCGGTCCTTGTAAACATAGGTCTGCACGAATTCATAGAAAACGGAGCAAGAATCAAGTACTTCAATAATATAAAAACCGGCATAACACAGAACGGATTCGGACTGAGCATGACATTTTGATACATCTTTTTCAAAAAAATAACTAAATTTGTGAGATAGACAATAGATATCTCATTATATGAAAAACATCAAAAAACTCACAGTCCTTATTTCGTGTGTGGCGCTGGCTTTCTGGGTTTCTTGCAAGCCTGTCAATCCTGACGACCCCGACAAAGGCAAGACCGGTCCGGACGAAGACCTGCCCACCGATGTAATAAACGGGACCACGATAGCCGAAGGCATGAACGCCTGCGGCCTTGTTTCGGATGCCAAAACAGGCAAGGGTATCCCCGGCATCCCTGTAACCGACGGTTACAGCTACGTAGTGACGGACGCCAACGGCGTGTATCAGATGGCCGCGAACCGCTATACCCGCAACATCTACCTGAGCGTTCCCGCAGAGTTCAAGATTCCTCTTGATCCTGCAACTCACCTGCCCCTGTTCTACTCTACCAAAGATTTTGTCAAGAGCAAAGTCAACCGGAACGACTTCACCCTTGAGCCGCAGGAAGTTGAGACCAATTTCACCATGATCATGATCGGCGACCCCCAGTGCCAGACCGCAGCGCAGGTGGACCGCTACCGTACCGAAACAATACCCGCCATGCTTTCATTTATCAACAACGGGCAGACAGAGGGCAAATATCCCAACGTGTACGGAATGACCCTGGGAGACATTACATTCGACAGCACGAACCTGTGGGAAGATATGAAGGGCACCATGTCCAACCTCAAGACAGCCAAGGGAGAATGGTACCCGATATTCCAGTGCATAGGCAACCACGACCACAATTCGCTGGTCAAGAGTAACGACTACGACGCCACGGCAAAGTATGTCGAGCACTTCGGTCCCACCGACTACTCGTTCAACCGCGGCAAAGTGCATGTCGTGGTAATGGACGACATTATGTGTACATCCGTCACCTCAAATTCATCGCCCAACAAGGCCACTTGGAGTTACGGAGCAGGCTTCTCGCAGGCACAGTACAAGTGGTTCCTGGACGACCTGTCACGGGTTGACAACAAGGGAGACAAGATAGTGTTCCTCTGCATGCACATCCCTATGAGGGCAGGAGCCAACTCCGGCGGCTCGTCTTTCAACAAAGACGCCCACTATGCCGATGTGCTCGGCCAGCTCAAGCAGTTCAAGGAGGCCCATATAATGATAGGCCACACTCATTACCAGCAGAATTACATACATACCGGCTATCTTTGCAAAGGCGGGCAGCCAATTTACGAGCACGTACACGGCGCAGCCTGCGGAGGCTGGTGGAGCTGCAACTCCAACGTTACCGGCGCCCCCAACGGCTTCAACGTTTATGAGATTGAAGGTAATACCGTCAAGAACTGGACGGCTATCGGATCCAAAAACAGCGCCGACTACCAGCTCCGCGTTTATGACGGGGATCAGATCTACAACGGATCGAAGGGTTATGAGTATGCATGGTTCCGCGCTTCCAACAAGGGAGGAAGCGGCAGCATTACTGCAGTAGGCAACGCAAACCTGCGCAACGCTTTCGTAGCCGAGGTATTCAACGACGATGACCGCTACTGGAAGGTGGAAATGTACCAGAACGGCGAGAAAGTCGGCGACTTCAAGAAACTCAGCAACGGCAGCTGCTGCAACATATGCATCACATCATATTTCTTCAATGAACTGGGTAAGAATAGCGACACATGGACCAACAAGACTGCCAGCCACTACTGGTACTTCGTTCCCACCTCCAAGAAGCCCTCTTCCGAGAAAAACTGGGAAGTGCGCGCCACCCAGACCATCCCCACCAGCGGCCAGGTCAACACTTTCGACTGCTCAACCCTAACTACAGACTATAACCAATTCTGATGAAACTTTACAGGTTTTTACTTGCTGGACTACTTCTGGCCTGCGCTTTTGGCTGCACCAAAGAAGAAGTATTCTCCCCCGCCACCATCAGCGGAGACTGGGTGTTTTCTGCCCAGAACGACGGTTCCAAATGGACCGACATCAAGGTGGCCGACGTATACGAATTCGACGGCAAAGGCGGATATACCGTCAAGAGCCTTGCTACCGGCACCACAGGAGTAACTTTCTATAACGGCAAGGTTTACGCCGACCGCAGCAAGTTCTCCAAGACCGACGGCAAGACCTACACCGTCAAAGTAGGCGCTACCAAGAACTACATTTTCGAGTCGCGCCCCGGCACCTACACTTTGGTCAACGAGACCGCCGACCTTCTGACCTTCGACTACACAGGCGGCACCGGTCCCAAAGGCTTCCGGCTGGCGAAAGTCAGCATTTTTGAAGATCCTTCCACGCCTTCCCAGCCCGAGCAACCCGAAGAACCCGACACTCCCGTGGACGACAAAGTCCGCATCAACGGGTCGGAGATTCTCGAAGTCAACGACCTCGCCGGACTGATTCAGGACAAGACCACAGGCAAGGGTATTCCGGGAGTTATCGTCACCGACGGATACAATTGCACCAAGACAGACGAGAACGGCGTGTATCAATTCAAATCGAACGCGCTCACGCGTTTCATTTATTACACGACTCCCGCCGACTACAAAGTGGAGGCGCCCACTTCGCCCAGCCTTCCTGTCTTTTACAAGGCGGTAAAGCCCAACGGAGAGTTGCTGCGCACCGATTTCACTCTCGAGAAGCTCTCCGGCGGCAAAGAGACCAACTGGACCTTCATAGGCATCGGAGACCCGCAGTGCGCCACATCGAGCAATGCCAGCCGCTACAACTCCGAGACCATCCCCGACATCAAGAAGACAACGGCCGGCAAGTCAAGCGTGTATGCTATGACCCTCGGCGATATAGTATTCGACAGCACCGATATGTGGCCCACCATGAGAGCATCCATGTCGGCGGTCCACAACGGCACGAGCTATATCATCTTCTTCCAGACCATAGGCAACCACGACCACGACTCACTGCAGCCCGACACTTCCGACAACCTGATGGACGACTACAACGCCACGTCCACCTTCGGTAAGTACTACGGTCCTGTCAATTATTCGTTCGACAGAGGCGATGTACACGTGGTGTCGATGGACGACATAATGGTCACCGAGCAGAAGAGTTCCAGCAAGAGCAACGGCAAGACCTGGAGTTACAGCGGCGGATTCACCCAGGCCCAGATCGACTGGCTCAAGCAGGATATTGCACTGGTCGACAACAAGGCAGAGAAGATGATCTTCATCTGCTGCCACATACCGTTCAAGAACTCCAGCGCAAACCATTATCCCGACGTGCTTAAGCTGATGGACGAGTTCAAGGAGGCCCACCTGATGATAGGCCATACCCACTACACCCAGAACTACATCTACACCAACACCCACAAAGGCAAGGGAGGACTCCCCCTCTACGAGCATATCCACGGCTCTGCCTGCGGCGCCTGGTGGACAAAGGAATGCAGTTCCACGGTGAGCGGAGAGCCTTCGGGATACACGGTTTATGACATTGAGGGCGCCCATATCAAAGACTGGTTCTTCAAGGGTACCAACAAAGATAAGGACTTCCAGCTGCGCGTATTCGACGGCAACGAGATATACTACTCGAGCGGTTATCCTATCAACTGGTACACCGCTTCGCAGAAAGTCGGCACTTATTCCTTCGTGGTCAAAGGCAATTCGGCTCTCAAGAACTGCTTCGTGGCGCAGGTCTTCAACGACGACGACTCCAACTGGTCAGTGGCCCTGTACAAGAAGAGCACAGGAGCGAAGATAGGAGAATTCAAGCGCCTTGCCAACGGAACGTGCTCCAATGCCGCAATGTCTGCCCACTATTATAACAAGAAGGGCAAGACATCCGACAGCTACCGTTCCTGGACTGCCAGCCACTACTGGTACTACAAGCCCGCGTCGGGCAATCCTGCCATCGAGAGCGACTGGGAAGTAGTAGCTACGCAGACCATCCCCGGCGGGAAGGTATCGCACACTTACAAGTGCTCCACGCTAACCGCCGAGAAGAACCTGGAAAAGGAGTTCCACTTCTGATCGTCAGTATTTTATAATACGCCTGAGAGTGGCAATAGCGCTGCTGTCGGGATGAACCTTTTCAGCGCGGGAAATCCAATTCCCGCGCTCGTCGTATTCATAGCTATAGTAGCGTTCAGGGAATTGTTCCAGATCGGGCACCCACATCATCTCCCCCGTGGAAGTGAGGGTCGTGCCGCGGCTGCGCACCGGAAGCGCCTTGGAGTTGTATTCAATCTCCACGTCGATGTCGGCGCTCTTGATGCGGGTGAATTTATCTTCCGTCAGGAAAGCCACGTCGGCGCTCCCGAGATAGTCACCCTCGGCCGAATAGCTCTTCTCAACGTATGTCTTTCCGGAGTATTCTTTGTTGGAAACGAATGACAACTCCCCTTCGGCATAGTAATCGGTCTTCACTATGTGCCGGCCGTCGTTTTCGTGCACCCACTTGCTAACTTCCTGATTGTTCATGCCGTACATACGGCACTCGCTGATGAAGCGGCCCTTGTAATCGTATTCATAGCGGGCTTCATCCTCGTTATCGGCATTCAGGCCGCTTATCTGAATCACCTGATGCTTGCCGTTGTACGTGTAGGTTTCAAGGTAGCGGAACGACTCGTCAAAATTGTAGGTAATTACCGAGTCGGCCTGGCCGAGGGAGTTGAATACCACACGGTATGGCAGTTCAAGGGTATCGGACTGCAGTACTATCTCTTTGGCTTTACAATTAAGGGCATACTTTTCAAGGTCGGTTTTGACCGGAGTGCAGGCGCAAAGTATAAGCGCCGCGGCAACTGTGAATTTGATTTTCATAACACAAAGTTATCAAAATTGTACTAACTTTGTAAGAACCAAACTCCACCAAAATGAAAAAATCATTATTTCTGATGATGGCTCTGCTGAGCTGGGGCGCCCTGTTCGCCCAGACCCAGCCCGAGAATTCCGACGACCGCGTAGCCTGCTACCGCATGATGAGCGGCGTCCGCAAAGTGATTTCCATCCCCGATATTGACGGTTACAAGACCTTCAAATGTGACTTCCACACCCATACCGTTTATGCCGACGCCCATGTCTCGCCGGAAGGGCGGGTCCAGGAAGACTGGTACGACGGACTGGATGTGATGGCTATGACCGAGCACGTGGGTGTACACAAGACAGGTATCGACATGCCCGACCGTAACGTTCCCATAGTCAAGGCCAAAGCCGAGGGGGCCAAATTCGGTATGATTGTCATTCCGGGTGTAGAAATAACCCGCGCCAAGCCCTTCGGCCATATGAATTTCCTCTTCGTCAAAGATGCCAACGTGTTCAGCGAAGACCGCTATCTGACCGACAAGGACGGCGAGTATCTTACAGACGACCTCGGGCGTAAGATCAACAACGATGAGACCTTGCAGGACGATATCGCAGCTGCGCTTGAGCAGGACTGCTTTATACAATGGAACCATCCCGGCTGGCCCGACCGCAAATGCGATATGTATGACATCCACAAGGATATGCTCGCAAAGGGCCAGATACACGCCGTTGAGATTTGCAACCATCAGGAATGGTATCCAAAGGTGCTCGACTGGTTTGACGAGTACCACATCCCCATGACCGCCAATACCGACCAGCACAGTCCCATCGATTATAACTACGGACACGTAATCCGCCCCATGACATTGGTGTTTGCCAAAGAATATACCATGGAATCGATACGGGAGGCTATGTTCGCCGGACGTATGGTTGCATTCTGGGACCAGACCCTCGCAGGCGATGCCACCTGGCTCGAGCAGCTGGTTCATCACTCTCTCCAGGTCAGGGTAATCGATGCTGCCAAAGGTAGGATAGAAGTCACCAACATTTCAGACATCCGTTTCGAGACCATGTACGGTACGCACATGAATCCCGTGATCCTCTACCCTCGCAGCGCCATCATCATGACGGTCAAGAAAGGTCAGAAGATCGAGTTCCTCAACTGCTACACCGGCCGCCAGCACTTACACACCAACCTCTGGTAGCCCCCCCCCTGATTATCAGCACATTACAAAACTTGACCTGGTGCTTTTGCACCAGGTCAAGTTTTATAAGTGATTGACTGTCAATTAATAGAGTTCGTCAACGGGCTCCTTGAAGTCATCGGCTGAAGGAGCGGGGGCGTTGTTGCGGGGGCCGTTCCTGTGCGGGCGGTCGTCACGGCGGGGACGATCGTCACGGCGCTCGCGGCGCTCGCCGCCTTCGCGGCGGGGACGGTCACCTTCGCGGTGTTCCCTGCGCTCTCCGCCCTCGCGACGGGGACCATGCTCGCCACCGTTGCCGCGGCCACCATTGCCCTTAGGCTCTACATAGCCTTCGGGTTTCTCGGTGAGGGCGCGCATCGAAAGGCGCATCTTGCCGCTCTTGGCATCGTACTCGAGGAGCTTCACGTCAACCTCGTCGCCAACTGCAAGCACATCCTCCACCTTTTCGGTCTTGGTCCAGGCAATCTCGCTCACGTGCAGAAGGCCTTCCTTGCCGGGCAGAATCTCGATGAATGCACCGAAGTCAAGGATGCTGACCACCTTGCCGTGATACACCTGACCGGCCTCGGGCACGGCGCAGATGCTCTTGATCCAGTTGAGAGCCTTCTCCATAGCGTCTTTGTCGGTAGCGGCCACATCCACAACACCTTCGGTGAGGTTGGTGCCGGGGATGGGGACTTCCTCGATGGCGATGGTAGTGCCGGTCTCTTTCTGAATCTTCTGAATGGTCTCGCCGCCCTTGCCGATAACTGCACCGATGAACTCGGAAGCAATGCGGATCTGCTCGATACGGGGAACGAAAGGCTTGTAGTCTTCGCGGGGCTCGGCAATGGTCTTGAGCATCTCGCCCATGATGTGGAGACGTCCCTGGCGGGCCTGCTCCAGAGCTTTCTCAAGCACTTCGTAGCTCAGGCCGTCGACCTTGATGTCCATCTGGGTGGCGGTGATACCGTCGGCGGTACCGGTGACCTTGAAGTCCATGTCGCCAAGGTGATCCTCGTCACCGAGAATGTCGGTAAGGATAGCGTAACGGTCGTTGGGGCGCTCGGCGTCGGTGATAAGACCCATTGCAACACCTGCCACAGGCTTCTTGATCTTAACGCCGGCATCCATAAGGGCGAGGCAGCCGCCGCAGACGGAAGCCATTGAAGAAGAGCCGTTAGACTCCATGATATCAGATACTACGCGCACGGCGTAAGGATTCTCGGGAGCCATGGGGATGACGGGCTTGAGAGCCCTCATGGCCAGGTTGCCGTGACCTATTTCCCTGCGGCCGGGAGCACGCATAGGCTTGGCCTCGCCGGTGGCGAAAGGAGGGAAATTGTAATGCAGCACAAACTGCTGGTCACCCTGGATGAGCACTTCGTCCATCTCCTTCATATCCAGCTTGGTGCCGAGGGTAACGGTGGCAAGGGACTGGGTCTCGCCGCGGGTAAAGATGGCGCTTCCGTGTGCGCAAGGCAGATAGTCGACCTCGCACCAGATGGGACGAACCTGATTGCAGACGCGGCCGTCAAGACGCACACCCTCGTCAAGGATCATATTGCGCATAGCTTCCTTCTCCACGTCGTGATAGTAACGGGCAGCCATTGCGGTCTTGAGTGCATAAGCCTCTTTCTCCTCCTCGGTGTGAGGCTCGGGAATAGTGGCGATGAATTCTTCCTTGATGGCTTCGAAGCCGTCTTCCCTCTCGTGCTTGGGCTTTGCGCTCTTGGCAAGAGCATAGCACTTAGGATAGCAGAAGTCACGGACTGCCTTGCGCAGATCCTCGTCCTGCTCGTCGTGAGGGTACTCCCTCTTAGGCTCCACGGTGCCAAGTTCTGCCATGAGTTCCTTCTGGACGCGGCAGTGCTTCTTGATCTCCTCGTGGGCGAACTTGATGGCCTCGAGCATATCGTGCTCGCTCACCTCATTCATCTCGCCCTCAACCATCATGATGTTCTCCTCGGTGGCGGCGACCATAAGGTCAAGGTCGCATCCTGCCATCTGGGAGAAACCGGGGTTGATGACGAACTCGCCGTTGATACGTGCCACGCGGACCTCGGATACGGGACCGCCGAAAGGCAGGTTGCTGGTGGCAAGGGCCGCCGATGCGGCCAGGCCGGCAAGAGCGTCTGGCTGAGTGTCCTTATCGGCAGAGATAAGGCTCACATATACGAATACTTCCAGGTGGAAATCCTCGGGCCACAGAGGGCGCAGGGGCCTGTCGATAAGGCGTGCGACCAGAATCTCGTAGTCCGAAGGTTTGCTTTCCCTCTTGAGGAAGCCGCCGGGAAAGCGTCCTGCGGAATAATACTTCTCTCTGTAATCCACTGTGAGGGGCATGAAATCGGTGCCCTCTTTAACTTCTTTTGCAGCGCAAACGGTGGCGAGCAACATGGTGCCGCCCATTTTTACGACTGCGGAACCGTCAGCCTGCTTGGCAAGCTTGCCGGTTTCGATTTCGATCACGCGGCCGTCCGCGAGCTCGATTTTTTTGTTGATAATGTTCATTACTGTTTCCTTTACGTCTTTCTTCTATGCGGATTCAGCGGAGTTCCGCTGCTGATATGCTTAAAAAAAGGATGGCTCCCCCTTTGGGAGCCACCCAAGCTTTTCCTATTGATTTATCGACGAAGACCAAGCTTCTTGACGATATCCCTGTACCTCTCGATGTCAACTTTCTGGAGATAATCCAGAACCTGACGGCGCTTACCGACGAGACGGAGAAGGGAGCGGCGTGTTACCACGTCCTTCTTGTTCTTCTTCACGTGCTCGGTAAGATGAGCGATACGGTAGGAAAATAGAGCAACTTGACTCTCAGGAGAGCCGGTGTCAGTATTAGACTTCCCGTACTTCGCGAAAATCTCTTGCTTTTTTGAAGGCTCTAAATATTCAGCCATTGTGCAAAAAATTTTTAATTGTTTATAAAAATTGGGGCAGTGCTTTATTGAAACATCGCTGTCAAAAAGCCTGCAAATATACGAAGAATATTTTATTATTCAAGTGATTTTAGTATATTTGGACTATGAAAAAACTATTTGCAATCATCATTCTGGCCGCTTGCGCATGCTTTTATTCGGCCGCCTGGGGAGTCCTCGGACACAAGGCAGTTATCGCCATCGCCGAGCGTCATTTAACCCAAAAGACTAAAGCTAACATAGCCAAGTATTTTGACTACGATCTCAAAAAAGACGCAGTGTGGATGGATCATCACCGCAGAGACCCCGAGATTGCCTACACCACCGCTTGGCACGTGTACAATGTGGACAGCCTGCACCGCTACGACCCCAATCCCCGCCTCTCAAAAGGCGACTGTATCCAAGCCCTTGAAATCGCTTGCTACAATCTGGAGCATTATAAGGACCTGACGGATTCGGCCGTGGTAATGAACGTGCGCATGCTGATTCATTTTGTGGGAGACATGCACTGCCCGGTGCACGCATACTTCCCCGGCCCCCGGGCTTTCTGGCCCTGCAGGCTCAATGGAGAGGATATCAAATCGTTCCACAACCTCTATGACGCCATGCCCAACAGGCTCTGGCCCGATGCCGACCCCGACGATCTTGCAGCGCAGCTGGACAACTGCGGCGCCTGCCGCCGGAACAAAATTGCCAAAGGTTCCCTGATTGACTGGGCCAAATGCTGCGGCGACCGCTGCGCGGCCATCTACGATATCAATCCGTTCCTTACAAAGGATCTGGATCCTGATACCGTAGAAAAGTCGCGTGAGATTGTGTCTTTGCAGCTGCGCGACGCCGGATACCGGCTAGCACGCTTGCTCAACGAGCTGTTCGGAAAGTAATCAGAGCCGCTCGATAGTTGGCAGATTCCTGATTTTCAATAAGGTATTGTAGCGGTCGAGGGCCTCGCCCACACAGTCCTCCCATGAGCGGACTATGGTTTTTGAGGCCTGGATACCCACCTTGCGCACTCTTTCAGGGTCGGCTATCAGCCGGCGCAGCAAGGCCTCCATGTCGGCAGGGTTGTTTTTAACCAGGAAGCCGTTCACCCCGTCGGTCAAGGCGGTTGCAGCCGTGGAGCCCTCCGCCATCACAGATGGAGTATGGAGGGATGCCGCCTCGCGGACCACCAGGCCGGCGGTGTCGTACAAAGAAGGGAACAGGAAAAGGTCCGACGCAGCATAATAGCGCGTAAGCAGCTGCCTGTCGGTGATATTGCCCACAAAAGTCACTTTATCGTCCAGGCCCTTCTCGGTCACCAGAGCCTTCATATCTTCGGCCGCGTAGCCAGTACCGATAAAAAACATACGGAAAGGCACGTCGCCCATACCCGCCAGGGACTCTATGATAAGCCGGGGATTCTTTTCCCAGATGTGCTGGCCCACAAACAGCATCACAAACTCCTCGGGCTTGATGCCCAGCGCTTTACGTGCATCCACGAAGAACTTCTCCGGATAGTCGGCCACAAGGTCGGAGCCATTGTCCATCACCTCCACCTTACCCTTGTAACCATATTCCCGGATAACATCAATCACCGATTCCTGAGGCACCCACACAAGGTCGGCACGCTCGTAGAAATCAATTATATACTTGATGATGCTGTCCACCACCGGCTTCGGCAGCACGCGTGCAAAGTCATCCCTGTATTTTGAATGGAACGTGGCCACCAGAGGTATGCCCTGGTGCCTTGCCAGACGGCGCGCCGCTATGCCAGTCGAAAACGGACAATGAGCATGCAGGATCTTGAAGCGTATCTTGGAGATGTTTACCAGAAAACGCGGGTCGGCCTCGGCGATTCCGGTCACATACGGCGGACGCTGCGGCACCGGCACGCTGAGGAAGTTTATAACCTCATAACCCAGTTTGGAATAATCAGTTCCCGGAACATTAGGCGTAACGACTTTAACGCCTCCGGCCATTTTTTGAAGCCACTTGGCGTAATTCTCCATGCAAACCGCCACCCCGTCCATAACAGGAGGGAAACTGTCGCAAAAGAGGCCAACATTGGCCTCTTCTTTTTGAAATAAACGATCTGTCAAATCCATCTTATTCTTCCTCCGCACTCACAACATCCTCAACTACAGCATCTTGCTCAGCGGCCTCAGGAGCCTCTTCAACCTGCTCTACAGGAGCCTTCTCTCTGTGGAACGGCAGGCCGATACACTTAAGATTATCGGTAAAGAACAGGGCGCAGAAAGCGATTACAAGGGCAAGGAGCACCCAGCGGAGGATTCTCCACCACAGCGGAGCCTTGGGCTTGTAGGGATCTTCCAGTTTCATCTTAGGATATTTGGCGATACTGGTAAGAGTGCGCCCGAAAGGAATATTGACTATCACGTTAGAGTTGATAGCCCAGCCGTTTGCATTAAGCACGGGGCCAAGGTTGCGGCGACGCAGTTTGCCCCAGGCAATAAAGCAGGAAGGACCGGAAATCAGGAGCATGATGCCAAGGATGATGAGGATGAATCCCCACCAGGGCAGTTTGGCAATACCTGCGATGATGCCGGCTATGGCGGCGCCCAGAAGGCCGATCGCCATACCTACGGCAGCAAAAATGCCGGCGAACTTGCCTATATCGAAAGGCTGCTTCTTGGCCGCAGCGTCAGCAGGGGCTGCAGCAGCTCCGCTTTGCAAGCCTTCCATGGCCTTGGCGTCCTTCTCGGCGGCAGACTTGTTGACTAGTCCGGTAATCCAGTTCCAGAACTTGACATAAGGAGCCCAGAACGCCTGCTTGATGCTGAGGGGATTCTCCACGACGCGCACGATAGTCGCATCGTAATCAAGGCCGTCACGGTCGTAGAACACACCGTTGGTGCCGGGACGCAGGTTCCTGGTTTTGCCGTCGGTCATAACGGCAACGATATTCATCGATTTACCCGTAGTCTTGGAGGTGCAGGCGCAATAAAGCAGGAACATTCCGCTAAGGCCGGCCATATCGGCGTGTTTGCCCATATCTTCAACCCTCACGCAGAGGCGGCAGCAGCGCTCGTCGATATAGAGCTTTCCGGCTTCAAACACGGCCATCTGCTTCAGGTCGGGAGAATAGAAATCGCTGAATATCACATAGTTCTTAAGCAACTTGTAGAAGTCGCGCACAAGGTGTGTGAGCTTGTTCACCTCATCAATCGAGTTGGCCTCATCTTCGAGAGCCTTGTCCGACGCCACCAGCTCCAGCAGGGCGGCCTTGTCGTCTGCAGCGATGAGCTTCTTAATCTCGTCAAGCCCGAGCGCCTCTACTTCGGCACCCTTCTTGGCGTCCTTCCAGGCAATATAAGGAGCGAATTTGGCACATATGGCATTCCAGCCGGCCTCATCTATACCTTCTTCGGCCTCAAGCCCCACAAGCTTGCGCATGGCCATCACCTTGTCCTTCCAGGCGGGATTGATACCATCGAAGCGCAGCAGGCCGTCTTTGGCCGGACGGGCCAGAGGGTAGGACGCAATCTCCTGAGCTTCACCGGAAAGATCGTGGTCCGAAATGGCGCTGATCTTGTCGGCAGATACGTCAACTGCAGGTGCTGCGGCCTCGGTAAAAGCAATAAGCTTGCAGCGCATGAAAAAGTCGGAAACCTTGGTCTTAAGGGCATCTACCGCTTCCATAGCAGCCTGGGTATCCTCCTTGAAGGGGAAAACCTCGGCAGTGCCGGCCGCCTGCCAGGCAGCATAATCGGCCAAAGCAGTGTAGAACGCCTCTATCTGTTCGGCAGTCACCCCGTCAACCCCGCTACGGTCCACGGCAGAACCGATATGTGCGGCGATGGCTTTGATAACGTCTTTCAGATGGGCATCCTGGGTTGATGCCTCGGTAATGACCCCGTCCCCGTTGAATGCAGTTTCGGCAAAAATAGCGACGCTGTCGGAAGTGTCGGCCACCGAAATCTCGTCCTTCTCGAGCTTAAGATTGGAGAGAATCTGCAATGCGGACTTATGCAACTTAGCGCCTTCAGGAACATCGGTATTGATGTCGGAAAGCTTGAGGGTATCCGGAGCCTTGATCAGCAACTCCTTGTCCTTGAGCACGGAACAGAGCCAGTTAGCAGCCGCCACTATTTCATCTACCCTGATTTTGCCGTCGCCGTCGGTATCTATCAGCTTAAGGGTTTCAGTCGGGAATTCGAGGCCCTGCGTAGGACAGCTCAGGACTGTCCAGAGCTTCTTGTCGAGCTCGCCCAGGTGGGCGATATCTTCTCCGTTGCGTACGTTTACACGCACTACGCCGCCGAATGAGCAATAATTCCACTCATAACCGGTGTTCTTCTTTTTCTTGGCCATATTGATTAAGGTTTGGTGTATCTAGGCAAATATACATATTTTTTCCTATATTTACTCCGTGGCAAACGTGGTAATAATAGGCGGAGGTGCAGCAGGATGCTTTTGTGCCGCCATTTTGTCGGAACTCCACCCCGGCTGGCCGGTATCTGTGCTGGAAGCCGGCCCCCGGTTGATGGCGAAGCTCTCCGTCACCGGCGGAGGAAGATGCAATTTGACCAACAGCTTTGCCGCCTTATGCCCCGACTCCCCTGCCGACCTTAAGCGCGTAAGCGTAAAAACGCTCGAGCAAGTGTACCCCAGAGGCGCCGCGCTTATGAAGCGCGCATTGAGCTCCTTCAGCCAGTGGGACTGCTGCAAATGGTTTGAGGATCACGGAGTTGAACTCGTAGTACAAGACGACCGATGCGTGTTCCCGCGCAGCCAGGACGCCATGCAGATAGTGCGCACTCTCGAGCGGCAGATGCGCCTTGGAGGCGTCCGGATAAGATGCCGGCATAAGGTAAGCAGCATCGGAGCGGACTTGCTCATCACGCCCGGAGAGCTTAAACCCGATGCAGTTGTACTCACCACTGGCGGCGGCACCGCAGGCATCCTTCGCGATACGGGCATAGAACTGATCCCTCCGGTCCCTTCGCTTTTCACCTTCAAGGTAGGCGACAATGGCCTTCGCGCCCTGATGGGGACGGTTGTGGAAGATGCAGCATTGAGCATCGCCGGCACACGTTTCCATTCCCGTGGTACGCTGCTGCTTACCGACTGGGGAGTGAGCGGGCCAGCAACGCTGAGGCTCTCATCGTACGCTGCACGCTATTTAGCTGAAAATCAATACAAAGCCACTCTCATTATCAACTGGCTCAACTGCTCCGAGGGCGAAACTTCGGCTTGGCTGGAGGCCATGTCAGGCGGAGCCCGGTTGATTGCCAATTGCCATCACCCGCTTCTTAGCGACAGGCTCTGGCGCCATCTGCTCGGGCGTGCGGGAATCCGCAACGACTGCCGCTGGTCGGAACTGGGCAGCAAGGGCCGCTCCAGGCTCATCAGCGTCCTTACCGCCGACAGCTATCCCCTTACGGGCAGGGCTGCATTCAAAGAAGAATTCGTCACCTGCGGCGGAGTGGCCCTGAGCGAGGTTGATCCCTCATCGATGCAGAGCCGCAAAGTACCTGGGCTCTATTTTGCCGGGGAGGTGCTTGACATCGACGCAGTAACGGGAGGATTCAACCTTCAAGCCGCCTGGAGCACCGCCTGGGTGGCGGCGCACGCTATCGCTCAGAGTCTTTCCTAACTACGACAAGATGGCGCAGGAATGTGCCAAAAAGTACACGATTTGTCACTGGTCCGGGGTTTGTCTCTACCTATTATGGTTCCGCAAGGGACTCCGGGAATAAGGTCCGCGGGTAGCGGCCACAAACCGGAACGATTAAAGTTTTTGAGTTATGTTACCAATGAGAAGAACAAGTGATAGCTGGCTGCCGGACATTTTCAATGACTTTTTCGACAACAGCTGGATGGAAAGGCCCACTTACACAGCACCGGCCATCAATGTAATTGAAACAGAGAAAGAATATGAGGTAGAGCTTGCAGCTCCCGGTTTAGACAAAGAAGACTTCCGCGTACATGTTGACGCCGACAACAATCTCCACATCGAGATGGAGAAAAAGGCCGAGACCAAGGAAGGCAAAAAGCACGGCAGATTCCTGCGCCGCGAGTTCTCGTACGAGAAGTTCCAGCAGACGCTCCTTCTCCCCGACGATGTTGACGCCGAGAAGATAGAGGCAAAGGTCGAGAAGGGCGTGCTTATGGTTACGCTCCCCAAGAAGGAAAAGATCCAGAAGACCGATGCAGTAAAGCAGATTGCCATAAAGTAATCCTTTACAGCAAGAAGAATAACGCCACGCCAGTCATGGTTACCGCCACGCCGAGTATCTCGCGTGGCGTTATTTTTTGTTTGAAGATAATGGCGTAAGGCACCATGATGAATACCGGCGAGAGAGCCATAAGCGTAGATGCTATTCCGGCGCTGGTATATCTAACGGCCATAAGCGACATAGAAACGCCTAGCGCAGGGCCGAAAACGGTCATGATGGCAGTATATTTCATTCCCTTGCCATCCTTGAGCGAGGCAGCCAGGGTGGGCAGATCTTTTTGCAGTGCCATAATGGCCAGGAAACCGAAACCTCCTATCACTGCCCTGAACATAGTGGATGCAAAAGGCAGCATGGTATTAACGATGGCGGGAGCGTCTACCGGAACGGCATCGACATAACAGGAGAGACCTATCTTACTCAGAACCAGACCCACGCCCTGCCCTATTCCGGCACCGATGCCAAATATGATTCCTTTAAGCGGCAGGGTGAACTTGACTTTATGATCTTCTCCCCGGCCAAGTATCGAAATGGCAAGACCGGCCAGGGTAACGGCCATTGCGATAAGCGACATCCCGGAGAGTTTCTCGCCGAGCATGATCCAGCCCGTTATAGCTGCTATCGGCGGAGCCAGTGTCATGAGCAGCTGGCCGAAACGGGCGCCAATGCGCAAATAGCAGTTAAAAAGGCACCAGTCACCGAAAATATAGCCGACAAGTGCCGACAGGCCAAGCCAAAAGAGAGTCTTGCCGTCGGCATATACGGGATATGGAGCGCCAACTGTTATCCAGAGAATCAAGCCCAGGAGAATAAAAGACATGAAGAGCCTGATGACATTGGTGCTCATGGAGCCTATCCTTCGAACCGCCAGATCGGCATAAATCGAAGAAATCGTCCAGGAGAAGGACACCAACAACGCAATTATTTCACCAATATGCTGCATGCTCTGATAAAACCCTGCAAAGATAGGAGAACCACCGCTAAAAAGCAATAAAAACAAACGTCGCGTGACGGCGTTAGCCGGAACGAAGAAAGCCCGGCTGACTTTCGTCAGTCGGGCTTTCCGAAAAGCGGCAGCTACCTACTCTCCCACCTGGTGGGGCAGTACCATCGGCGCTAGTGAGCTTAACTTCTCTGTTCGGGATGGGAAGAGGTGGATCCTCACCGCTGTAACCACCGCAG
>JAEEGK010000742.1_pt1 | contig 80913 bp, 84 predicted proteins | sample 8958771 | NCBI WGS metagenome assembly JAEEGK01 (sample SAMN16246547, study PRJNA631951) | gut metagenome | biome: gut microbiome; feature: rumen; material: SC-attached | host: Bos | place: Iran: Karaj | collected 2018-10
GATATCCTTGACGATCCCGCCAAGGATATCGTAGTCTTCGGGGAATTCCCCGTTTTCCACGAGTTCACCGAACATGTTGCACAGAATTCTTCTGAAATACTCATGTCTTGTATATGACAGGAAAGATTTTGAATCAGTAAGCATGCCGACAAATCCTGACAGATTGCCCAAAGAAGCCAGTGAACTAAGCTGTTTAGTCATGCCGATCTTATGATCGTTAAACCACCATGCGGCCGGTTAATCCTTCGGGAAACTGCATGCGGATGAGCGCAATGCCCCCGCTTACTACGGACAGGATCGCAAAGGTCCGTCCTTGCGCAGGTCTTTTACCTTCACCATCTTTCCGAAAGGTTCCTTATGTTCAGTCCCGGCTTTGGTCTTTATCACGTTACTATGATCAGCTGTCTGCCTGTCGATAAAGCCTTTCATGGCTCTTGTAAATGCTTTTCCTGCGCTTTCAGTCGTCTGGATCGCTATACATGCGATCTTCATGTTAACTTCCTGTTCCATTCTCTACCTCCTATACATTTTAAAACCGTTTGATAAGTCGGCATCAGTCCAAACATTTTCTTTACGTGGCGGCTTGGGAAATCTTTTTAAATATTCCCCTTGATACCGGCCCGTATATTCAGGAATTCCCTCCATTTTATCCGTGATCCGGAAGTCATAGATCAAAATCCTTGACGGGATCGCTGGGATCATGTGCAATCAAAACGAGCTGTATGGCGGTGATACCGTAATACAGCTCATCATTCTGTCCAAACATGGCTTTTTCTTGCTTAACGCTCTTACAGATCTTGTATTTCTTATAATCCATCCGGATCAATACTTTATCTGTTCCGGAATACATTTTCTCAGTTCTTCCTCAGGAATAGTCAAGAATATATCCACCAGTTCCGAATCCAATTGAGTCCCCGCTACTTCCGATATGATCTTAACAGCTTCTTCGTGACTCCTTGGTTCTTTATATGAACGTCTCATCGTTATAGCTGAATACGTATCAGCTATTGCCAATAAGCGACTTACAAAAGGAATCTCTTCCTTTGACAGATGATAGTAGCCCTTTCCGTCCACTCTTTCGTGATGATATAAGATCCAATCGGAAATACCGCTGAAACTCTTTAACGGACTAAGGATTTTTATGCCTATTTCAGGATGCCGCCTCATAACATCCCACTCTTCCTCTGTCAGCTTTGAAGGCTTGTTGAGTATTGCCTCCGGAACCCCCAGTTTTCCGACATCATGCATCAGAGCAGCATACTCAAGACTGACCGGATTGATATCTTTTTTTAATTGGAAGGAAGATACTCCCAAAATAACAACGTCAGCTTTTGCACATGTCTGCTGTGACCGTTGAGATTGGAATCTCTGGCATCAATAACACCTACAAGTACTTCTGCAATATCTATACTTCGTTCCTTAGCGGTTTGTAATAATACAAACATTAAGGTAAGAACTATGGCAACAAATATACTTCCTCCAAAGAGTATCATTGCCATCATGAAATCAGGCTTTGAAAACAGTGCTATACATAGGTATCCTATAAGAAAAAATATCAACAAACACAATGCACTGTATTTCCATATTTTGTCTCTGGTTTTTCCTCCGGATAAAACATCCCCGGTCGTGTTAAGAAACCTAACATATCTTATTATGTTAGTGACCATTATAAAAGCACCTATGCATATGAAAATAATATTAACCGTCTTCATGAATTATTCTCACTATCTTCATCGTTTAGTCAAGATGGAATTTACCGACTGTTTCCTGCAATCGATTAACCCTTTCCATTACATTCTCAACCTCTCTTGCTGTATCAATTGAATCCGCCGTTATATTCTGAACATTTCCACTAACGGTCTCTATAGCATTATTAAGCTCCTGCTGGGAATCATTCAAGCTCTCTAAGAGTTCATTTATGGTATGAACTGATTGAGACAATTGCTGCGAGCTGTTTCCTATTGTAGAGCTGGATTGTGCATAATAAGTAGCATCCGTCTTATAATCATTTGCAAGGGAAGTCAATGTATCATAATCTCTTACAACATCCGTGCTGACAAACTCCAGCATACGAGAACTTTCATCCGCAAGCTTCTTTACACTGTTCATAACACGCTCGGTAAGCGTATTTACCTTACCTATTTCACTGCTTGTATTGGAAGATAAATTACTGATCTCATCTGCAACGACTGCAAATCCTCTTCCCGAATCACCTGCTCTTGCAGCCTCAATAGCGGCATTTAATGCCAGCAAATTTGTTTGATTTGCAATTCCCATGATAGTGGTAGCCACACCGACTATCTCTTCTATTACCTTTGTCTCAGCAATCGCTTCTTCAAGATTCCGTTTACTGATATCAACTATATTAACCGCATTATCTCTGTTCTTTATTATTTCAGGAATAGTCTTTTCGAGTTCTCCTATAATGCTTCCGGCCTTTTCCTCCATCTGTCTGGTTTCCTCAGCCAATGAATTAACTTCACCTGAAACACTCTCACTAAGAGAGAATATACTCTTAATATTTTCAGATTGAGTTACTGTAGAGTCACTGGTTACCTCTATGGCTGAGCTAATATTTTCGATACTGCTGCTCATAGATGTAACTCTGTCTCTTGCACTGGTGATTTCCTGAGATATGTTATCCGACTGAGCTGCAGTCTCTTTAATTGTTCCCAGAAATCTGGTTTCCAACTCATCCATCAGGTAGCCTATTTCTTCACTTTCAGAGCCATATTCCTTAATATTGGTATTGCCTATAACCTTCTCTTTTACAAACAATCTGAGACGTCCGAGCTGGAATAACTGCTTCTTTATGATCAGATAAAGAATGATTATACATATAACAGTGACCAATATTCCTACTATGGCATTTGCTGCTACCGTCAAAAGTACAATGTTGGTCACTACGGAAAGATTTTGGGATATTCCCAGCTTCCACCCGGTGGCTTCTATATCCGACACAACCATCATCTTTTCGTTTCCATCATAATCATCAACATATTGAACTGATTTATCATTCAGATCTATTGCCACCTTATCGGTAAATAATGTACTGCCCTCTTCGGTAGGAAGAAATTCGGTGTTTGGATGAACTACTACGCTTCCGTCCTTAGAAAGCAGAAAACTCTGTATATTTTCATCCGTACTGATCTCATTAACAGTATTAACTATCTCATCCAATGATATATCCGCCAAAACAGCGCATGTATGGCCTTCACAGGTATAAGGCGTTGTGGCTGATACTATCATACTTCCTGTAGCGAAGTCCTGGTAGGGTTCTGTATAAATCAAGTGTCCTGCTGCCTGAGCATCTATCCACCATCCTCTGGTAGTAGGATCCAGATCCAATACCGAATGATCTGCCGGGAAAACTCCTCCATCATAGTCATAGCATACATAATACATCAGCGCTGATGGATTAGCCTCCAAACACTCCGCAAGATAATCCTCAATAGCAGCTGTATCCTCATAATCCATGTCCGCAAGTGCTGCCTTCATTGCTTCCAGCATGGCTCCCTGCTTCTCCAGCCAGTTGTTCATTATCTTGGCATTATCATTAACCTCTAAGGCAATGGTACTTTCAGACGCGGATTTCATATTCTTCGAAGCTTGAAATGAGTTGATAATGATCAAAATTCCCACTGCTACTACCATGAATGCTATAACGGCAGCAACTATCCGGTCCTTAATGTGCCATAATGTTTTCTTCTTCATATTCTGTCCCTCCTAAAAGTATAAAATGCCGTCGGATAATGAAAATGTTTCGCGAAATAACCAATATTCGCACATTACACTAGCCTTGACAACCGTTTTGACACTTTTGCTATATATTTTATCTGCACAGACATCAATTCGGTTATAAATGTGTGTGCGTTCTCATGCACTTTCTCATTAAATATTGTGAGAATATACATGCATAGTTGTTTATTTTATGTAAACCGCACGGCCATACCTATATTTTTATTATATTATTCCATTATACTACTATAATGCAAACTTCATTTAATAATATATCCAAAGCTTCATCTCTATTACAAAGATGCAATATTTTAACATACTGTCCGTAACAGAAAAAAATTCCTCTTTTCTATGACTATTATACCCCCGTTTCGCTATAAAATGGTTGTTACATATAAAACATCATAGTACAACAACGATTTTACATGTCTGTTTTATTTTTCAATCTATCTGCAATAACATAAGTATACAAAAAGAGTACGGATCTCTCACCGTACTCTTCATTTTATATATCAATCTTTAGGCCATTCATGGCATTTATCTTAGTATCATTCAGGACATGTCCGTATAGGTCCATTGTCATGCTGAATGATTTATGTCCTAAAATTTCCTGTAATATCTTGGGTGCCATACCGGCCTCCAATGCCCTGGTCGCAAAGGTCGCTCTGAAAGCATGCATCGTGATAGGTTCGATATTTACGCTCTGACAGATCTTTTTTATATCGCGATCTATTGCTGTGACATTTAAGATCCCGCCTTCTGTTGCGGTAAACAGCAGACCATTGTCAGCTGTCTCACTTCCAAATAGTATTTTATTACACTTTTTTTGTTCTTCCAATATGGCTTCTATCTGATCGTTAAGAGGAATAACCCTCTTACCGGCCTTTGTTTTTGCATCTTTTCCTATGATATAAATCCCGTATTCATTTCGGGTTATGGTCCTTTGAACATGGATAAGGCCATCATATATATCTGTGCTTTTCAGGGCTCCGATCTCTCCGGCTCGCATTCCGGTATTGATCGCAAACTTCATGATATTTGCATATGCGCTCTCTTTATATCTGCTGCAGGAGAAGAACTTCTTTTGCTCCTCTATTGTAAGAGCCCTGTGTATTGTATCTCTTGCAGTTTCTTCCTGTCGCTTGTAATTCTTTATGAGCACGCATGGATTATAATCAAGAAGTCTCTGCTTTGTTGCATCACTCATGATGTGCTTTACGAGTGCCATGTAATAGTTTACTGTCTCACACTGTCTGTTTTCTTTCAGTTTCTTTTGGAGTTCCCTGAGATCTTCAATTGTTATCTCTTTAAGCTTAATATCACCAAATTTCTTATTCAGTGGCATTATCTTGATCTCTTTTATTACATTGATGGTCTTTTCCTGTGTTCTCAGAGTTGCTTCTGTTACCTGACCTCTCCTGTCTTCACTCCACCTTTCATAATATTCATAAAAACTGGGGTTATTTCTCCTATCAACACCTTTCTCCAGTTCTTCTCTCTTTTTCCGCTCTGCTTCAAACAAGTCTTCATTGTTTGCAGCATAGACAAAGTATCTTTTCCCTTGGAAAGTGAAACTCTTCGTGAAGCGGCCATCCTTTCTTTTTGACATAGTTCACCTCTTTCTTTTATCAACGCTTTGCAGAGGTGCTCCATACATGATACTATGTACATGCGGGCACCTCGTGCTCTGCAATCCACTTGTAGGAGTCATCGCTTTGGCTGTGGTAGGTTTTAAGCGGTGACTCTTTTAATTTGCTTTTTTCTGCTCCCTGAAGAACTTAAGTGCTTCTATGATAAGATCTGTGACGTTCATGCCGTAGTCTTTTGCAAGCTCTTTTATATCTGTATACTCTGACTCTGTGACTCGCAGATCTATACGCTTATTTCTGGGATTATCTTCAGGCTTCAGTTTTGGTCTTCCCCTTCGTCTGTGTTCTTCTTTGTTCATCCTGTTTCCTCCTGTACCTTTATTATATATTGTACACACATATATTACAATATTTGTGTGTACATTTATTCGCGAGTACAGTCACCTTTTATATATGGAAGATCTTCGCAAATCACTCTTCAGGATTGTTGGCAAATCCTGTCATATATTCATCCAGTCTTTGTGCATCTATAAAGACTGCTCTTCCGATCTTTATAAGTGCTCCTGCTTCTTTTGCAGTTTTTGTTAAAAGATTTCTGCACATAGAGTAGCGGATCATCGCCTGGTTGGTCTTAAGATATCTGGTCTCTATATTTGTACTTCTGCTCATTATCGGTTTATTCATTTGTTTTCTCCTTATAAGTAAATGACATTTGTGTCATTGGCGATATTGTTGATAGTTACGTTGTTTTTAAGGATCAAGGCAATTAAAGGATCTGTATCTTTTTCACGCCTGATGGATATAAATATGGCCTCAAAAGCTCGATTGACTATTTCAGTCATTTGATGCCTTTTTAAGGTTTCCCACTCCATTTTCCTCTTTAGCGATCCTTCTTAATCTTTTTCTGGCCTCAAAGAGCGCATTCACTTCTTCGAATCTTTCTTTTAGAGATGCCTTGGAGCGATAGATATACTGGGTGACAGTCCCTTCACCGAGCAAAAATTCTTTTGCGATCTGTTCGTGTTTAATTCCTTCCAGTCTCATGCTTAAGACATCCGACATGTTTTCATCATAGGAGTCGATGATCGCAATATACAGTTTCATTGCCCTCTCAAGATCAATCAGTGTATCTATATACTCGTCTTTTCCATATGGAAAGATATCTTCGATGTTTCCTGATGTGATCAGAGTTCTGTTTATCGCTGTCCTTGCGGTTACATCATCTATCCCGGATGAATTAGAGGACTTTACAGAATCCGTTGGAGCTGCTTTCTTATATCCATCTCCCATGATCTCATGCCTGACTTTATTTGAAAAATACTGCTCCTTTATATAATGCTTAAGAACAGTTTCAAGTGTCTGGCCGTTCTTCTTATACATCGCAAATGCAAAGAACGGCACCATGACTATGATCATCAAAATGCCCGACACATCTGTACCTAAGTATTCCTTTGTAAAGAAATAAGTCGGCAGGCCGAACATCGCCGCCAATAAAAAGCATATGATCTGACGTTTGGTAAGACCAAATGCCACTTTTGTCTGATAGGCGGCAAAATCAGTATTTATACTTGAATAAAACATCGTTTACCTCCTTTAATGCGCATTGAACAGGCTCTTTGACAGACTTCCCGTATGATAAAGGGATATCGCCAGTACCAGTGTATACGCCAGTATAGAAAACAGTGACATATGAAGATCACTCGATATTGTCATATTTCTGATAAGTACTGCGTATATACCGACACATAACGTCATAAAAAATCCCTGGAAAGCCAGAGCCAATACGCCTCTTATGTAATTTGTTCCGATCGTCCCCCATTCTCTGTTCGTAAGTGTTGCGAATGGTACGGGACTTACTGAGACATACAGATATATCTCGATCATACGTCCAAACATAATGGTGGTTATTATGACTGATAAGATCTTTGTAAAGAAACTCATAACAAGCGTTTCAAGTGCCAATAAGAACAGCTCCGATAACTCCATATCCTGCATACCGTTAACCAGAGCATTCATAGTGGCAGAGGCATCTATCGCCGTATCTGCTGATATGACTTTAGATGCCTCATTTACTATGTGCTGGCCTACATCAAAGAATGCAAGCGTGATGTCTAGTGTATGAGAAACGAGTTCCACTGCGATGACCATCTTAAAGAAGTATTTGAAGAAGTCACCCGTTGAGAACTCGTTTCCGTGGTTCTTTTCCACGACCATATTTATAAGTTCATACACCAACACGTATGTGAGTATAAGACCTGCTATCGGTACCATCACGTTTTCTGACAAGTTCCTTATAAGATCAAGGATGCCCGAATTGAAACTTCCGGGTGTCTGACCTGCGCTTATCGCGATCTGACCTGCCCTTTCATTCACGTAATCAAACATCGAATTAAGATTATCAATACAGACGCCCATCAAGAAATCTCTGATGTACTCGATGATGGTCTCAAGCAGTTTTTCCATCAGCTGAAAAGATTTGCCAACAGCGGTACCACCTTGATACCAATGGCGATAATACCACCACCTGCAACAAACTGCTTGATACCCTGACTCTTAGACCCGGGATTATCCTGGCCGTAACCTTCCAAAAGATTTATCACTCCCCAGATCCCCAGGCCTGAGCCGATCGCTATCACTAATGTTGATAAAGTGTTTACTGCACTTATGAAGAATTCCATATATACCTGCCTTTCTGAAATAAAAAATGACCATTTACATGGTCACGTACATTTCACAGTCGTCTTCATCGTTTATAGTTGCTTCACCGGTAATATACCTCTCAAGATCAAAGAGATTCTTATCATCATAGTCTGACAAGTACTTATATCTCTTATGTTTCGTGATGTCGTATTTATCGGAGTAGAAAGGCTTCACTCCACGGACCTGTACTATGCATTTGCCTCCGGGCATCTTTGCAAGCTCATCCTGAGTAAGCAACTCTCTTCCGACCTTGCTGTAATTTGTCCCGAAGGAACGGTTGGTTCCGCGTGTGTCTGAGGTATTGTATAGATCAATGGTCTCTTTCCCTAAAAGTTCTGATATGTCTTTTAAGGTCTTACCCTTACCTCCTAAAAACAAAAATGTATCACAGTTATCCGATATGATGTCGGCTGCCTTATCGTATATGTTGTTAAGCTGTGCCAGTGACTGCAGTATGACTGAGGCTGAGATCTTTCTGCTCCTTATAGTAGATATCAGGATCTCAAAATCAGGTATGCGTCCTATATTGGCAAACTCATCCAGTATACAATGAACCGGGATCGGCAATATACCGCCATATTCATTGTCAGCCTTTTCGCATAGCAGATTGAATATCTGTGTATACATGATAGTAGCCATGAAGTTCATGGTCTTACTTGTATCTGAGATGATGATAAAAAGGGCCGTCTTACGATCACCTATCTTATCTAGTTCCATCTCATCATAGCTCATGATCTCCCTTACTTCGGGGATATCAAAACGAGCAAGTCTTGCTCCTACAGATATCATGATCGAACGAGCTGTCTTTCCTGCTGCCTGCTTGAACTTTTTATATTGAAGTACCGCATAGCATTCAGGATCCTCTTCTTCAAGATCTTCAAACATGAAATCTACGGGATTCTTGTAGGAATCATCATCCTCTCTTATCTCCATCATATTTATCATGTCTAACATGACGGAGAAGTTCTTTTCCTCCTCAAGGCCGACTTTCATGATGTAGCCGATAAGAGCATTGTATAAAAGCTTCTCTGCATCTACCCAGAACTGTTCACCCTGCTGTTTGCCGGTAGTCGTTCCTGATACGAATGCATCAACTACTTTCATTATGTCAGTCTCATTCCTTATATATGCAAACGGATTATAGTGCATCGACCTTTTGAAGTTGATCGTATTTAACACCATGATCTCATATCCAGCTTTCATGAGCAGCGACCCAACTTCATAAATGACACTGCCTTTCGGATCGGTCACGATATATGAGCCGAAAGTCTGCATAAGGTTAGGCTTTACATGCCCTCTTGTCTTTCCGGATCCGCTTCCGCCTACAAGTAAGATGTTTTTGTTCCTGTTGGCCGTTGGATCCTTCATCCTGGGATTCATAGACAATCTCTCTGTTGCAGAGAGGAGTATGTTATTGTAGAAGTTCTCCCAGTCTATGAACGGCTCTATGTCTTTAGCAGTACCAAAGCTTGCTGAACCGTACTCCTCGCCTTTACGGTAATTCTTTTGATCCTGCATCTTTACATACAGTAATAATCTGATCACTACCGCTACAAGGATTCCAAAGATCATATCCTTACCGTCAAGGCTCACCAAAGGAAAATCAAATATCTTACTCATCGAATCAGCTGCATGTGAGATCTTATCGATCGGATCTTCTATATCACTGCTGTTGTATATATATGAGACCTTATTACCTATAAGTGCAAATATGACATAAGGAATGAGCTGCTTCTTATGCTGCGATATATATTTGATGCCTTTCTTGATAAGATTGTCTGCATACTTTTTAATCTTCTTTATGATATCCGAATCCCTTGGCCTGTTTGTTTTTTTCTTAGGCTTTCCTCTTATCTTATTCTTTGTCATGTCAGTTCCTCCAATTAAAAAAGCCCTTATGGGCTATCTTACTTTTTCCTTGTTCCTTACTTTCTTTACCTGGGATGCTGCCTTCTCTTTTGCAGCTTCAAGTTTACTTGCTATCCCTTCTTCCTTATTAACATCCACATCTTTAAGCTTATCCGAAACATAAGACGATATGGCTTTCGTTATAAGGTTGGAGTCCTTGGCTTTAAAGTATATAAGATATGTAGGCGGATCGCTTGCCTTGTTCTTCTCCATGGAATATGACACACCATACTTTCTTGCATACCTTCGAAAGTCTTTCAGCTCATCCTGTCCCATGTCGACGAACTCGATCTGAGATCCGTCCTTGCGCAGGTCTTTTACCTTAACCATCTTTCCGAAAGGTTCCTTATGTTCAGTCGCAGCTTTGTTCTTTGTCACGTTACTATGATCAGCTGCCTGTCTTTCAATAAAGCCTTTCATGGCTCTTGTAAATGCCTTGCCTGCACTTTCAGTCGTCTGGATCGCTATACATGCGATCTTCATGTTAACTTCCTGTTCCATTCTCTACCTCCTATGAAATAAGAAATAACTCAACGTCTTCTTCTAAAGCATCCATAGGAAGAAAGTCAAACACACATATGCCTTTTGCTTCACACTTGTTTCTATAGTAGAAACAGTATCTGCATCCATGCTCTTCTCTAAATGCTTTAAGAACCGCATTCATCTTAAATCCTCCTTTCGTCTGAAAATAAAAATGGACCAGATTGCTCCGGTCCGATTGCTTTTTACATTCTTTCACACTACCATATTAAACCCTGAAAACAGCGTTGTAAAGGCTTTGAAATTAACACGATATTAACTTGAAATTAGTTTTTTTGTTGGAATTCTTGGATAAAATACGCTCTATTTTATGTAAACCATTCTGGGTGTTTTGACTACATCCCCTATTTTATCTGGCTTCAAAAAAGTATTGTATTCTCTGAGTTTCTGACCACTTTTTTGACTACATTTTTGACTACACTTACATCAATTTTTTATAAAAAAAGGGGGTATTTTACGAACAAAGAAGAACAAAGAAAAAACTCGGAAATGTTATTCAAACCCGCATAAATACTGACAAAAATAACCCTCCGTGAACAAACACGAAGGGTTACATAACTTAAGTGCGGATAACAGGACTTGAACCTGCACGGTCTCCCACTAGAACCTAAATCTAGCGCGTCTGCCAATTCCGCCATATCCGCAAAAACAAACTAATTATACTAAGTAACCGATTTACTGTCAAACTTTACTGATGATATCTCTGTTTATCTTTATGAGGAACAGTGTAGTCACTGTAAAACTCATCAGTTCTGCTATCGGGAAGGACCACCATACATTGTTGACATTGCCTGTAAGGCTGAGTAAGTACGCAACAGGCAAAAGTACCACAACCTGTCTCATTATAGAGTTAATCATGCTGTAAACAGCTCTTCCGAGAGCCTGGAATACAGAACCTATAATTATGCAGAATGCAGCTATAGGGAAATGTATGCTTATGATACGAAGTGCAGGGATACCCATGCTCATCATATGATCCGATGCTGCAAAAAGAAGAAGCAGTTTATCGGTAAACAGCCAGAATGCCAGTGTACCCGCTGTCATTATAATTAATGCGTAAATTACAGAATACTTGATGGTATCTACCATCCTCTCGCGCTTTCTTGCACCGTAGTTAAATGCCAGCACAGGTACCATGCCGTTATTAAGTCCGAACACAGGCATGAATATAAAGCTCTGCAGCTTGAAATAAACACCGAATACTGCCGTTGCGGTCGAAGAAAATGCGATAAGTATCTTATTGAGTCCGTATACCATTACAGATCCTATCGACTGCATGATAATCGACGGCAAACCTACAGAGTATATCTTGCCGATTATTTCCTTATCCGGTCTGAATCCGCTAAACTTTATCTGTATCTCCTTGTTTACACGTATATTCAGGATAAACGAGAATATCGCTGCAACGATCTGACCTATGACAGTTGCAAGTGCCGCGCCCCTAACTCCCATGGCAGGCATGCCAAGCAATCCGAAGATAAATATCGGATCCAGTATAAGATTGATGATAGCACCAGTTGTCTGAGTGATCATGGTGCATACGGTTCTTCCTGTTGATTGCAGAAGTCTCTCAAATATGAATTGAAAATATATACCAAATGACATGCAGCATACTATTGTCAGATAATCAACTCCATATCCGACAATCTCTACATCTGATGTCTGGCTTACGTAAAACGGTCTTACAACGAACAGTCCGACAAATATGAAAATGATAAAGTTGATCAGAGAGAGAAATATGCCGTTCATGGCTGCTTTGTTAACACTATCATAATCCTTCTCACCAAGTGATTTTGAGAGTACGGCATTTACACCTACACACATGCCACCGCCCAGAGCGATCATGATCGACTGAATAGGGAAGGCAAGTGATACGGCTGTAAGCGCATTTTCACTGATGCGTGATACAAATATCGAATCTACGACATTGTACAGAGCCTGTACTAACATCGATGCCATTATAGGCAGCGACATACCGAGCAGCAGCTTGTTCACGGGCTGTATGCCCATTTTATTCTCTTCTATTACTATTTCATCTGTCTGTGACATAAAGATTCCCCTGATCACACATAAATACTATTGTATTATACATACTTTTCAATATAATTCAATCAAAAATATTCTCAGTGTAACGACAATCCGGATAGCTCGTACACCCCCAGAATACACCGAATCTGCCGTTTCTCTTCTTTAGTATATTCCCGCATCTTGGACATAGCTTTACAGCAACCGGTGATCCTGAGCTTTTTTCGCTTTCCAGTTTCAGTTTTTCGTAGATTTTCTGATTCATCGCACAGTCATTCAAAGCCCGGTGGGCTCCGACAGTGTCTATATCATAATGAAGTGCAATATCAGTTAGTGAATGATGCCTGATATTAGGCAGATAAGCTCTTGATAAGATAAGAGTATCAATATAGTCATTTCCTAAAGTCCTGCCATAGAAACTATTGCAGTAACGATAAAGAAATTTAAGATCAAATGAATGTATGTTATGTCCTACCAGCACACTGTTTCCGATAAAATCCAAAAACTGTGGCAGAACATCCTCAAATACCGGACTGTCAGCTACCATATCATCCGTGATCCCGTTTACGTTGCTTGCATAATACGGTATCGGTCTTAGCGGATTAACAAGTGTACTGAACTCATCAAATATCTTTGAATCCTTAACGCTTATCGCAGATATCTCTACGATATCGTCCTTGCTGCATGATATCCCGGTAGTCTCCAGATCAAATACTACGTAATCGCTTACATATGATGTTAATAGCCTTCCCTGTCTGTCCGCTAACATATCTTCTGATTATTGAGCATCTTCATAGATAAGTATGTTCTTACCATGCTGTTTTCCGTAATACATACGTTCATCAGCAGTTTTGATGATCGCTTCAGGCTCCTTGTAAGTATCCTTGTTTTCTTCCAGTCCGATCGTTATCGTTGCTGGAATATGTTTATTATAGAAAACAGTCGGGCTTGACTCAATTACTTTTCTTAAATACTCCATCTTTTCTTTGGCTACAGCGAAATCATAATCTCTCATCAGTATGACGAATTCTTCTCCGCCCCATCTGCATACGCTGCATCCCTGCATCTCTCTTTTTATGAGCTTGGTTATATGTCTTAATACCTCATCACCGCCATCATGGCCGTATGAATCGTTAACTCTCTTAAAGTTATCAATATCACAGAATGCAACACAGAAATGCTTTGTATTCTCACCGTTCATGCAGTTTTCTACGATAGGCAGAAAACCTCTTCGGTTAAGCAGACTGGTCAGAGTATCTTCCTGTGCATCAACCGATAACTGTTTATTCTTCTGTTCAAGGCTTACCATCTCGTATTCGCTGGAATAGATATAGATCGCATTATAAAAAATAATGGAGAATATCATTGCAAACGATGAAAAGATGATCAGAGCAGATTGTGTTACGGGTGACAGTTCATAAGCTGGCTTAACTCCCGCGTACAGTAAAAACAGTGTTACATACAGAGAAAAATTTGCTACTAAAAGTATGACTACTATCCATCTTTTGTTCCCCTTGAACAGGAAGCAGCCAAAATATATGATGATAGGAACAATAGAACACAGGAAACAGCATGCACCGCACTCCCAGCCTAAATAAGATATGGAAAGTGTTGAATAGACTGATACTTCTAAAAGAATGCTCACATAAACCGGCATGATATATCCCGATTTGCATAACAGGATACAAAACAGGTACACTATGACACTGAGAATATTAAAATACATTAATGGAGTTACATGACCTACGATCATTATTACCAGTAGCATGGCATGCACTAAAAACATAACCGCTACGGTAAAAAGGAAACTGTTATGAACGAGGAAATGCATCGTTTTTTCAATCCAATTTCTGTCTTTCAACCTGTTTCATCCCTTTCAAGATATTAATTCATAATTCTGTAATCAATATTATACATATCTAGTGTAATACTTTTTTATCAATATCTTCTGCCAGTTTATTATAATCATCGATAAAGCCGGGGTGATTTTCCCTAATCTTTGTTATCTCACCGCTGTCTGCAGCATTTTCCAGCGATCTGGCCGTTTCAGAAAGCTTTAAAGCGCCTATCGACTGCAGGTTGCTCTTTAGAGCATGTACATATATCTTGTAATCATTCCAGTCTTCCTTATCAAAGCATTCGCACAGTGTTTTTATCTTGCCCTGATGCAAAGAAACAAAGTCAGAGATCATTTCCAGATAGAACGCCATATCATTTGCACAGTATTTTAATCCGTCATCAGTATTCAGCCCTATATTTTTAGCCTTTACAATAAAATCATTATCCCCAGTGGAATCATTTTCATCTTCTTCTCCTGCGGGCATGAATTCCAGCACTTCTTCATCTTCATTCTTCTTATCTTCAGGCAGATATTTATCAAATACATCACAAAGTTTCTCAAGTTCGATGGGTTTTGTAAGATAATCATCAAACGTTGCTTCCATATAGATATCTCTGGCTCCCACGATAGCATTTGCAGTCAAAGCGATCATGACCGTATGATCCGGAATAAGATTCTGTTCACGAAGTTTCTTAATAGTCTCAATACCGTCCATCTCAGGCATCATATGATCCATAAACACAATATCGTACTCGTTTTCCTTCATGCGAGAAATAGCGCCTGCACCTGAAGCTTCCAGATCCGGTGTTATCCTGAATAGACCCAAAAGATTCCTGATGACCTTCAGATTCATCTCATTATCATCAACCACAAGTATCTTGGCATCAGGATAGATGCTCTCAGATGTCTCATCTGTATCAAGACTCTTCTTAGATGTAGTAGCAGTTTTTTCGATAGGTGTGTCATCTACTATCGTCTGTGCCAGGCAGAAATAGAATTTTGAGCCTACTCCGTACGTGCTCTTTACCTCAAGTTTGCTGTCCATCATCTCAAGAAGCTTTTTCGTAATGGAAAGTCCCAAGCCGCTTCCTTCAATAGTTCTGTTCTTGTTCTCATCAAGACGCTCAAACGATGTAAACAGTCTGGGCAGATCCTCCTCGCGGATTCCGATACCAGTATCGGAAACCTGAATGAAAAGAGTGATCTTGTCATCGATACGCGATTCGGTCTTTATATCGAGCGTAACAGTTCCCTTCTTTGTATATTTAACCGCATTTGTAAGAAGATTGATCACTACCTGACTGATACGGAGATCATCACCGTATAGTTCACTGGGCAGGTTCTTATCTGCATTTATGACAAACTCTAACCCTTTTTCCTTTGCGCGCTGTTCAACCGAAATGCGAAGATTCTCGATCATATCGTTCATTTTGTATTTGACCGGCAAGAGTTCCATCTTTCCGTCTTCTATCTTCGAAAAATCAAGAATGCCGTTAACAAGAACAAGCAGATTTTTGCCGGCCTTCTTTATATTTGATGAATAATCCAGTATCTCACCGTCGTTTGCTTTATGAAGGATCATCTCATTCATGCCCAGGACTGCATTTATGGGTGTCCTTATCTCATGTGACATCTGCGCCAAAAAACGGCTCTTTGCCTGATTAGCCAGTCTTTCCGTTTCTGCGATACGAAGGCTTTCCTGTTCATGAAGAGTTTTTTCCTGAATGCTGTTCTTAATGTAATTAAGTACAGAGGTAAAGCCTACAAGCCCCATACATCTTGGAAGTACATAGAACAACAAAAGAGCTAGCATATCCGAGTTTATCTCGTACGAACCGCTTATCAGTCTCTGTGTTTCATTTGCAACAGTCGTAGTCGTGAGTATCAGCATGTTTGCATCGCACAGACCGATTGCATAACCGCCCAGCACTGAAGCCCCAAAACCGAGACATGTCAGTATGAATGTATATGTGATGTATTTGTTGTGATTATAAAGAATGGAACATACCATAGGAAACAGCATGAACAGTGTGCCGTGATATGTAAGCTGTGAATTGGCAAATGTTATCATTCCGACCAGTAAAAAGAGCATCAGATAATTTGACACAGTCTTTTCAAATCCCAGCGTGAACTTTACCAGATAGCCGCAAGATATGAATATGATCAGTCCTACCAGCGCATGATTCATGATATTCTGATCGAGTATAAAGATATTCAATACGTTAAGTATCCACGCAATGACCATAACGATCATAGTCACGCGCATACACTTAAGCGAGTATTCGTTTGCTTTCTTAAAATCAACAGTATTATCCATAGTTTCACCCTCATTATATAATGATAACACATTTGATCAGTTATCGCATGAACACTCTACACCTTTTATTTCTTTCTTATAATATATAGTGATATATACGTTAAAAACCAAACTAAGCTTAAAAACTGCTGTCTGACAGCAAAAATACAAAAAACTGTTGACACAGAAGAATCTGTTGAATATAATATATCTTGCGTCACAACACCGGGGTGTGGCTCAGCTTGGCTAGAGCGCCTGGTTTGGGACCAGGAGGTCGCAGGTTCGAATCCTGTCACCCCGATAAAAAGTATGTATATCGATTAATCTATTTGCAGGTGTAGTTCAATGGTAGAACACTAGCCTTCCAAGCTAGATACGTGGGTTCGATTCCCATCACCTGCTTTCAGTAATAAAAGCTGAAATTTATGCTATGTATGTGTTCGTAGCTCAGCTGGATAGAGCAACGGCCTTCTAAGCCGTGGGTCGGGGGTTCGAATCCCTTCGAGCACACTTTGTCACCGGTTTTCCTAGTAAAATCGATGGCAATAATATTTTTATGGTGGGTATGGCGCAGTTGGCTAGCGCGCCAGATTGTGGCTCTGGAGGCCGAGGGTTCGAGTCCCTCTACCCACCCTCTTTTGTCTACAAGGCAAAGGATAATGGACGAGGGTCCTTAATGTTGGGCTATCGCCAAGCGGTAAGGCACAGCACTTTGACTGCTGCACTCGCTGGTTCGAATCCAGCTAGCCCAGTTAAAGTCTTGCTGGACTTTATTTATGTGGGATATTAGCTCAGGTGGTAGAGCACTTGACTTTTAATCAAGTTGTCCGGGGTTCGAATCCCCGATGTCTCATGAGATTTGAGGAGGCTGCAAACCCAGTGTTTATGCGGGTTTGCAGCTTTTTATTTGTGTGAAAAATGTAGAATTTTGTACGGTCACCTAACGGTCACCTACTCGATTTTAGGCTGATCTTGCCTGTTTTATGGCATTTCAACCCAATTGTCAGAAATAACCGTGTACTTTTCAAGCTTCACAGCAGTCGAAACCAATCAAAATCCCGATTATATTATAGACGATGATACTCATGAAAATACCGGATTGATAGTACGTAAAATATACATTAAAGAAACAGATGAACATACTTTTATCGTATTAAGAATCTGTACCGATTCGCAGAATGGCCAATTAGCAAATTCCATCATTTCTGGTTGGAAAACTTCAATCTACTTATGCATTTCTTTGATGCTCTTACAAAAAGCTTTCTGTTCTTCATCATTAACCGTCCATTGATCATACAATGTATTTCATCTATTCCGCATTCAACATCCTGTTACGGTACAGAACATCCAGATCCACATCACCTTTAACTCCTTCGATCTTTCCTATACATGAATGCTGCCACATAAAATAATCTCCTGCGTAAGAAGTGGACTTGGTGTAATGAGCCAGCCATACCGGATACTGTTTCTTTCCGGTCCATACGGTTTCCAGATAATTCTTGCTTCCGTACAGGCATGCTTTATATCCGTATTTTGATACTTCTTCCTCAAATATCTGCAGACATTTGTTAAGATCGTGAAGATTCATTCCATAGTTTTCGAAGTTCTTGAAATCCTCCCAATCATAGGCGATAGGGAAATCAAGCTGTTCATCGGCAAGGACTTCCATCATGTAACGTACACACTCTCTGACCTCAGCCGGACTGCTTTCTTCGGCATGCCAGTATATACCAACCTGCATTCCCGCTGCTTTGGCCCCTGCCATATTGTTCAGATAATACCGGTCCGTATACAGTTCGCCGTCATCAAGTCCGCCGATCCTCATATATACGAATTCACAGCCTGCTGCCTTGACCTTTTCAAAATCAACCGCTTCCTGCCATCTTGAGATGTCGATCCCAACACTCGTTTCGTCTGTCTTGTACTGACTCCTGAAATCAGAGAAATTCTCAAATTTCTTATCGCCTCCGTCAGGGTTCGGTGCCGGTGTGGCAATACGCACATTCATATCCCTGGATGTCGAATGTCCCGCATCGTCCGTGATGGTGATCTTTAAAGGATATGTTCCCTCTGTCGATGTGTCAACCGATCCGGATACCTCAAGAGTCACGTCACGATCCACATCATCCGCATAGCCGATGTATTTGTGAATGTCAAATTCCTCTCCCGGTTTAAGACTTGGTGAGCCGTTAAATACCAAAAACATCGGTGCATCAACGTCCTCCGCCTCTTCATTCATTTCCTTTAAAACCTTATCCACTTCTTCTGAATATGAGTTTGCCATATCCATCATAAGTTTACTTAAGTCGGAAACAGACGCGGATACGATCGATAAACACCATGACTGCGTTTCTTCCGTAACGGTTTGTGCTGCCGTTTCAGCCGGTTCTGTCGTCACATTTTCCGCACTTACAAATTTTGCTTCATTTGACTGTAATGCGATTGTTATCGCAAGACCTGCTGTTATTAATTTTATTCCGATTCTGTTATTCTTCTTCATTTGATTGATTCGCTGCAAATACACTTATGGATCCGGCCATGTTTTCGAGACTTGCCCCATCGCATCATCCAAGACTCATTCTCTCATTGAATTCATAATACAGACTGTCCATATATGTGTTATATTGCTTCTCGCTGATTTCCTCCTTTTTCCCCTTATGATAATTATAATAGGTATTCTTTTCCCCGTCATTATCCATCCATTTGTTGGATTATTTTCCCCCAATTCCAATATAACGTGCTAACATCTCCGCCCGGTAAATTAGAATTTGTCAGTCTGCAAGTTCCCCATCCATCTTAATCAAGAATTCTTCAAAGTTGTTAGAAATCGTATAATATGTATCTTCATCTGTATTACAGCTATCTATCTGACAATAGACTTTCTTTTCCGGATTGTATGCCCAAAGTACATCATCTATACCGCCTATGACCACATACCCCGGCCAACTGTTCTGAACATCATATTCTTCGTTGATTGCTTCCAATTCTTCTATCTTGTAAAAACGACCGTAATTGTTCTCTCCCAATGGACCCTCTCCTCCGTTATGCTTGCTTATGAACGCAAGATAGTCATCCGGAAGATTCAGCCCGTTTATTACTGAAATCACCTTTTTAGGCTTTTCATTGAAATCAAATTCTTTGAACATCTCTTTAATTTCCATATAACACCTCTTCAAACTCCGATTTATGCATTAGATCATTTAACTTAATCGGCATTTATCCCATTCTTTCCTCAACACGGCATACTGATAGGTGTTTTCATAATGCGGCGTTCCATCAGGATTTTTAACAAAGCTGATAAACTCCCTGAAAAGTCCCTCCTGCCTCATTCCAAGTTTCTCACAAAGATGCTGACTGGCAATATTGTCATCTTCAGTATAGGCATAGATACGCCTGGCTCCCTTATCCATAAAAAGATAATCAAAGAATGCTTTCGCCGCCTCATACGCATACCCTTTTTTGTGATAATCCTTATTTAACATCCAGCAAGGACTGAAAGTATCCATTTGCGAATCAGCGCCATGTTCATCTGCCGGCTCCGGATATGCGTTTATCTCTCCGATCACTTTTCCGCAGTCTTTAAGCACTATGGCAAAATAATACTCCGTTTCCGATGATCTCTTTAATACTTCTTTTCTTGCTTCTTTAATGGAATTCAGCTTCATGTCAATAAAACAGTTCACAGCCGGTTCTTTCAAGTATTCAAATACATCCTCTTCATCACCCTCCTTAAAGGGACGAAGGATCAGTCTCTCTGTCTCAATTATCATTTTTCCTGTCCTTATTAAATACCAATTCTGAAATTTCTATCATCCCTATTTCAAATGCCACATTTCTCCATTTGGCATCTGCATCACATCACCGGAAAGAATCTCTATTACATTTCCTTTAAGATCCCTGACTATAGTCTCCTCCCAATACTTATAATCCGCGCCTTCACCTTCTTCAAACCATCTGTTAAAGAACAGCCTATCGCCATCCCGTAGAAAGAAGGAATCATGATCTTCTATTAAAAGGCTTATCTTCTGCGGCCAAACGATCTCAAATTCACTACCGCGCTGTCTCGAGAGTGTAAGCGGTCTGATATGCAGCTGCAGATTGTAGCAATCCTTCACCGCCGTGAGAGGAAGCTGTGTATGAATACTTACCTGATGATCATTGCAGTCAAACCTTACTATCCTGATCGATCCATTCGAAAAATCCACATCGAGCATATAAATACCGCCATCAAAGAATACCGGTTTTTCACTGTAATGCCCTTCTGTTTTCACAACCGGAAAGAAAACCTCTCCATCCGGATAGTGGACAAGGCAAAGCTTTCTTCCTTTTACGTTATTACCCTCGTTAAAAAGCTCTTCTGCCTCATAAAGATCGCCGTGTTCATAATCCATGCCAAAATACCACTCGCTTGTGGCTCCGTATACAGGCTCAATATATGTAATCCCGTTAGTTTCTATTATCTTCATATTCATAGATCGTCACTTCTCTATCTCTCCATCCCAGTCTTGGATACCGCCAAACTCATATATATTCGTATAGCCAAGTGCAGCAAGTTTTGCGGATGCCTCTTTACTCCTTCGTCCGCTTCTGCAGTATACATAGATTACCTGATCAAGATCAGATAGCTGTGCGGGCTGATCTGCCCCGATATCTTCGTTTGCCACATTGATCGCTCCTGGGATATGCCCTTCAGCAAATTCATCTGCTCTGCGCACATCCAAGATGATGTAATTGCCAGGCGTCTCAAATGCTTCCTTTGCTTCTTCCATATTAATGGAGACGTACTTTGCTTGTTTGCTATTATCCGAAACCTTTCCCGCCAGGAACACAGAAGTCGGTCCATCCGCACCACCAATGATCTGAACTGTGTGATTTTCTTTATCTGCATCTATAAAGCGCTTTCCTATCAGAACACCGGCAACTACGACTCCGATAGTCATCCCTGCAATAATTAGCTTCGTGCTTGTTTTCATATCTATTCAACTCCTGTCTCATCTTTTTGTACAGTCAACCATTTTCTTTATTAAACTGATATATCTTAACCGATCATTTAGAGCATTTATAAAATTTTATGATCTGATTATACCGTAATATAGCGCTGATTGTCTGTATGTTTCTTTCATAACTATATAGTTTCTAAATACATGTCATCAATCCTGTCAGCTCACCTTTTCATTACCATCTCATCGATCAGATCACCCGATCACAAATTTCACACTACATATATCACTAGCAATTAAGAATTGATATAATAATGTAAGTAAAGCACTGCCTTGTGAGTCAAAAGATCGTTTTATCCTGTTTTGATATACACAGGTAGATTGTTAATATATCCATGCTATCATCAGCAAAGTTTCTCATAAAAACGGATCAAAGGAAATGAAGCGAAAAAATGGAACTGTTAACTAAAAGCAAAAGAAAAGGAATGAACTGTTCTATAGATGTATTCTATGAACAGTCAGAAGGTTTTTCAAAACATCTCAACGACAAGACATGCTATAAGATCATATTGATCAACTCCGGATCATTCGTTGTAGAGGATAACGGGAAATATCTGGCGATATCAACACCAGCTGCTATCCTAATAAACGAAAAGTCGGATTTTAATATCATATCCGAAGAGAATGTCAAATGCAGGACGCTCTTTTTCAGACCGACGATAATCCGTGAAGAATTCACTATCGAAGCCATCAACGCTCACATATACGATAAATTTCTGACCGCCTCAAAAGACACTGGACCTCTCGACCGCCAAAAGGTGGAACAGCTTATAACAGGTGACATACAGTTCGAAGACTGCTTTTCAAATCAGATGATATATCAGGATGCGCTTTATTTTGTTGAGCTCTTCTCGACCGGCAGGGATATTGTGTACTATTCACTTACAAAGCAGGAATATGATACTGTGCTGAGACACTTTTTAAGTATTGAATACGAAATAAATGAACAGCCTGATAATTTCTGGATCCTGAGAACGCGCTTTTTCATTCAATCCATACTTTTTATGGCTACAGCAGACTTCTATAGGAATTTCAGGCAATCTGATATATACAATGATCCTCTCGTTGCAAGAGTTACCAGATACTTCTGGGAGCATATCGATGAGGATATAACACTGGACAGTATCCTAAAACTGTTTTCCATTAATAAGAATTCTTTAAATGATGCCTTTAACAAAGAAGTCAACATGTCATGCATGGCTTATCTGGAGCAATTGAGGATCAATTTAGCAAAAAGCGAGCTTCAGTATGGAAAGCATACGATCAGTGAGATAAGTGTAGGTGTCGGATACAGTGATACCAATTATTTTTCAAAAGTATTTAAAAAACATACAGGCATGACACCTTCGGAATATCTGAAACAGATGAGAGGTCTATGCTGATTTTTCTATTTTTCGTGCTCATATTTCTAACTGTAAAGGATATGGTCATATATGCTTATCTTTAGGAGGATGAAATATGAGAAAAAGATTAATTCTGATTGCTTTTACAATAATGGCTGTTTTGTTCACCGGATGTTCAAAAGAGAATGTACCGTCCGAAGGTGATGTTAAAACTGAGACTAAGACCGTAACTGTAGAAAAAGGAATGATCCCGCAGGTTATAGAAAAAAACGTAACCTATGTATACAAGGATGGAAACTGGCAGGAAACGGATTCAGCTATAACCTCCTGGAAATGGGCAGACGATTTCATTATCCAGGATACGGTATGGATAAGCAAAACAAATGATGCAGCCACACTGTATTCAGATCTTGGCCTGTCCTTTAAAGGAAGACCTGCAGTAGCATATACCCACTTTAAATGCGACCAGAGAGAAACAGGGTCATCAATAGGTGAAACCGAAGACAAAACTCCGAAGATGGATATAACTATAAGTATCAGCTGTGATATCATTTTTGAGTGTAACGGCGAAAAGTTCTATCTGGAGGGTGTGAAGGTATTAGGCGGAGAATGCTTCATGGATGGAACATGCAACATGATGGTCGATACAGGAGACGGTCATATTGGTACCATTTATGTTCCCGCCGATGTCAAGAAGGGACAGTGGAGCGATTTCAGGAATGCAATGCCATCAAGTGAAGATGCACTCATGATGGAATCTAGCACCTTTATCAAAAAGACCATATTTGATGACCAGTTATCTTTGAGAGTAACATCAACAGATTTAAACGACGGAGTATGGGACGATAAGATAACAAATACCAAATACGGTCAAGACCTATCTCCCGAACTTACGTGGGATTCGGTTGAAGGTGCAAGCAGCTACGTAGTGATAATGATAGACGGAGCATGGCTTCACATGGATGTATTCACTGACAAGACCCATCTTGATGCAGGAGCGATAAAAAGAGGTTCCAGAGGCGATCAATATGTAGGGCCATATCCTCCAAACGGTACACATACATACTCTGTCTTTGTATTTGCACTCAAAGATGAGTCCGGAAAAGTAAAGCTTTCATTTGATGCGGGCGGAAACAGCATCGATCAGATATACACTTCTTTAAATGTTGATAAGAACGGTAATTCAGGAAATGTTATAGCTGTCGGCAGACTCGACGGAAATTATACTCATAAGGATTAGCACAAACAATTACATACTCATGTTTTAAAAAGCCGCGAATTCAAGTTTATCCGAGTTTGCTGCTTTTTATTTTGTTATCCCATATATTGCCAATGATGTTATAATGTTTATATCTTTGTCCGTGGTAAGTGATGCTTAATACCAACAACGATATATACCCTGCGGTCTAAGATATTTCATTGAAAGGCAAACCTCAAGCAGTGTTTATTTCATTCTATTTTGTTTTATTTCTGGCAGTATTATGGCTGCTGTTCATACTGGTACCCGCCAAATACCGCAAGACTGTTCTGTGCATATTCAGTCTTGGCTTTTGCGGATATATATCTTTAACTGCGCTGGCTGCTCTTGCGCTCTCCACCGTTGTTACCTTTGTTGGTGCTATAGCTATTGAAAAAAACAGCGAGGACAATAAACGAGCGAAAGCCATAACTGTGTTCACAGTAGCATTATTTGCATTTGTTCTCATAGTAGTCAAGAATATCCCTTACCTCATAAAGATGTTTGGCTTTGATACTCTGTCAAAAAACAGTATCCTTACATCTATAGTCTTGCCCGTCGGATTCTCATTCTATGCATTTCAGGCGATCGGCTATTTATATGATGTTTATCAGGGTAAGGAAACTGCTGAGAAAGACATAGTCGACTTTGCTCTTTATATGGGATTTTTTGCAAAGCTTGTGAGCGGCCCAATTGAGAGAAAAGGCAGATTTGCAGATCAACTTAAAGGTCTTGCAGGTATTAATGTCATCGATAGGGATCGCATATCTTTGGCACTTACATATATGGTATGGGGATATTTCCTAAAGCTTGTTATAGCAGACAGACTGGCATTAGTCGTAAATCAGATACATGCCGCTCCTGAGTGCTTCGATATCATATGGCTTATGGGCGGAGCAGTATTTTACAGTTTCCAGGTATACACTGATTTTGCCGGATACACATGCATCGCCATTGGCTGTGCTATGCTGTTTGGAATAGAACTGACACAGAATTTCAAGAGTCCGTACTGTTCAAAGAACATAACAGAATTCTGGCGCAGATGGCATATTTCCCTGAGCTCATGGCTAAAAGATTACATTTATATTCCTCTTGGCGGCAACAGAAAAGGTGCTCTGAGAAAATACTTTAATACAATGGTCGTATTTGTTCTGTGCGGCATATGGCACGGCAACGGTCTCTCATTTTTAGTATGGGGAATACTCCATGGCCTGTTCTCGATTTTTGATTCTGTTATCGGAAAGAAGTTAAGTACAGAAGGAATTGTTAAATCATTCATCGCACGAACCGTTACATTTATCGCAGTCACGTTCGCATGGATCTTCTTCAGGGCAGATTCTTTAAGACTGGCCCTTAAATATATTAAACTCATGTTTACCAACGGGATCAATCCCAAAGGACCGATCTCATTTATCGCAGGTAACGGTGTTATAATGCTTCAGGTATATCTAAGCATCGCGATGATAATACTGGTACAGATCATCGACTGTATCTGTTATAGAAAGAAAACCGAGCTGCCTCATCTGATACAGGAAAACAGGATCTTAAAGTACGGATTTATATATGTATGTCTGATGGCAATGTTTGTTATCGGAGTCTACGGCGGAGCGTTTAAGACCGAAACCTTTATCTATATGCAGTTTTAGTCTTTTGAGGAATCTATGAACATTAAAGGAAACAAATGGATCTTAAGAATAGCAATGATCGCACTTATCTGTGTGTCATTGATAGTTATTCGAAACATATTGGAATATAAATCGCCTCACGGGATCAATCAGACCAGAGCGTTTTACGAACAGCCAAAGAACACCATCGATGTACTGGCAATAGGAAGCAGCCATGTGCATTGTGGAGTCAATACAGCAGAGCTGTGGAATAAATACGGCATCGCAGCATATGATTTCAGTGCCGCCGAACAGCCCTTCTGGATCACATATCATTACCTTAAGGAAGCATACAAATATCAGTCGCCCAAGGTTGTTGTGCTGGATGTCTTCTCGGCTGCAAGATTCAAGGAGGATTTCCATTATAAATGGCTCGAGGAAAGTGTATACGGATTAAGATTCTCAAAAAATAAACTTGATATGATAAACGTGAGTATCGAGGATGAGTATCGTTCGGATTACTTCCCTTCATATCTAACCTATCACAACCGTTATATTGACCTCAACAAGGAGGATCTTTATAACATATTTGGCAATCATAGGGAAAAGATGATCTTCAAGGGATTTACACCCGGCTTCAATGTTGTGGATCAGAGTGAAGCATTTGGCGGATGGGATGAACTTGATGATTATCATCTTACACCCAAATACGAGGAATACCTGAAAAAGATCATAGAGCTGACCAAGCAACATGGTAGCAAGCTCATGATCATTGTCGTACCGTACAATCTTGATAAGAGAGATGCTGTTACTTATGAAGAGATCGAAGGCATCGCTAAAGCCTCAGGCGTGACCTTCATAGATTTTAACAATCAGCTGGATGAAATCGGAATAGTCAAATCTACGGATTTTAATGATCATACACATCTTAACTACTACGGAAGCGTTAAGTTTACCAATCATCTTGGAGAGATCCTAAAAAATGAGACTGAAATACCCGACAGGCGAGGCAGTTCAGGATACGAATCATGGGATGAATTTTCTAAAAGAATACAAGATGAGGCAAACAGCAAATAAAGATATACATTTTTTTTAAAAGTGGTAGAATTATGCAGAGGAGCAGCCAGATACAGATAGGAATGAAGTTAGGCTGATTATGAAAAATGAAAAAAAACAGATTCATAGCAATAGTTCTATGCATGTTTCTTTTAGCAGGATGCGGCAGTAATGTCGCTACAGTTCAGGAGACTCCTTCACCTGCAGTGAATGAAGAGAATTCTCAAGCGACAGACACTGAAGAAGAAGTTGCAGAGGATACTGCGGTTCCAACCGAGACTGCAAAAGCGACTGAAGCAGTTAAAGAAGAAAAAAAGGAAGCTGAAAGCACAGATGAAGCAAAGGTTACAGATGCAACTAAAGAAGCTGAAGCCGATGCAATTGAGATCAACTGGGATGATGTTAAGACATTGGATACTCCCATTACGATGTATGCTCAAAAACAGGTAAATATCAGAAAAGGACCTGATACACAGTATGACAGACTAGGCACTCTTTCATTAAACGATGAAGTCAGTGTTATTGGTGAAAGCAAGAGTTCTCCCTGGAAAGAGATCAAATACAATGATGATGTGGCATTTGTACACGGAAATTTCCTCGGAACCGAAAAGATAGATCTTGAGGCTCTAAAAGCCGCACAGGAAGCAGCTGCAGCAACAGCCGCAGCACAGGCGCCTCAACAGCAGCAGACTCAGGCAGCACAGCCCGCACAACCTGCTCAGCCGGCACAGCCGGTAGCTTCTGCAGCAGGTACTTTGTTTATCGGTGATTCAAGGACCTGTCAGATGCAATCCGCAACAGGCGGCGGAAACTGCGGATGGATATGCGAATATGCCACAGGCTATGACTGGTTTGCCAACACTGCAATTCCTCAGGCGGATCCAATCATAGGAAAAGGAACAAAGGTTGTTATCTGCATGGGTGTAAATGATCCAGGAAGCCTTAATTCATATGCGAATAAAGTCAATGAAAAAGCTGCCGAATGGGTCAATAGAGGTGCTAAAGTCTATTATGTATCTATAAATCCCGTAGATCATCCATATGAAGATAAAACACCTAATATTGACAGTTTCAATGCGCAGATGCCAACTTTGCTTGCCAATGTCAAATGGATCGATACAGCCAGTGTGATCAAGCAAGGAGGCTTCGTTTTAGAAGACGGGATTCATTATGATGCTGCAGGAAATGTAAGTATCTACAACATGATCATAAGAAGTCTGAAATAATCGATAAGGGACGTTTCTTTAATCAGGAAACGTCCCTTTATTCATCAAATATATTCATTCGGTTGAACTACAGACTGCAGACCATTATGTATTCTTCTTCATTTTCATCTACAATCTCAAATCCCACTTTCTTATACATCCTGACCGCGTAATTTGCTTTCTGAACCGCCAGTGATGCCCTTTTATAGCCTTTCTCCTTTAACAGGTTAAGCATTTCCTGCATAAGTTTTGTCCCGATACCACGTCCACGACATTCTCTGTATAGCGATATTGCAAACGAAGGCGTTTTATCATCTATATGCCCGTAATCATTCATGATACGAGTCCAGACAGCTCCGATCACTTTGCCTTCATCTTCTGCCACCAGACAGTGATCTGCAGTACCTTTTCCAAAATCCTCATAATAGATCCTTAGTTCAGGTTTTTCAATGATATCCCTATCCGGAGCCTCTACTCCTTCAGGTATAAATATCGCCTCATATAAAAAATCCTTAAGCAGTTCTTTTTCTTTATCTCTTAAAGCTCGTATATGCATCACTTGCCCTCTGTATCTACGATAAGCTTTTCTACTTCCTGTGAAGATAGCGGGCGTCCCCAGATAAAGCCCTGAACAAAGTCGCAGCCAACGTCTTTTAGCGCCTTAAGCTGCTCAGGATCCTCTACACCTTCAGATATAACATCAAATCCCATTATGTGGCCCATCGATATGATAGCGGCTACATACTGTCTGGAAGAATCGCTCATATTCATTTCATCAATGAAGGATTTATCTATCTTTAGCAGATTGGCCGGGAATCTGTTCAGATAACTTAATGAGGAATATCCAGTGCCGAAATCATCGATAGCTATCTGAATACCCATATTTTTAAGTTCATCGATACAGTGCAGTGCCTTGTCAACAGAATCGATCATTATCGATTCCGTGATTTCTATCTCCAGCTGACTAGCAGGGATCGAGCTGTCATTAAGAAGCTGTCTTATCTCATCAACGAAATCACTCTTCATCATATGACGTACGGAAGCGTTTAGGCTAAGTGTCAGCTTCGAATCTGTCTTATTCAGCAACTCTCCGAAAAACATAGCTGCTTTTCTGGCAACGGTCGCATCTACCCTGTCAATGAGGCCGACCTTTTCGGCAACAGGAATAAACTCGCAGGGGCTTATGAAATTTCCCTCACTATCTTTCATTCGCGCGAGTGCTTCAAATCCTCTCAGACTGTGATCCATGTCATACTGAGGTTGAAGATTGAAGTATATCGTATCATTATCAAGAGCATTTCTTATGAGATTTTCAATTTCAAGTATGTGCTCATCCCTTAAGATATCAGGTGTGAATTTACATATGTGTTCGCTGCTGTTAACCCTTTTTATCTCATTCATGGCAGCATTGGCATGCGATATGAGGGCATCGGTAGAATCGGCATCATCAGGATATTTAGCATATCCAAAGCTGGCAGATACGTAGAGCTCACAGCCGTCTACCATCATGCTCTCGCTTAGAGCATCATTATAGCAGTTGACTATTTTTCTAAGTTCTTCTTCTGTCTCGTATCCGCTGATAACAAGGAAGAATTCATCTCCACCAATACATGTAAGATAGTTTTCGATCTTATCAGAAATACTATTAGGAACAGTTTTAAAGCGCCCTGTTACATCTATAAGCACCTTATTGCCGGTATCAAATCCAAGTGTATTGTTAACATGCTTGAAATCATTAAGATCTATTGAAACCGCGGCAAACTTTTCCTTCTTATCAATAAGATCAGAGATGTAATCCGTCAGGGCAAAACGGTTTGGTAGCCCCGTAAGAGCATCAGTATAGCTCATGTGCTTAAGGCGTTGTACAACCTTATATCTTGCGATATGTGAAGAAATAAAAAACGTCGTCAGTTCAAGTGTCTCTTTTATATGCTGAGTATTCTCGGTATCAAAGTTTACGGCCCAGATAAAACCGAGTAATTCAGTTCCCTGACGCAGCGGAAACAACACAACGCTGGTAACTCCCGCTTCAACAAGAGTCACATACCAGGGATTATTGATCCTGCTTATATTGTCCATTTCTTCCTGATTTCTTACAATAATACAGTCTCCCTCTTCGCCGAGCATGTCTTTCCATGAATTCGCCACTTTATAATAACCTTCAAACTGAGTTACTCTCTTAATAGTGGAATTTGGCACGAAATTGGTCGCCAGGATTGAAAACTCCTCTTCCTCATGGTTTAAGAGCAACACTGTGCATCCCTCAGCCTTGCATATCTGACGTATCTCTGCAATAACGCTTTCCATTGCTTCCTTTAGATTATTAGCTCTATGAAGCTTTATGCATGTTTTTAAGATGTCACTTGAAGTGCTTGACGTGTTGAACGTATCCAGCATCGCATCCGCGTTTTCGTTCGGTATAGCCGAATATAGGCAATAGCAGATATTACCTTCTTGGGGAACAAGCGGTGTAGCATATATATCAAACCAGATATCAACGTTATAAATGTATGCATAAGTATGTACCTCGTTTTTTTGTACTGCAGCCTTATAGCATACATCTTCAAAATTGATATTCTGATGAAAATACTCTGTGTATATCAATCCTGGATGAAATGCGATAGATTTTCCATCGCCATATGGCTTCATTCGTTTATCGAGAAGATCTGCATACTTCTTGTTTCCTGCAACAATACGTATTTCACCGTATCCGCCTTCTTCTCTTTTTTCGACCGATACTATAATTGTCGGTACATATACAGAATCAACAATGCTCTGAAAATCCACATTGACTCCTTTCCTTCATAAATATCCTTCAATAAATGCACATATAAAAGTGCAGTTAGTTCTCAACCTAAGTACACATCAAATGTATATTGACATATTATAGCATAGCTTGCGTAACACTAATGCTTATCTGATCATTATGTAGGATCATACATATCCCTTTCAATATTTCTATTGTGTTTTCTCAATGATCAGCTCGTTTGAACCGTCTTCTAACGAGTTATACTCATCATAATGAATATGGGCTCCGCTCTCTTCGTTTGCCAGAGCGATCAACTGATCCGCCAGGGAGAGCAAACCTTCTTTATTTGCTGAAATAGTTACTGTATCTCCACCATTCTTAACTGAAATAGTATATCCGTCTATCCATTTTATATTCATAATCTACCTCACCAAACACCATTCTTTATTTAATATCAAGACTTTCAAAAATGGTTTTTACGATCAACATTGAGCCCTCATTGGATGCATGTCTTCTGTCAGCAGCGAAAAGATCAACTTCAGGATATTTGTGAATGTGTTCCCACCATTTTTCTCCTACCGGGGCAAGAAGGCAATTATACTTATCCGCAAGATATCTGTATCTGTCTTTCATTTCCTTCTGCGAAGCTTCATCCTCTTCCATGGCCCATGTCATAAACAGACATGCTTTAGATTTTGTCTGTCTTATCCACTCCATTATCTTTCCCATTGCCTCATCCATAACAGACAATTCTCCCATGGGATGTGCTACATGCTGGAGAATGATGTAATCATATTCTCCATAAAGGATATTGAACCTTGTCTGCTCATTATCAGCATGATAATCCAGTCCCATGCCGCCTTTTGTAAGCATCGTAACATGCATATCTATGCCGTTCTTTTTACATATATCCCTAAACATTTCCGGCATATCGTTATAATATGTGTGACTGTTACCGATAAATAAAGTTTTCATTCCAATCCCTCTTTATATGAATTGCTACATGTCTAAAGCAAGAACATCCTATATAGGAAAACGGCTATCATAATCGTTATGATAGTCGTTTTCTTGCAATTAACTTATTCTAATGACTTGATTCAGCAAGTCCCCACTGATCAACCGTCTCACTATAATCAGTAAGGCCCATGTAGTAAGCAGTTATATCCGTAATAGTAGCATTTTCATTTCCATCATCAGCCATGATGTCGTTTGTACCGGATTGAGCCAGGTAATCAACAAGTTCCTGCGTAATCCCTCTTTGCCCTGGAGCATAGAGATCCGGAGCACCCAATGTGTGGATCCATTCATGAGCGATAGTTACATACCATAAAGTATTCTCTCTCATTAACAGAATGATGTATTCATATGGAGGTTCTTCCCTGCCTTCCATATAGTAGTAGTAATCCTTCTGAGATTCCTCAATACCTGTACCCACACAGAATGTACATGACATGCATGTTGAATTTGGATCAGTTTTTACTGCAAATATATATGTAATGCCGTCTGCATTCAGTGATTTCATTATCGCTTCACTGTCAATTGTATTTGCAATTATCTCGTCTGCTTCAAACACACCCTCGCCATGGTTATTTATAGTATTTCCAAGATTTGTTTTAAATGAAGCTTCATACAGGAGTTCTTCATGTTCTTCCCAGTCCCAGATATAATTAATATCTTTTCCGTACTCTTTGATATGCTTTTCCAGCCATGACATGGCATTGCCCAATTCTTCATGATATGCGGAAAGGATCTGGTTTCCGTTTCCTGATTCAAAATCCCATGATGAAGTAGCATCATTAGCAATTATAGTAACTACTGCTATAGTCCCGGATGCCTCCTTTACGGTTCCCTGAGGATAATTGTATATCGTAAAGTCTCCTGACGATGATGACGACGAACTGTCGCTATAAGACTCTGTATCATCGTATTCCGCATAAGAATCGCTTTCTTCGGGATATTCATATTCCTGAGATGAGCTGTAGTCATCTGAATATTCATAATCCTCATCAAGACATCCACCCAATAAAGTGATGCATGCTATAAGGAAAACTAATAAAACTGTTGCTCTTATTCTAGTTTTCATCTTCATTCTCCATCACAAAAAAACTAAGTATTAGTATATGAATTTACTATTCATGTATACATTATATTTGGATATTAACTTCTATGTCACATTTTTTGTATGAATCGAAGTATTTTATGGTAAATAATTATTTAGATTAGCAACTAGATCTCCAGCACTTTGTCCACTATACAAGATACGACCGCTAGGATTTTTGAAGACAAAGTCATCATTGTTTTGATGATCTATAGTAACAGAATAGCCTCGCTCATCCGTAACTACAACATCTGCATTAACGCCAGAACTTCCACCCCAATCAATATCTTTAAGTGAATTAATTGTATAATCACCATATAGCTGTGTTCCCGTAATACTAATCGGTATAGTCATATTAACTGGTCCCTGCACGCTAGAATCGAAAGCAATTGAAGGAGTATTATTCACCGAAGAAGGCCTAGCTACAGAATAGTTTATTCCTGATATATATATTCTCTGAGAATTAGGATCAGCATATGCGCTTGTTCCTACAGATGTCGTATTATTACTTTGAGTTTCTGATGAAGAATCCTCTTCAGGCTCTTCTTCCTCAACTTCATTTGACGCAGCTAATTCCTTGGTAAATGCGATCCACTCATTGAGTTTTTCCTGTTCAGCTTTTTCAGAAGGAGCTCTGTCCTCATTTCTTCCGAATATCAGGTAATGAGCAAGTAGATCTTCATCATCACTGCCAAACTTCTCAACTACATCAGGATTGGCATTTGCATAGTAATCAGGATCGAAGAGCGTTCCGTCCTTCAGATTGATCGTTCCGTCATCATTTCTTGATGCTATTGCTGCTTCCGCAAGTTTTTGAAGAAGAGTTCTGTTATCCTCTTCCTCTTCTGTATCATCTTCATCAGTTTCTTCTTCAGTTGTATCTTCTTCTACTTCTTCCTTTTTCTCAGGTTCTTCTTTCTTTACTTCTTCTTTCTTTGTATCTTTTACTTCTTCTTTTGTTTCAGTCTCCTCATCACTCTCTATAAGATTTCCGCCCTCAAGCAAAGCTATGAGTCTTTCCATTCCATCCTCGGGAAGACTTCCGTAAGCTAATTCCAGGGCATCTTCATCGCCTGTATTTTCTATATCATTTGAATCAAGAAGGCCGCTTGATACAAATTCAGAGAATTCGCTGTTACCTCTGATAAGAGCGCTCTGTCCGGGTGTAAACAGTTTTTCAACTCCGTTGTATGAACCGTCAGTAGTCTTAAGACGTACCAGTACTTCTCCTGTTGTTATTTCGGTAAGGGTATATATAAGACCGTCAGATGCCTTATAAACAGTAACTCTGAAGCTTGTTCCTCTTACTGACATAGTAGAGTTTGGAGTATCAACCTCATAAGTCTCACCGGCTTCAAGCTTGCTCTGAAGTTCATTCAGTTCAGAACCGGCATCAAGATATATCTTTATGCGTGAATCTTCAGATTTGTCACTTGCTTCGAGTTTGAAGTGTGTATTTGCATCAGCATAAACGAACTTGTCGTTATCCATACACATGACAAGCTCAGATGCATCCATAACAGTAACATCATCACCGCTGTAGAGATGTTCACCCTTATATGCCTGCCCGTTATTCATCTCACCGACTACGTTGACCGTACCTGCTACCTGTTCAACTGCTATGCTTCGATAGCCGCCTCCCTGTAAGAGAACAGCTACACCAATCCCTACCGCAACGACTGTACCTCCAGCGCCGGCTAGGATCTTACCCTTGGTTGTCTTAAGTAAAGCTCCAACATTCATATTAATATACCTTCCTGTAGTTCCCTGTAGTGTTTTAACGCACTATTATATTGTATCACATTTATTGTTATTTATGGTATTTTTGCACGAAATGCTCAAATTCGAGCACGAAATGCAGAAATCAACTGTTATGTAAACCAATTTATAGATTTTCACTTCTTTTGTAAAGCGAATTTCCCGTTCCTGATCTGTGAGATATAACCATCTTTATTCATACAAAAAAGCTCCGGTCATCTTATTGATGGCCGGAAGCTTATATTTTTCATATATATCTCAGTTCAAATTCTGCTTCACCTGAATCATTGATCTTCATCAAAACATATGAAGGCTGTCTTCCCTCCTGTCTGGGATAGGTAAGACTGCCGGGATTGATCGCGATTATATCCCCGTCACGTTCTATTACTGGTCTGTGAGTATGACCATACATCACTATATCTATACCGCGGCTTCGTGCCTCGTCCTTTAGTATCTCGTTTCCCATCGATACATAGTAATGATGTCCGTGAGTGACCCATATCTTATATTTTCCGATGCTGAATTCCTCTTCGCTTTTAATATCTGAGAAAAAGTCGTTGTTTCCCGCAACCATCTTTACAGGACATCTGGCTGCTTCATTGATGATGTACTCGCTGCCCTCTATATCACCGCAGTGAATCACCATATCAAGCGGAGCAAGCTGCTTGCACAGTTCAACATACAGATCATTCTTTCTGTGAGTATCACTCACGATCAAAATCTTCATACTCATATTCCCTATCCCCGTATGCAGTATAATTAGGATTCATGTTTTATCAGAATCTCTTTTATTCCCTCTAAAGCCTTTCCTCTGTGACTAATCCTGTTCTTCTCATCAGGATCAAGTTCGGCTGAATATACTCCTCTTTCGGGAAGATAGAATATCGGATCGTATCCGAATCCGTTGGGTCCTTTTTCCTCGTAACCAATCCTTCCCTCGTACGTTGCTTCGTAGCTGTCTTCGCTTCCGTCAGGAAAGACTACAGCCATGGCACAGACAAATCTTGCTGTTCTCTTTTCATCTTCAACGCCTTCAAGACGCTCTATTATCTTTGCATTCTTTATCTTGTAAGGAGTATCCTCACCCAGGTATCTTGCGGAATATATTCCGGGTTCTCCGCCAAGTGCATCAACAACAAGTCCCGAATCATCTGCGACTACCGCAGCATTTAAACCTTTTTCCTTTACCAGTTTTGCAACTGCTCTTGCCTTTATAAAGGCATTTTCCATAAATGTGCTTCCGTCCTCCTCGACATCTGTATAAACATCCGCTTCCTTCATGGATAGAACTTCAGCGTCAGTATCTGACATGATGGCGCGTATCTCGCGCATCTTGCCCATATTTCCTGTAGCAAATATGACTTTCATTATGACTTACCCTTTCTGTCTGATATCCTGTCTGGGAGGCTTAGGCCCCATAAACTGATAAAAGTATGTCTTCATCATACCATTATATATCTTCCTGTTCTTATCAGCCTTTCTCCCTATATATTTCTCTGCCTCTTCATAGGCCGTTATCATATATAACGACCAGCTGTCGAGGTTTTTAAACCTTTCCCCGATAACGGTATAAAGCCCTGCCATATCATCCTTTTCCATGATACGCTCTCCGTACGGAGGATTGGTAATGATAAATCCGTATTTCTTAGGATGCGAAAGATCTGCAACATCTCTTCTCTGGAAGTGTATCAGATCCTCAACACCGGCAAGTCTCGCATTCTGTCTTGCGATCGATACCATCTCATCATCTATGTCATATCCCTGGATATCACAGACTACACCCTTATCTACTTCATCGGCTGCTTCTTCGAATGCATCCTTCCAGGTATTAGCCGATATCAGATTATTCCATTTTTCTGCCGTGAAGTGTCTGTTCATTCCCGGAGCGATATTAGCTGCCATTAGAGCTGCTTCGATCGCGAATGTTCCTGATCCGCAGAAGGGATCAACAAGGATCCTGTCCTTGTTCCACGGAGTGAGCATTATAAGAGCCGCAGCGAGATTTTCCGCCAGCGGAGCCTTCGCTGTAAGCTTTCTGTATCCCCTCTTATGCAAAGAGTCTCCCGTGGTATCAAGTCCGATGGTAACAGTATCCTTCATAATGAATACTCTTAGCGGATATGCTTCTCCATCCTCTGGAAACTGGGTCATGTTATAGCATTGACTCAAGTGGTCGACGATGGCTTTTTTCATTATGGACTGTATATCAGATGGGCTGAACAGCGCACTTTTGACACTTGCAGCCTTGGCCACCCAGAACTTTGCATCCTTTGGCAGATACTCTTCCCATTCTACTGCTTTTGTGCCCTGGTAAAGCTCTTCAAAAGTCTCTGCATGAAACTGAGCGACCTTTATAAGTATCCTCTCAGCTGTCCTCAGGCCGATATTCGCCCGACAGACTGCCTCTTCATCACCTATAAACGTCACTCTTCCGTCTTCTACATGACTGACATCATAACCGAGATCTATTATCTCTTTTTTCAGTACAGATTCCAGTCCGAAATGGCATGGTGCCATTAGCTCTATTCTTTGCATGTTTCCGAATATGCCTTTCTTACAGCCTTTGCCAGCTGATCTGCACAACTCGTTCCCTTGAATCCGCACTGATTGCCAAGCAGTTTGCTCTCAATCTGATCTACGCTGAATCCGTCAACAAGCTTGCTCACCGCTTTAAGGTTTCCGTTGCAGCCTCCTGTAAAGCTGACATTTGTTATGACATCTCCGTCAATATCAAAATCGATCTTGGAAGCACATACTCCCGAAGTATTATATGTATATCTCATTTACTAAACCTCCAGTTCTACAAATCCCGCACCGTTATCGTTAGCGCTGCATTTATTTAGTCCGTTAAGGCTAACCGTTACCTTAGCCTTATTGGCATCGATAATTCTAATTCCTTCGTCATTTACTACTGTCCAGGCCCTTGCAGGTATGTCTATATCAAACTGCTTTGTCTCACCGGCTTTGATATGTACCCTCTTATATGCCGCAAGCTTTCCGTTTTCCGTTTCATACTTGCTGTCATTTTTAACATATATCTGTATTACTTCATCTGTATCAACATCCGATGTATTTGTCAGTCCAACAGAGATCACAGATGATACAGTTTCCAACTGCCTGTATGTTTCGATAGCGTCAGCTTTGTTTAATGCTGTAGCTATCTGTGAAGTCAAGCTCGCATAATCTTTTGAAAGTAAAGCCTTAACTATCTTTACATCAGCGTAGGTCAGGCCGTATCCGAAAGGATACAGAGGCTCGCCCTCAAAGTATCTGTATGTTCTGCCCTTCATAGAATAATCTTCAAATGAAGGCATCTTTTCTAAATCGCTGTTATGATAGAAAGTAAGCGGAAGCTTTCCTGAAGGAGATACTTCTCCAAACAGTATATCAGCTACGGTCTTGCCGCCCTGTGCACCGGGATACCAGCACTGAAGTATTGCATCCGCCTTTTCTTTTGCCACGCTCATATCGATAGAGCTTCCTGCCATCATACATACGATCACAGGCTTGCCTGTCTTTAATACGGCATCAAGCAGTCTTACCTGACATGGAGGAAGCATCAGATCATTCTTATCACCTGATGCGTATGAGTTACCTGTATCTCCCTCTTCACCCTCAAGAGTCTCATCAAGTCCCAGACACAGAACAACTACATCAGAATTCTTTGCTACTATTACAGCTTCAGCCAGTCTGTCATCTTCCTTTGCAAGGAATTCCTCCTTATCAAGGAACAGATGAGAACCCAAAGAATACAGTACTCTGACATCGTCTCCAACATAGTCCTGGATCCCTTCAAGGACTGTCGTATATCTTGAAGCTGTACCATGGTAATTGCCCATAAGTGCCTTTCTTGAATCGGCATTGGGTCCTATCACACCTATGGTAGCCAGTTTAGACTTATCAAGCGGCAATATATTTCCTTCGTTTTTAAGAAGAACAATTGTCTCTTCAGCTGCTTTTCTTGCTATTTTTAAATGTTCACTGCATTCCACAGTTTTATAATCTATCTTGTTAAACTCGTTATCTTCAAATTCACCAAGAAAGTATCTAGTTGTAAACAGATTTATAGCTGCCTTTCTGATATCCTCCTTGTCGATCAGTCCCTGATCGTAAGCAGAAAGGATCGATCTGTATGTGCATCCGCAGTTAAGATCACAACCTTTCTTAAGTGCAAGTGCAGCGCTTTCTTCAGGGGTTGATGTCACCTTGTGATTCTCATGGAAATCTCTTACTGCCCAGCAGTCGGAAACAAAATGCCCCTCAAACTTCCACATGCCTCTTAATACATCCTCCATGAGATATGTATTGGCACAGCAGGGCTCACCATTTGTTCTGTTGTATGCACCCATGACCGACTCAACATCTCCCTCGATCACGAGTGTTTCAAATGCAGGAAGATATGTTTCCCACATATCCTTCTTGTCAGCTGTTGCATCAAATGAATGTCTGATAGCTTCAGGACCTGAATGCACTGCGAAGTGCTTTGCACAGGCTCCGATCTTTCTGTGATCTGAATCTCCCTGCAGGCCTTTTACAAAAGCAACACCGAGTCTGCTGGTAAGATACGGATCCTCTCCGAGTGTCTCATGACCTCTTCCCCATCTGGGATCTCTGAATATATTTACATTAGGTGACCACAGTGTAAGACCTTTGTATATATCCCTGTCACCTTCAGATGTATAGGCATTGTATTTTGCTCTGGCTTCAGTGGAGATCACTTCTGCTTCTTTCTCAATCAGATCATCATCCCACGATGCAGCCATACCTATTGCCTGCGGAAATACAGTAGCACTTCCTGCTCTTGCTACGCCGTGAAGTCCTTCACTCCACCAGTTATACTCATTGACTCCGAGTCGCTCGATTGCCGGCGCATCATATCTTAACTGCTCAGCCATCTCTTCAAGCGTCATCTTGTCGACAAGCTGTGTTGCCAGATCTCTTGCCTGTTTTCTATCCATTTAATATCTCCTTTGTTATGCTACTGATATTGCTTTTTGTTTTACAGATATTGCTACTTGGTCAAATATGAAATATAATCCTTATATGGATACAATATTACATGTTTTAAAATTTCAGGATTTTATTCAGCCCACCTCAGTACCTTACACCAGAGTTCTTGAAGGTCCGGAGGAGATCATACAATACCCTCCCGGCTCACATGTTCGCATCTGGTATAATACTGAGCCCAGCGCATATGACAATCATTTCCATAATTGTGCAGAACTGATATATATGTATGAAAACGAATGCACTGTTACTGTACCAAACGGGGTTTATACACTGAATTCCGGAGACATGATACTGATCCCGCCATATATGATGCATCAGATTTCATATACCAAACCCGGAAAACAGTTCGTGATCCTGATCGATGTGGAGCCTCTCTTTAACTTCGGTATTTATACCTCGCCAAATTCGACTATCAATGATATTTTACTATGTAATAAAGAGAATTGTCCACACATATATATTGATGTTTGCAACAATATAACCGACATGATCAATTCATATTTTTCAAATTCTGTTCTATGGGAAATTGAAACATATTCTCACTTTATGAAGTTTCTGACTCTGATAGGAAGAAACACGGCAGCACATGAAACCGACAGCGGAATGGTTCGTATGGCAAACTCCAAAGAACACTATGACAAGTTCTTTGAACTTCTCCAGTATATAGAAAGAAGCTACGGTGAACCTCTTACGTTGGATGATATGGCAAGTCACGTCGGATTTTCAAAATTCCATTTCATCAGGCTGTTTAAGGAATACACCGGTACTACATTCTATGACTATCTGACAAACAAACGTATCCAGCATGCCAAGCAGCTGCTGGCATCAAATATGGGTATAACGGATGTTGCATTCTCATGCGGATTTAACAACCAGACATCTTTTTGTCGAGCCTTTAAAAAAGTCTGCGGATGTCCGCCGACAGAATTCAGACAGAACCTTAAAAGAAAGCAATAAAAAACGTCTTCCGTTTGGAAGACGTTTTTTATGTAATGGTTTATTAACCCTTTACTGATCCTAATGCAACACCGGCAACGATGTACTTAGCAAGGAACAGATATACGATGATAAGAGGAAGTACTGTAAGAGTAAGTCCCATATAAACTGCACCGTACTCTGTCTTGTAGATATCACCCTTTAAGAGTGATACCATGATAGGCATCGTGTACTTCTCCTGCTTTGTAAGGAGTACCATGGGTGTGAACAGGTTGTTCCATGAGCTAACAAATGAGAAGATAGCCTGAGTAGCTATAGCGGGCTTCATGATAGGAAGAGCTATAATGTTGAATGTATAGAACTCTTTAGCACCGTCGATTCTCGCTGCCTGAACGATTTCAAGCGGAAGCGAAGGAATCATGTACTGTCTCATGAAGAATACCATTGAAGGTGCTGCTATAGACGGAAGGATAAGCATGAGCAGACTGTTTGTCAGACCAAGCTTATAAGCCATCTGATAGAAACCGATCATGGTAACCTGTGCAGGTATCATCATAACTGCCATAACGAAACTAAAGAATGCATTCTTTAATTTCCAGTCATAAACTACAACTGCATAAGCAGTAAGTGTTGAGAAATAAGTAGCACACAGTGTTGCGAATGTAGATACGATAAGTGAGTTCTTAAAACCAACCATAGGATTGAAACTCTTACCTGTCAGTATCTTGAAGTTGTTCATCATGTATGTTGACGGGATGAACGCTACAGCGTGCTGCTGAATCTGTGTTGTGCTTCTTGTTGCGTTAACTATCATGATCCAGAAAGGAAGGATACTAAGCACTGTAAGAATAACACACACTATGTAGATAAATACTTTAATAATTTTGGTTTCTTTATTGTCTAGCATGTATTACATCCCCTTTCCGTTCAATAATTCCTGAGCCTTGATCTCGGCCAGACGAAGCTTATCCTGCTGTTTCTTCATCTTCTTAAGAGCAGCCTCATCCTTATCTCTCATGATGTAGAACAGGATTGCTGAAAGGATAACGATGATAAGGAACATGATCATACTTGCGGCACCGGCCTTGTTATACAGATAACTTCCGGCAAATGCCTGGTCATATATGAATACGCTGGTTGTCTTGGTAGCGTTATCAGGACCTGAGTTTGTAACCAATAACTTAGGTATATCGAACATATTCAGACCACCGATAAGTGATGTAACAAGAATGAACAGCATGATCGTCTTGATATTCGGTAAAGTGATCTGGAAGAATGTCTGTGTACGGCTCGCACCGTCAACCTCTGCTGATTCAAAGATCTCAGGGCTGATACCGTTAACACCGGCAATAATATTAACTGTTGTATAACCATACCACATCCATGTCTGGATGAAGATTACTACGCCTTGAGCAACATTCTTACTTAAGAAGAAGTGAACAGGCTCATCTATAAATCCAAATCTTGAAAGAAGGTCATTCATGGGACCCATCGGATATCCGAAGAGTGCACCGAACAGGATAGCAACTGTAGCAGCTGTTATGATGTTGGGAAGGTAGAAGATTACCTTGAATATGCCTTCGCCCTGTACTTTGGATCTCTTATCCGTAAACCACGATGTGAGCAACAAAGCCAGTAAAATCTGTGGGATAAAGTTTAATACCCACATCTTTACGGTATTTTTCATAGATTGCTGGAACGTTCCGTTAGTGATAACGTCCTTGAAATTCTTAAAGATATTCTCTTTAAGCAGTCCCATTCCGGGAGTAGATATAGTATTTCCTAATCCTTTAAGTCCTGTAAAACCGATAAATGCGGTATAGAAAATCGGATAAAGCATGAAAAACAGGAATGCGATAGTAAAAGGAATAACGAAGATATATCCGAATTTTGAATATTTAGCATTAATGTTGTTCTTATTCTTCATAATTACTAATCCCCGTAAGATGATAGATAATAGAATTTGAGGCGGACGGGATAACCATCCGCCTCAAAAGGATTATTTTGATGTAGTATTATTCTACTGTAACATCAAGGTTGTCAGCAACATTCTGCTTGAAATCTGCGATAGCAGCTTCTCTTGTCTTGTTGCCAGCTGTGTACTCACGTACCTGCTCTCTCCAGTAACCGTTGATTGTCTCATCGTACTGTGTAAGGTTCTTACCATTTGCATAAGCATTAGCAGGAACGAATACTTCGAACATATCCTGTCCGCCGAGGAAATCAAGAGTACCATTTGACATGCTCATAACTGTACCAGAACCTACGCAGTCCTTTGTACCGCCTTCGCCGTTAAATGTGCCGTTAGCCCACATATACTGAAGACCTGACTCTGTGCAATCAAGTGTGATCCAATCGATGATCTGCTTAACTGCGTCTGTCTTTGTTGTAGCCTTGTTAGCAAGTACCCATGTACCACCCCAGAAGAAACCGATCGGAGGAGGACAGCAAGCCCAGTCACCATATGTGCCTTCGCCTACCTTCTCACCACCACAGTTAGGAGCGAGTGTGTAGTTGATCAACCATGCAGGACCGAAGAAACCAAGGATACCCTGAGCGCCTTCACCCTTCATGTCTGCGAACCAAGCATCAGACCAGTCCTGAGTATCATTGTGATACTTGTTGTCTTTAAGCTGCTTAGAAAGATCAAGGAAAGCTTCTCTCTTAGGATCGATTGTAAGCTTACCATCAACGATCCAACCCTTATCAGAGCTGTTCTCAACTGCGTGCCAGATATCACCATCACCTGAAACGATACCATAGCCCTTAGCCTTTAACTCAGCTGCTGCGCTGAAGAATGTATCCCATGAGTTTGTGCCAGCACCGATCTTCTCAGCAACTGTCTTAGGATCATCTGTTCCCCAAACGTCTTTAGCGATAGAACGACGGTAGATGAATACACCACCTGTTGCCTGATAGCCAAGTCCTACGAGCTTGCCATCAGAAGGTCTTGTACCTATATCTACTGTATACTGAGCGATGTCTGCTGCCTTAAGTTCTGCTGCTACGTCGATACCAAGATCTTCGTAAGGCATAGCGAACTGAGAAGCATCACCCTGTGTGTACTTAAGAACGAATGCTGACTCTGCTGCGTAGATATCAGGAGCGTCTGCACCGCCTGCTGCAAGTGCCTGGTCAAGAGCGGGCTGGTAAGCACCGTCTGTTGTAGCGATGATTGTAGATGTGAAGTTGAATCCACAATCCGGATGTGTGTCGATGTACTTCTGAACCATGTTAGGAACTTCATCTGTGAAAGCCCAAACATTGAGTGTTACATCACCAGCGGGAGCATCTGCAGGTGTATCTGCTGTTGTGTCTGCAGGTGTATCTGCTGTTGTGTCCGCAGGCTGATCTGCGGGTGTGTCTGTTGCAGGCTGAGTTGTGTCGCCACATCCAGCGAGCATTCCTGTCATCATGCATACGCATAATGCAGAAGCAACTAACTTCTTCATTTTTTTTCCTCCTATTAATAATGATTATGAAGTTGCGTCAACTCGCATAATGCAAGCTGACAACTATAATTATATTGTATTTATATTAATTTGCTTTACAAATATTGCTTTTGACTATACAGAAATTGCGACTGTTGCAAAAATGTTTAAGATTTTCTTAATTCGTTGTGCAATTTGTATAAATGAAGAAGCGGCATTTTAATTAAAATGCCGCTTCGCTGGTCTTACTTTTTAAAAACTGCCTCTCTTTTGCTTCTTAAGCGAAAGGATTCTCTGTCGGATAAGGCAAAGATGCAGGCTGGTTGTAGTTGATATCCTCGATCGGAACTCCGATGTACTTGAATACTTCGTAGAGTGCCTTTCCATGATGTCCGAATGTAACTGCACCATGGTGAGGATAATTCTTCTCAATGAGAACGTGACGGTAGAAACGTCCCATCTCCTTGATAGCGAATACACCGATACCGCCGAATGATCTTGTTGCTACAGGAAGTACTTCGCCTTCTGCAAGGTAAGCTCTGATCTTAGCATCAGCTGTAGACTGAAGTCTGAAGAATGTGATATCACCAGGAGCGATGTCACCTTCAAGAGTTCCGTTTGTTACTTCGATAGGAAGAGCTCTTGCCATGATCATCTGATACTTCATCTCATGGAATGCAAGCTTCTTAGAGCATGTGTTACCGCAGTGGAAGCCCATGAATGTATCTGTGTGCTTGTAATCGAATTTGCCTTCGATTGATTCCTTGTACATATCCTTCGGAACTGAGTTGTTGATATCAAGAAGTGTAACAACATCTTCTGATACGCATGTTCCGATGAACTCGCTTAAGCAGCCGTAGATATCAACTTCACAAGAAACCGGGATTCCGCGTCCGGTGAGGCGGCTGTTTACGTAGCAGGGAACGAATCCGAACTGTGTCTGGAATGCAGGCCAGCACTTTCCAGCTATAGCAACATACTCTCTGTAGCCCTTGTGCTCCTCGATCCAGTCAAGAAGTGTAAGCTCATACTGAGCAAGCTTTGCAAGTACTTCGGGCTTCTTGTTTCCTGCACCGAGTTCTTCTTCCATATCCTTAACAACTTCAGGGATACGTGCATCGCCTTCATGCTTGTTGAATGCTTCGAAAAGATCAAGCTCAGAGTTCTCTTCGATCTCAACACCGAGATTGTAAAGCTGCTTGATAGGAGCGTTGCAAGCAAGGAAGTTAAGAGGTCTGGGACCGAATGATATGATCTTTAAGTTGCTGAGTCCAACGAGTGCTCTTGCAACAGGGATGAAATCATTGATCATCTTAGCGCAATCCTCAGCATCGCCAACAGGATACTCAGGGATATATGCGCCAACGTTACGAAGCTTTAAGTTGTAGCTTGCATTGAGCATACCGCAGTAAGCATCGCCTCTGCCGCCGCAAAGATCGTTCTGTGTCTCTTCTGCTGCTGCACAGAACATCTTGGGTCCGTCAAAGTGCTTAGCAAGAAGTGTCTCTGAGATCTCAGGACCAAAGTTGCCAAGATATACACAAAGAGCGTTACAGCCAGCCTTCTTGATATCTTCAAGAGCCTGTACCATATGGATCTCGCTTTCAACGATACATACAGGGCACTCATAGATATCAGCTGCATCGTATTTAGCCTTGTAAGCATCAACGAGAGCCTTACGTCTGTTTACAGACAGTGACTCAGGGAAGCAGTCACGGCTAACCGCAACGATACCTAATTTAATCTTTGGAATGTTTTTCATGTGTGAATTCCTCCTATAATGTAATTTCTTTATTCAATGGTATGAGCCATTTATTTTTTGCTGTTAAGAGATCATCTTCTCCGCCTTCATGCTTGTTATCAAGGTCGAAGTTTGTGAATCTCGGGAGTACGATACCTACCTTGAAGCCTGCACCGTCTACTCCGCATGGTGCATAGTGAAGAGTTGTTGCATAAACCTCAACGGCTGTTCCTGCCGGAACAAAGAAAGCCTCGAGCTTGTCAGCGTCAACCTTTCTTCCCCCTTCGATGAGTTCCTGCTGGCTTCCGATGATAAGGATCGCGTCGGTTGCCGCTACATTGATCTCAGAATCTCTGTGGTATTCTGCAAGGCTCATAGAACTGTTATGTCCGTTGCAGTATCCGATCTGAATGGGCATCTCACCGTAGGTCTTAACCTTTAATTCCTCGAATACGCTTGTTGCTTCCAAAACCTCAACACTGGGTTCGTATGCAACATCATCGGGGAGAGGTGTGCTTTCATTGATCGCTGCCACAAGAGGAGCAAAATCAACATTTGTTACGATCTTTCCGTATTTTGAGAAAGCCGCATCGTTTACATTTTGAATCTTCATGCTGTCCTCCTTGTTAAAAATATTATGCATTGAATACAGGCTTAAGTGCCGGATATATTCTCTTGAATTCCTGATATCTTGCTTCGTATTTAGCTACAAGCTCGGGATCGGGCTCAACAGTATCTACTATTTTAACTATAGCATCAGCTGCTGCCTGAACAGTTGCATACTCACCGTTTGCAACTGCTGCGAGCATTGCACCTCCGAGTGCGGGACCTTCCTCGCTCTCGATGACATCTATCTTTATATTAAGAACATTTGCAACTATCTTCTTCCACAGAGGACTCTTTGCTCCGCCGCCGCAGATCTTGCTTCTCTTGATATCAACGCCAAGGCTTCTTGCTACCTCGAATGAATCTCTTAATGCGAAAGCAACACCTTCAAGAACTGCCTGAGTCATGTCTGCTCTTGTTGTGTCCATTGTGATTCCGGTAAATGTAGCTCTTGCCATGGGATCGTTTATAGGAGAACGCTCACCCATAAGATAAGGAAGGAAGAATACATGATTCTCGCCAAGCTTCTCTATGCTCTTCTGCTCTGCTGCATAATCCTTTGTTCCTATGATCTCATCCATCCACCATTTGTTGCAGCTTGCTGCGCTGAGCATGCATCCCATGAGATGATATGTTCCGTCAGCATGTGCAAATGAATGAAGCGCATTGTTGCTGTCAACACCGAAGTTCTTTGAAGATATGAAGATCGTTCCGCTTGTTCCGAGCGAGATGTTGCAGGCACCGTCACCTACTGTTCCGGTTCCTACTGCAGCTGCGGCATTGTCGCCTGCGCCGGCAACGATCTTGCAGTTTTCGCTGATGCCGAGCTTCTTTGCTACTTCGGGAAGTATGGTTCCTACTGTCTCGTAGCTTTCATAGATCTTAGCGAGCTGTTCTTCTTTAACAGAGCATATCTCGCACATCTCCTTAGACCATGTCCTGTTCTTTACATCAAATAAGAGCATTCCTGATGCATCGGAAACATCCGTGCAGTGTACGCCACTTAATCTGTATGCGATGTAATCTTTGGGAAGCATGATCTTTGCTATCTTTGCAAAGTTCTCAGGCTCGTTCTCCTTAACCCAGAGGATCTTCGGAGCGGTAAATCCTGCAAAAGCGATATTTGCGGTATATTCAGAGAGTTTGTCTTTTCCAATCGTGTTGTTAAGATAATCGCATTCCTTGGTAGTACGTCCGTCATTCCAGAGTATTGCGGGACGAATAACATTGTCATCCTTATCGAGGATAACGAGTCCGTGCATCTGTCCGCCGAAGCTGATGCCTGCTACTTCGTTTCCGTCAACATCTGCTATGAGTTCCTTGATGCCTGCCATTACCTGTTCATCCCAGTCTTCGGGATTCTGCTCAGACCAGCCGGGCTTGGGGAAGCTTAACGGATACTCCTTTGATACGATATTCTTAATCGCTCCCTTTCCATCCATGAGAAGCAATTTTACAGCCGATGTTCCAAGATCTACACCAATATAATACATATTGTCCTCCTTAAAAGCGGTGTTAAAAAATCGTTGCGCGCACTGGTGTGCGTGCACCTTTTAATAATAAATCCTAGCGTTTGAAGTTGCAAGTATCCTTATGATTAATGATTCCGATTTGTCGATTTTTACAAATATCAGAATTTAGTCTTGTGCACTTATCACATGGTCAGACGTATTGCCAATTTGAAAAAGATTATTGTATGATAGATGTTGCGAAATTACCGATGATATCGGGCACGAAATCACAGGAGACAAAAACATGCCTACAATCAAAGAAATTGCCGCTCTGGCAGGTGTATCCAGAGGTACGGTAGACAGAGTCCTCAACAAGAGAGGCGGAGTTCACCCCGACACCAAAGCAAGAATACTGGAGATTGCAAAAGCACTGGACTACCGTCCAAACAAAGCCGGTATAGTCCTTTCAGCCCAGCGAAAGAATCTCAAGCTCGGTGTTGTCATGTTCGGAACAAACAATCCGTTTTTTGACGATGTAAAAGCAGGCTTAAAACAGATTGAGGATGAACTGAGCTGCTACAACTGCACCATATACATAAAGGCTACACCAAGTTTCAGAGAACAGGATCAGATAGATGCGATCGACGAACTGGTCGAAAAGGGAATCCATGCACTCGCGATCGCTCCCCAGAATCAGGAAGGTGTTGTAAAGAAAGTCGATGAACTGGCAGCAAAAGGCATACCTACCATCACATTCAACTCGGATCTTCCTTCAAGCAAGAGAATAGCCTATGTCGGCAGCAATTACAGAAAGAGCGGCCAGACAGTTGCAGGTCTCATGAAACTCTTTAACCAGGGCAGTCAATTAAACATCGGTATCATAGGAGGCGCAAAGAGCGTTCTTTGTCATACAGAGAGAATCGAGGGCTTTAAGGATATCGCTTCAACCCAGGCCGCAAAGAAGATTTTAAATATCGTGGATATTGTTTGGAATAATGATGATGACGTGACCTGTTACCAGGTAGTCGATGAAATGCTTAAGGCTCATCCCGAGATAAACGCGCTGTACTTTACGGCAGGTGCTATCTCAGGCGGCTGCAGAGCAGTCATGGAGCAGGGACGCAACAAAGGCATGTTGATAATAACCCATGACAGCGTACCCACTACCGTGGAACTTGTAAAGAAGGGCATCATTCAGGCTACTGTATGTCAGCAGCCCTACATCCAGGGCGTAAAGCCCCTTCAGATGCTCTTTGATTATCTCACGACCGGTGAAGTTGTCGAAGAGATCAACTACACCGATATCGAGATCTTCATAAAGGAAAATATCTGAACTACGACATGACCCTGTCGTAGTCATATCCTCTGTCAGCTTTAAGCTGCAAGGGTTTGAGCTCAAAATAAATGAGTCCGAATTCCCTCACTTCAAAGCTGGCAGATATTTTTTTGTCTTCCGATATAAGAATGTCCGATCTGGTCAACGGCTTGTCGCTCTCCTTAAGGACCTTTATCTGATCCTCGCTGAGCGATGAAGGTTCTCCCATGACATGCCACAGTCTCAAGGGATTGCATGTATCCTCATCCACTATCCTCTGAATGAATGAGTACTTCTCTTCTTTTCCCTCAAACTCAAGCGTTATCTGCAGATCATTGCCTGTTCTTTCAATGTTGCTGTTAAAGAGAATCCCGTTATATCCGTCATCCGTTTTGCATATGACACAATTGTCGTTTTTCATGACACATCTGCCTTTAAGTTCCTTGAAGAACTTGAACGCATAATATGTGGGCTTCTTTATTCCTCTGTTGGCCATCATGCCAAAGCCGCCGTGGAAAGGTGTGAACGGTACACCCATCTCCTCAAAGACATCTCCGAACGTCCAATAAGAATATGATTCCGATGTTTCTCCAAGTCTTGCAAGAAGCGATGCCGTATATGCGGCATTCTGATTCGTGTCATGGATCGGAGCATTTGGTATATACGAAGTATTAAACTCCGTTATGTGCATCTGTATTCCTTTGTAATCAGGATAGCTGTCTATTATCCTTCTTGAATCATTAAGTGTTTCAAGACTCTCATTCAGTTCAACCAGCTTTATATATCCGTAGTGACCGTTAAACTCAGGGACCTCTGATGTGTAATGATGTCTTGTTATGAAATCAACGGGTATCTTCTTATCAGATATGAAATCCATGAACATCGTCATATACTTCACATCCTCGACTCCGCATATCGCGGGTCCTCCCACCTTAAATCTCTTATCCAGATTCTTTATTGCATTAAATGTGTTCTCAAAGAGTACAAAATACTCTTCCATATCCGCATCTTTCCAGAATCCCGGAAGGTTAGGCTCGTTCCATACCTCTATAGGCCAGGTAACGACTTCCTCCTCTCCGTATCTTTCCATCAGATGCTTTAAGGTAGCGACTACAAGATCGCACCAGTTCTTATAATCCTTCGGAGGCGTGACGTTTCCTTTCCAGTAAAAGATCGTCTGCTCTCCGCTCGCCATCTTTTTGGGCATGAATCCCAGTTCAAGGAATGGCTTTATTCCCACTTCCTTATATGAATCCATAACAAGATCGAGATATGTGAAGTTGTATTCAATTATCACTTCACCGTCCTTGCCTTTGAATTCCTGGTAGATAGCCATATCATCTGTAAAAATGCCGTGCCCCCTGATATGCTTAAAGCCGATGTCTTCCTGAACGGCTTTTAACTGATCCATGTATTCCTTCTGCAGTGCAAGTCCCATCCTGCCGGTACCCACGCAGAAATCCACGTTATTGTTAAAATCCACGGTGTTATTTTCATCAATCCTGTAAGTAAGCTGCATAAATATACCCTCTCTGTAGATCATGATATTTAATATAATACCATAATTTCCTTATATAATAATGTTCTTTCTGGACTATATATTTCGTTTTTTACGCCGCTTTTATGGTACTTTAGGGCAGTATCTTGTCTGTTTTGTACGCTTTAGCATGGTAGAGTGTGAAAAAATTTGTAGTTTTTGGTCATTTTTTATTTACAAAGCCTATAATATGATGTAATTGCAAGGATGTGTCTGGGCACAGCCCATGACTCAAAGGATTGAGGAAAAAGATATGTTTATCAAAACAGACTATACTACCAACTCAATACCGGGTACTTTTTTCAGACCAAAGGATTACATGGCTCACGTTCCTACCGAAAGGATAACAGGAGCAGACCGTGTTTCTATCTCTGAGGAAGGCATGAAACTGTCAGGCCAGATCGATACCAGCAAGTATGTTAAACCTGCACAGACTCCCGTTGCAAACATTACAGACAGTGCTTCTAAGGAAGCGAACAACATTCGCAGATATATATACAGCAGTGCCGATGGTCAGGTAAGCTTGATCAACATGGCAGTATAAAAAAAGAACATCTTTCGATGTTCTTTTTTTGTTGCCTTTTTTATTCAACCGTAACGCTCTTTGCAAGATTTCTCGGCTTGTCGACATCGTTTCCTCTTGCAACGGAGAAGTAGTATCCGAGAAGCTGAAGCGGTATAACAGCAAGACATGCTGAGAAATGCTCGTCTATCTTTGGAACATATACCGTAAAGTTTGCGGTGTCTTCCGTTTCATAATGTCCGTAGCTTGTAAGTCCCATCAGATATGCTCCGCGGCTCTTTACCTCGAGCATGTTGCTTACAGTCTTTTCATAAAGCTCAGGCTGTGTGATAACACCGATAACCAGTGTTCCGTCTTCTATCAGACTTATCGTTCCGTGCTTTAATTCTCCGGCAGCATATGCCTCACTGTGAACATATGATATCTCTTTAAGCTTTAAGCTTCCTTCAAGACAGATTGCGTAATCTATTCCTCTTCCAATAAAGAATACATCTTTTGCATTTGCAAACTTTGCAGAGAACCACTGGATCCTGTCCTTGTCATCAATGATCTTGTTGATCTTTTCAGGAAGAGTCTTAAGTTCGCTTAAATAGTAATCATACTGCTTGTCGTCTATCTTTCCTCTTACCTTTGCAAACTGGATCGCGATAAGGTAGCTTGCAACAAGCTGAGTTGTATATCCCTTTGTGGTAGCAACGCTTATCTCAGGTCCTGCCAGTGTATAGAATACATTGTCAGCCTCTCTTGCGATCGAACTTCCGACAACATTTACTATGGCAAGTGTCCTGATACCCATTTCCTTTGCTTCTCTTAGAGCAGCAAGTGTATCAGCGGTTTCTCCCGACTGTGAAATGACTATTACCATACCCTTTTCATTAAGTATGGGATTTCTGTATCTGAACTCGCTGGCAAGTTCAACCCTAACAGGGATCCTTGCGATATCCTCAAACACATACTGTGCAGCCACTCCGACATGATATGCCGAACCGCAGGCTACGATAGTAATATCAGAGATATCCTTTATGATGTCATCCTTAAGACCCATAGCCTCAAGATCTATCTTTCCGTCATTTAATGCTGAATTTATAGTATCTTCTATAGCCTTGGGCTGCTCATATATCTCCTTCATCATGAAATGCTCAAAGCCGCCCTTTTCAGCTGCCTTTGCATCCCAGTCAATATGAGATGACTCCTTGGGCACTACATCACCGTCAAGGTTGTAGAATACAGCACCGTCGGTCGAAAGTCTTGCCATTTCAAGGTTATCGATATAAATAACATCTCTTGTATAGTTTAGGATAGCCGGTACATCACTGGCTACAAAGCATTCCTTGTCCTTTACACCGATTATCATGGGCGAATCTTTTCTTGCAACATATATCTCACCCGGATAATCAGCAAACATAACAACGAGTGCATACGAACCTCTTACACGCACCATGGTCTTAGCCAGTGCATCGATAGGTCCAACCTGATATTTCTTATAGTAGTAATCGATAAGCTTTACAACAACTTCCGTATCAGTCTGTGAATAGAAATTGTAATCATGACGCTGAAGCTTTTCCTTAAGCTCCTGATAGTTTTCTATGATACCGTTATGAACAGCAGTTACTGTTCCGTCATCGGCAACGTGAGGATGAGCATTGGTCTCAGAAGGCTCTCCATGAGTAGCCCATCTTGTATGACCGATACCGCAGTTACCCTTAAGAGACTTACCGTCATTGGTCTTTTCTGCAAGGCCTGAAAGTCTGCCTTTTGATTTAACGACCTTGACCTTCTTGTCACCGTCTCTTACAGCCAATCCTGCCGAATCATAACCTCTGTATTCAAGTTTTGACAGTCCCTCGAGTAATATCGGTGCTGCCTGTTTATCTCCAATATATCCGACTATTCCACACACTATGTGAGTCCTCCGATCATTTTTATACAGATTATATTATATAATAATCAGGTAATATACGAAAGTGTTTTTTAACCGGCCTGTTACAGCGTGTTCATGATCATTGCGATCATTACCAGGTCATCACTGCCGTTGTTTCTTACACTGTGGCCGTCTCCGTCCTTACATATGGCCATATCACCTGCCTTTAAAACCTCTTCTTTACCGTTATCATTTAACGTAGCTTCACCACAGATAACGTAAAAAGCTTCAAATTCCTCGCTGTGCTCATGATATCCTATAGATGCTCCGGGCGGTATCACCAGCTTGCTAAACAGTCTGCCGTGTCCTTTTGCGTCTTCGGGACTCATCCAGTCATAAAAGATAACCTCGTTGTCTCCGCCTCGTGCATTCTGTACACGTCTTTCATTTATTTCTTCACTTCTTCTTATCATGTCATATCTCCTTTTTATTCTGTAGCTTACCCCTTTGCAACATGCTCCTTTATTATACCATATACATATCACAAGTTGAATTTCCCAAATTAGACTTGACTTTTCCCGTGAATATGGTAACATTAATGCGTTGCAAAACTGTGTGCTTAGCTCAGCTGGATAGAGCGTTTGGCTACGGACCAAAAGGTCGGGGGTTCGAATCCTCTAGCACACGCGTTATTACAAACTTGAAACCTTGTATTTACAAGGCTTCAAGTTTTTTATTTTGTCCAGAATCTTGTGGACCTTGTGTGGACCTGTAGGAAAGAACTATATTCAACATCTGATATTTTATATACCATATCACTGATACTAATTGATTTAGTGATTTATTATGTTAGAATGAGTTCATGTATATTTCTGTTTTAACAGTATTGGGAGGTGTCTTCTTTGGAAGTTATTTCTGAAGGATTAACAAGTCAATTATGGGACATGTTATATGACAAGTTTGGATTCAATCCAAACTTCCGTGACGATGGCAAAGACTGGATCAGCGTCCCGTATGAGAATAAAAAGTTTACGCTAAATAAACTTTGGACCGGTGAACAGGAGGCTCTGGTAAATTCTTTCTTTGAAGATTTGGTTGACGGAGAAATGTTTGCTTTGGACTGGCAGCATGATTGCTTTTCATTTTCTCCCAAAGAACATATACCTTATCAGTACGAATACCATGATCATGAAAGAAATTGTAATGTGTATTTCCCAACATATTACCCCAATGGTGATTATCATATGTTTTTTGACAAAGAATTAAATTACGGTTTATTCGGTCACCCTTGGAAAGATCAGATAATTGTTATCGGCAAAGAGCTGATAAGTAAATTTGAAAGCAATATGACAATACTGGATCTGCAAAAATGAGCTATGTTAAATATCATCATAGGTATATTTGACCGGATCATGTATATAATAAGGAGAAAAAATAATGAAATCTTTCACAGTAAAAGAATGCAACGACGCAGAAGTGATAAAAGAGCTGTTCACAGAGTACTCACAGATAAAAGGCGCAGAAAGCTGCTTTGTATCTTTCGATAAAGAACTCGGCGATCTTCATGCCTTCTACAAAGGCGGAGTACTCCTTGCCGGTTATGAAGATGATAAACCGGTCGCTTGTATCGCAATAAAAAAGATCGATGACAGCACATGCGAAGCAAAAAGACTGTTCATCAAGCCCGAGTACCGTGGTAACGGGTATGCAAGAATTATGATGGATACAATGCTGACCAGTGCAAAAGAACTCGGATTTAAAGAAGTGACTTTTACAACCAAGCCCTCTGTAATGCAGATCGGATATGGCCTGTACAAGAGGATGGGTTTTGAAGAAATATCTGAGAACGATGGAATTGTCAAAATGAGAATGGCTATATGAGAATAAACATTCTTTAAGATGACCAAATAAAAGAGCTTCAGTCTAATCAAACTGAAGCTCTTTTATTTTGATTTGTTTTCATGAATGATCTATCCCACAAAGACGATCAGCAGGTTTTTCTCCAGTCAAATTCCATGTCAGGTGCTTCATCTTCCATAGACATATTTTTGTCTATCGAACCTGTTTCCTGTTTTTTAATCCTGAATGCATAGAATTCTCCAGGTTCAAGGATGACATCTCCAACCAGTTCGCTGACTGTTTCAAAATGTAACTGGAATGTTCGCTCACATAGATTTATCTCTTTTTGCTGAGACATATCATACAGTCTTGCCGCTCTCTGAATATGGATCTGAGCATGTATCGGATGAGCCCTGTCTGTTACATGTGCATACAGGATAAAAACATCATTGTCATAATGGAAAACAGATGTATTCTTTGCCGAAACATAAACACCATTGTAGTTTAGTACCGCCTTTACGGTATCCAGTGCACTTACAGGAATGTTTGAAAGATCTGACGGATTTTCAGGTACATTTATAAGATACGCACGTCCCTTCGAGTATGTATCCTTTAAAAACAGTGATGTATGATATTTAGCATTTCCACCGTTTAACAGTGACCATGACATGTTGTTGGAATGCTGGATGTCCGCAAATGCTACAGGTGTTTCATCATCCATGAACCCTGCCGTATCATCTGTCTTAAAATACCTGTTCACCAAAAGCTTTCTTCCCGTGAGATAGGCACTGCTAATATCATTCCATTCTTCTCCGGCTTTTTTGACAAATCCTGGTGTGACAAAGACCTCTCCGCCTTGTTGAAGCAATCCTTTTGCTTTTTTTAGAACCTCACAATCCGTTAGTGAGCTTTCAGTCAAAAGAACCTTTCCCTCATCCGGGAAATGAGGTGTCGGGATAAGAGCAAATCCCTGCATGCCCAGATAATCCTCGACATGATTCTCTCCCTGGGATGAATAAGGGATGTATGCTGGGATTCCGACAGGTTTTCCTGTCTCATCAAGTATCTTATCGATCCTCCTAAACTGAAGTCCGAGAGGTGTTGCCAGCTTGTTTTCAAACAGATCCGTCCACATGAAAAGCGTGATCTCTTCAGGCTTTGAAAAAGCGGACAGATATCCCTGTTCAAGGTATGTATCGATCGGCCAGCACTGGTATGTATCAAACCAGGTACCCTGGTTTTTGTGGTCTGATGCCTCGTCCATCCATCTTACAAGGCTGTAGCTGAGATAAGCAGGCAGATGCTGGTCATGATACGCTCCCGCTCTTGTCTCAGAGCCTGTATATACCCTGTCAAAGATATCCTTTTCAATATCAGGCACATACCCCGTCGCATGATATGATTCACGCCAGTTGGGAAACTTGATGATCATCTTAACATCGGGATTTACCTTCTTTGCAGGTTTGACAATGAGGTTTTCAGATACATCTTTCATCAGTTCTCTTCGAAACTGTGCCCATGATCTGTTGCCTTTTGCCTTTATGCACTCATCGCAGGAACAATTTGTGAAATAGAAATCATCCAGTATGACCTCATCAAACAGCTCGCTGCAGTACTCGGAAACACTCTTAAGACGATCGCGCATTTTGGCATCTGAATAACAAAACGTCCCGAAGAGTCTCTGCTTGTCTTTATCAGTGCTTGAAAGATCAGGAGTAAGAGTCGTCATTCCGCCTGCCACTTCAACACCTGCATCTTTGAAAAATGCAGCAACTTCTCTTATCTTTTCCTTCGATACCCAGCTGTCTCCCCTGTAAGGCTCAAGATATACCTTGTCGATGCCTACGTACTTCTCGATAAAGTCATACTGCATCTTAAGAGTTTCCATATCCATCTGCTCAATACTTTGAGCAACCATGTATACTGCGATCTTATAGTTATGAAAATGTCTCATATTAAATCTCCGTAAACAATCAGATGATCAAATTCAGTTCATATTCATAAGCCTTGCAGCTTCATCCAGCGTATCACGGATCTTGATATGCTGAGGACATGCTGCTTCGCAGGCTCCGCACTTTATACATTCATTGGCACGCTTCTTTCCAGGATTCTTTACACAGAATACCTCTTCATGGAGAGCTCTTTGAACATTGTCATAAAGCTTTATAATGTTTAAGCATTTAAATGTTCCCGAAATACCGATGTTCATCGGACATACCTTTGCACAGTAATCACAGCTTGTGCAAGGTACGATGGGTATAGCCTCGATTGCTTCCCTTGCCTTTCTTATGACATCCTGTTCAGATTCGCTAAGCGGTTTGAAATCCTTCATGTATGAAAGGTTATCCTTCATCTGATCCACATTGCTCATTCCGCTCAGTACTGCCATAACTCCGTCAAGGCTGGCTGCAAAGCGGATTGCCCATGATGCATAGGAAGCATCAGGATCAGCTTCCTTTAACAGCTTTTTAACGCTCTGCGGCGGATCAGCCAAAAGGCCGCCCTTTACAGGTTCCATTACGACCACTTTCTTGCCGTGAGCTCTTGCAACCTCATATACTTTACGAGACTGGACATCATTGTTTTCCCAGTCGGCATAGTTTATCTGAAGCTGAACAAATTCTGCCTCGGGATGTGCATTCAGGATCTCTTCAAGTTCCTCGGCTGTTGAGTGGAACGAAAAGCCGACATGGCGTATCTTTCCCTTCTGCTTCATTTCAAATGCAAAATTCCACAGATCGAACTCATCAAACACGTTTGTCCTGTTCTGTCCCAGGTTATGAAGAAGATAATAATCAAAATATCCCGCATTCGTTCGTCGAAGTGAGGTTTCAAACTGTTCTATGGCCTCTTCCCTTGTTTTGCATCCTGCCCATGCCGCATTCTTTGTTGCTATCGTATAGCTTTCTCTCGGATATCTCTCAACAAGAGCCTGACGCATGGCATCCTCGCTTCCGGGATATATCCATGCGGTGTCAAAATATGTGCATCCCGCTTCCATGAACAGATCGACCATCTGCTTTGTCTGTTCCACGTCTATGACATCTCCGTCCCCCTCAAGACGCGGAAGTCTCATAAGACCAAAACCCAGTTTATTGTTGCTTTCACCCCATTTTGTTTCTGTCATCTCTACCTCCTCATTATTCTCTGTCTTTGCTTTCCTTAATTCATTCCCGATACAGTTACAAGTCCTTCTTTAAAAGAAATCTGTTATCGTCATCTCTGAAAACCTCATATCCGAGTCTTTCGTAAAGTCTCAATGCATCCTTGTTTGTTTTCTCTACATGAAAAAGCACAGCGTCTATACCGATTTCTTTTGCATAAGATTCCGCTTTCTTAATCAGCTCTGATCCGATCCCCATATTTCTGCATTTCTCAGTTACAGAAAGATCATCAAGATATAAGTAATCATGCTCATCATGATGTACTTCAACTCCAAGATACGCGACCACTTTTCCATTATCTGCAACGAATAACCTGTCTTCGCTCTCAGTCCAGTATCTGTCAAGATATCCTTCCTCATACTCTTCAACATCATCGGTATGATATATAGTCCTTAGCATTTCAACAAACAATGAGCGTATAATGCTTTCATCTTCTTTTTTTGCACCCCTTATCATATACTCCATCTTTTTATTCCCTTTCTTTTGACAGTATGATTGTATTCTAACATGGAGTGATGATCACAAAAAGTGAAAGATGATAATTCAAATATTTTTGCGTAAAAAAATTACCGGCTGATTTACTCAACCGGTAACGTTTTATTTTATTTATGTTTGAATCATCTCAGATTCAGAATTCTTATTGCTCTTCTTCATCCTCTTCATTGATCTTATAGCACTCATCCTCAACTACTATAGCACCAATTTCTTCCAAGTGCCTGAGTGCATCAACTACTTCGTTCTGAGACATGTTTCTCGGGATGAGTCGGCTAATGCCTGCTATATCAATAGACTCATTCCTGTAGATAGTCTTGAACAAACTTCTCTCTGTAGATGTCAGTTCTTCGGTTATTCCGAATGAAGCAAAGAACTCATCATCCTTACGCTGTTTCTCAGCTCTTCTCTGCTCACTTAACTTGCGCTGTTCCTCAACCTGTCTGAGACGTTCGTTTCTCTTTTCCTCTTCTTCGATTATTCTCTGATTGCTCTCAATCGTCTCGGGATTGTAATCAGCAAGTCTCTCTATCTTTACAGCTGTTCCCGTCATGGAAACCATCAACAATTCACCGATTCTGCTGCTTTCAAAGCTGACACCTATTATTGCATTGGCTCCCAGATTGTCTGCTTTTCTTACGACACGATGCTTAAGGGCGGCTTTGATCATGTTGAGTCGCTCTATCATTTCGGTTGCTTCTGTTCCGGTGAAAGAAGAAATAACGTTATCGATCGTTGATGTTAATCCTTTTTTGAATCCGATTCCTACTAATAACTCATCAAAGATCACATCGATATACTCCGTTATTACATATCCATCCAAATTGTGTCCAGTACTAAGTATCATGGTTCCATCTCCTTTAGATTCAAAATGATTATTCCACTAAATATTATAGCACTCATTTTATCTTTTGCGGAGTTAAATTGAGAATATCTCCTCGGCAAGTTTTATAGTTTCCTCCTGGCTTCTGTTTTCGTCCCTGTATATGACTTTAAAGCCGCTGTTTTTTAGCTTGTCATAGTTTTCTTTTGAGTTTATCCTTGTCAGTATCTCTCTGTAATTATCAAGTGCTGCCTGAGGATCTGGCTCTTCCAGCATTAGTTGATACAGAAACTGCTTTTCAGGATCGGGACGGTCAAAGAATCTGCTCACAGATATTTGAGGATCTGAGAGCATAACGACTACGTGATCCTCATCCGATATGCGATGCAGTGTCTCTATGCTTATATTAGTATCCACAAAGACCTTTTTACTCTTTACTTTTGGATCACTAAGAACCTCCTCTAAAATACCAAGTTCGACTATCTCGCATTCCTTCTTAACATCATTTATCCATCTAACATACTCATCGGGTGTTCTTCGTATGAAATCATTCCAGTCCTTGATGTCTCTGGTATATGTCAGATTGGGGAACTCTTTGCTGTCAAGTTCAGAAAGCTTCTCATCATGATAATTCTCATTAAGTTCTATTCCGTCATGCTTTTTTGCCAGATTTGCGACCAATGTTGATTTGCCGGCGTAAGCACTTCCTATAACAAAATACACATTACTTAGATCCATATCTTTTCCTCGTAAAATCATTCAAGTTTTATAAGAAACTCTTCTGCATACTTACCGTTATGACTCTCATCATCATATCTTAAAATGAACTCATCCTCCGACTGCCATATCACATCAAAGAATGCTTCTTCATTAAATCCTCTTCCCGGATACTCCCATATCTTTTTTCCGTTATATATCACCGATGGTCTGCTTACAAAATCATAGCTAATGGTCACTAAATTGGTCTTATTCGGTGAAGTGAACCTGCTTTTTCTGTTACTGAAAAAGCAGGAAAGAATGATGACGATTATTAATACTGCAAATCCAACTGCTCCCGTTGCGATCAGCGCGGCGTTTTTCTTTTTCAATTCTCTTATCCTTTTTGATTGATATGTTTAATCTGCAAGCATTCTAAAGTCAGATCCTACTCATCCGATCCAGCCAAACGGACCGTTCCGTCCAGTACATCCTCGATATTAAATCGATCATCTAAGAAAGTACTCACATCACCCGTATATGGATTTATCGTATACCATTCAATGGTCGCAGTATGCTGCTCATCACCGTTATCCACAGCTTCATACAGATGATATACGAAGTTCCCCTCATCATCTATATGATCGAGCTCACAGTAAAAAGGCGATGAATATCTTTCATTAAACATCCTATCAAGCATGTCCTGATCATATTTGATCTCTTCATCATTTGTATCGTTCACAGATGATTGTGGCATATCGGCGTTACGAAGCTTCTCAACATATTCATTCCTGATAGTCATTATCTCTTCTGTAGGTACATTGTCGAGAACAGCACTATACATTTCCCAAAACTTTTTACTCTTTGGTTCATATGCCCCGCATGCTTTAAGTATTTCTTCATTCTTATCATAGAGTATCAAAAAATAAGACGACCCGTCGCATACACTGTCATCAGATCTGATCTTCATCCAGTAGAGTCTTTTCCTGTTTATTCCTTTTTCTATGTTCTCATACTGCTTTTCGGTGAGCGTAAGAGTATCAATTAATTCAAGCTCCCTTGAATTTGTATGAACACTTTCGGATGTAGGCATATAGATTAATACGTCTTTGTTTGTACAGATTATAACTCTGGCACTGATGCATTCGTAGAATTCTCCCCAGCTGCTTCCGCCATAATTAAACCCTACCAGGTACTTATCAGAGAATTTGATATCTTCCTTTTTTTCTTTGACTTCCTTTTCGGGTTCATCTTCAATAGGTTCGTTATCTGTACATGCCGTAAACATCATGATAAGCATGCACATCAGTATGAGTTTTATCTTTTTCATTGTTCTTTTTCCCTACTGATAAATCTGTTTAGTGCTTCCTGCATCTTTTCGTTTTCCATGCGCTCCTTAAGTCTTGTTATCCATACACTGATGATCATGCTTATTATAAAGGATAACGCAAATCCGATCCAAGCCATTGGATCATCTATCGGGAACCATTTAAATATTATCACCATAATGATGATGACTATCATTATTGTCGCAATGGAAAGAACAAATCTTAAAAAGATAGGCATGTTCTTTATCCATCTGTCTGAAAGGAATAGAGTCCTGGTAACATTCAGTATGACAGCGAGCACAAGAAGCTGAATGAGAGTAGCTGTAGAAAGTCCTGCTTTCCCCAGAACAAACAAAGATGAATGCTCTGCGGCACCATCACCTATAAAATAGTTGTAGACCATAAAGATCACCACTATTATCCCGAATATTGCCATTGTCTGTATTATATAGTCAAATACCGTTTTTTTCTCGTCCATTATTTCAACCCCAGCTTTCTGCGAAGTTCATCTGAATACATGCGCGATACTACGATCTGTTCATCGTTTTTTAATGTAACACGTATCTTTCTGTTAATATCCGCCTTAAGGCTCTTTATCTGTCTAAGATTTACTATGCTCTGTTTACTGATACGCAAGAAATCTCTCTCCAAAAGTTCCTGTTCTATCTCATAAAGCTTCAGTTCAGACTCATAGGTCGAATCCTGCGTATAGACAAACGTCTTTCTGTCGACAGATTCTATATAGAGTATCTTTTCGATATCAAGAAGATATGTCTCATCATTTTGTCTGACGCCTATCTGCATATCGATCATCCTGATCATTGCAACCATCTTCTCAATATCATGATTCAGTCTGGGAGCCTGTATTCGTATTGCGGTATCGTCGTATTTTTCATCGATATCTATTTCGATCTTCATCTATTCCAGTCCTTTTTTCTTGAATGCAGCAAAGAACAGTCCGATTGCCAGTATCGCATTTATCATAACCGTCATGATACTGTTTGTACTTATCTTATCAAATGACATGCCATCTAAAACAGACCTTAACTGCTGTGTATAGAAAAGAGATGCAAACTTTTCTATGTTCTTGTTGAACATGGCAAGCATCGGTACAAATGACAGGATCATCATAACAGGCATCACCAGTGAAGTTGATATCATCTGATTCTTTGAGTATATCCCTACGCAAGATCCTGCGAGTATCGAGATGATAAATCCCATAAGCATTATCAGAAGATAGAATGCTACATTTTCTTTTTCAAGTCCCGTAGCCATGATCCCCGCTCCCGCCATGCATATGGTCAGTACGTATATGGCTACTCCCAAAAGATATTCCCATGGCTTTACATTAGCCATCAGAAGCACTCTTAGGGTATTCTTTTCCTTTTCCTCTGATATGATTGCTGCAGTAGCTGTTAAAGGCGCCATCCCTATATACATGATAGAAAATAGTTTGGTAAAAAACAAGTCCGGCATTCCTTCTATCTTTATCGCATTTTCAAAGACAAGCGTCAGCAAAGGAAACATCACAAACTGTATCAAAACTGTCTTATTCTTAAATGTATCCTTAATCTGTTTTTTAATTATGATATATATGTTTCTCATCTATATTTCCTCCTCAAGCTTTCTTCCGGTCAGTTCCAAAAAGACCGTTTCGAGTGTAGGCTCAGATGAATGTATCGTCTCAAGGCTTCCGTTTTGTATGAGTTTTGAAACTCTCTCTGCTGAGTCTGCATTGTTTGGCAGCTCTATATCTTCACCGCTTATAAGATGTACGTTTAGCTTTTTTTGATGATTGTACTTTCTGCAGAGCTTATCAGGTGCATCCATATCAACAATCTTTCCTTCGTTTAGAAGCGCTACCTTGTCACACAGTGCGGCTGCTTCCTCCATGTTATGAGTTGTAAGAAGGATAGTGCATCCCATTCTTTTCTTATCAAGGATCATCTTATGTATTGATCTCATGGTCTGCGGATCAAGACCGCTTGTCGGCTCGTCAAGAAAGATTATCTTTGGCGAATTCATGAATACTCTTGCTATCTGCAGTCTAGCACGCATCCCCTTTGAAAGATCAGATGCCTGAGTCTTTGCAGCATCCAAAAGGCCTACAGTCTTTAGCGTATCATTTATCCTGTCATATGAGATTCCATAGATATCGGCAAATATCTTCAGATTATCCATGCAGGAAAGCCTTTCATACACTCCGAACTGATCCATCATTATACCGATCTGCTTTCTGTCACTCCCTGAAAGCTTTTCAACTTCCTTATCAAGTATCTTTACTTCTCCCCCGTCATATTTTAACTGTCCCGTAAGTATCTTTATCAGTGTAGTCTTTCCCGCTCCTGACGGACCCAAAAGTCCGAATATCTGTCCGTCACTTATATCAAAGCTCACCTCATTCAGTACTTTTCTGTCCGAAAAAGACTTGCAAACATTAAGGCATTGAATCATAGTTTTTTCTCCTCTCTTTTTGATGATTCAAAACTAGCAGAGAATCAAACTACTATCAATGCCTTGATACGTATGTTGCCGTTATTGATGCTTCAGTTGCCAAAAAGCATCACTTATTTCATGAAATTGTCTTTAAAAAACTTATAGAATATGTATGCTATCCCTCCTACAAGGATGACCGGAAAGAGCCAGTTTAAAAGTGCTACCGAAAGAATGACAACACCTGCCACCACTATTCCGCCTGTTGCTCTCTGAAGCCATACGGGAAGGTTTAAAAACCTGTTAAGAAGTGTAAGTCCGGTTGAGGATGTTGTTCTGTTTTCAATATCATCCTCACTGTTAACCTGTTCCTGGCTATAAGTCTGACTTTTGGATCCCGCCTTCTTGCTTGCGCGGATCGATTTGGCGATCAGTCTGGCATCTCCGAGAGAGGCTAATACATCTTCCTCGCTGCTTCCCTGCCTTATCTCGCTCTCAATATAGTTTTCGTAATAGCTTACCGTGTCATTTATATATTCATAATCCGATATACCGGACAGTTCACGTCTGAGTGTGGCGATAAACTCCTGTTTGTTCATAATAAACCTTTATCCTAGAAAGCCTGATGCTTTACTACCTGATATTCATCTCCGTTCTGATAATATGGACAGTTTTCATTGCTGTTGCTTAAGAATCTCTGCATCTCGTCCTCATCCAGATCGATATCGCAGACATAGTATTCATAATCCTCGTCATATGCATAATTTGCGCATGTATCACATACAGACATATATCAACTCTCCTTAGGCTCGCTTGTTTTGGCAGCCTTCTTTGATCCCTTTACAAATCTGAAATAGTATAAGACAGCACATGCCGCTACGACCAGAAGGCCAATAAACTGTGATGTTGAAAGAATTCCCACGGCACCTCTGTAGTCATTTCTGAAAAACTCTATAAAGAATCTGCCTATACTGTAAAAAGAAAGATATGCAAGCCCCACCCTGCCTTCGGTGGAGTGCGGATACTCATCCGTGTTTCTTTCCTGCATGAGCTTTTTCTCACAGCAAACCGCCATGAAAAAGAGAAGGCCTGCATTGATGAAATCACCTATGGACATCATTATCTGTGTAGGCATGAGGCGTATTCCGTTAGGTGCAAAGTCGGAATGTGTAAATACTATTCCGATTGCAGAGGTAGTCTCTCTTCCGTAGCAGCATCCTGCTAAAAGACACCCTATCCTTCCGAATCCCTGGGCAAGAGCCACTTCGGGAACGACAAGATCGAACATGTCGATAAAGCTTACCTTATTGATCCTGCAGTATCCCCATATGGTCGCCACACCGCCTATTATGCCTCCGAAAACGACAAAACCGTTTCCTTTGATGAATGTCATGGGTGAAGCCAGAAAATCCTTGAAATAAGTTATTATAAAGAGCACTTTAGCACTTAGAAAGCCAAGTACGATAGTCCATACCGTAAGCCCGTATATGAGCTCGCCGTTGATGCCTCTCTTGGCTGCTCTCTTGTCTGCGACAAACATGGCTACTACCACGCCTATCGCAATCATAAGTCCGTATCCGTGGACCGTGAAAGGTCCTATTGAAAACAAATTGTTATACATATCTACTCCCCGAATATTTTATTCAAACAGCACCTTTGTGGAACTGCATCCGATACGACTAACGCCTTCTTCTATATAGGCAATCATATCTTCTCTTGTTCTGATCCCGCCTGCTGCCTTTATCTTTACGTTCTCTCCAATATATTCCTTAAAGAGCTTTACATCCTCAAGAGTCGCACCAGCAGTACCGAATCCCGTAGATGTCTTGATATAGTCGGCTCCGGCCTCGGTAACGATCCTGCACATGCTTATCTTTTCCTCTTTTGTAAGATAGCAGGTCTCGACTATGACCTTTAAAATCTTATCACCGCATATTGCCTTAAGAGATGCGATCTCGTCCTTTACAAGTTCAAAGTCTCCGTTTTTTACATCGGTGATGTTTATGACCATATCGATCTCATCCGCACCGTCATCGAGTGCAGTTGCCGTTTCCTCAGCCTTAGCCGCCGTCGTCTCATATCCCAGCGGAAAACCAATGACTGTGGCGATCTTAAGGTCATCTCCGTATTTTTTCTTTACCCTTGCTATATAGTTGGGCGGTATGCATACGCTGGCTGTCTTGTACTTAATCGCCTCATCACACAGCTCCTGAATCTGATCCCATGTTGCAACAGGCTTTAGCAGAGTATGATCGATATATGCTGCTATCTCATTATTTGTCATCACAATATCCCCTTAAAAGTATTTTATTCCGTCCCTGCTCACTTTTGCATAGAGCAGAGGATTTCTCTTTACGGCTTCATCGCTCATTGTAAGCGAATCCTTGTATTTTTCCTCGGCCTTACCAAAGAGCTTCTCATCATCGGCAAACAGTGTTGCGAGTACATCTCCCTTTTCAACATGATCACCGGTCTTTTTCTCGATGATTATGCCTGCTGCCATATCTATCTTGCTCTCCAGCGTCTCTCTTCCTGCACCCAGCATCATTGATGCTATACCGCATCCTTCGGTATCCATATGAGCTATATATCCTGCCCTGTCAGCCTTGACCTCATACGAATATTTAGCCTTTGTGAAGTTATCTGTATCCTCTATAACTGATACATCTCCGCACTGAGCCTTGACCATCTCCTTAAGACAGTTAAGAGCAGACAGATCATCTATAACAGACTGGGCAAGCTTCATGCAGCTCTCTTCGTCTCCCTTGCCAGCAAGCTCGAGCATATTTGCCGCAAGGTATAAAGCCTCGTGAGTAAGATCCTCGGGACCCTGTCCCTTAAGAGTGTTGACAGCTTCTATGACTTCCAAACTGTTACCGATATTCTTTCCGAGAGGAACGTCCATATCGGTTATGAGAGCGCATGTCCTTCTTCCTGCATTTTCTCCAAGCTTTACCATGGTCTCGGCAAGCTTTACGCTGCTCTCAACAGTCTTCATAAATGCACCGCTTCCGGTCTTTACATCCAGTACTATGCAGTCAGAGCCTGCAGCCAGTTTCTTGCTCATGATGGATGAAGCGATAAGAGGAATGCTCTCAACAGTAGCGGTAACATCTCTTAATGCATACAGCTTCTTGTCCGCAGGTGTGAGATTTCCGGACTGTCCGATAACACTTATTCCTGTCTTTCTTACAACATCGAAAAACTCTTCTTCGTTAAGGTCTGTCCGAAATCCCGGGATCGATTCTAGCTTGTCTACGGTTCCGCCGGTATGACCGAGTCCCCTTCCGCTCATCTTTGCGACCTTTACTCCGCATGCCGCAACTATCGGAGCAACGATAAGCGATGTCTTGTCGCCCACTCCTCCGGTAGAGTGCTTGTCTACCTTTATGCCCTCGATGGGGGAAAGATCGACCTGATCTCCGGATTTCATCATGGCAGTGGTAAGATCGAGTATCTCTCTCTCACTCATTCCGTTAAAGAATATAGCCATGAGAAGAGCGCTTGCCTGATAATCAGGTATCTGACCGTCCACATAACCCTCAATGAATCCGTATATCTCCTCACTCGTAAGTTCATGTCCGTCACGTTTCTTTGCTATAACATCATACATTCTCATAGATTATACCCCGTCCAGATCAAATGCGAGAGGAAGCAGTTCCCCCAGCGTATATGATCTTATTTCTTTGCCGTCATAAAGATGTATCATAAATGAATCTTTTCTGCAGAACTCGCTCATCACCTGTCTGCAGACACCGCATGGAGCACAGAACTTGCTTATCTTCTCGCCCCTGGGTGCACCGACAATCGCTATCTGTGAAAAATCACCGCAGCCTTCGCTCACTGCCTTGAAAAACGCTGTCCTTTCGGCGCATACAGACGGTCCGTATGCAGCATTTTCAATGTTGCAGCCTAAAAACACTTCGCCTTCCTCAGTCTCAAGTGCGGCTCCTACGCAAAATCCCGAATAGGGTGAATAGGACATCTTTCGTGCCTCGATCGCTCTTTCAACAAGTTCTTCCTTCTCCATAAGCTACCTCTTTATCTCATTCCAAAAGCTTGTTCCTTCAGTATCCTGCTTTACTCCGAATATCTCCTGAACAGTAGCGGCTATATCGGCAAACGAATTCCTCGTCTTAAGATCAGCGCCCTCCTTTATGTCTTTTCCATAGGCAATAAAGGGTACACACTCTCTTGTATGATCTGTGCCCTTGTATCCCGGATCGCATCCGTGATCGGCCGTGATCATAACGATATCGGTATCTCTCATGCCTTTTACAAATTCAGCTAGCTGCTCATCAAATACCGTGGCTGCCTTTGCATAGCCTTCGATATCTCTCCTGTGGCCGTATATCATATCCATGTCCACAAGATTGACAAAGCACAGTCCGTTAAAATCCGTATCAAGCATCTTTATGGTCTTTACCATTCCGTCGGTATTGTTCTCTATCCTCTGGGTGTGCTGTATGTTCTTTCCTGCAAAGATATCATATATCTTTCCTATTCCGTAAACGTCATATCCGGCTTTAACCAGTACATCCATCATCGTATTCTCGGGCGGAACGAGCGAAAAATCATGTCTCTTGGGTGTTCTTGTAAAGTTAGGAAATTCCCCGACAAAAGGTCTTGCTATGACTCTTCCGACGCCGTGCTCTCCCTGCAGGATCTCTCTTGCGATCTGGCAGTATTCATAGAGCTGTTCAACGGGTACTATGGACTCATGAGCCGCTATCTGGAATACGCTGTCTGCAGAGGTATATACGATAAGATCACCGGTCTCCATGTGTTCGACACCGTAATCCCTTATTACCTCCGTTCCGGAATAGGGCTTGTTGCAAAGCACTCCTCTTCCAGTACTCTTAACAAACTCATCCAGTACTTCATTGGGAAATCCGTCAGGATATGTGGGAAACGGTCTTTTTGATATGATGCCAGCCATCTCCCAGTGACCTATGGTCGTATCCTTGCCCATCGAGCTTTCCATAAGTCTTCCAAATGCGCCATTCGGTGCATCTTCCTTATCAGCCCAGTCCTTTACTCCGTCAATGTTGAATAACCCCATCTTTTTCATCACCGGAGTATCAAAGGCTTTGTCACCTGCAATAGTCTTAAGTGTATTGCTGCCCGCATCACCGAATGCCTCGGCATCGGGTGCATTTCCTATCCCCATACTGTCCAGCACGATCAGAAATACTCTTCTTTTACTCATGTTCACCCCCTGATATTAATCAAAGTATCTTGGATCTATGTCTATCAGAAAATCATCACTGCTCTTTGGCTTTTGTCTGTTTGGAGTACTCTGAGTCCTAGGACGTTTTACAACGACATACTCGTACTCGTCGTCATCTTCTTCCTCTTCCTCATCGTCCTCGTACTCATCTTCGTAATAATCATCATCGTCATCTTCGTCGTCTTCATCATCGTAATCATCATCCGATGCCTTGATGCTCTTGATGGTTATAAGGATCATGATAAGAATGACTATTATCGCACCTATCAGTCCGAATAAAAACTTGTAGTCAAAGGTAGGCTCATCCTCAGTCTCGGCGGTTTCATCGGGAGCTTCAGCTGCTTCTTCCTTGACTTCTTCTTCCTCTTCTTCGAGTATCAGCTCCTCGTCGGGCTCATATTCGACATAATCTATGCTTATATATCCGTCAGAGCTGTTATAGTCGATCTTTAGCCAGTCGCCTTCAACAGCCTTTACATCAACCACATTTCCAGAATAAACCTTGCCCATGGTATCGTATTCTTTTCCGGGACCACTCCTGACATTTAAGGAATCAGCGGTGACTTTTGCCGTTCCTATCACATCTGAAGCAAAGCTGCCAAAAGAGGCATGTTTAACAGTTAAAAGTAACATGGAAAACATTATGAATTTGATCAGTATTTTTTTAGCCTTAACATGAAGTAACATCATTTCATCTCCATAAATCTTATATTGGGATCAACCCTTCCCGTAAGAGCGTAGTCAGCGCTCGATACATAGAATACCAGATCCTCATAGTCTTCGGGAACCTGTACGGACAGTGTTCCGTAGGATACGCAGACCTCGTCCTCCCAGTCGTATTTATAGCTCTCGGTCGCGACTACGGGCATCCTTGTTCCGTCAGAATATGTAATGTAATTGGTCACAGCATATTCTTCCATGCCGGTATATTTATCAGTATATCCCAGCATTACCTTGCATCCGGTAGGCATCCTGAATTCAACGGTAGCCTCTCTCCATTCATAGCCTTCTCTTCCGGAGTGTGCTCCGTCCGAATAATAGTTTCTGGTATCTATAACGGTGGCTTTTCCGGTCACGTTGGAATTATCCGCATTTGCTATCGTCGTATAATCCCAGGTTGTTCCCTTCTGGATCGTAAATTCGTATTTTCTCTTTTCAAACGCAGGGATCAGTGAATCACCCTCGACAACTCCGCATACAGAGCAGTACTTTGATGAATCATAGCTTGCCCTCACCCATGTGTGAGGCAGTGTCCCTCCTTCGGTGATACCGCAGACCGAACATTTTTTAGGATGCAGGCATGTGGCTTCTATCCAGTCATGATCTGCATTTGTGCCTTCCGTTGCACCGCATATCCTGCAGGTCTTTGGATGTTCGCATGTAGCAGCTATCCATTCGTGTCCGAGAGGTTCGCCTTCTGTTGCCCCGCAGACAGAACAAGTCTTTGGAAGAGTACATGTGGCTTCCAGCCATTCGTGACCCAGTGGCTCGCCCTGTGTCTCGCCGCATAACTTACAGGTCATCGGTTTTTCGCAGGTGGCTTCTTCCCAGTCATGCTTTAAACAGCAGCCGTCTATCATCATTATGCAAAGTATCAACAAAATGCATGTAAGTAATCTTTTCATATAACAAAAGACCTCCTTTTACATTCTACCACATAACACCGTATTATTAAACAATCCCATAAAAAGGGAATAGGCCATTCACTCGGTGAATGGCCTCTAAAGGGGGAGTATATTTTGTTTCGTCAATTGAGACGTTTCACACCTTTCGGTGTAGGAATCAAGTTTTATCTGTCTTGATGTGTATACTATATCAGATGCAGTGTAATAAAAGTGTAATAGTGAAAAAAGTATTTTCTTTGTCTTTTCATCTGTCGATCAGCATCCTTACCCTGTTGTAGTAGTTTAGCTTGGAACTGCTCGCATCCGTCTCGAGTACTGCTATAGATGCCTTGGGGAACTCTCTCTGAAGATACGGATACATTCCTCTTCCGGCACACACATTTGCCATGCATCCGAAAGGTGCTATGCATAAAACCTTGTTGATGTCATTGTTGATATAGTCAATAACCTCGGATCCCATCAGCCATCCGTCTCCTATGGTGAAGGTACGCGAGACAAGATCCCTTGATCCGTTCTCCATAGCCTCATAGTTGTTAAGGCAGTGAAATCCGTATTCCTTTATCGCATCGATCATAGCATCCTGCAGATGAACAACGAGTTTCTTTACTGCTTCAAATCCCATGCGCTCTATGTTATGTCTGTCAGGCTTATGAGAGTCTATGTAGTAGAGAGCATACCAGGAAGCTCCGTTGACGTGAGCTTCGCATCCGTTATCCTCAAGAAACTTGACTATTTCCCAGTTTCCCAGTGCACAGTATTTAACATAGAACTCGGCAACGACTCCAATGATCTGCCTTTCCTTTTGATCACGCTCTATCTCGCTGAAAGACTTGGCGATGAGTCTAAAATTCTTTTTCATCCTGCCAAGCGTAAGATTCTTTCCGAGCTTTAGATCCTCAGACAATACATCTATCCAGTGCTTAGAGAGTCTGTCAGTCTCACCCTTGTTTATCTCATAGGGTCTTACCTGATTTGCAAGAAGCATTATGATATCGCCGTAGAAAAGTCCGAATACTCCTCGTATCGCAAGATCATAGTTAATCTTTAGAGATATATCATCTCTGACATGTCTCACATTTATCGTAAGTACTCTTACATCACCAAAATGGGAGTTCTCCAGCGATTTCTTCATCAAGCCTATGTAGCAGGCTCCTCTGCAGGCATCTCCTGCCGTAGGCATCAATATGAAAGTCTTCTTAGGATCATATTTACCGCTTTTAAGCGCTCTTACGACCTGGCCTGTCATGAGTACATAAGGATAGCATATATCATGATTGGAGAATTTCAGTCCCTCTGACCTTACTTCAAATTCATCACTCTCATCAAGAGGCACAACACAATACCCCTTGCTCCAGAACATGTATTTGAGCAAAGGGAAGTGGCTGTCAAGAGTAGCCGGGAGCAATATGGTATTCTCTTCTTTCTCACTAAGGATCTTGTACATAGATTCATTATATAGGATTTTTTAAGATAAAAAAACGCTTACATAAAAAGAACCCGAAATGACTTCGGGTTCATGGTTTGTTTTATATTGATCATAAGACACGATCAGGCTCTTCCTTTTGCTCCGATAACGGTCTTTCCGAATACAGCATAAGAGCCACGCTTCTTATCGGATAATTCTTTTCATCCATCTTTTTCTTTGGCGTGATATAAAAGACTACCGCTACTCTTCCCTTGTTATATATCACTTCCTGGTAAGATGATGATATTGAAACGGTTTTTAAATAGTTAAATCCGTGTTCTTCAAGCTTTGCAGTCGCATCGCCGTATGTGTCATCATTTCTTACCCCCAGGATGTCTGATTCTCTGTCGTTATTGTTTATCTCAACTCTGCTTAGATAAATGCCGTCAAGTCCATAAACAGGGTATCCTTTACCGGTTACCAGACCTTTAGCAGAATTCTCAGCATACGATGTATCATGACTGGGATTATCATCAAGTTCTATATCTCCTAAAGATTTCATGAATTCTACGCCGATATTGCTGTTTTCATTGACGTATTTGATCGTTTCGAAATCCTCATCTGTGACCTCAAACAGCCGCTTTGGCAGTTCAACATCATCAACTACATTCCAAAACAAAACCCTTGCCTGAGTTCCTTCCATATATCCGAAGCCATAGTATAAGCTATGCACCTTCTTAATCGAATAAAAGACAGCTTTGTATTCCACAGTCCCTCCGTCTTTATATCCTCTTTTAATAGGAATGCAACACAGTATGATCAGTATTATGATAATGACCGGTATTATCTTCTTTTTATTCATTCTATTATCTTTCTTTATATATCATCTAATGTACGAAGCATTCTATTTAACAGAATCGGGTGATCTCAGATAATCGGTAAGATGGAAACCTTCCTCGATATCATCGGTATCCAAAAGTATGACATCCTCTCCGTCATAATCAGCGATATGAAAATCATCGCTTTTTGTGATCCTTACAAGTCTCTCGAAGAATGCATTGAGGTCCTTTGCAAGAACAGCCTTATTTCCCTCGTCTCTGCCGAAATTTATGATCTGCCCGGCTTTTCCGTTAGGTCCAGGAGCAAGATCTATGCCTATAAAATTACCTGAGCCGTCTGTACAAAACGGGATCCATTTGGCATCGGCATAGCATCTTTTGATGCTCGCCATGGGAGTTGAAGAAAAGCTTCCGCTGTTATTTATCTTAGGATCATCTGCTATCTTCTTTAACCTCATCCATTCATTTAAGAGCGAATCGAGGCTTAAGAAATGAAGTCCCATTATCATGCCGCATATCGCCTCATTATCATCCCCGTTATTGGTAAGATACAGCTCCTTTAAATATTCAGGAAAGGTTAATCCCATCTGACTTTCGACTGCTTTAAGATCCTTAGCTGAAACTCCCTCATTTAAAGTTTCACTTAAATGAGGCATCTTCTCAAAGAGCAGTTCCTTGTATGTGTTCCAGCTAAATGACTCTGTTCTTTTTCTTTTAATGAGACGAAGTCCTCCGATAAAACTGAGTGCACCAAGAAGTGCGGCAATGATCGTGATGATGATCGCCTGACCAAGATTACCATCGGAAAACAATCCGACAATGAATACAAGAACCGCAAACCCAATAAGTATGATCCCGATCTTTTCAAGAGATACTCCTCCGATATGCTGCTGCTTTTTAAGTCCGATTAAAGATAATACAAGACAGCCGTCCGAAATGGCACTGATCAAAAGAGCAGTTATCGCAGTCGTCGGCTCATTAAGTGCCGATAATGCCAGTACCGCAAAAAGAAGTGCGACTAAGATCGAAAGGATTATTGTTGTTATATAATAGACTTTTTTCATAAATACCTCTCCCTGAGTATTCTGTTTATCCCTGCTTAATACATCGTATAACCTTCACAGTTCAAATTCAACTTATTTATGTGTTGTGCTCTTTAACCCGCCCTGTCTGAGGCATACCGCTTTTGCAACCGCCGAAAAGAGGCTGGCCTGGCAGATGGATAACGAGAAACGTCTTATGTTTGTTTTTAAACAGGATAATGTGGCCTGCGTTTCTCTTTCAGGAGAATAATGAATGCGAACTTAACAATCTTGCTGTTCTTAAAGACTACAGATAACATGGGATCGGAAAAAAGCTTTTTGTCATGCCTGCGAAACTGCCAAAAACAATTATGCAGCTTTTACATATGCATAAAAGAAAATGCCTTCCCGCGGGAAGGCATTTATCTTATCACGTGTTTAAGATATTACTGTTTAAATCTTTCAATGATATCATTTATCTCACGAGCGTTGTTGCTGTTATCCTCGGCAACCTTCATGATCTTGTCGGCAGTATCGGTCGTAAGATCGTTCTTTGAGATTATATCATTTACACCAAGTTCGTTATCGGCAGAAGCCGCACTTACATGGTCTACCTGCTCCTTGATAAAACCCATCGAATGAGTAAACTCGATCGAAGTATGCTCTATTGAAGTGATGGAATTCTGTATGTTGCGAAGATCCTCACCGTATGATCTTGCCATGCCGGTGAAATCTCTAAGCTGCATCGTAACATCGTTTTCCATGAACTCGATGATATCCTTGAAGCAATCCTTAACGCTCTCGATACTCTTGTTAGCTGTTACACAGATATCCTGAATCTGTGATGCCGTGTTGGTCAAGCGTAACAGATATGTTTCCGTTTTTTCTCATCCGACAGTTCCGAGGTGCTGATCTTTTGACAAAAAAAGATGAACAGCTCCTGTCCATCTTTTATAATTGCCCCACTTTTTCGCTGTGACACCTGTGTCATATGCCCTGTTTTGTGCAGTTTGTCGGGTTTTGTCCGTTTGCTACGGTGCCGGTCTCGCTTTTTCTGAATCAGGATCTATGAAGACATAGGAATTCATATAATCCTCATATTCCTGCATGGTGATCTTTTGATCATTGTATGTGAAATCACTGTTCTCATCATACATATCAACTTCGGAATCCCAGTATTCGGCATTGATCGTTATCGTCTCTACGATGTTGCCGCTTTCGTCATATCTGGTAAGTGTCAGCAGTTTTCTTCCCGCATGAGAGAAATCGCTGTGACTGACATAGACATGACCGTTTCCTTCATACACTCCGCATGCAGCTGCCGTTCCGTCACCGCAGTCAAGCAGGATCATCTTCCCGTCTCTTACATCATAGATGTTATAGCCATAGAACAGGGTTGAAACAAGCAGTTCATCCTTCCCGTCCTCATCAACATCATAGTAAAACGTTGTAGGTTCGGCATCGAAATCCTCATGCATAAAGCTGAATATCTCCGAAAAAGTCTTTCCGTCAAGTAACAGCTCATCATTAAGGAACTGCTCGTATATTTTATCATTGCCAGTTAAATCAGAATCATCCGAGCTTTCGTTTAAGACTTCCTCTTCCTTTACTTCATCCGGTTCCTGCTCCTGAATTGTATCAGGCTCCGTGACAGGCTCTTCCTGTATCACGGGCTGCGGCTCCGTATCCTTTATGTTGTCACCATTTGCGCTTCCGCATCCGATTGCAAATGTTACCATCCCGCCTGCAAAGCTTATGAGTATTCTGTTTATTGTCTTATTCATCACTGTCTCCATTAATTCATAAATGCGATCACAAATGTATCTTCACTGTCAAGACTTATCTTTTCTTTATCCCCTCGATAAGCTACCCAGTATGTCTGTCCGTCGATCTTATAATCGGTGATACCTTCATATTCTTCATATGTGATCTTTCTGTCACTTTGTGCAGAGTACTCATCTCTGGTATTATCCTTTATCACGCAGATCGTCGGATCATAGACAGCATCCATATAGTCTTTTGAACCCGGCAGATAAAAAAGATCATATATGACAGGATCTCCTTCCACTGTACTCTGATAAACACGTATAAAGGCCGCTTTATCATTTTTATAATCATTTACGAAGCTGACATATCTGTCTTCGTTATGAACCATGGCTCCTATCACAAAGCAGCCGTCACTCTGAGCCTGTTCTGACGTATAATCCGAAGGCAGTTCTCTTATATCATCGTAGTCCTTTGCAACACTGGTATCATACAGTATGAAAGCGCTCTTTTCAGGATTATCACTCGTGATATCTCCTACTGTGACACTAATATCCTCTCCGATATATATGGGAGCTGTCACTTCAAGAGCATTCTCATAATCAGGCATGGGAATGTCAGTATATATATATCCGCCCGGTGCCTTCAGATACGGCCTGCCATCGATCAGTTCGATCCTGATAATATCAGACCATATGACTTTTTCAATCTCCGAATCGTAATCGAGTATTATTGAATGATGCAATGTTTCGTTATCATTGCTAATATCAAACATCACTGTCTTTGATTTTGTGTCATATGAATAACTGATCCTGTCTTCGAGTATTTCAGCAAAATACGAGCTGGGATATCTGTGAAAATCATATGAGTCATCTGCTTTCTTTAGTATGCACAGACCATACACGCTAAAACCTGTACCGCTTCCCTCGCACTCGGTAATAAGATAATCATACTGTCCGTCGTTATCAACGTCACACTTGCATATATCCGGCTCATAGGATCCTCCCATAGAGATTTCCACAGGCATTTTCTCGTTGCCGTCCACTATCACAGCAGTCATGTTATCATAATCAAGTTCCAAATAGACATTTTCATCTACAGGCAGAGCAGGACTGACCTTGGATTCATCCCCTGTCGCCTTATCATCATCTTTATCCGGTTTTGATGCCTTTCTTTCAGTCTGCTCGTTTACTTCTTCGACTGTTTCAGGTTTTGGCTTATCTTTACTGCCCGCACATCCGCACAGTGTTACTGCGATTGCTGCAAACAGCAGATATTTAGTAAGATATCTCATCATGCTTATATAATTCCTTAGTTTATATCTGTTTTATCATTATGCAGAAACAACTCAAAATATCATCCGGCAGGTTTATCACTTTATAAACACTACCTTCTCGTTTGAGCAATATAAACTTCCGCCATCAGTCTCATATTTTATGCTGTATTCGGTACTGGTCGGAGGTGTTTCCAAAAGAGATATTAGATATGGACAGTCACTTATATCTAATTCTTCAAGACCCATTAAACCGACATGGGCATATTTGATATTTGGAGAGCCACAGATATTTAAGGTAGCTTCATCGTTTATATTATCTTCACCATAGTAATACAGCTCGAGTATTGAGAATGCATTAAGTTTGCCGCAATCACCGAGGTCAACAGAAGAGATCAGCTGTCCATCCTCAATACGTGCATAATCCAGATTATCGCATCCTGACAGATCCACGCTGTATCTTTGTTCCTTCATGGCTTCAAAATACCCGGGATCATAAACACGATAAAAATTATCGATCACATCCTGATCGGCAGGGTCAAAATCTGCATAGAAAGCTTTTAAGGCGTCACAATCCGCAAAAACAACATCACCAATCACTCCACAATCATCAAAGGTCACGTTTTCGACAGAATCATTTTTAACGAGAACACCTTTCTCAAAAACACAACAGTTAAAAGCGATCTCAGTGACCGGTGATTTATTATCAAAGACAAATGTTTCTGAGAATACACAATCATATAATGCCAGTTTCTCCAAACTGGTCAGTTTATCAATTCCTGACAGATCAGGACACTGATCCTCGAATGTAAGGGTTTTTAAATTAGTCAGAGTCTCAACGCCTGACAGATCAGTACAGTGATTATGAATAACGCTCAGACTCTCTAAATTAGTCAGGTACTCAATACCCGACAGATCATAACAGTCGCCCCAGACTATAAAAGATTTTGCATTTTCCACTTCCTTCTTGCTCAGATAGAAATTCGAATTCGAATCAAAGCCCCGGACATATGTAAATACCGCAAAATCCGGAAAATGCTCATTATCTATCGGAATGCCAAGCAATGAACAGGACGAAAGGACAAAAGCAGAGGCTATCAATGATAGCAACAAGATTAATCTTTTCATAATAGTTTTCCTCCAAAACCAGAAATATCATTCGGCAAGTCGATTATTTTTTGATCACCAATTGCTCGTTTGACGAAAATAAGTGTCCGTCTTCACTCTCATATTCTGTGCACCAATCCTTATCACTTGGAGTTTGTCGTGTTGCAGATATTAAGTGCGGACAGTCTCTTATGTCTATTTCTTTAACGCCTTCTGACCCGATATATGCCTCTTCAATATTCGGGCATCCACTGATATTCAGGGTTATTTCATCTACATCATCATCACGCCAGTCTAATATTGTAAATGACCGAAGTGTGCTGCTGTTACTAACGTCAACAGAAGTGATCACCTGTCTGTTACTAAGGCGAAAACTATCCATATTATCGCATCCTGACAGATCCACGTTGTAGCTTTGTTTAGTCATAGATTCAAAGTATTCAGGATCATGATCATTTATGAATTGGATCAGATCCCTATCAGTAGGGTGAAATTCTGCATCGAAACTTTTCAATCCATCACAATCTGCAAAAACAACATCACCGCCCGTTGCACAGTTGTCAAAGGTTACATTTTCAACAGAATTGTTTTTACAGAGAATACCTTTCTCAAAAACACAATATTTTAAGTTCAATTTGGCAACTGACATTTCATTTTCAAAGACAAATGTATCAGTGAATACACATTCATATAATTCAATTGTCTCTAAATTGGGCAGATTCTCAATGACTGACAGATCAGGGCACTGTTCACTGATACGAAAAGTCTTTAAATTAGTCAGATGTTCAATTCCTGAAAGATCAGAACAACCATAAACAAGATTAAGAGTCTCTAAATTGGTCAGATACTCAATACCTGTCAGATCAGAACATGGACCGATGACACTGAGAAGTATGCAGGCTTCCAGTTCATCCTTGCTCAAATAACCATTATTGTCTGTATCAACTCGTCTTATGGAACTCATTAATCTCCAATCCGGAAAATTTTTATCACTGATCCGAACATCAGACGGCGAACATGAAGAAAGGCCTAAGACAAAAACCAGTAACGCTATCAGCAAGACGGTTTTTTTCATAACAGTTTTCCTTTCAAAACTCATATATACCAATATAGTAACATAATAGAGGTGACAGCTCGACAAATCTTAAAATATTTTTATACTTTCACATTTACGTTAAGTTTATATCATACAATTTAATCGATTCATGCTTACGTAAATGCTTACGTGAGAAAAAATAAAAGCCCGCAAACTATTGATTTTACGGGCTTTCTTGATGCCTCAGACCGGAATCGAACTATTCTAGGCTGTGAAAAACATTGTAAAAAGGAGGTTTTCGAGATATCTGATATGCGTGTACAAACAATGTACAAACAAACTTACCTAAAGAATAAATATAAAAGCACCAACGCAACAATTACAATACAATCCCCTATTAAATAATTATTTATTTTAGCACTAACCCTTTCTTTACAATTAATGCATGTGAATTCAAATGTTCCTTTTGGGCTTTTGGTAAACTCCACAGTATTAATACTATTACATTTTCCACAAACTATACGTGAATAATACTTACCTTTATCAGAAGTTGTATCTAACACTTTTCCATAGAATATTTTTTTGTTTATATTGTTTACATTAGCGTTGGTATTATGAGTTGAATTATTGTTATTCTCTTTTTCTTGCCACGCTTTTCTGTACCAATCTCTATCTTGAATGCTCATTATTAATCCTCATTATATTAATATGTTTATATATTGTTTCCCTTTTTTCTATTGCATCTCCAACATAACGTTTGTAGGTTATCCGCCTCTGTTTTGCCACCTTTTGAAACTGGTATAATATGGTCAACCTCTAATAGAAGATTGGGTTCTTTATAAACACTGTTTCCACAAATACAACAAGTATAATGATCACGTTGTTTTATAGCTTCTCTTAAGTCATTAGTCATCGCACTTCGTTGTATCTTTTTATGTCCTACTCTGCTTATTTTCTCATATAACACTCCGCGTATTCTCTCCAATATTTCTGATGTAATAATAATGCTATAATCTTGTTGGTTTCTTCCTGCAGGACTAACATAAACAAAATCAAAGTATGGCTCTTCATATTTCTGTAAAGCCAAATCAATATTGCAAATCCAAAAAGGTATTTTTGATTTTGTGGCAAACAAACGAACTATAAGTGGTATTTGTTTAGATAACGCATCATATAATTCTGCAAATTTATCGCATATATTCTCTAGGTCTTTTACATAATTAAAGCAAAACTCTATTCTATCCAAACAGTACTCATCGCATTCGATCTCAGAATATTTAATTATATAGTTAACCGGATTTCTTCTTGCATTTGATAGCACTGAACTTGAGCAATCACATGTACTATTAAGTCCTAAATCATTAATATAGTCGCAATATGTAGAATGATTGTCTAATAATGCTCTACTTAATCTAGTGCATTGAGATGTTATATCAATATTATTCTCATATAAGATGTCTTTTCTTTTTCTAACGTAACTATTTGCGCAAAAGACAATGATGATTTTCATGCAATATAGCCATAGTGCAACTATAAATATTAAAATTACAATTCCGTATATTTTATATTCACCTAAAAATCCTTCTATGAGTTCAATTATTTCTAACATAAACCATTAATCCTTTTTACTCATATTGTTTATTAAATCAATTGTTTCACCACTAATAGTAATATCGCCTTTGTTTTCTTCTCTAAGTTCTCCTAATAACTCCATTATCATTGATATATACATGGTCTTTT